>Ga0181573_10004949_pt1 | contig 11182 bp, 7 predicted proteins | sample 101ome_25_FD_148643 | JGI IMG/M metagenome (GOLD analysis project Ga0181573, IMG submission 148643) | Coastal salt marsh microbial communities from the Groves Creek Marsh, Skidaway Island, Georgia - 101409BT metaG (spades assembly) | ecosystem: Environmental > Aquatic > Marine > Intertidal zone...
CACATCCTGAACATGGATTGGCCCGTTGCCCTGCCGCTCACCAGCGGGCGTAGCACGGGTTTCAATGGCTTCGTAGGTGTGGCGTACGCTGTCCCAATTCCAGCCGTCCGCACCAGCGGCTTCCCAGTCGTTGAAATCAACTGGTAACCCGCGCGCATAGACAAGTGCATTGATGGCGCCCGAACCACCCACGACCTTCCCCCTAGGCCAGTAACCGCTGCGCCCAGCCAATTCTGTTTCCGGTTCAGTGCTATATTTCCAGTTCACGTTCGGGTCATAGAAGGTCTTTCCATATCCAAGTGGCAACGTAATCCATGGCGACCATCCGCGTCTGCCGGCCTCTAAAATCAGAACCTTGTTGCGCCCAGAGGCACTCAGGCGCTCGGCCAGAACACATCCTGCGGAGCCCGCCCCAACGATGATATAATCGAAGTCTTCCATGCCCTCTCCTGCGGTCTGTTTTAAATTGCTTCTCGCACGAAGAACTGGCGTTTTATAAACAAATATTTATTTGATATAGGCGTGGAATAATTTGAAGTATGGATGCACTTCGTGAACGACTTTCCCCCATTACCATGGCTGCTCGCCTTCGAGGCCGCCTCTCGGAACGGAAATTTTTCGAATGCTGGCGTTGAACTAGGTCTTACGCCTGCTGCGGTTAGCCATCAGGTTAGGGCGCTCGAGGATCTCTTGGGTTACAAGTTGTTTTCGCGTGAAAAGCGGCCGATGGAGCTGACGACGATGGGAGAGCTCTACCTTCCATGGGTCATCCGATCTTTTGAGACTCTACGATTGGGGACGCGGGATGTGTTCGGCAAACGAGACGCCCGACCCTTGCGAATCCGCTGTCTTCCCACATTTGCGCAGGTTTGGTTGCTGAAGCAGCTACCTGATTTTCGAAAGCGCCATCCAGAGGTCAATATCCAACTGCATATGGGGACTTGGGCCAGTGCGATACAGTCAAACCAATTGGATATCGAAATTCGGTTCGGAAACGGTGAATGGCCAGGGCAGCGGTCGGTTCTGCTCGATCGTTCTCCGGTCCTTCCGGTTTGCCACCCAAGCCAAAAGCCAGACGGGAATACACTAGAGGCGTTGCGCGACGCCCCTTTGATCGAGATACTTGGCGTGGCCGACAGCTGGCATCAATTTTTCCGTCAGGAGAATCTGCAGCCACCTGCACGAACCCCGATATTGAATGTGGACCAAAGCATTGCCGCGCTTGAGCTTGCCTCGATCGGGATGGGGCATGCGTTGGTTTCGGAATTTTTTGCGCGCTCGTATTTGCAGGACGGGCGGTTGGTGCGCTCTTTGTCGCTGGAAAAACATACCGATCAGGCAATCTATGTCACCTGCACCGAGAACCCTATTCGGTATGGTTCGCAAGTGTTTCTAGATTGGATTGTCGAACGGTTTATTGAAATGCATCAAGCTTAAGCAGATTTTGCGAGCATTCGATTTCCGTGGCTACGCACAAATGGGTTCTTACGGACACGAAGCGATTGCGCCGTTTCCCATGAAATATACAGGAATTTGACGGGTGCTTGGGAAGGGAACAAGTTCAGATGTCGAATAATCAATACACAGAGATTGGCAAAAAGCGCATGACTTATAGCGCTTATGATGATCGATGTTCAGGATAATTGGTGCCCAGAAGAGGACTCGAACCTCCACGTCCATACGGACACTAGCACCTGAAGCTAGCGCGTCTACCAATTCCGCCATCTGGGCACGGGTTGGTGAAGGGGCGTTTAATGCTGGTGCATGTCGGTGTCAACGGAGATTTTTTGCCTTTTGGCAGTTTCCCATGAAACACCTTGTTCATCGCGTTCTGCACGGGTAGGAACGGGCAGTATTTTATGATGCCGGAGCCAATCTCATGTCAAAGCTTGTCACTATCTATGGCGGATCAGGGTTTGTGGGGCGTTACATCGCGCGTCGCATGGCGCAGCAGGGCTGGCGCGTGCGCGTCGCTGTGCGCCGTCCGAACGAAGCGCTGTTCGTCAAACCCTACGGAGTGGTCGGTCAGGTTGAGCCGGTGCTTTGCAACATCCGCGATGATGCAAGTGTCCGTGCTGCTCTGATGGGGGCCGATGCCGTTGTGAACTGCGTTGGCACCTTCGACGCGGGCGGGAAAAACAACTTTGACGCCGTGCAGACCGAAGGCGCGGGCCGTATCGCACGAAAAGCTGCAGAGCAGGGCGTGGCGCGCATGGTTCATGTCTCGGCGCTTGGGGCGGATGCAGCTTCGGACAGCCGCCATTTGGCAAGCAAAGCGGCGGGCGAGGCGGCCGTTCTTGAGCATATGCCGGGTGCGGTTATCCTGCGTCCGTCGGTGATTTTCGGAACCGAAGACGGGTTCTTCAACCGGTTCGCCACCATGTCGATGATGGCCCCAGTATTGCCGATCGTAGGTGGGGCAACGCGGTTTCAGCCAGTATTCGTTGATGATGTTGCCAAGGCGGCAGAAATGGGCGTTCTGGGAACAGCCGCAGGCGGCGTTTATGAACTGGGTGGCCCGGATGTGGCTGACTTCCGTGGCTTGATGGAGGTCATGCTAAAAGAAATTCGCCGTCGTCGCATTGTGCTAAACCTGCCTTTTGCATTGGCGCGCATTATCGCTTCTGGACTGTCGTTTGTTCAGGCTCTGACGCTTGGATTGGTGCGTAACACTATCCTGACACCGGATCAGGTGCGCAGCTTGGCCTATGACAATGTTGTCGCCGAAGATGCGAAAAGTTTTTCCGACTTGGGTATTCGTCCGACCGCGATGGAGACTGTGATACCATCGTATCTGTGGCGCTTCCGCCCCTCGGGTCAGTATGCGGCCATTAAGGAATCGGCCAAAAACCTGAAAGCCTAAGCTCGGCGGCTCAGGCGTAGGCAATTGCTAGCAGGATGATACCTAGCGCAACTCGGTAGATCACATAAGGCAAAAAGCTGACCGATTTCAGCAGCCGCATCATGAATGATAGTGCGGCCAATGCCGAAAGAAATGCAAAGACGGCGGCAATGGCGCCGTCTTTTGCGATTTGAGCGTCTGCGTTTCCAATAACTTCGACTGTCAGTAATGTCCCTGATGCAAAGATCGTCGGGACAGACATCAGCATTGCAATGCGGGCAGCTGCTTCGCGGTTAAAGCCCATTGATCGGGCGCCGGTGATGGTGATGCCAGATCGGGATGTGCCGGGGATCAGTGCAATTGCTTGCCAAAGGCCTAGGATCAAGGCGCGTTTGATGGACCAGTCTTCGTAGGTTTCGGTTTCAGGGGACTTCTGGTCGAACCAATATAGAACAATGCCAAAGCCCAACATCGTCCAGCCGATCACGGCAACCGAGCGCAACGCATCGTCCAAGCCTGTAATTGACAGAATAAGCCCTGCGATAACGACCGGAATGGTGCCGATGATCAGCATTAAGGACAGTTTTGCGGCGGGGGAGTTATGCCGACCGGTAGCCAAGTGCCCCAGTCCTTTGATGGACAGCAGCACGTCCTGCCGGAAGTACAGGCAGACTGCAAAGAGCGTGCCCACGTGAACGGCAACATCAATAACCTGACCTTGATCGTCCAGACCAGTGAGATTCGGGAGCAGAATCAGGTGACCTGATGAAGAGATCGGAAGAAATTCGGTGATGCCTTGAATAACGGCAACAAGTAGCAAATGAAGGAGCGGCATTCAAAAGTCCAATCAGCATATTTGACCTATGTATAACCTATTGTAAGAAAAAGAGAAGAATTCAAAAATAACCGAATCGGACCTATAATGGGTGTGTTTTCACTGGTATGTTCCGGCTCAAAGGTGAATAAAACGAAATAAGGTCAGTACAATTGACTTTTCATCGGTGAGTAACTGGATTATTGAGCGTCCAGACTGATTTTTCAGCTGTGGAGGGATTCCCTTTGGCCAAACAGCCTATGCTTAAATTCGTAAACCTCGACCGCCAGATGCCCGAAAAGCGTGTTTCTGATTTGCGGAAGACGGACTATAATGAAATCTATGCCGAGTTCGCTGCCGAAAAGGCAAAAGAACAAGCAAGCCGTTGCAGTCAGTGTGGTGTACCATATTGTCAGGCGCATTGCCCGTTGCACAATAACATCCCGGACTGGTTGATGTTGACAGCGACCGGACGCTTGGAAGAGGCCTACAAGACCTCGCAAGCGACCAATACCTTCCCTGAGATTTGTGGCAGAATTTGTCCTCAGGACCGTCTGTGTGAAGGTAACTGTGTGATTGAGCAGTCGGGTCACGGCACTGTCACCATCGGTTCTGTCGAAAAGTATATAACCGATACAGCTTGGGAAAATGGATGGGTGCAGCCTGTAACTCCGGCTGGTGAACGCGCCGAATCTGTTGGTATTATTGGTGCCGGCCCCGGCGGTCTGGCTGCCGCCGAGCGTCTGCGCGCAGCGGGCGTACAGGTCACCGTGTATGACCGCTACGACCGCGCAGGAGGTTTGTTGACCTACGGAATTCCGGGCTTCAAGTTGGAAAAAGACGTTGTGTTGCGTCGCATCGATTTGCTGAAAGCCTCGGGTGTTGAGTTTGTGCATAATTGCAACGTGGGCGAAACCATTTCGTTCGACGACATTCGCAACAAACATAACGCGGTTGTCATTGCGACTGGTGTGTACAAATCACGTGACTTGGGCGGACCGGGTGCCGGTAATGCCGGCATCGTTAAAGCGATTGACTATCTGACCTGCTCGAACCGTTTGAATATGGGCGACACTGTTGCAGAATTCGAAAGTGGCGAACTGAATGCGGCTGGTAAAAAGGTCGTCGTTATCGGTGGCGGCGACACTGCCATGGACTGTGTGCGCACGGCGATCCGACAGGGGGCTGAAAGCGTCAAATGTTTGTATCGTCGTGACCGTGCCAACATGCCAGGGTCGCAGCGCGAAACGCAAAACGCCGAGGAAGAAGGCGTCATCTTCGAGTGGCTGAGTGCTCCGAAAGGGTTCACAGGCGATGAAACGGTCGCAGGTGTGATGGTCCAGAAAATGCGCCTTGGTGCACCGGATGCATCGGGCCGTCAAAGCCCTGAGGTGATCGAAGGTGCAGATTATGTAGAAGAGGCCGATCTGGTCATCAAAGCGCTTGGCTTTGAGCCTGAAGACCTGCCTGCTTTGTGGAACACTGAAGGGTTGGAGGTGACACGTTGGGGCACCGTCAAGGCCGAGTTTACCACAGGCCGCACGACAGCCGATGGTGTTTACGCGGTGGGAGATATCGTGCGCGGAGCGTCTCTGGTCGTTTGGGCCATCAAGGACGGCCGAGACTGTGCGGACGCTATCATCGACGATCTGAACAAAGCGGCCTCGGTGGCCGCCGAATAAGAGCGTTTTTTGACATTTGTAACATTTGCACTGGGAAACGGTGCAAATGCCCCCTGATCCCGGAACGGATCAGGCCAGAGACACGAAGGACGGAAGTTAGGAGAGCAAACCTAACCCATCCGGTTAAGGAAAGGTTACTACGATGACCAAGTATGATGTGGAATGGGCCCGCAATGAAGAGGCCAAGCGCAAGTGGATGTCAGATAATGGCATGTACGCGGAAGAGGAAGAGCATTCCTCGTGCGGCGTTGGTCTGGTTGTTTCAATCGACGGTTCGCGCTCGCGCAAGGTGGTCGAAGCTGGCATCGAAGCGCTGAAAGCCATCTGGCACCGTGGCGCGGTTGATGCCGACGGTAAAACAGGTGACGGCGCGGGTATTCACGTTCAAATCCCGGCCCCGTTCTTTTACGATCAAATCCGCCGCACAGGCCACGAGCCGCGCATGAACGAATTGATGGCGGTTGGTCAGGTGTTTCTGCCGCGCACCGATTTTGGCGCTCAGGAAACCTGCCGGACGATCGTGGAAACTGAAGTTCTGAAGATGGGTTACTACATCTACGGCTGGCGCCATGTGCCGGTGGATGTGTCCTGTCTGGGTGAAAAGGCCAACGCGACGCGTCCCGAGATCGAGCAAATCCTGATCTCGAACAGCAAAGGTGTGGACGAGGAAACCTTCGAACGCGAGCTTTACGTGATCCGTCGCCGGATCGAAAAAGCGGTCGGAGCTGCCAGCATCAATGGTTTGTACATCGCGTCGCTGTCCTGCCGCTCGATCATCTATAAAGGCATGATGTTGGCCGAGCAGGTTGCGGTTTTCTACCCCGATCTAATGGACGAGCGCTTTGAATCGGCGTTTGCGATTTATCACCAGCGCTATTCGACCAACACCTTCCCCCAATGGTGGCTGGCTCAGCCCTTCCGCATGTTGGCCCACAACGGCGAGATCAACACGCTGAAAGGCAACATCAACTGGATGAAGAGCCATGAAATCCGCATGGCCTCGGCGACTTTTGGCGACTACGCTGAAGACATCAAGCCGATCATCGCAGGAGGATCGTCGGACTCTGCGGCGCTGGACTCGGTGTTTGAGGTTCTAGTGCGCGCGGGGCGCAATGCCCCTATGGCGAAAACCATGCTGGTGCCTGAATCCTGGTCGAAGCAGGCGGTTGAACTTCCCCAGTCATGGCTGGATATGTACAGCTATTGCAACAGCGTGATGGAGCCATGGGATGGCCCGGCCGCTTTGGCGATGACCGACGGCCGCTGGGTTTGCGCCGGTCTGGACCGCAATGGTCTGCGTCCGATGCGCTATGTTGTGACCGGTGACGGTCTTCTGATCGCCGGCTCCGAGGCGGGCATGGTTGCGATCAACGAAACCGATGTTGTCGAAAAAGGTGCGTTGGGTCCGGGTCAGTTGCTGGCCGTGGACATGGAAGAGGGCAAGCTTTTCCATGACACCGAAATTAAGGATAAATTGGCCGCCAGCCAGCCGTTCGGGGAATGGGTTGGTGTGATCAACGAGCTTGACGACGAATTGGCGGTCGTAACCGAAAAGCCACTCTTCAGTGGTGCCGAGCTGCGCAAACGCCAGATTGCGGCCGGTTATTCGATTGAGGAACTGGAGCACATTCTGTCTCCTATGTGCGAAGACGGCAAAGAGGCTTTGGCCTCGATGGGCGATGACACACCAAGCGCGGTTCTGTCCAAAAAGTACCGTCCGCTCAGCCACTTCTTCCGTCAGAACTTTAGCCAGGTGACGAACCCGCCGATCGATAGCTTGCGCGAATATCGCGTGATGTCGCTGAAAACCCGTTTCGGCAACCTGCGCAACGTGCTGGATGAAAGCAGCTCGCAGACCGAGATTCTGGTGCTGGACAGCCCGTTCGTAGGCAACGCCCAATGGGACGAGCTGCTAAAGCATTTCAATGCAAAGACGGTCGAGATCGACTGCACCTTCCCCGCGGGTGGCAAGCAAGGCGAATTGCAGTCTGCGTTACAGCGTATCCGCAATGAGGCCGAGGACGCCGTACGCTCGGGGGCTGGGCATCTGGTGCTAACCGATCAGTTCCAGAATGAAGATCGCGTGGCGATGCCGATGATTTTGGCAACCAGCGCAGTCCACAGCTGGCTGACCAAGAAAGGCCTGCGGACATTTACCTCGCTGAACGTGCGCTCTGCCGAGTGTATCGACCCGCACTACTTCGCAGTTCTGATCGGGGCAGGTGCGACCGTTGTGAACGCCTATCTGGCCGAAGACAGCATCGCTGACCGTATCGAACGTGGCCTGCTGGATGGCACTCTGACTGAAAACATCGCCCGCTACCGTGAAGCGATTGATCAGGGTCTATTGAAGATCATGGCGAAGATGGGGATCTCGGTTATTTCTTCGTACCGTGGTGGTTTGAACTTCGAGGCCGTTGGCCTAAGCCGCGCGATGTGCGCCGAGTTTTTCCCGGGCATGATCAGCCGCATCAGTGGAATCGGTGTTCTGGGTATCCAGCGCAAAGTCGAAGAAGTGCACGCTCTGGGCTTCAAAGACGATGCAGATGTTTTGCCTATCGGTGGTTTCTACAAGTCGCGCAAGACCGGCGAGACGCACGCCTGGACCGCGCAGGCGATGCACATGATGCAGGCTGCGTGTAACGCATCAAGCTATGAGCTATGGAAGCAGTATTCTGCCAAAATGCGTTCGAACCCCCCGATCCATATTCGTGATCTGATGGACTTCAAACCACTTGGCGAACCGGTCCGGATTGAAGACGTTGAATCGATCACTTCGATCCGAAAGCGTTTCGTGACGCCGGGTATGTCGCTGGGGGCACTGTCACCCGAGGCACACAAGACCCTGAACGTCGCAATGAACCGGATCGGGGCAAAGTCGGACAGCGGTGAGGGTGGTGAAGATCCCGCACACTTTGTGCCAGAGCCAAACGGCGACAACCCTTCCGCGAAGATCAAGCAAGTGGCATCGGGCCGTTTCGGTGTAACCGCCGAATACCTGAACCAGTGTGAAGAGCTTGAGATCAAAGTGGCACAAGGCGCGAAGCCGGGCGAGGGTGGCCAGCTGCCGGGCATGAAAGTGACCGACTTGATTGCACGTCTGCGTCACTCGACCAAGGGTGTTACGCTGATCTCGCCTCCTCCGCACCACGATATCTACTCGATCGAAGACCTTGCGCAGTTGATCTATGACCTCAAACAAATCAACCCGCGCTGTAAAGTCACCGTGAAACTTGTTGCCTCGTCCGGCGTCGGCACGATTGCGGCTGGTGTTGCCAAGGCGAAAGCCGACATCATCCTAATCTCGGGGCACAATGGCGGTACCGGTGCTTCTCCTGCGACTTCGATCAAATATGCGGGTCTGCCGTGGGAGATGGGCTTGACCGAAGCTCATCAGGTTCTGTCGATGAACAACCTGCGCGAACGGGTGACCCTGCGGACCGACGGTGGTTTGCGTACAGGCCGCGATATCGTGATGGCTGCAATGTTAGGCGCCGAGGAATACGGCATCGGCACAGCTGCGCTGATCGCGATGGGTTGTATCATGGTGCGCCAGTGCCAGTCGAACACTTGCCCGGTGGGCGTTTGCACCCAGAACGAAGAGCTGCGTGGCAAGTTCACCGGTAACGCAGACAAGGTTGTCAACCTGATCACCTTCTACGCTCAGGAAGTACGCGAAGTGCTGGCCAGCATCGGTGCGCGTTCACTGGACGAAGTGATTGGCCGTGCTGATCTTCTGTCTCAGGTCAGCCGTGGGTCTGCGCATCTGGACGATCTGGATCTGAACCCGATGCTTATCACCGTCGATGGCGCTGACAAGATCAAGTACGACCGCAACAAGCCGCGCAATGCAGTTCCGGATACGCTGGATGCGGAAATCGTCCGCGATGCGGCGCGTTTCCTGGAAGACGGCGAAAAGATGCAACTGTCCTACGCGGTTCAGAACACGGACCGGACGGTGGGCACGCGGACCTCGAGCCACATCGTGCGCAACTTCGGGATGCGCAACAACCTGCAACCCGATCACCTGACTGTCAAACTGACAGGTTCGGCGGGGCAGTCGCTGGGTGCATTTGCAGCACCTGGTCTGAAGATCGAGGTGTCGGGCGACGCGAACGACTATGTCGGCAAGGGTCTTTCCGGCGGCACGATCACCGTGCGCAAACCAATGGCCTCGCCGCTGAACGCGGCGGAAAACACGATCATCGGCAACACTGTGCTGTACGGTGCGACCGACGGTTACCTGTTTGCCGCTGGGCGAGCGGGCGAGCGTTTCGCAGTCCGAAACTCGGGCGCGACGGTTGTGATCGAGGGCTGCGGCAGCAACGGATGTGAATACATGACCGGCGGTATCGCAGTGATCCTTGGCAGCATCGGTTCGAACTTCGGCGCTGGTATGACAGGTGGCATGGCCTATCTGTACGACCCGGAAGGATTGGCAACGCTGCTGATCAACCCCGAGTCTCTGGTGATCTGTGCGGTTTCGTCCGATCACTACGAAGCCCAGTTGAAAGGTCTGATCGAACGCCATGCGGCTGAAACCTATAGCCGAAAGGCGCAGGATATCCTGCAGCATTGGGACAGCGAGAAGGGCAACTTCCTTCAGGTCTGCCCAAAAGAGATGCTGGACAAGCTGGCGCATCCGTTGGGCGTTGAGCCCACGGCCATTCCCGCCGAGTAAGGTTTGACTAAACAATAAGGCGCTGCGGAAACGCGGCGCCTTTTTTTACGTCATGCTAGGCTTAGTCCCGATTGATCCGGTAGTCCGCGTGGCAGCCTTTGCAGGTTTTGGCCAGACCGCCAAACGCCTGTCCCATTGCCGAATTATCCCCTGATGCCGCGGCTTCGGACATTGCCGTCGCGGCGTTCGCCAAATCGGCAAACTTTGCGTCGAAGTCGGCCTTATCCGTCCAAATTTTCGGCCCTGCCTCGCTTGGGGCGGCGTCTGACCCTTCGGGGAACATATCTGGCATATGGCGCGCGATCATGCCGATCTCATCTATAGCCGCTTGAACTGCTTCTGTATCTAACTCCGCCGTTCCACGAAGCATGGCATTCACTGATTTGAGATGGGCGGCAATTTTACCCATCGCATCCATCCGCTGTTTAACAACACCAGTTGCCCCATCATGAGCGACTGCGAAGGGTGCTGCGAGAATAAGGCCCGAAAGTAGAACCGCTTTGGCGTGTTTAATTTTCATCATGTTATCCCGTTGGCGCGTTGTAGTTCCCGAACATAGAGGATGATCTGTTTGATGTCAGCGTCCGTCAACCCTTCGACCGGAGCCATGTTGCCGAAGCGCCAATGATGCGCCTGCACCCCGCGTCTGGGAGCCAGCATAAAGGCCATGTCGCCGTGATGACTGGGTTCGTAGATTTTATGAACCAGAGGTGGCCCCGCGCCATCAACCCCTGCGGCATTATCACCGTGGCAGACAGCGCATTTGGCGTTGAAAATGGTCTCGCCCATTTTTGCGCCAGCACTCAGGTCTGGAACGATCACGTCAACAATGTTTGTTCCAGCAACCTCAACGCGTGCAGGGTCTTGCGGATTTCCAAGGATGAAGTAAGCCGCAGCCGCAATTGCGACGACGACTGGTAGGCCGATTTTCAGGTTCAGCTGCATAGTGTGCCCTTTTGTTTTCCTTGCTTTTCGCACTTCCCCTCGCTGGAAGGTCAACACCAATAATTCTGACAATTTCGTGAGTCGCCTGTCCGCTGGACCTTGGCTGAAAACCCGCCTATAAGCGCGGCCATGATACGGCAATTCGGCATCATTATTCGAATTAGTCACCCGGCGCTCTGAGAACATAGAGTTTGCCGGGCAAAGGCGTATGGAATACC
>Ga0181573_10004951_pt1 | contig 11181 bp, 8 predicted proteins | sample 101ome_25_FD_148643 | JGI IMG/M metagenome (GOLD analysis project Ga0181573, IMG submission 148643) | Coastal salt marsh microbial communities from the Groves Creek Marsh, Skidaway Island, Georgia - 101409BT metaG (spades assembly) | ecosystem: Environmental > Aquatic > Marine > Intertidal zone...
GGTGACCGAGGTGGAGGTGCCGCTGGCCAGGGCGCAGCCCTGGTGGGACGGAGCCTACGCGTTTAATACGCTCGGGGACGCGGCGAAGTTCGCGCTGGAGCTCGGGGAGGCGCCGGCGATCGTCGCGAGGGAGGTGAGCGTCCACCAGTCGCCGACCTTCGCGAGGGAGCTGGCGCACACGGCGCTCGGCGGGATGCTTCGGGACGTCGGCGCCGGATCCCGACACGTGGTTCTCGCGCAGATGGCAAAGCCGTCGTTGGGACCCGCGCGCAGGCTGGCGAAAGATAACGACGGCGACGTCTGCTTCGAACCCTCGCGGTCCGAGGACCTCGCTCTGGGCATCCCGCTGTACGAGTACGCGTGGAATCACACCACCCTGCACGCGCTGAAGAGGGACAAGTCCGTGACGTACCTGCAGGCGGCGATGATGCCCGGGAAGGCTCTCGACCTGGTGAGCGCCGTGGAGAGGCGGTACGACGTCGACGAACTCGTGCAGCACTTGGAGGTGGTCAGGTTCGGGGGTGGGATCGGGTTCGCGTCGCTGGCGCTGCTCAGGCCCGGTACCGACGCCGAAGCCGCGGTCGGTAAGGTGGAGGAGGTGATGCGATGGCACGAGGAGAACGACATTCCGGTGTTTAACCCCCACACGCACGTGCTGGAGGACGGCGGGATGAAGCAGACGGACTGGGCGCAGCTCGGGTTCAAGTCCGGCGCGGACCCGAACGGGGTGCTGAACCCGGGGAAGATGCGAGCGTGGGAGGAGGGCAAGGCGACGACGGAGGCGTCCGACCCGCGCGGGTCCTTCTCCGCGGCGTACAGACTCGCGCAGAGCGACGGCGCATCCGCGAACAAAGACTCGAACCAAAAACCAAACCCGAACTCGACGGAGGAGCGGGCGAACGAAGAGACGAACGAAGAGTCGAACCGGACGAACGAAGCGTCGAACGCGGCGCATACGACGACGACGCGAGAAATGAAGATGAGCAGGCTGTGGTCGGAGTGGACCACGGAGGACTTCGCCACCGCGGACCTCGGCGACGCCGTGGCCGTGTTGCCCCTGGGCGCCACCGAGGCGCACGGCCCGCACCTTCCCCTGGGCGTCGACTCCATGCACAACGCCGCGCTGCTCGCCCGCGCGCTGGAGCTCGTCCGCCACGACGTCCGCGTCCTCGCGTTGCCCCCGCTGGACATCGGCGTGAGCTGCGAGCACGGCGGGTTCGCGGGAACCGTGGGGATAACCCCGGAGACGGCGGCGACGCAGTGGGAGGAGATCGGATCGTGCGTCGCGCGCGCGGGCATCCGGAAGCTGATCCTGTACAACTCGCACGGGGGAAACCACGCGTTGGCGGAGGTGGTGGCCCGCCGGCTCCGTCTCAAACATCGCATGATCGCGGCGCTCGCGCTGAACCTCGCGATGGACGTCGACGGATGCGCCGCGTCGCTCTTCCCCGAGGATGAGCTCCGGTTCGGCATCCACGGCGGCGGGTTGGAGACGAGCGTGATGATGCACCTGCGGCCCGAGCTCGTGGACGCCGGCAAGGCGTTAAACTTTGCCTCCTCCGCCAATACCCCTCGAACGAAGGGCAAGACGCTGCAGAGGCACGCGACGGGGTTCGGGGTCAAGACCGGGTGGGCGAGTCAGGATTTGAACCCGCACGGCGTCGTCGGCGACGCGGCGGACGCCAGCTGTGCCAAGGGGGCCAAGCTGGTGGAGTCTTCGGCGCTCGGTCTGGCGCGGCTCATCGAGGAGATGCACGCGACGTGCGCGGACGAGTGGACGGGGACGGCGCCGCTGTACCCTCCGCAGGGAACCGACGAGGAGTTTTGATTGAGCGGGGGTTAGGATGTGACTGGTTCTTGTTAACACTTGTTAACACTCGCTCGCGAAAACGTCACCCCGGAGCGACGCCGCCCACATGTTCCGCGCGCCCGAGCCCGCGCGGCAGACGGGCGCGTCCGCCGCGAAGGGCGGGCGGCGCCTGTCCGGCAGGCCGTGCTGGAACTTCGCCAAGGGCCAGTGCGTGTTCGGCGACGCTTGCGCGTACCTGCACGACACCGTTTCATCAGATTCCTCCCGGGGGCTTCGGCCCGGCGTCGAAAGATCGGACGAGACGACGTCGACGTCCGGCCGCGACGGCGCCGTGGACGAACCCCGGGTTCCGCTGAGGTACTTCACGCACAAGTCGCGGGCGCAGCTCGGCGCGGACCCCGGCCGCTCGCTGCTCGCGCGCGTGCTGGAGCGCGACGGCGTGTTCGAGCCGACGCGCGACGTCTCGAGATGCCGACTCTTCTGGGGATGCGCGTACCCGACGGGGCAGCTCCTCGCGAACCTACCACCCGACGCGTTCGTCAACCACTTCCCGGGGACCACCGTCATCACGCACAAGCACACGCTCGCGATGATGCTGCGGAGACACCCCGAGGGAGACGCCGTCGCGCCGAGAACCTTCGTGCTGCCCGCGGAGGCGAACTCGTTCGCCGCCTTCGACGCCGATGACGCCGCCGCCTTTGACGACGACGACGACGCGAACGGGATCGAGCGCGGCGCCGGGTGGATCGTCAAGCGAGCCGTCGGCGGCGAGGGACGCGGCACCGTCGTCACTCGCACCGCCCGCGAGGCTCTGGAGCAGACGCGGCGGGCCGACGGGGGAGTCGACGGGAGGACGGACACGTGGGTCGCGCAGCGCTACGTCCGAGATCCGCTCACGCTCCTGGGCCGCAAGGTTGACCTGCGCGCGTACGTCCTGCTCACGCGGTGGGACCCGGGGAGCGACGACGGCGCGCGCACGCGGGGGTACGTGCACCGCGACGGGTTGGTCCGGTTCGCGGCGGCGCCGTGGGACCCGGCGGATGTTTCGTCGCTCGCGGTGCACCTCACCAACAACGCGGCGGCGACGGCGCGAATACACGAAGGCGTCGGACACGCGTCGGACATGTCGGACACGTCGGACACGTGGGACCCCGACGCGCACTTCAAGCGCAACTGGTCGTTCGAGACGTTGGCGTCCGAGCTCGACGCCGAGCTCGGGGCTGGGAGCTACGAGCGCGTGTGGGACGGGGTAAGGCGGTGCGCGAGAGCGGCGTTGGGTTCGCTGCCGCGACGGGGCGATTGGGGTGCCCAGGGGGTGCCTTCGGGTGCCGAGGGAGCTGGCGACGACGGGAGGGGGCTTCGACGCTTCGAGCTCCTGGGCCTGGACCTGCTCGTGGACAGTCGCCTTCGCGTGTGGCTGTTGGAGGTGAACAGCGCGCCGACGCTCGCGGCGGGGACCAAGTTGGGGGGCCGGGTCTCGCGGACGCACCATTGCGTGAAGGCGGGGCTGTTGGCGGACGCGATGAACCTGTTGGGGGTGGGGCTGGAAGACGCCGGCGGCGCCGAGGCGGAGCTCGAGCGCGCGGCTCTGGGCGGGTTTCAGCTCCTGTGACCGTCGCGCGCGTCGGATACGCCGCGCCTAACATTAGTCTATGTTGAATCGTAGCTAAGATAGCAGAGCACGATGAGTCCCGACACTTCCTCACATCGCCTGCACCGTGATCCCGGCGCCGAGCTTCCAATTTCGCTTCGGGAGGTTAACCTCAGTGGACGCCCAAGTCGAGCCAAAGTTGAGCACGTCGTGTCTCTCGTAAAACCCAGAGGCGGTACCCGCGCTGTCGATTCGCCACCGCCCGCTGTCCGTCGGAGAGACGATGTCCCAGCCGACGCTCATACGCGCCTTTCGAGTGTGCCAATTCCACATGAATTCACTCGCCAGCATGAGTTCCTCGTCAATCTTCCTGGTGTATGTCAAAAAAGCAAGGCCGACAGAGGCCAACTGCGCCGTCGCAACTGATCTCTTATCCTTGTATCGCGCCTCAAAGCCTACGCTGCCCTGTTCAGCGAGGCAGAATGCGTCGGCGCCGAGGGAGAGGGCTTTCGTCACACTTCGAAGGTACTTGACACCCCCAAACCGTCCGTGGCCGAGTTTTAGGTGAGCCTCACTGTCTGAACCCTCGTAGTCCAGATCGAACTTCCATTTGAGGCTTTGAGGCTTTGAGTGTAGGGCGAGTCTACCCGAGACGGCGTCTGACACTTCAAACTCGACCGTTTCCGTGAAACTTCCGTTCGAGGCGAACCTGAAATCCGCCGTATACTTCACCGGACGTTCTACGGACCCCTTAATCCGGGCCTCCAGAACATTCGTTTCACACACGACGCTTCTGCCGTGCCCCACCGGGAGAACCAAGGTTTCCCCTCGTGCGGCCGCGGTGAACCAATACTTCCTCGGATTCTCGACGCCGACGCGACCGCCCCCGCGATGGGTCGCCGTCGCGTCTCGCCGCCGCCACAGATCCTCGAACATAAAGATCAAGCTCATCGGGAATCAGTGGTCGCGTCGGGGTCCTCTAGTTGTAGTACATCTCCAAACCCATGCCGTCGTGAATCTCGTAATCCTCCAAGGTGATGTGGTCCTTGTAGACGTTGTACCACTTCTGGATCCTGATCTTCTCGGGCTTGGTGCCGGTCTGCGCCGCGACAAGTTTCTTGAGGTCGCCGATGGTGTCGTCCTCGCTGTTGGTTGGAGAGTGAGGCTTGACAGTTAGCGGGTTGAGTTCGGCTAGGGTTCGGGGGTGCCCACCGTGGGGGAAAAATGGGGGGCTGGGGAAGGGGCAACTCGACGGGGTGGGTTGGTGGTTACGCACTTGCACTTGACGCGGATCTTCTTGCCCAGGCGGTCGTTGAGCACCACCTCGATCATTCGCGCGCTCGCTTATCCGTGACGATGTCGCGTGCGGTGCGTGAGAGTGTCGCCTTCAAGGGCGGTCACGCCTCGACTTTTCTCCAGTCACGTCTTTCCGCCTTGACAATTTCTACCGCGAAATTTCGTCCCGAGCCGATGTTACCGTTATCGCCTCGTCACTCGACCGGCGCACCACCATGCGGACCCGAAGCGCCCCGCTGCTCATCGCGCTGCCTCGGGTGCCTCCTCGGCGCCCGCGCGCAGGCGACGGTGTCGTTCAGCCCAACCTCCGCGTTCCCCAACAGGTGCGCGCGCGTCCACGCCCGGGCCCTCCCCAAAAAACGCCCCCGTTCATTTCCCAGCCAGGCGCCCCACGACGACGACGACGACGACTGACCCGCGATACACCCCCCATTTCCGTCCCCGTCTCAGGTACGCGAGGAACGTGTGCTCGCTGATCGCGTCCCAGGCAGAGTCCGACGGCGCGTGCCAGCTGGACTCGTACTACGGCACGACGCGCGGCCGCGTCTCGATGGCGTTCGGCGAGACCGACTGCGTGGTGACGCTGACCGGCTGCGTCCCCGGCGTGTGCTACTCGTTCAGGGACGCGACGTCGACGATCGAGCGGGACGACGTGCCGAGGCCCGGGACGTCGGGTGCGCCGGCGGCGAGCTTGTTCAAGGACGTGAGCGCGGTGGAGGGTGCCAGCTCGAGCTCGTTCACCAACGACGGGTTCAGCTTCAAGGCGTCGTCTTCGACGGTGAAGATCGCCTACAGCGTGCACTCTTGCGCGGACTATTACTCGTACAGGGGGAGCGTCGGGGTGCAGGAGTGCAGGGGGAGCTTCGCGGCGATCACGGAGGTTGGGGCGGGGATGCCGAACTCGCTGTCGTGTTAGTTTATCATTTTGCGATATACCTTCCTCTACCTTCCTCCGTTCCAAAGGTGCCGTTGTCGTTGGAGACGGAGCTAGTGCGAGTGCCCGTGGCCTGGCCCATGTCCGGGCTGCCCCCCCTCCTGGTTCATCCTCGCCATCATCGCGATCCTCATCTGCGCCTGCTGCGCCTGTTGCAGCATCATCACGTGCTTCATCCGGTCCACGCTCATCCCGTTCTGCTTCGCCATCTGAGCGAGTTGCTTATCCTGCATCTCCTCCATCTGCTCGACGGACAGCCCGTTCATCTTGGCCATCTGAGCCTTCTGCTGCTCCCTCATGAGGTCGCTCTGCTTCTTCATCTCCTCCAACGTCTTGCCCATCATCTTACCCTGCGCGGCCATGACCTCGTCCAGCGCAGCCTCAGCCTTGGCCTTGACCTCGTCGTCCGTCAAATCTTTCAGCGGATCCCGCTCCTCCTCCCGCGCCTCCTCGCCCCCCGGATTGCCGTCTCCTTCCCCCGCACCGTTCTGAAAGTGCTGCTTGCGCATCTCCGCGAGCCTGAGCTGCTGCTGCATCATCGCAGCCTGCTGCAGCTCCTGGCGCGCCTTCATCTCCTCGACCGTGATCCCGTTGGCGTCGGCCATCTGCTTCATCCTCTGCGCCATCTGGTCCTCGGCCATCTTCTGAAACTCCTCCACCGTAATACCCCGCGACTGCGCCTGCATCTCGAACATGCGCTTCTTCTGCTCCTCGCCGCGGCGCTCGAGCTCCTCCACGGTGCATCCGTGGTGCTCAGCCTGCTTGGCCATCGCGGCGGCCATCGCCGCCTCAGCCTCCGCCTGAAGCTCCTCGAGAGACGCAGCCGGCGCGTTCTCGGGTCGTCCGGTCCCATCCTCCGGAGACCTCTGGATACCTCCGGAGACCTGGGCAGATTCGCCGTGCGAATGCCCCGCCCCCTCGCCGTGGGCGTGAGAGTGGCCGCGGTGGGCGTCGAAGGCGCTCGACGCGGCGGCGGCGGCGGCGGCGGCGGCGACGGTTCCGACAGCCGCCGCGGGCGCCGCCGCCGCCGCCGCCGCCGCCGCGGCAACCGCCGTCGCCGCGCCCGAGACCGGAAGCGGGTCGCCTCCGCCGTGGTCGCCGTCGCAGGGGACGCCCCCGTGCGAGTGACCGTGGCCGTGGTGCGCGTGATCTGCGGCGGCGGCGGCGGCGGTGGCGGCGGCGGCGGCGGCGGGCAGGCCCTTGGTGAGGTTGCCGGCGGTGAAGACGTCCGGCGAAGACCCGGGTGCGCCGTGGCCGTGCTCGCACGGGACGCCCCCGTGGGAGTGCCCGTGGCCTCCTCCTCCTCCTCCTCCCCGGGTGTCCTTGGACCCAATACCCGGCGGCCTGGCGATTCGACACGCGCGCTTCAGCCACCGCGGCGCGCGCGAGTTTTGGAACCACGAGTACGACCCCCTCGGCGGGGGAGCGGCGTCTCCCCTGTCAACCGCGATCTTCATGGCGTCCCAGTCTATCCGCTCCTGGTGCCCGCGCCAAAACTCGATGCAGTTGTTGTGCCACCCGCGGTCGAACCTGTTGAAGAACTTGGTGCCGTCCTCCGAGTGGAAGTGCTCGTACCGGTGAGAGTTTTCCATCTCGTTGACGGTGAGGTTGGCAATCACCGCCAGCGTCATCCGACCCGCGAGCACCAGGCAGTAAATCGTGCAGAAGCACTGGATGACGTACAGTACGACCGCCCACGGCGCGTGCGTCAGGACGTGGAAGGTTTTCGTCACCGGACCGCCCGTGGATACCGTGGATACCGAGTCACCCTCGAGCGTGGTGTCCCTCATGGCGACGCCGCCCGCTTGGTACGTAGCCGCGAGGTGCAGGTACGAAAACCACACGAAGATGCACTGCCCGACGAACATGTCCCACAAGCCGCCGAGAAAGTGCCTCTGGTTCCTCGCGCCGATGCACGTGCCCACGATCGGGCAGTGATGATCCATGCGATGCACGCACCTGTTGCACACGGGACAGTGCTTCGAACGCAGCGGCCGAGCGCTGTGGCACGTGTTACAAAACTTGCCAGAGTTGACGAGGTCGTCGACAACCTCCCGCGGAAACGTCACCGCAAAGTCGTGTTCGTACTTGCGCGTGTCAGCCTCCGACGCGGCGACGCCCGCGGCGGACGACGCCTCCCTCTCCCTCTTCAACGCCTTCTCCGCCACCGCCGCGCGGGAGACGCGTCGCATGTTCCCGACCCACTGATCCCGCCCGTCGGTGGCGAGGGGCACGAACCCCGGCCCCAGGTAATACGCGCGGATGAGAAGCGCGGGGGTGGTGACGAACGCGACCAGGCCGACGACGCACCAACCCGCGTGCGTCGACCACTGCGCCGGCACGTACACGAGCGCAAACTGAAGGCCGCAGTACGCGATCAGCGCGTGGACCATCGCGGCGCCGAAGAGGTTCTTCGGTCCCTGCCGAGATCCCGGCAGCTGCGCGCTCGCCCTCGCCGCCTGCAACGCGAGACCGATGACCGCGAACCACACGGGCAGCCAGAGATACACCGGGGCGTACATCGCCATGAACGCCCCGACGCCGAATATGATGAACGGGGCCAAGATATCGAAGTTCTGGCCGTACGCGCTGAAGTAGGTGGTCATCACCGATCGCTCCATCTTGCCCTCGCTCGTAGCCTCTGCGAGGTATTGTTGCGATTCAAACTCGTCGGGCTCCGGCGGGAGCGGGGCGCTGCCCGGCGTCCACGTGGGCCCCTTCGCGAACATCTCCATCTCATCGCGAGCCTCCACCATCGCCTGGAGCTCCTCCCACGAGTTGCTTCCCGCTCGCTCGACGATGTCGCGCCAATCCTCTCCGCCCATCTGGCCGCCGGCGAGGATCATGGCGTCGACGCCCCTGCCCCCGTTGGTCGCCGCGAGGAGGAACTTTCGCAGCGCACCCGGGGTGGCGAGGAGCTCCTGTAAAGCGGTGGATTTGGCGATGAGCTTGCGGAGGCTGGGGAACCTTTGCGTGACCGCCTGGAAGCGCGTGACGACGTCGGGGATGGTCGGGCCCTTGTTGGCGCCGGGCGCGCCGTGTCCGTGCCCGTGCACGGCGCCGGCGTTGTAGATCGGCCCGTTCACGTCGTCAGCCATGAGGGAGAAGTACGTCCTCGCCTTGTCGTGCATCTCCTCCAGGTTGATCTCCTTCGCCTCCTTCTCGCCGCTCTCCACGTCCGCAGTCGTTGAAGCGAGTTCGTTGTTGATTGCCCCGCCGTTCGACGATTCATTCTTGGCCGATCGCGACGACGGCCCGCCCCTGACGCCGTTCCGCGGAGGAAGCGCGGGCAGGCCGTTCGCGCCGCCTGTCGCCGAGTTCGCCATGGACCCCGCGCGGCGATCGTCGACCCGAACCCTGTTTCCTGCGCCCTCCCGCTCGGCGCTTTGTGACCGAGCCGATTCGTTCCGATATTTGGTTTGACTGGATCCGCGCTCGATCTTTTCGGCATCCAGGCTGTCGCGAAACCTTCGTCATGACCATCCTAACCAACTGCCCATAGGAATGATATCTATTCAGCGTATAAGCGTTCGTTTTCGCTGTTTGTAATCTTGTTTGGCACGGCGAAAAATCCGGATAAAAAGCAAAGCCGATACTCCCGCGCCTCACTCGACAACGGCGCGGGGTCCGTGCCTCGCGGCTCCTCGAGCGCGTACATCGCCTCGGGTGTGCATCCCTCGGTTGATGTCCATCGCCGGCGTCGGGCTCACCACCTTCGTCGCAGGTGAGCGCCCCCGTCTCATCTTGTTTATTCATCATCCGCCCAACAAATCTTTCGCGCAACCCTACGCCCTCGACGAACCGCGGTTACCGTCCGAATCCCTCACCCGCCCCCGCCGTCCCCTCGCGCAGGGCACTCGCCGTTCGCCAAGGAGCCACACGCGCGGTCGGCGTCGTTCGCGACCGCGCGCCGAACTTCACCGGGACGTCACGTCGCGCGACGCACCGCCGACTCGTCCTCGTCATCATCGACGTGTGGGTCCCCATCCCGCCTCGGCGCCGTCCACCGCCGCGCCCGTCGTCGCGTCGCCCGTCTCGCGGCGTCTGGAGAGGACGCTCTCCAGACGCCGTCGGACGCCGCGCCGAAAAAGATGAGCCCGCTCGCGTACGTCAACGAGTCCACCAAGTTCATCGTCAGCGGCGCGTGCCTCGCCGTGCTGCTCACCCATCCCAACGTCCCCGTGTGCTGGTGCCTCAGCGGCAGTGTCTTCAACTCCCTCAACAGCAAGCTCCTCAAGCGCCTGATCAACGAGAGCAGGCCGGAGGGCGCGACGAAGCTCGACCCGGGGATGCCGTCCTCGCACGCGGTGTCCCTGAGTTACCTCTCCACGTACGCCGCCTGCGCGTTGCTGTTACGGGGCGGCGGCTACCCCGAGGTTGCCGGCGCTTGGCCCGTCCCGCCGGCGTCGGTCCGCCCCGGCGCGTTCGCCCTCGTCGCCCTCGGCGTCTTCCTCACGTGGCTCAGGGTGCGTTTGGGGTACCACAACAACGCGCAGGTGTGCGTCGGGTACGGCATCGGCGCCGTCACCGCGCTGGGGTGGCTGTGGTGCGGGGAAAACGTCGTGGGTCCCGCGTTGGCGACGGATCCAAACGCGATCGCGTACGTCCGGGGCTTGGTGGGTTTCGCGTCCGTGATCTTCCTGCCGGTGTCCGCGCGGTGGTTCGGGGAGGCGAGGGAGTGGTTCGCGACGCGGCGCGAAGCGAGGGCGGCGAAGCGCGAGTAGTGACGTAGCGTAAGACTCTGAGACATAGCTAGCGGGCGGAACTGCGACGAAGGTAGACTACTTATGAAAAGGTTGAACCGTCCCCACTGGCGCTCGTTCAGAGTTTGATCTCAAATGAGGAGGGTTTATCCGGATGCGATGGCACAGCGAGGGTGCGGGGACGGCGCCGAGGGAGGGGGGGTATCGGAGCGCGGGGCGGCGCGTAGGTCGCCATGGTGGTATTCGACGTCGTCGTGGAGGTTCCGATGGACGCGGACGAGTACCTGCGCGTCAAGGACAGCGCCGCGTACAAGGCGTTCCACTGCGAGAAGAACGGCACTTTGAACGAGTACATCAGCGACGAGGTGGTCGACGGCGAGCGACGCACGGTGACGAAGACGATCCCGAACATCGCCATTCCGTGGGCGCTAAGACGCGCGATCCTCGGGAACAGGCGCGTCGAGTTCATCGACCGCAGGCGGTGGCGCGACGGCGCGCACCTCACCGCGCCGTTCACCCAGCACTTCCAAACCACGAACAACATAAGCGACCGGTGCGTCGTCAACGGGACGGTCACCGTGGAGCGTCACGGCCCGAACCGGTGCAGGATCATCGCGCGGGGCGAGTGCGTCGTGGACGTCAAGGGCCTGGGGGGCAAGATCGAGCAGCTCATCGTGAACAACCTCCGGGGTTCGTACGAGAAGGTCCCGGCGGTCGTCGCCGAGTGGCTCGCCATCTCGGCACGTCGTCCATCGACGTTGGACGAGGCGCCGGCGGCGGCACAGCCGGCGGCGTCCGAGTTCACGTCGCTGGACCTCGGACCGCCCACCCCTCCCGACATGTACGA
>Ga0181573_10004955_pt1 | contig 11173 bp, 9 predicted proteins | sample 101ome_25_FD_148643 | JGI IMG/M metagenome (GOLD analysis project Ga0181573, IMG submission 148643) | Coastal salt marsh microbial communities from the Groves Creek Marsh, Skidaway Island, Georgia - 101409BT metaG (spades assembly) | ecosystem: Environmental > Aquatic > Marine > Intertidal zone...
CCGGCCGCCCGGCCCCCACCCCCGCGGCCCCCCCCCCCCCCCCCCCCCCCCGCCCCCGCCCCCTTCCCCGCCCCCGCCCCCTTCCCCGCCCCCGCCCCCTTCCCCGCCCCCGCCCCCGCCCCCGCCCCCTTCCCCGTTCCCGCCCCCTTCCCCGCCTCGTCCGCGGCCCAGAGCGCGCCCCTCCGCAGAAAGGCCGGCAGCGGCTGCCCCACCCGAAACCGCCTCAGGAAGCCCAGCACCGCGCCCGCCGCGGCGTCCGGGGCGTCCTCGTGGACGAGGTGTCCGCAGCGGTCGAGCGCGATCAGGAGGAATCTCCCCTGCATGGACGCGAGGGTGAGGTCCTTGTCGAGGCGCTCGCCGCCCTCTCGGGACACGACGAGGGCGCGGGGACAGGGGGCGGCCAGGAAGGCGGCGTCGAGGCGGGCGAACCAGCCGGGCCAGTGGGGGCGGGACGCGGCGAGGTCGGCGCGCCAGACGAGCCGGCCCGGGGCCCCGGGTTCGTCCGCCGTCGCCGGCCGGAGCATCGAGGGGACGCTCAGCGCCGCCGACGCGGGGTTGCGCGTCAGGCGCGACTCGAGGGCCCACCGGATCGCGGCCGCCGCGCTGTCGAACGACGCGGGCCGCGCCGCGAGGACGGCGCCCATGTGATCCAGCGACGCCAGCGCCGTCCCCTCGACCACGTCGACGACGACGAGGCCGGCGAGCGACGCCCCGACGCGGCTCAGTCCCTCGTGAAAGGGCTTGGAGGACGCGACCCGGGCCGCCACGGCGCCGCCCAGCGAGTGGCCCAGCAGGACGAGGGGTAGGGGCTCCGCGGAGGGGCCGGCCGCGGACGAGGCGTCCGTCGAGGCCGCCGCCTCCGTCCCCGCCCCCCCCCCCGTCGCCCCCCCCCCGCCGCCGAGGCCGTCAGCCCGCGCGCCGCCTCGATCGCCACCGCGGCCAGGTCCTCGGCGAGATTGTCCAACGACAGGTCGGCCTCCCAGGCGGACGCCTCCGCCGCGTCCTCGCACGCCGCCCGTGTCTCGCCGTGCCCCCGTTGATCCAGCGCGGCGACGCGCACGGACGAGCCACGGAGCGACATCGCAAGGGACGAGAACGACGCGGCGGCGTGGCCTCCCCCGTGCACGCACAGGAGCAGCGGCGCTCGGGTTCCCGCGGGAACGGGAGGCTCGGCCGCGTCGGCGGCGACGGCGGGGGGCAAGGGATCGGGGGAGCGAGCGGGGGGGCTCGACAGGAGCCGGAAGCGGCCGCCGCGCGTCGCAGAGAGATCGAGCGTCGTCGCAACGGGCCACGCCTCTGAGAGGGGGCGGGGGCGGGATGCGCCAGGGGCAAGCGTCACGGGGGCCGCGGGATGGTGCAGGGTGAGGCCAGGGCGATCAGGCGGGGGACTGCGGGGGGGGGGGGGGGGGGCCCCCGGGGGGGGGGGGGGGGGGGGGGGGGGGGGGGGGGGGGGGGGGGGGGGGGGGGGGGGGGGGGGGGGGGGGGGGGGGGGGGGGGGGGGGGGACTCCGCGGTCGGGCTGGGCGGCTTCTGCGCCGGCGGCCACGCGACGGAGGGTGGCCTCGGCCGTCGTCGCCCCGTCGCTCTGGAATCTGGCCGCATTCGCGCGACGATTTCTCTGATCCGTCACTCGCCCGGCACCACCATCTTCAGCCAAGGGGCCGAGCGCGCCGGACGGACGCTCCGACGCGGGCCACGAGCCCGCCGACGACACCGCCGCGCCCGTCGCCGCGCCGGCCGACAAGGCGAGCGGCGCCTGGGCGCTGGGCCGCGGCGGGCGCGCTCGGCCTGCGTCTCCGCCCCCACCCAGACGGGAGTTCATCCTGAGAGCGACACATGCGGGCGAGAGAGGGACCGCGGGGGAGAAGGCAGAGCGAGAGAGACCTCGACGTCCCTCGCACGGGGCTGCCGTCGAGGCCGGCGCCCGCCTCTACCAAGCGCTACGCCCATCGCCATGCCCACCCGTATCGTATTCATAGACCCCCCCACCCTCATCCGCGCCCGGGCCCGCGCCCGCGCCGTCCGCCTAGTCTCGAAGGTGAGCGAGGGCGCGGCGGCTGACAGACGGGGGTCCTCAGATCCGCTTGCCCCGCGCCCGCTCGAGAGCCGCGGCGGCGACGGCCTCGGCGCCCGCCGCAGCGATGGCGCGGTCCCGCTCCCTGCGCTCCTCGCGGCGCTCGCGCTTGGTCGGCCGCGGGCCGGCAGGCCTGCACGGGGAGAGAGAGAGAGAGAGAGAGAGAGAGAACAGGGGGATCGATGCTGTCGGAGAGAGCCGCCGCGACGGTGCGCGCGACGGGGCGGCGGTGGCCGCCGAACTCGATCGCTCGCCTGGGCGCAAAGGCCACCTCGTGGATGCGGTCGACCGTGAGGCCCCCCGCACGGAGCGGGGCCGACGCCGACCGCGCGACGGCCGGGTCGAAGGGCGCGCCGTTCCGGACCAGGGTCGCCACGCGGCGGTTGTATTTGGCGGCTAGGCGCTGCTCGCCCAGGCCCGTCAGGGAGAGGAAGGGGTGACCTCCGAAGACGCGCATCTCCACCGAGGCGGCGTCCAGTCTGGCGTCGTCGTCGTCGGGCGCGGCGCCGCCGCCGAGCCCCGCCGCCGGCGACGCCGGCTCCGCCCCCACCCCCGCCCCCGGGGCGGAGACCGCCCCCCCCTCGTCGTGCCAGGGAAACCAGAAGACGAGGCGTCCGCCCGGAGACCGGAGTCGCGACGACGCGGCGTCGAGCAGGTCCGCGAGGCAGTCGCCCAGCGGGTAGCGCTCGCTCCCGGGGCGGTGGGTCCGGAGCTGCTCCGGGGTGAGGCCGGGCGGCAGCGCGCGGGCGACGGACCGGCGGCCGGCCTCGCGGACGCCGTACGGGGGGTCGGCCAGGATGAAGTCGAGGCCCGCGGCGGGGTTGTTGCGGTCCTCGCCCCCCCCCCGCGACGTCCGCAGGGCCGACCGGGAGAAGTCGTCGCACATGAGCCCCGCGGGGAGGGGCAGACCGTAGTGGGGAAAGTTGTCCCGGGGCGCCGCCTTGCGCGGGGGCGTCGACCCCGGCAGCGTCCGCGCGCCCCCGCCCCCCTCGCGGAGGGTGACCAAGTCCATGTCCCCCCCAACGACCTCGGCGCCGCGCCACGCCGCCGCCACGAGCAGCCCCGCCGTCCCGCAAAAGGGGTCCCACCCGAGGGTGCCCGCTCGCGCCCCCGCCAGGTTGGCGGCCAGGAGGGACAGCTCAGCCTCCATCGACGTGGGCCCCAGGCAGGGACGCCGGGGCAGGTCGAGGGCCGCCAGGGCGCCGGCCGCGCCCCGGCGCTGACGGCTCGCCGTCGATCGGGCGCCGCCGACCTGCCGGCCCAGCCACCACCGGTCGGGGACGGTCGAGGGAAGGCTGCGGTCCCCGCCGCCGGCGCCCGCCGCGTCGGCCGACTTGCGGGGGGGGCGGACCCGGAGGCACCAAAAGACTTCGTCGGGGGACGCCATGGACACGACGCCGCGCCACCGCGACGACACGGGGCCAAGGGCCGCGAAGAGGGCCGCTCTGTCCTCATCGCGGACGAGTGACTCGCCCCACGCGTCGAGACGAAATTTGAACGACCGCGACCCGGGGGGCAGGGCGCCCTCGACGAGGGCCGAGGGGGCGCGGGGCGTGGGGGGGGACGAGGATCCGTCGCCGGCCGCCACGTCGGGGCTGCCGAGCCCTGCGCGCGCGGCGAGGTCTGCGCAGAGGGCGCGCCAGTCGTCGAGCTCGCTGCCCCGACGCGTGGCGAGGGGAATAAAGCAGGCCTTGACGAGGACGGCCCGGTCGACGAGGCGCCGCACGCACCGAAGGTCGGGCACCCGGAGCGTCCACACGGGGTTCAAGGGCTCGCCGTCGGCCGGTCCCTCGATCACGGCGACGCGGTGCCGTGGCCACCCCGGCGGAATCTCCGTGATACGCTGACGCTCGAGGCCGGGCGCGCTGGGAGGGCCGGGAAGGTCGCGGAAGCCCGGGGCGTGGACGACGACAAGGCCCCTGCTCTCGAGCAGCGCTCTGACCTCGGCGAGGCGTAGGTCCAGGTGGCGCCACGCAAATAGGATGGCGACCTGGATTAGGCCGTCTTCGGCTCCGGGGTCGTCCAGCCAGGGGCCCGCATAACTCGTCGAGGGCGAACCGAAGCCACGGGGGGGGGCAATGGCCGCCGCGTCGGCCTCGCCGACGGCCGGGGTCACCGTGACTTTCTCTCAGGGCCGTGCGACGGAGACGGGAAACGACGAGGATGAAAAGGACTTGAAGTTTGATAAATTACCGGCAATGAGTGCGTCGAGTCGCTCCCGGGGTTTGTGGTACACTTTCTCAAGGCTCCTCGCCTCGGCCGCCTGCTCTTTCTTCGGCGTCCTTCGCCCCGCCTAGCCTGAAGCGCGTATTGGGCGAGGATATCGCACGGCGAGTGCGCGGGACGCGGTCCGACGTGGCGCTCCCGGCCGCAGCGGAGCGCGCGCCATCGTCGACCTTCGCACGAGAGCGCGCGGCCCAAAGCGGACACCTCGGGCCCCGGCGCGCCCCCCCCCGGTCGAATCGCGTGTATCCCACAACCGCTCGCAGACCGTGTTTCTCGCCTTCCGACCCCTTTTCCTGCGGCGCCCAGGCTCGTTCTCCGGCCCGTCTCCGATCCCCCGCCCGCGCGCCTGACTGACGCCATGGCGGACGAGGAGATCACGTGGGGCAAGCGCGGTGGCGCCCGCGATTCTGCCCCCGCGGCTCAGGTCCATCTGGGCCCCGGCCTGGCTCTCGGCGCCGGCCGGGCCGTGGCCCCTCCGCCCGACAGGCACGGCGAGGTCGACGCCCCCCTTCGCGGCAAGAACCCCCACACGCCAGCCTTGCAGACGAACCTGGCTCAGGGCGGCGTCCTCGCTCCGGAGCTCGCCTCTAACGAGGTTCCGCTGACCTCCCACATCGCCCGCAAGCAGTGGCAGGCGGCGCCCAGGCGAGAGAGCCAAAGGGGGGCGGCGACCCGGCAGCCCGCCCCTGGCTCCCCCCCCCCGCCCACCCACCCGCCTGCGTCCTCCACCCCTCGCGCCTCTCATTCTTTCCCCAGTGCGCCTTGTCTAGACGCCGAGTCGGCCAAGGCGCGGGCGCGGCAGGGCCACTGGGAGACGAGCGCTCAGGCGGCGCAGGCGGGCCACGCGTCAGGCCGGGGACCGACGGCGGGCACGGCGCGGGAGCACGCGGCGGGGGATGATGTGGGGAGGGTCAAGGCGAGCCGAGGGGAGGGGAGGGGGAGCCGCGCGCGCCCGCGTCTGCGCTGCCCATGCGACCGCGCCCGCCCGGCCCGCGCTGCTCTCGGGCGGGGAGGCGACGTCGGTCGGTCTGTCGGCGCGGCCCCCGCGCCCGACGCCGGCCGCCGACGCCGACCCTCCCCCGCCCCCGCGCCCCCGCGCGCAGACATGGGCCCCGGGGCGCAAGCCCGCTTCGTCCATTCAGCAAAATAGCCACCCGGGGCTGGGGGGACCACCCCCCGACACCCGCGCCGAGCGCCGTCTGGGGGGCAGCGGAGCCGGGCCGGCCGACCGGCCCTTTTGAGCCCCCCCTTGGAGACCCCGTTGCTCGACGCTTTTACTCCTTTTCTCACCTCATCAGACGTGGCGTCCCGGCCGGGCCATGATCCACCCCCCCGGAGGAGCCGCGGGCTCCCCCGCGGGCGCGCAGCGGGGCCAGCTGGCGGCCGGACCGGGGGGGCTCGGTGCGCTGGCGGGCGGGGATCCTCTCCAGGCGACGCACTTTGACAGCGGCGCTGGCGTCGGCCGGAACGCCGCCCGCCCCGGGGACCTCGGCGCCCCCGAGATGCGATCGATTGTGCAGGAGGGGACGTGGAGAACCAACGGTCGCGTCCCGGGATACGCGGGGCACACGCCGCGGCACCCCGTCGAGGCGGCGGTGGCCCGGGCGATGGCGGCTCCCGCAGCCCCCACGGCCGCCCTTCCCGCCAGCCACGACAAGAGCGCGGCTCTGTTTGCGCACAACCACCGTGGCGCCGCGGGGAACTTTGCGGGGTCGACGAAGCTGGTGCCGGAATCCCACATGGGGTTGGGGGGTGGGGTTTGAAGGGGGGTAGCGCACCCTCCCGGCCGCCCCGACACCCCGGCCCGTCCGCCCGCGCCCCCCCCGAGGCCGCCGCCGCCGACGGCGGCCACAGTCACCCGGGAGCCGTCGGCCCAAATCAGGTGGGCCCGACGGCGATCCGACGTGTCCCAGGCTCCGCCGACCATCGGGGCACGAGCCGCCTCCTCCCGCCCCCTCCCCACCGCCGGTCACCCCACACCCTCGTCGAGTGCGCCCGCGGGCAGACCGTGGGCCCGTCGGAGGAGCCGGTCGAGGGCGACGCAGGCCGAGGAGGCGCCGCGGTCGCCCCCGCCCTCGCCGCCCCCCTCGCACGCCATCCCCGCCCTCGCCAGCACCGCCGCCGCCCTCGCCCGTGTTTCGGGGGCGGCATGGGCCAGGGCGGAGATCAACGTGTCGCGGAGAAACGGAAGGAGTGACAGGGCCTCGCGGTCGGCGGTCGACAGGAGTCCTCCGCCGCCGGGGAGGGCGCGCCGGGCGGCCTCGAGCGCAGCGCTGACGGCGTCGCGGACGGCAGCCGACGCGGAGACGCCCGTGTGGGGGGGGGCGCCGGCCCTCCCCCCCGGGGCGGCAGCGCGGACGTCGACGACAAGGGCGACAGGGCGGGCGACCCTCGCCGCTGAGGGCGCGCCGTCGTCCCCGACCAAGGCCCAGGGCAGGGCGACGCCCCATCCTCCACGGCCCGCGACCGTCGCAGCCCGTCCCTCTTCTGCCGCCCCTCCGACGACGAGGCTGAGGCCGCACCGGGCCCAGCCGGGGGCGGCGCGCACCGCCCGGGGCATCCACTCGGCTGCCCCCCCCGGGGCGAGGGCGGCACGGGACGCGGGCGATCCGTTCCGAAAGGCAAAAAGAAGGAGCGGGGTGGCGGGATGAGGCGAAGGCGAGGGGTCGACGATGAGGGCGGCGAGGGCGACGGCGAAGCCCGCCTTCGCCCCGGCCACAGCGCGGGCCGACGCGACGAGCAGCCGCCCGCCTGGGTCGTGGGGCCCGACCCGAACCCGATCCCCAATCCTCGCCATGACGCGATCGGCGATGTCTCCGGGGGTCGGAGGGGCGGACGGGTTGAGTCCCCCCGCGGGGGGTCGGACGACGACGCGACGGACGGCGCCCGGCTTCCCGTCGCCCGACCGGAACCGCAGCTCGAGCGCGGCGCCCTCCACAGGGCCGCCCGTTATCGTGGCACGATCGACCCCGGCGGCGACGGCGGCCTCGATGGCCCCCGGTGGAGGTCGGGAGGCGCCGATCCTCGCCGAGAGACGGAGACGGAGAACCCTGGCGGGGGGCTCGTCGGTCTCGGGGAGAGGAGGCAGCGGCAGGAGCCGTGTCTCAGCCAGGGACGCGACACCGGTCGAGGGGGAAGACTTTCGGACGGCCACCCGGGCTCGCGCGGGGGCCGAGGGGGGCGGCGGGGGGGGGACGAGACCGGCCTTGGCAAGATCATCGCGGGGGGGAGTGTGTTGGGGGGAGGAGAGCTCGACGACTGTGGTGGGTGGGGGGAGGGCGGCACCTACGTGGGGAGCGAGGGCGCAGCGTGGTGCGGGGTCGCGTCGGGGAAGCTCTGCGGCCTCTCCCTTTCCAAACTCTCGCCGAGCCACTCGGAGATCGTGCGATCCGTCTCGTTGAGATCGAGATCCCGCAAGAACAAACCGAAGCGAGTGCTTCTGACGAGGCGGAGGAGGGTAACATCGGCCGCTCCCGCCCACCGTGCAGCGGCACTGCCCTTGGGCCACTCCTCCCCCGCGCGTCCCTCGACGGTGACGGTCCAGGAAGAAACGGACCGGTCGTCTGAGCAGCCGATCGTCTCCGAAGCTGAGACGGAAACGACGCCCGTCGCGCCTGCCCCCTCGGCAGCCGCCAACGCGACGGCCTCGGCCACGGCCTCGGCCACGGCCGCGACACGCCGCGCCGGAGGTGCCTCCGTCCTCTCCGCGCACGCCATCCACTGGCCGCGCGCGCGGGCGGCCGCGGGACGAGGTAAGGGACGAGTGGGGGAGCAAGGGATGAGGTGCGAGCGGAGTGAGCGCCGAACGCGATCCCCTCGGCTCAACCGACCTCCTCAGCACCCCCCTGCTGCGCGGTTCTCCGCCAGCTCCACAGCGACGTCTCCGTCCCACCTCCGAGCCGCGGCGGCCCGGGCGGTCACGCGACCGGAGAGGAGCGCCCACGCCAGCGCGGGCTCGAAGGCGCCGCCGCCGCGGGGGGACAGCCTGGTCCACAGGCCCCTGATGCGGCGGAGATAGGGTGATGGAGCGGCGTCGGTGGCGGCGGCGGCGGCGTCGGCGGCAGCGGCGTCGTCCTCATCGGGGCGCCACGAGGCCGGGGCAGGTCCCACCGACGCGAACACCTCCGCTTCCAGGGCCTCGGCGACGGACTCAGCTGCCACGGCGGGGGCGGCGAGGGCAACAAGGGCGCGACGGAGGACGGCGACGGCGGCGTCGCGGGCGGGAACACCCGTCCCAGCGGCCGCCGGGGGGACGGCGGCGGCGGCCCCGGCCCCGGCCCCGGCCCCGGCCCCGGCCCCGGCCCCGGCCCTGGGCGCCTCCCGCTGCTCGGGGCAGACGACGTCCTCCCACCTCCGCGCGGCGGCGTCGCGTGGGGTCGTCCGCCCCGAGAGAAGAGCAAACGAGAGAGCGGGTTCGAACGCCCCGCCACGAGGGGAGAGACGACAAAAGAGACCTCGTAGGCGGCGGAGATACGGAGAAGGGGGGACAGGCGCCCCCGCGTTGTCCTCATCCTCGGGGCGCCACGACGCCGGAGGAGGCCCCGCCGCCACGTGGATCTCTGCCTCGAGAGCGGCGGCGACGGCGGCGGCGGCCGACACAGGGGCAGCGAGCGACGCGAGAGCGCGGCGAAGGGCCGAGACGGCAGCGTCGCGGGCGGGGACTCCCGTCGTCTTCGGAGGGGGGGGGGGCGCGAGGGCGAGGGGCGAGGGGGCCTTCGGTGCGGAGGCCGAGGGTGGAGGCGCGGCGGGAAGGTGCGGGCCGCTGGGGGCGGACCCCCCCTTGCCGGGGGGCGGCCCCTTTTCCCCAAGCCCCGCCGCCGCGCGGCATGTCCGACAGCCGTTGCACGAGTAGCGGCACCGACTGCACCCGAGACCCGCCGACCCGTTCCCCGTCTTCTTCGGTCGCTTCGCGGCGGGTCTCGCCGCCCGCTCATCCTCCCCGTCGGAGGAGTCAGGGGGAGCAGCGTCGGCCGAAGGCGACCGGCCTCGCTGCCGAGGGCGCCGCGCGGCGGGGCCGGCACGGCCGCGGTCTTTGCCGCGAGGCATGACCTCGGCCTCCGAGGACGACGAGGAAGAGGCGGAGGACCCTGACCCGTCCGAGGGGAGTGGGGAGTCGGGCATTTTCTGGGTGGCCTCTGCGCGGTCACGGGTCGGGCGGCGGGGTCGGCGACGGCCTCGGGCGGCACTGCCACCGCCGAGGCTCGGGCGATGCAACGAAGTCTAGCACGAGATGAAAGCAGGTCGGAAGGAAGTTCCGTCACGTCGTCCCCCAAGAGAGTCGAGAGCTGCTTCCAGCCGCGAAGGCGAAGGAACATGTCAGGCGAAGGAACATGTCAGTGAACTGAGCCTGTCTACCGGTAACTCTCCTTCGACTTTTCGAGGACGAGGCCTGGAACGGCGCGCGTCTTCGGCGTCGGTTCGACCCTGCGAGGCCACTGGGGGCGCGAAACTCGGACGGCCTCGTTTTGCTGCGACTGCCGGACGAGGCCGCCGTCGCGCGGCAATCGGGTGAGTCGAACGAATTCTACTCGTCCGATTTCTCGCCGACCCGTCCTCCACCTCAATCGGGCGCGTCCAAGCCCGGGGGGGGGACGGTTATTCTCCTGGGGAGGGAGGGACAGCAGCGGCCGGAGCTGAGAGGCGGCGGCGACGGCGGCCAGGGGCGGAATCGAGCGTCGCGGCGATGGTGGCGAGGGCCCGCTTGCGTGGAGGAGCAGGAACGTCGCGTCGCCGGCAGTGTGCCAGAGCGTTTTTCTGGCTGCCGCAGTGGCCGCGCACCAACTTGCTGGGGTGTGGGGCGCAAACCTTGCACGGCCCCTCCCGCCAACGCTCAATCTGGGCCCTGAGCCACGGCGGGCCACGCTCCAGGCGCTCAATCTGAGCCAACGTTAGAATCTTGTCGTTCTTGACGACGTTCTCATTCGGGCGCCAGTTGATAGCGATGTCAGTCACAAAATGGCCAGCGTCGAAGCTTTTTCGCTGCTCGCCGGGCAGCGCGAACCTCGTCCCCTGCATCGGTCTCGTACTCTTGCATTGCTCCAGCAGGATTTCGATCTTCGCATTGTACTCGGGGTCCGGCCGGCGCGGACAGGCGCTCAGAGCCCACTGTGTGCCGCACCTACTCAGCTGCTCGGTACGGGGGTGCCGCTTGCACACCTCGCAAGCTGCAGGGTTCCCCTTGGGGATGCGGCGGCGGGCCTTGGTCTGTTCCGGTCGGCGCAGGCAATCGACCAGAGCGTGAATTGTGCTGCACTTGCCCCGCTGGGAGGCATAGGGGTGCTTCGCGCACACCCCGCAAGCGTCAGCCTTCGCCTGCAACGGGGACAGTGGGGGACGCGGCGCGTCGGGGCGAGGCCGCCGCCTCCTGCCTTCGCTTCGAGCCAGGTCGGGGCGAGGCCGCCGCCTCCTGCCTTCGCTTCGAGCCAGGACGTCGTGGCACAATACTGCCACTATCGGCACTGCCTCACAACACGTGAGCGCAGCCCATGACTCCCCCCGCCCGCAGCCCCGTCGAGCAACTCGGCAGTGGGGCGCTGCCTGTTGTCGCGCCGCCAGCCGCCCTCCCCCGCGACCTCGTCCGTCCTACTCGCCGGATCCGCGGGCATCCTCGGTGTCTTTTTACCCCTTGTGACTCCGCTCAGGCGATAAGGGGGGCGAGGGCGAACTCGCAGCTCAGCCTACGGAGCCTCAGACGCTCCCGAGTTGGATCCTTCAGACAGGGAACGCGCTCCCCGCTCAGCAGGTCCCACTGGTGGGCCTTCCGGTCCTCGCGGCATCCATCAACCCCCCCCCCCCCCCCCCCCCCCCCCCCGCGCCCCCCCCCCCCCGCCCCCGGGGGGGCCCCCTCGCCCCCCCCGGCGGGGGGGCCTCGGGG
>Ga0181573_10004956_pt1 | contig 11171 bp, 10 predicted proteins | sample 101ome_25_FD_148643 | JGI IMG/M metagenome (GOLD analysis project Ga0181573, IMG submission 148643) | Coastal salt marsh microbial communities from the Groves Creek Marsh, Skidaway Island, Georgia - 101409BT metaG (spades assembly) | ecosystem: Environmental > Aquatic > Marine > Intertidal zone...
CCAAGAAGCGTGGCCGCTAGCCCGTACCGCGCGCGGGCGCGCGCCACCGGCGCGCCGCTGCTGATCGTCGTCGCGCTCGGCGCCTGCGTGGGCGCTCAGCAGCAGGAGCGGTCGCCGGCGGCCCGCCCCGCCCGCTACGAGGCGCAGGACCCGCCGCCGGTCGTCCGCCAGCAGCCCGCGATCGACCAGCGCCGCACGCTGGACCTGACGCCCGTCCGCGCGCCGCGCGAACTCGGCGCGCAGGCGTACGCGCACGCCGAGGCCCTGGTGGGCTTCGGCCCCCGCTACGCCGGCCGGCCCGGCTGGAGCAAGCAGCTGGACTACATCACCCAGCAGCTCAAGGCGCACGGGCTCGAGGCGCGGCGCGACACCTGGACCGACCGCAAGGAGTTGATGACGTTCTGCAACGTCACGGCCGTCATTCCGGGAAAGCGGCGCGAGCGCATCGTCCTGGCGTGCCACCACGACACCAAGTGCACGACCGGCCACGCCGACGCGTCGCACAACTTCCACTTCGTCGGCGCCAACGACGGCGCCAGCGGCGTGGCGCTGCTGCTCGCGCTCGCGCCCGTGCTCAAGGCCCGGACCAACGAGGCGACCCTCGAGCTGGTGTTCTTCGACGGCGAGGAGAGCCTCGACTGGCAGTGGAACGACGCCGCCCGCGCGCTGTTCGGCAGCAAGCGCTACGTGAAGCGCCACCGCGACGCGCTGCTGCTCGGCGAGGAGCCGCGCATCGAGGCGGTCGTGCTGCTCGACATGGTCGGGCGCAAGGACCTGCACATCCAAGAAGAGCTCTACTCCACCGAGCGGCTCCGGCGGATCACGTGGTCGGCGGCCGTCGCGACCGGCAACGAGCGCCGCTTCTACCGACGCGCAGAGGCCGCGGCAGACGACCACAAGCCGTTCCTCGACGTCGGCATCCCGGCGGTCGACCTGATCGACCTCAACGGCAACCCGGACTGGCACACGCGCTCCGACACCCTCGAGAACCTGTCCGCCGTGAGCCTGCAGCAGGTCGCCGACGTGGTGCTGACGATGCTCCCTGCCGTCGAGCGCGCCTACGTGACCGCCCCGCGCTGAGTTGCCCGGTCCCCTCGCCCGGCTATCGTGCGCGCATGCCAGCCGTCGAACGCGAGGGTCGCCGCATCCACTTCACCCAGGAAGGCGACGGACCGGGCGTCGTGCTCGTCCCGGGCCTGGGCTCGGGCGCGCGCCTGTTCGGGACGCTGCCGCGGCGCTTCGCGCGCGGCGGCTTCACCTGCGCGGCGGTCGATCCGGTCGGCCTCGAGCCGTCCAGTCCGCTGCCGGACAGCGGCTACGACTTCGTCGAGGCCGCCGAGGACGTGCTGGCGGTCGCCGCGAAGCTGCCGAAGCCGGTCACCCTGGTCGGCACCTCGCTCGGCGGCAAGGTCGCGCTGCAGGCAGCCGCGCTGCAGCGCGACGACGCGCAGCGACTCGTGATGCTCTGCAGCTCGGCGCTGCACACGCCGCGCAGCGAGCGCGTCTACCGCTGGTTCGAGCTCTTGTGCACCGAGGTCGACGGCGCGCTGCTCGGCGAGCTGACCGCGCCGTTCCTGTTCGGCGAGACCTTCCTCAACGACAAGCCCGGCGTCGTCGACAACATCATCCGCAGCACCCGCCCCACCGACGAGACCCGCGCGTTCATGCGGGCGCAAGCGCGCGCGCTGCAGGCCTTCGACGGCCACGAGCTGTGTGCACGGGTCCAGGTCCCGACGCTGTGCCTGGCAGGCGGCGAGGACACCCTGACGCTGCCGCGCGAGGTCGAGGCGACCGCCGCCCGGATCCACGCCGCCGAGCACGAGCGGTTCGAAGGCGCGGGCCACAGCCTGCTGCTCGAGAGCGTCGCCGCGTTCGAGCGGGTCGCCGCGTTCGCCGGCGCCTGAGCGCGCCGCCCCCGACCACCAGCACGTCGACCGACCGCTCAGTCACGGCCCAGCACCAGCTCCGGCAGGGTCGAGAGGTCCGGCAACAGGTGCGTGTGCGCGTGGTCACGGAGCTGCGCGAGCGAGTGCGTGCCGCAGCCGAGCCCAACCACCATCGCAGCTCCTGCGGCGACGCCCGCGGCGAGGTCCGCCGGCGTGTCGCCCGCGCAGCCCACCCGCCCAGGGTCCTCGACCTCGCACTTCGCCATCGCGCGGCGCAGCATGTCGGGCGCGGGGCGTCCGGCGTCGACCTCGTCCGACGCGACGCTCGGCCAGCGCTGCCACGCCATCGCGCCCAGCACTACGTCCATGGTCTTTCGCGAGAAGCCGGTGTTGAACGCGATCTGGACGCCGCCGGCCTCGAGCGCGTCGAGCGCCGCCAACGCACCCGGCGTCGGCCGAAGCGGCTCGCGCTCGACCAACGCAGCGAACTCGACCTCGAAGCGCTGCGCCATCTCGCCGGCCGGAGCCGGCGCGCGGCCGGCGGCCTCGAGCAGGGTCTCGAAGACGCGCTGCTTGTGCCATCCCATGCGCGCCTGCAGCGCGCCGGGCTCGACGTCGAGCTCGAACGCCGTCGCCGTGGCGAGGAACGAGCGCAGCACGTGGTCGTCGTCGACGACGACCGTGCCGGCGAGATCGAAGACGAACAGGTCGACGCAGCGGGACATGGCGGATCAGCGGTATAGCACGCCGCGGCCCGGGGATCCCGCCGCAGCGAACAAGTCGGACGCATCCCAGCCCCCACTCGCCGCGAACCGTTCCGCATGTCGGACCTCTCTTCGCACGGACGCTTCGTCGTGCTCGGCGCCACGGGCGCCGTCGGCCAAGAACTCGCCCGCGCGCTGCGCGCCCGCGGCGCGGACCTCGTGCTGCTGGCGCGCGACCAGGACCGGCTGGCGCCGCTGGCCGAAGAGCTCTCGGCCGCAGCCCACCCGCTGACGGGCATGGGCCCCGCCGAGGTCCAGGGCGCGCTGGTCGCCGCCTGCGCCGACCAGCCGGTCAGCGGCATCGCGCACTGCGTAGGCTCGCTGCTGCTCAAGCCGGCGCGCCGCACCACCGTCGAGGAGTGGGACGCGGTGCTCGAGACCAACCTGTCGTCGGCGTTCGGCGTCACCATGGCCGCGCCCGACCTGATGAAGAAGGGCGGCAGCGTTGTGTTCTGCAGCTCGGTCGCGGCCAGCCTCGGGCTCGCCAACCACGAGGCCATCGCCGCGGCCAAGGCGGGTCTGGTTGGCCTCGCCCGCGCAGCCGCCGCGTCCAACGCGCGCCGCAACCTGCGCTTCCACTGCGTCGCGCCCGCGCTCGTCGACAGCCAGATGACCGCGTCGATGCTCGAGCGCGCCGGCATGCGCGAGGCTGCGTCCAAGCAGAACCCGCTCGGTCGCATCGGCACGCCTGGCGACGTCGCGCGCGCGATCGAGTTCTTGCTCGACCCGCAGAACGACTGGGTCGACGGACAGGTGCTCGGCGTCGACGGCGGCTTCGGCGTCCTGCGCGGCATGGCCTGAGGAGGCTGTTGCGTCGGCGCGCGCGAGCGCGTCGACTCTGCTGCATGGTGTCCCACCGCCGCCCGACCGTCGCGTTGCTACCCGGGATGGACGGTACGCGGGTCTTGTTCGGCCCGCTCGTCCGAGCGCTAGAGGGCGTCGCTGACGCGCACGTCGTCGAGTATCCGACCGACGGACCCTGCGACTACGACGCGGCGATGCGGTGCGCGAACGAGCAAATCGGGGGACTCGACGCATGCCACGTCGTCGGGTGGTCGTTCTCGGGCCCGGTCGCGCTGCGTGTCGCACGCGCCCACCCCACGCGGGTGCGCTCAGTCACGCTGGTGGCGACGTTCGTAGAGGCCCCGATGAAGTGGCTTCGCTACGTCGCCCCGCTGCTGGTGACGCCCGTCGTCGGCGTCGCGCGCACCGCCCGCAGGCTGCCGATCTGGCTCGGGCGCGCCCACGACGACCCGCTGCGCCGAGACAAAGCCGAGATCTGGCAGCGAGTCGGTGCACGCACCCTGGCGGCCCGATCGCGCGCGATCCGGCGTGTCGACGCGAGCGCCGACCTCGAACAGGTCCCTCAGCCGATTCAGTACTTGCAGTCGAGTCGGGACAGGGTCGTCCCGCCACACAACCTCGAGCAGATCCTGTCGGTCCGCGACGACGTCGAGGTGGTCGTGATCGACGGCGACCACTTCGCGCTCTACGCCAACGCGCAGGCTGGCGCCGACGCGATCCTCGCGTTTGCCAGCCGGCACACCACCGCGCCGGCTACTTGACCGCCGCACGCGGCAGCTTCAGCACCCAACTCGCAGCCAGCTGCGGATCACCGCGCTCGGCCATCGTGCGGCACAGCGTGCGCAGCGACGGCGCGGGCGTGTATGCCACTTCGAGCGGCGCGGCGAGCACCTGCAGGGGCTGCTCCATGTCGACGAGCCGCGCGTCCAGCCACAGCTCGCCCTTCGCGAGGTCGCTGAGCACGACGACGCCTTCGCCGAGCTGCGCGTCGAGCGTGACGCCGGCCGCAGGCGCTGCCTGACGCAGCCAGTAGTGGTCGCGCACGACGGCGTCCGTCTGCCGCCACCGCAGGCGGCGCGGCGTCGCGGCGCGGCGCGCCGTGAGCAGCCCGGCGAGCAGGTCGCGGTCGGGAAGCCCGCCGTGGCCGAGGTCCTCGTGCAGCGTGAACGTCGTCGGGTAGCGCCCTGGCTGCGCTCGCTGCAGCGCCGCCAGCTCGGCCGCGAACGCCTCACAGCGCGCGCGCCGGCCGTAGCGCGTGTCCTTGCCGCCGACCATGAACGAGAACCGCAGCGAGTGCAGCCCGTCGGCCACGCTCTGGCCGTCGGTCGGCGCAGCCGCGCTCGCGTGCACGGCCGCGAAGCGGTGCGGCAGCTTGGGGCCGACCGCGAACGCGCCGTAGCCGCCGTGGCTGTAGCCGATCGCGATCACCCGGTCCGGGTCGACGCCGTCGCAGACCACGAACTGCCGGATCAGCCGCTCGAGCACCGGGTAGAAGTAATCGGTGTAGAAGCCGTTCCACTCGTCGGTCGGGGCGCGCAGCGCGCAGTAGAGGTAGCCCGAAACCTCGGGGTGGTCCTTGTAGTAGGTCGCCATCCGGCGCCAGCTGGCGTCGTTGGACTGCTTGGGCACGGCCCCGCCGCCGTGCATCGCGATCACCAGCGGCCAGCCGCCTGGCGGCCGCTCGCCGACCTCGCGCACGGTAAACGGGCTGACCTTGCCGCCGGCGCGCGCGACGCGCGCGCCGTGGTCGGCCTGCAGCAGCGGCCGCTCGTGCGCCTGCAGCGCGCGCCAGACGAGCGCCCGCAGGCGCGCGTCCCCGGCCCGGGTCCGCAGCTCCGCGTCGAGGTTGAGGTCGAACTCGAACGTGCTGCGGCGCTGGTCGTCGGCCGCGAAGTAGCGCTGGAGCTGCGCCAGCAGCGCGTCGTCACCGCTCGCGGGCGCTGCTGCCGCCGGCTTCGGCGCGTAGCGCGCGGTCACGTCCACGCCCCACAGCTGCCGCCGCCCCCACCCGGGACCGAACCGCTCGCCGGTCGCTTGGAACGACACCGCCCAGGCGCGGTGCTCCCGGTCCGCGCCGGCGCAGTGCTGCGCGTCGCCGACGAACCAGGCGCGGTCCAGGCCCTTGGGGTCGGGCTCGTCGGCGCCGCAGAACCGCCAGCGCTCGCCGTCCCAGACCTCGACCCAGGTGTGGTTGCCCGCCTTGTGCGGCCAGCGCACCGACACCAGCCGCGCCGGCACGCAGCACGCGCGGCAGGCGTCCGCGAGCAGGATCGACAGGCCGGTGCAGGTCGCCTTGCGCTGCGCGATCGACTCGCTCGGCGACGCCAGCGCGCGCTTACGACCGGTCGAGTAGTGCACGTCGACCATGTTGAAGATGCTGCGGTTCAGCACCTGCGCGGCCTCCCCCGGCGTCCGGCAGCCCTCCACGAGCGGCAGGAAGTCCTGGACCATCTTCGGCCGCCACGACTCTCGGGTCTCGTCGGCCTGCGCGTAGGGCGCCACGTAGTTGTGGAATAGCTCTTCGGTGAGCGCCGCACCCCACGGCACCGACGCGCGCGCCCGCTGGGCGAGCCGGACGTTCTCGAGCAGCAGCGCCGCCGGCAGCGCCGCGAGGTCGCGCGCGGGCATGTGCCGCAGCAGGAACGCATAGGCGGCGCGGCCGGCGTCGTCGAGCGTCGCCGCCGCCGCCTCGAACTCAGCGCTGCGTTCTCCGGCGCGCGCGAGCGCGGCGCGCAGCGCGGGCGTCGACTGCGGCGCGGCGGCCGCGGCGGCTGACCCGCCGAGGAGCATGGCCAGGGAGAGCAAGACCGGGGTGCAGCGCGCCATGACGCCGTTGTACTGACCTGGCAGCGCGGGTCAGCCTGCTTTCAGCGCCCCGTGGCTGAACATCCAGAGGCCGGTGCCGGTCGCGGCGAGCACGCTGAGGATCCAGACCGCGACCGCCACGCGGTGGTAGGCGCGCGCGCGCTCGGACCGCGCCAGCCAGATGCCGGTGACGATCACCGGCAGCGCCAGCAGGCCGCCGGCCTTCGCGAAGACGAGGTGAAAGGCGAGCTCGTCCGGCGGGAAGGCGTAGTTGCCCATCAGCTGCTCGGTGAGCACGATGGCGACGCCGAGCGAGACGATCGTCGCGGGACCCAGAAAGAGGTGCACCCGCCGCCGTCGCAGCGCGCCGGTCGTGACCGACGCGACCAGCAGCAGCACGGTCGTGACGAACGCGATCCAAAACGGCAGGGTCGGTGGCATGGGGCCGCATGTTGCACGGCTGCCGGAGCCGATGGAAGCGACCTGCGGGGATTCCCCGCGCCGTGGAAGACCACGTAAGCCTGTTTGCGTAGTCAGCTTCGGATCCGGCATCACCGATCTGGGAGGTGCCATGGACCGCGATCTGACGACCACCGAATTCCAGCGATACCACGACCTCATCTACAAGATCGCCGGCATCCACTACCCATCCGAGAAGCTGGAGCTGCTGAGCAACCGGATCCGAAAGCGCATCCGCGCCATCGGCGAGACGAGCTACGACTCGTACCTGATGCGCATCGGCCTCGCCTCTGGCAAGCAGGAGATGCAGGCGTTCCTGGACTCGATCACCACCAACGAGACCTACTTCTTCCGCTGCCAGCGGCACTGGGACTACTTCAAGGACTGGCTGATCGAGCGCAAGAAGGACCCCGAGCTCGCGCAGCGCGGCCTGCGGATCTGGTCCGCGGCGGCGTCCAACGGCGCCGAGGCGTGCACGATGCTCATCGTGCTGCACCAGGTCTTCGGGGACGGCTTCGGCGGCGTTCCCGTCGAAGTGCTCGGCACGGACCTCTCGACCGAGATCCTCGCGCAGGCCGAGGAGGCCGTGTTCCGGCCCTACGCGCTCGCCCAGACGCCCAAGGCCTACGTGCACTCCTACTTCGAGAAGGGGCCCAAAGGCGACGAGTACCGCTTCGACCGCGCGCTGCTGCGCCACGTGAAGTTCCGGCAGCACAACCTCATGCAGCGCCTGCCGCAGCCGGGGCTGTTCGACGCGGTCTTCATCCGCAACGTCATGATCTACTTCGACCAGGCGAGCCGGGAGCGCGTCCTCGACCACGCGTTCCAGGTCATGAGACCTGGCGGCCTGCTGATCGTCGGCGAGTCGGAGAGCCTGCTGAGCGTGAAGCACGAGTTCGAGTACCAAAAGCCGTCCATCTTCTGCAAGCCGGTCGGCGCCGCGGCGAACGGCTGAGCGGGGTGCATCGGCCGCGGCGTTCTCGTAGGCTCCCGCCGATGCCCAGAGTCTTGAGCGAGCAACCCTCGGGAGCGGGGCGCCGGATCGGCGTCGCGGTCGCCCGCTTCAACGAGGTCGTCACCGAGCGGATGCTCGAGGGCGCGCTCGCGACGCTGCGCGACCACGGCGTGGCCGACGAGGACGTGGTCGTCACCTGGGTGCCGGGCGCCTTCGAGCTGCCGACGGCGTGCCGCTGGCTGGCGCAGCGCGGCTGCGACGCGGTGGTCATGCTGGGAGCGATCGTGCGCGGCGGCACCGACCACTACGACTACGTGTGCTCGGGCGTGACCGACGGCGCGATGCAGGTGCAGCTCGACCTCGACGTCCCGGTCGGCTTCGGCGTGCTGACGTGCGCCGACATGGACCTCGCGCTCGAACGCGCCGGCGGCGAACACGGCAACAAGGGCGCGGACGCGGCGGCCGCGGCGCTCACGATGGCCGGCCTGCGCGCGCAGCTGGACGCGGCCACGACCTGGACGGATCCGCGCGGCTGAGGTAGGCTCTGCCGCCCGCTCCGCGCCCGCCAGGCGCAGCTCTCTGCTCCTTGTCATGACCGCCCCCATCCGTCGCCGAACGCGCGCTCGCGAGATCGCCATGCAGGCGCTGTTTCAGTTCGATCTGCGCGGGCGAGAATACGGCGGCGAGGACGCCGTGGACGACGACGCGAGCAAGCTGAGCGAAGCCCAGCGCGTCGAGGCTGTCTGCCGCGCAGAGCTGCGGCGCAGCGAAGACGACGACGGCAGCGTCGACCGAAGCAAGCTCAACAGCTCGGAGCGCGAAGTCCTGCAGTTCGCCGCCAAGCTCGTGCTGGGCACGCTCGAGCACAAGGCTGCGATCGACGCCAAGCTGCAGTCGGTGACGCGCAACTGGGACCTCCGCCGGATGGCCGCCGTCGACCGGAACGTGCTGCGGATGGCCGTCTACGAGCTGATGTGGTGCGCCGACGTCCCCCACAAGGTCGCGATCAACGAGGCCATCGAGATCGGCAAGAAGTTCTCGACGGCGAACTCGGGCGGGTTCGTGAACGGCATCCTGGACCGGATCCGGATCGACCATTCGCAGCGCGCCGACGCCGCGATCGACGACCGCTGAGCGCGCCGCAGCGCCGCGGCGCCTTTTTGTTTGTGGGCGGCGACGACGCGCCCGACACTCGCGCCCGATGGTCTTCGGCAAGCTCCTCGGCGCCCTCAAGAAAACCCGCGCGGTCCTCGCCACGGGACTTTCCCGGCTGTTCTCCGGGCGACAGCTCGACGAGGCGTTCCTCGAAGAGCTCGAGGAGGTGCTCTACAACAGCGACCTCGGCCCGCTCGGCACCCGCATCGTCGACGACCTCAAGGAGTCGTACCGGCGCCGTGAGGTGCAGCGCGTCGAAGAGGTCCCCGCGCTGCTGCGCGCCCAGCTGCACGAACGCATGAAGGGCTGCGAAGGCGAGCTGGCGCGCGCCGCCGACGGGCCCACCGTGATCCTCGTCGTCGGCGTCAACGGCGCCGGCAAGACGACCTCGATCGCCAAGCTCGCCAACCATCTCAAGCAGCAGGGCAACACCGTGCTGCTCGGGGCAGGCGACACCTTCCGTGCCGCCGCCGTCGAGCAGCTGACGCTCTGGTCGGAGCGGCTCGGCCTCGACATCGTCAAGCAGGCCACCGGCGCCGACCCCGCGGCGGTGGCGTTCGACGCGACGGCCGCCGCGGTCGCGCGCAAGGTCGACTACCTGATCCTGGACACCGCGGGCCGCCTGCACACGCAGAAGAACCTGATGACGGAGCTCGAGAAGATCGTGCGCGTCGTCCAAAAGCAGCTGCCCGACGCCCCGCACGAGACGCTGCTCGTGCTCGACGGCACCACCGGCCAGAACGCGATCCGCCAGGCCAGCGAGTTCGCCAAGTCGGCGCCGGTCTCCGGGCTGATCCTGGCGAAGATGGACGGCACGGCCAAGGGCGGCGCGCTGTTCGGGATCCGCGACGTGCTGCCCGTCCCGGTGCAGTTTCTCGGCGTCGGCGAGGGCGTCGACGATCTGGAGAAGTTCGTCGCGCAGGACTACGTCGACGCGATCCTTCGGTTCGACGAGCCGGCGAGCGCATGACGGCGCGACCTGAGGCAGCCGACAGCAGCCCGACCTGGGCGCCGTGGGCGGTCCTCGCGCTGCTGGTGCTGCCCTTTCACCCGCTCTGGGTCGACTTCGAGCAGGTCCGCCGCGGCCTGCTGCTGGTGGTGACGGGAGCCCTGCTCTGCGGACTGCCGGGGCTGCGCCGCGTCCGCGCCGACGCCTTCGGCGCCGCCTTCGTCGGCGCGCTCGTCCTCGGGGCCGCCGCGCACGGCCTCGATCAGCTCGTCGTAGACCTGCCAGACGAGCAGGGCACGTTTCAGCCGTGGGAAGCCGCGTACCGCGCGGCGCACTGGTTCGCGCTGCTGACGGTCCTGCGGCTCGGCGCGTGGACCCAGGCCGCGTCGCTGGCCGCTCCGGTGGCGACCCTGCTGCTGGTCACCAGCGCGATCGGGTTGCTGCAGCGAGGCGGCGTCTTCGAGATCGCCGGCTACGGCGTCGAGCGCGAGCCGGTGTCCACGCTGGGCAACCTCAACGTGGCCTCGGAGTGGACCGCCGTCGCCGCTGCGGCGACCGCCGCGCTGCTGCCGCGCACGCGCGGCCGGCAGCGATGGCTGGCGCTCGCAGCCCTGACAGCCGCGGGGGTCTACCTGGCCGTCAATCCGTCGCGATCAGGAAAGGTCGCGGCGGTAGCCGCGGTCGGCCTGCTGGCGCTCCTCGGCCGACGGCAGCCCGGTCGCTGGCGCTGCACGGCGGCAGCCGCGCTGGCGCTCGCGGCCGGCGGCGCGGCCGGCGCCATGGTAGGCGCGGCGAACCCGGCGCTGCCCGCGCACACCTCGGCGCACGACCCTTCTCTCGACCGCAGCGCAGTGACCCTGCAGGTCCGGTTCGAGATCGCCGACGGCGTCGGCGAGCTGCTCGCGGAGGCGCCGCTCTGGGGCCACGGCCCGGGCCAGTTCCAGGTCCAGTACCCCAGGAAGCGGAGCCAGGCCGAGATCGAGGCCTCCAGCTTCGGCCGGCGGTTCCCGACCGAGGTCCGCAACGCGCACAACGACTGGCTCGAGCTGCTGGTCGACGGCGGCGCGCCCGCGCTGCTCTTGTTCGCGCTGCTGCTGTTCCGCTTGCAGCGCGGCCGCGAGGACAAGGAGCTGCTCCTCCCCCTCGTGGCGCTGCTCCTGATGATGCTGGTGCGCGCGCCCGCGCTCAACGCGCCGGCCGCCGCGCTCGCGTTCTGGCTCGCCGGCGCGCGCCACCCGGCCGCCCCGCAGGCGAAGCCTCGCGGGCCGCGCGGCCTGCTCGACGTCGCGCTGGGCGTGACGCTGATCGCGCTCGGGCTGCTCCCGATCGCGGGCAACACCGCCGCGACCGACTACCTCACGGCGCGGCGCGAAGGCGCGGCACCCCCGCTCACA
>Ga0181573_10004957_pt1 | contig 11166 bp, 9 predicted proteins | sample 101ome_25_FD_148643 | JGI IMG/M metagenome (GOLD analysis project Ga0181573, IMG submission 148643) | Coastal salt marsh microbial communities from the Groves Creek Marsh, Skidaway Island, Georgia - 101409BT metaG (spades assembly) | ecosystem: Environmental > Aquatic > Marine > Intertidal zone...
CTCGACCTTTCCGAGGCGAATGCGGCCAGCACGGCGTAGCGCGGGAGCCCAGCTCTCCGCCGAGATCAACATCGGCCCCGTGGGGACATCCGTGATCAAGACCCCTTCCGTGAATCCGGATACTCGGACGCTCTCGACGAGTTGACCGTCAGGGCGGAGGACGAACAGGCCGATCCCCGGCTCTTGATCAGAGTACGGCCCGGCCTCCATCCACGGTCTCGGGTGTGCGTGCTCTGCATGGAAGGTGGTGTCGCTCGGGAGAAAGTGCGTCGCAACCACGATCGTCCGCTCACCGCGCGGAAACAGTGCGACCTGCCCCTCCATGGGGAGCAGAATCGGTGCGTATAAAGGGGCATAGAGGCTCCTCGGTGAGCGGCGGTCGGCCCGTAATGCTTCTGCGGTCATTGCCTCCCAAGTGTCCAGCGCATCACCGGGAGGCATGAAGTCACGACCCTCGGGGTGCTGGTGACCCACCGCGTCATCGTCGGGCTGAAAACCTCGACGGAGCCGACGTTCCCAGCCCATCTCCCACCCGTTACGAACCGTGAGTTCCTCCAGATCCCGTCCCCACGGCAGCAGGAAGGGATTACGGGCCTCCGACCGAATCGCCGACACGGTCCATCGGGCGTAGTGCTCGGTCAGGCGGTCGTTGCCCGGAGCAAGGTACAGCGGATCTGCCAGCGCCCAGATCCTGCGGATCAGGCCGTCGATCGCCTCGGGTTGACCTTCGAGACCATCGAGCAGACCCCGGGCCCTGGAGTCCATCGGCCATCGGGGGACCTGCCACTCCAACGCCTGCTCCTCGTCCATGAGCGCCAGGGCGCTCTCAAAAGCCTCCAGTGATCGACCGTACTCTCCCAGCGCGTGAGACGCGAAGCCCTCCAGGGCGTGACACCACCACGGAGACGCCCCTCGACAATTCCCGGCGATCGAGCGTGCGGTTTCCGGCTCACCTGCCTCGACCCGGTACCATACCCTCTGCCCGAGAATCCAATCATTTCCCGGAGCAAGATCCTGAAGGGAATCGAGTCGCTGCAGCAGCTGCGAGCGCAGCTCCACGATCGCGTCATGCTCTGGAACGGGGTACCACTCACCCTCGGAGTAGGTCGTGCATATACGGCCGACGATCTCGTCACAGTCACCGCCAAAGCCCTCGACATTGACGGGGAGGTACCGGATCCGACGACGCTCGAAGCTGGCCTGCGCCGAGCGTGCCGACGATACGACGCGGCCCACATCGATCGTGTCCGCCGCACCCACCAACGACGGAGGGTCGCGAGCCAGCCTCTCCTCGGCCTTGTGAGACTCTCCACCGTCCGGACCGGCCCCGCCTGAGGTCAGCATGACTGCAAGTACGAGCGAAGCTCTCATGCTCGCGAACGTACTCGCCCCGAGTCGGTCGGGCGACAAGGCGAAATTGGCCCGGGTGGATTCGAACCACCACTGCCGGTTCCAAAGACCGGGGTCCTGCCATTAGACGACGGGCCATCTGCGATATGCTACCAGAACGGAGGAGCCGCCTTCAAGCCCTTGTCGACCTACTCGTCTCCCACTAGGACAAGTTCACGGGAGGAATGAGCCCCAGGGTCGTACACGGAACGACAGGCCACCCCAACGTCGTCGACACGCCGGCACACCAACGAGCGAACCCCCCTGTATCCGTCCAGGGACCAAAGAGTGCGAATGACGCGGCACCGCTCCCCGACAGCATGGCAACGGCCGCACCCGCCTCACGCATCGCGGACAGAGACTCCTCGACCGGGACGAATTGAGCCGACACGACCTCCTCGAAGTCGTTGGCCATCCGTCCACCGACAAGTTCGGCCCAGCTGAATCGGCGATCCAGCGCCGGGAGCGGTGCGACTGTCCCGCCTGTGCGCGAGGAGGTCAGCGCCCGGTACGCAGGACCGGTCGCTACATGAACAGGAGGCAGCGCGACCGCGATCAACTGCTCCGGCAACGCATCGACCGCCTCGATACGCTCGCCCCTTCCCTCACCGATGGCCGTACCCGAGGGCCCGAGGAAGAAGGGAACGTCCGAGCCGAGGCTTGCCGCGATCGCTTCGAGCAATCCCGGAGGGCTGCCGCCGGCCAGCGCGCTCAGGCAACGTAGAACGGCGGCCGCGTCCGAGGACCCGCCCCCGAGACCAGCACCCGCAGGGATCTCTTTGCGGAGAAACACCGAGATCGGGGCATCGATCCGGACTTCACGCATGAACGCTGCGGCGGCGCGCCAGGCGAGGTTTTCTTCAACGGGCCCGAGTTCAGGCCCCTCCATGACGAGGCGGACAGGCCCATGCTCGTCCGGTCCCGCTCCCGCGTCACCCAAGACCACACAGACCTCATCCGCCAGCGAGATCGCTTGAAAAATCGTCGCGAGGTCATGAAAACCGTCCGCGCGCCGGGATCCCACAAAGAGCGCAAGATTGACCTTCGCCGGGGCAAGCGTCCGGGCAACGGAATACAACTCAGATGTCATCGACCCTCGTGACCCGGTCCGAGGTCCCGTCACCATCGCCATACCGGTCGAGAGCCTGCCCGTCGGCGGCTCCAAGGTCTCCAAGTGACAAGCCGAGCCGCCACGCGTACCAGAGTCCGATCAAGGTGATCGGGATCCAGCCACCAAAGTGGTACGCGAATGCGAATGCGAGCGACTGAGCCTCGGTCACACCGTAGACAGTCGACAGGGCGAAGTTGGCGGATGCGTGGAACGTGCCGAAGAAACCGGGCGCCGACGGAAGAGCGACACCGAAGCCGACCACCGCCTCTGTGAACATCGCCGAGAACCACCCGGTGTCGATACCGAATGCCAGCATCCCCAGCCAGAACGAGAGCCCGTGCCACGTCCAGAAGAACAGAGACCATGCGAATCCGAGCGCGAGCAGCCTCGGGTCCCTCATGATCGCCATCGAGTCGAGCAGGCCCTCCAGCAGCGCCAGGATCCGTTCAGCCCAATGCTCCGGCAGGAATCCGACGACGGAGCGGGTCAGCGCCAGGAACTGTCTCGGCATCGCTGCCATCAGCACGAGGGCGACCAGAACGCCGAGCACAAGGGCAACGGCGCCCTGCACGATCGCGAGCCCGCCACCTTCAGCAAGGGCATCCACCCGTGGAAAGGTGGGCGTCAAGACGGGGATGATCAGGAACAGGAGGAGAATCAAACCATCCATGAACCGCTCGACCACCAGACTGCCGAAGGCCGCCGCGACGCTCACCGGTTCAAGGCGACTCAGGGCGTACGGCCTGGCAACCTCACCCACGCGGGCAGGCAGGATGTTGTTCGCCATGAAGCCAATGGCCACGCCTGCGAAGCGCGAGCGAAGCCGACTGCGGGGCAACACGGGCGTGAGCAAGATACGCCACCGGAGCGCCCGTATGAGGAAGCCCGAGGTTGCCACGAGAACGGAGAGCCCGAGCAGCCACATGTTCCCCGTCGATATGTTCTCGAGAACCTCGCCGAAGTCCACGTCCTTGAGGACGTACCACAGGAGAAGGACGGTGACGGCAAGGCCCCCCGCCGCTTTCCCGAAGGTCTTCACGACGCCCGGCTTCTCCGAAGAATCTCAGCCATCTCCCGCACGGCGCGTTCCAGACCCACGAAGACCGCTCGCGAGACGATCGAGTGCCCGATGTTCAACTCTTCGACTTCGGTAATGCGGGCCACGGCTGCCACGTTCTCGTAGGTCAGCCCGTGCCCCGCGTGCACGCCCAGCCCCGCAGCTCTTGCGAACGAAGCAGCCTGAACGAGTCGGCCGAGTTGCTCGGCCCGCTCCACTCCGTTGCTGTTCGCGAATTCACCCGTATGGAGTTCAACCGCCGCCGCCCCCAGATCGAGAGATGCACGAATCGCCTCCTCATCCGGATCGATGAAGAGCGACGTCCGAATCCCGGACCCCTGCAGCGCGGCCGTCGCCTTACCGACCATATCGCGCTGAGCCGCCGTCACCAGGGACAGCCCTCCCTCCGTCGTCACCTCTTCCCGTTTCTCCGGCACCAGGGTCACCTGCGCGGGACACCACGCCGACGCGAGCGCGACCATGTCTTCCGCGGCTGCAATCTCGAGGTTCACGGGAGTCCTCGCCGAGTCCATCAGAAGGTCGACGTCCCGGTCCTGAATGTGCCGCCGATCCTCGCGGAGGTGTACAGTGAGCCCGTCGGCACCGCCGAGCTCTACCAGTACGGCCGCTCGAACAGGATCCGGCTCATCGGTCATCCGGGCCTGCCGCACTGTGGCCACGTGATCGATGTTCACGAACAAGCGCATCTCAGACATTCGTTCCTGTCGTCTCGGGATAGAGATACCTACTCAGAAGTTCTTCCAGCTGGCTGGAGACACCGGCCTCCAGTCCACGTTCCGCCAACCCCAGCGCTTCGGCCCCGATCGCGGCGTACAGGCGTGCTGCACCTCGGTCCAGGGCTCGAAGGTGCAAACCAACCGTCTCCACGTCCCCTTGTGCGATCGGCCCGCGCAAGGCGTCGGAAACGCCGTCGACCTCGATGGCATCCAGAGTGCTTCGGGTGAGGGAAATGAGTGAACTGAGACCTTCGTCGCCATCGACCCCAGCCCGTTCCATGAGTTCCAGCCCACGAGCCAGAAGCGGCAGCATCATGGACGTGGTCAGGGCCACCGCCGCGTGAAGCGTCGCTCTGCGCCCTGCAGGCACCCGGATCAATCGCCCCTCCACCGAATCCACGAGCACGCGGGCGACGGAGACAGCATCCGGACCTCCGGTCACTGAGAACCACGCGTCCCGGATCCTCTCCGGCGATCCGCCGGAGTGAGGCACGAAGAACAGAGGATGAAGAGCGCCCACAACGTACCCTGCGTGATGGAGAGGCTCGAGCGCGTCAGTCGGGAGGACACCCGAAAGGTGATACACCGCACATCCCTGGGGCGCCGGGCCCAAGGCGGCGAGGGCTTGGGCAACGTCCGGCACCTCGCGCTCCGGAATGGCAAGGAGCACCGCCAGCGTTCCAGCGGGGGGATGCTCGAGCCCGAACACGTATCGGAATCGATCCGTCCACGCAGGAAGATCGGGAGGCTCCGGGTATCGACCGGCGAGGACGACTTCACGAAATGCGCCTGAGTCGTGCAGAGCCGCGGCGAGGGTGGTGCCCATGCGGCCGGGTCCGACGATCATGATCGGTCCGAGGCTCATACCAAATCCTCGATTTCAATTCCGCCTCGTTGGCTGAGCCGACCAAGCACACTGAGAGGGAGGCGCGCGGTCAGGTGCACGTCGGTTTCCTCATCGACACGGCGGGTCACCTCACCCTCTCGGTAGACTGCGGCGATCGCCTCCCCGTCGGCACAGGGGATCCGCAGGGTCACCTCCGATCGCCGATTGCGGACCCGCGTTCGGAGTGTCTCCACGAGCGGCTCCAGCGACGCCAGTTGGAGCGCGCTCACAAAGACCGACGGTGTAGGCTCCAGTGCGCGGATTCGCCGCTCGAGTGATTCTCGCTCGGAGTCGTCGATTCGATCGAGCTTGTTGAACACCAGAACGGTCTCCCTCTCGTCGAGCGCCAGATCGTTCAGGACCTCGAGGACCACTTCATACTGCTCCTCCCAATCAGGATGCGATGCATCGATCACGTGCAGAAGGACGTCCGCTTCTCTGGCCTCCTCCAGCGTCGAGCGGAACGACGCGACCAGGTGGTGGGGCAGCTTGCGAATGAATCCCACCGTATCCGTGAGGAGCGCGTCGTAGCCCCCCCCGAGGTCGACCGAGCGGGTCGCCGAGTCCAGAGTTGCAAAGAGACGATCTTCGACCAGCAGATCTGCACCTGACAAGGCCCGCAGCAGCGAAGACTTACCGGCATTCGTATAGCCCACGAGTGCGACGCGAAATTGTCCCTGTCTCGCCTTGCGCTGGACAGCCCGAGCCTTGGCGACTTCACGCAGCTTGCGTTTGAGGTCCCCGATTCGCGTACCGATCAGGCGCCGGTCCGTCTCGAGCTGCGTTTCACCCGGCCCTCGCAGTCCGATCCCTCCCCGAATGCGCGAGAGGTGGTTCCACATCCGCCGCAGTCGAGGAAGCAAATACTCGAGCTGCGCGAGTTCGACCTGCATCCGTGCCTCTCGCGAGCGGGCACGTGTGGCAAAAATGTCGAGAATCAGCTCCGAACGATCCATGACTCGAACGGCGAGCAGGTCCTCGAGATTCTTTCCCTGAGCGGGCGTCAGCTCTTCGTCGAAAATCACGAGATTCGCTCCCTGCTCCTCGACGAGGTCGGCCAGTGCCCGAGCCTTGCCTTCACCCAGATAGAACTTCGGGTGTGGCGCGCTGAGTCGCTGAACGAGCGACCCCGTGACCTCACCTCCGGCCGTGTCGGTCAGCCGCGCGAGTTCCCGAAGATGTTCGTCTGCCACGTCCCTCGACTCGGTCCTCGACGGCGCGCCGACAAGTACGGCCCGGTCGACGGGCGTCCGGAGATCGATGAGTTGCGTGGGGATCCGATCACCTCTGTCCGGATCGAACGGACTCGATGGAGGAATTCGATAGAATACCGAAGGTCAGTCAGCCCTCACAGGGTCGGCTCACCCACGATTTCGGCGCTCCCGCCACCACCGAAGCCGCTCTGAAATCGTCTTTTCAAACCCCGACGAACTCGGCTCAAAGAACGAGCTTCCCACAAGTTCCTCGGGAAGATAGGTCTGGGCCGATACACCATCCGGCAGATCCGGATCGTACTGATATCCTTCACCATAACCCAGGTCTCTCATGAGTCCCGTCGGGGCGTTACGGAGATGGAGCGGCACGAGGGCTCCCGGCGTCTGCCGCGCACTGTCACAAGCCGAGGACCAGGCCCGGTACACATTCGGTGACTTCGGTGCGGTAGCGAGGTAGATGGTAGCCTGCGCGAGAGCCAGTTCACCCTCGGGAGAGCCAAGGAAGTGAAACGCATCCCGAGCGGCGACCGTGTGCCCCATCGCCGCTGGATCGGCCAGGCCGACATCCTCCGCAGCAATACGTATGAGCCGACGAGCGACGTACAACGGATCTTCTCCGGCCTCGAGCATGCGTGCCAGCCAGTAGATCGCCGCATCCGGGTCTGATCCGCGGATCGACTTGTGCAGCGCGGAGATCAGGTTGTAGTGCCCCTCGCCTGATTTGTCGTAGACCGCAAAGCGGTGCTGGAGCGCTTCTCGTGCCACATCGGACGTGATGACACCGCGACTTCCCGCCAGCCGTGCACCGGCGTCCAGCACTCCAAGCGCCCTCCGTGCATCTCCATCTGCCCCCTCCGCAATCCGGGTGAGCGCCTCGTCGTCGATTTGCAGGACCAGGGGACCAAGCCCACGGTCATCCCGGATCGCATGATCCAGAATCGAGCGGATTGCCTCCGTCGATAGCGGATTCAATACGTATACGGGCGCTCGGGACAGGAGCGGTCGCACGATCTCGAATGACGGGTTCTCCGTTGTCGCCCCGATCAACGTGATCGTTCCGGCCTCCACATGTGGCAGAAACGCGTCCTGCTGAGCCTTGTTGAATCGGTGAATCTCGTCGCAGAAGAGAATCGTTTGCCGTCCTGATGCCCGGCGTCGCGTTGCGGCCTCTGCGATGATCTCACGCACGCGAGCGATGCCTTCGGTCACGGCGCTGAACGAGACGAACGTTGCGCCCACCGCTTCTGCGATCAGCCGAGCCAGGGTCGTCTTCCCGCTTCCGGGAGGCCCCCACAGGATCATGCTCGACACAGCCCCGGACTCCAACATCGCGTGGATGGCCTTGCCCGGGCCAAGGAGCTGCTCCTGTCCTCGCACGTCATCCAGCGTTCGAGGGCGCATCCGAGCTGCAAGCGGCGCAGAGCGGTCGAGACTCTCGCCCACGACCCCAGCCTCCGAAGATGCGCGCTGCGGGCCTCCCCTTCCCTCTCCACTCGGAGCTTCTGCCCCCGACGAGCCCGCGAAAAGGTCCAGGTCCGTCATAGCCCCTCGTCCTCGAACGGCTCGACAGCCTCGGCGGCCGAACGCTCCAACACCTCTCGTACGCGGTCGAGAAGCAGGTCGAACTCGTTGCGGTCTGGGTCTTCGAGAACCCAGTCGAGCAGGCCTTCCAGGGTACGGCCGAGGAGCGGCCCCGGCTTGACACCGATGCGCATGAGGTCACGTCCGCCGACGGCCAGGTCCGTCACCCTGAGCGGGGGAGCCGACAGAAGTGTCGCCCGGATTGCTCGCCAGGACGCCACGACCCCAGCGGGGCCCCCGACCTCTGAGCGGACACGCGCGGAGGCCATATCCAAGCGAGATACCCCGCGCATGATGTCTGCTCCACATCTGCGAAGCCACCGTCGGCGCTCCACCTCATCGGCCGAAGCCGCGGGGAGCGGCGGGGCCGCCGACAGTCGAGCCACCGAGTCCGTCTGCACGTTGGAGAGACGCAGTCGAAGCAGCGTGGCGGCCGCAGCCGCGGGCTCGACCGAGCGAAGAAGCGCGGCAAGGCGCAGCATGGGGCGGCCCGCCGGAAGCGCCTCGACGACCCGTGAGGTATGGATCCATTCTTCCTCCGAGAGCCCATCGATCTCCGGGTAGAGGACCCGAGCGATCCCGGTCGCACGGTAGAGGTCGAGCGCTCGCCGGGGACGGGCGTCCGCTGCAAGGATCTTGGTGAGTTCCTCCCGAATTCGCTCCGCCGACAAGGTCTGCAGGTGAGGGGTCAAACCGACCAGCGCCTCCCACGTATCCTCGTGAATCCGAAGATCGAAGCGCCCCGCAAATCGCACGGCGCGAAGAATGCGAAGGTAGTCCTCTCGAAAACGGTCGGCCGCGATACCCACCGTGCGCAGCGTGCCCTGCTCCAGATCCCCCGCACCGTCGAAGGGATCGAAGATCTCGTCTCGCAGGGGGTGCCACGCAATCGCATTGATCGTGAAGTCCCGACGCGCAAGGTCGTCCTCGATGTGATCGGCGAACTCGACCACCGCGTGCCGACCATCCGTCTCGACGTCCTTCCGAAACGTCGTGACTTCATACATGACCCCGTCCGAGGCCAGCACTCCGACGGTCCCGTGGTCCACCCCGATCGGGACGGTCCGGCGAAAGATCCGGCGCACCTGTCGGGGCGTCGCCTTCGTGGCCAGGTCCCAGTCCACGGACTCGCGGCCCATGAGCGCATCGCGCACCGCTCCTCCGACCGCCCACGTCTCGTGACCGGCCTCCTCAAGCGTCCGTGCGATCCACCGGACTGAGCCCGGTGCGACCGGACGAACCTTCGTCATCCCGGAAGCACGGCTCCACCGTTGACGTTGAGGATCTCCCCCGTGATGTGACGGGCCAGCTCGGAGCAGAGGAATACGATCGGTCCGGATACGTCCTCCGCCGTCGCGATGCGGCCGATCGGAATCGAGCGTGCGATCCGGGCTCTTTCGTCACCTTCAAACGCGCTCACGGACATTTCGGTATCGATCCATCCGGGCGCAACGGCGTTGACCGTGATACCACGTGGCGCAAGCTCGATGCAAAAACCCTTGACCAGTGAAATCATCGCGCCCTTCGTGGCCGCGTAATCGCCATGGAACGCCTCTCCCCGTTGCCCGGCCGTACTGCTTACAAGGACGATACGACCGTCATCCCGCAGTCGTGCAGCCGCGGCACGGCACGTATAGAAGATCGAATGCAAGTTGGCACCCATGGTCCGATGCCAACGCTCGTTCGACAGCTCCGCGACGGGCTCATCGTCGGGCGGCCAGATCCCGTGATTGCCAACGAAGATATCGAGTCCATCAAATTTCTCGTCACCTCGAGCGAAGAGTGCTTCGGCCTGTGCTGCATCCCCGAGGTCGCCCCCCTGCGCCCACGCGTCGACACCAAGGGCGCGGCACTCTCCAACCACCGCCTCCGCCTCATCCATGCGGGATCGGAATCCGATTCCGACGTTGGCCCCGGCCTGCGCCAGCTGCAGCGCTACCGCACGACCGACGCCGCGCGAAGCCCCCGTGACGATGGCATTCTTACCTTCGAGGTCGATCAAGGAGGTCACGTCCGTTGTCCTGGTTCTGTGAGAAGCCTTTCAGCTCGCGAAAGTGAAGCGTCCACGAGATCGCACACGGCATGACCGATGAGGAGATGGATCTCCTGCGCCCTGGCCGTGGACTCCGTTGGAACGATCAGCGCCAAATCGACGAGCTCTGCGAGCACTCCACCACCACGGGCCAGAAGGCCGATCGTCTGCATGCCTCGCTCACGAGCAGCCTCTGCCGCCACGAGCAGATTCGTCGACCGTCCGCTCGTCGAGTGCAGGACGAGAAGATCCCCGGGCGACCCGAGGGCCTCGATCTGACGGGAGAAGACACGCTCAAAACCGAAGTCGTTGCCGGCCGCGGTCAGCACCGAAGTGTCCGTCGTCAGCGCCACCGCAGCCACGGCCCTGCGCTGCCGGACGAAACGCACCACGTACTCGGCAGCCAGGTGCTGCGCATCCGCCGCAGACCCCCCGTTCCCGCAGAAGAAGATGCGTCCCCCTCCGTCGATGGTCCCCTGAACGCGGGTCGCATATTCCTCGATCTGTCCGGCAAGCGTGTCGAACGTCGCGGTGATGAGACGTCCGAGTTCGTCGAAGTGGCCGCGCAGCTGATCCCGGTGTGTCATGCCCGGGCCGCCGACGTGGCTGAACGCGCTGACATGATGCCGCGTAACCGCCTCAGTAGAGAGGCCGGCGCCGACACCTCGGGCACCGCCAGGGGCTCGAGATCTTCAAGGATGCGTGATGGATTGACCCGGCAAAGGAGATCGAGGGCCTCCGAACCGCCGCGGAATTCGACCTCGGACCAGGCCTCTTTCTTGTAGATCTTGAGCCGCGAATGCCCGTGAAAATCTGTCGCGAGATAATCAGCCTGCCCCGTCTCGAGAAGTCTCCATGCGACCGACCGAGCCTCAGAGCCGTACCGTCCGACGAGCGAACCGAAGTTCACTTGAAGAAGAGCACCTTCCTCCTTCCACTGCGTCGTCAGTTCGAGCTTGCGGCTCATTCCCGAGTAACGTTCCGGATGCGCGATCACCGGACGTTGGCCCTGATCACGAATGTATCGAACCACCCGGGGCGTACCGGGTGGCACGCTGAGTCGGGGCCACTCGATCAGCACGAAAGAGGTCCCCGCAAGTCGGAGGCGCGGGTCGGTCAGTTCCGGCTCCGGAACGTCGATGAGTACCTCGTGTCCCCT
>Ga0181573_10004958_pt1 | contig 11165 bp, 7 predicted proteins | sample 101ome_25_FD_148643 | JGI IMG/M metagenome (GOLD analysis project Ga0181573, IMG submission 148643) | Coastal salt marsh microbial communities from the Groves Creek Marsh, Skidaway Island, Georgia - 101409BT metaG (spades assembly) | ecosystem: Environmental > Aquatic > Marine > Intertidal zone...
AAGACGCCGCGATCAAAAAAGCGAGAACGAACCGATTCGTCAAACTTCAGAACGAAAAGAAGGGCAGCGGCGGCGACAAGAGAAAAAGCACCAAGGGGAAAAAGAAATGAAGCTAGCAGTCTTTGAAGTTTTAGCATTATTAAAAATAGTTGTAAAGTGTATTTCTATGTTCTATACGTGTTTAAATGTGTATTCACGTTTTGTGGGCTATTACGCTGCGTTACAACCCGCCCGCGGAGTTTCCAATTCAAGACTTCAAAGTCCTCCTTCCGTCACATTTCGCACGCACAAATAATCGAAAAGCCCATCACGCGCGATGGGAAGTAGCGCGTCCAAAACTGCGACTCCGGAGCACATGAACCAACCCGGCGACCCGCCGTGCGCGAGCGGGAAAGAGTTCATGCGTCAACAACAACAGGAGCAACAAACATCCTCCGACTGTCCCATACCAGAGGAAGTGCGTTCGCAGTCGTCCAAATTCGGCGTCTACAACGTGTACAACCAAAGAGTGGACGGCAACGCCACCGCGTCCTCGTCTTCGTCTTCCAAAGGAGAGAATTCTGCTGGTGGAGGATTTAGATTCCTCGGACGTTTGGACCCGAGAAATAACATGCCGTCGGAGGCGAACCAAAAGCGAGCGCCCGGGCAAAAAATAGCGCTCAGCACGGCGAGAGAGGCGTCGAAGATACCAAAATCAGGCGCGGGGACGACTTGGCAATATCCGTCCCCGCAGATGTTTTATAACGCTTTGGTGAGGAAAGGAAAAGCAGACGATGTGGACGAAAACGACGTGGCGACGGTGGTGTCCGTGCACAACGCGATGAACGAAGACACGTGGGACCGCGTCGTGACGTGGGAGAAGTTACATCCGAGAGCGAGCAATGACGACGGGCCGAAGTTGGTTCGGTTTCGAGGAAGGCCGGACGATTTGTCGCCGTTAGCGTGGTCTAGATATTTGATGGGTGGGGGGAAGCCTTTCGATAGGCACGATTGGTGGATTGAGAGAGGCGACGAGGAAATTAGGTACGTGGTGGATTATTATTTTAAGGAGGATAAAGCGGGAACGCCGGAACAATTCGAGTTGGTGGTAAGACCGGCGTTAGATTCATTTGAGAGCGCGTTGGATAGAGCAAAGATGTTCACGTACGTAAATTGCGCTAGATTTGGAGTGCCTTGTCCGATAACCGGAAGCGCGAGTGTGATTGGGGAGCAAGCCGCAGGGGAAAAGAAGTGATAGAACGTTCCGCTATTTTTGCGCTCACAAGATTTTGTATTCAATTAATTTAAGAAATGCTACATCCTACACACACACATATATATATACATCATGCTACCGGTATTTCTACAATTCTATACTCATATGTTTACGTCGTCTTCGTCATCATCGTCTGTCATCGAGTCGTCGTCGTCTGCAGACGGAAGTTTTTGGTCTCTTTCGAATTCGCCTTTTAGAAGTTCCTTTTCCACTGCGGTACAATCGACGCCTTTTTGACAATCCGGATCGGCAATAGTTCCCACATCAACGTCATCGCGATTACCTGACATCGAGTCTGGTTTACAATCGTTTACGTCCGCTAGACGACAGCCGCAATTCCAGTTCCTCTCGCTATTTGGATTCTTCCAATCGTATTTACAAAACGTTAGCAAATTACCTAGCCCATACGCCTCGAAGGCTTTTTCCTCGGTATCGAACGAGTGCACGTCGTTTCCTTCCGTTCGAGCGCCCAATCCTTTGAAATAATGGTAGGACATGGTTGTGTTTCTGCTACTGTTCGATTGCTCTTGAACCTTTGTTCGATCTAACACCTCCCCAGCGCGAGTTTGTAACCCCTTGGACGCTTGCGCCATACCTTCGACGCCGAAGCCGTACACGTCAACAGATTTACACAATTCTGAGCTCAGCATGGCATACGCGGCGACAAAACCCGAAGACGGGACGTTTAAGCCACGATACGGACCAAAACCAGACTTGCACAACTTTTCTCTGTACGCCATCAACGGTTTAGAGGACATGGTGGTTGCTTTTGACGAGAGACGAATCGGAAGCACGTCCGGGCGATATTTCTTCAATTGATTCGCCAACAAACCAAACTCTTTTAAACTCGCTCTGGTGATGATGAGAGCCACGTTATCTTCTAAAGCGTTGTTCTCCCACGGCGTCTTGCCTTTAAACGAGCTCGATTTAAACTGTCGCATGGCGTGTCGCGCCTTGGACGGATCTTTTGATTTCATCTTTCTCAGTTCTTCTTCCTTCTCTTTGTTCGTTCGTTTAAGTTTAGACGGAGAGAGATAATACGCTCGCGTCCAAAGTCGATTGAAGACTCTGTGAGTAACTTTCAAACCAACGCGTCGACTGTATCCTCGTATTGGCGCTTGATTAATGCGCACGACCACATCGTGCGAATCGATGGCTTTCCCGTACTCTGAAAATCGCAACAATCCAGAATTCCCCACCACGGCGCATCGTCCCCAATTCGTCGACAACCCTCTCGGATCGTTCTCAGCTCTCGTCGTCGCTTCCACAGCCGCTGCTCTCGCGAGTTTTGCCACGCGCCGTTGTTGCATTTTTTTCTTCCGCTCTTCTTCCGTGAGCGCGTGTTGTTCCGAGGAAGCGTTTTCGTCCGCCTCCTCCCCTCCATTCTCTAAAGCCGTTTTCATCTCCACGTCTAAACCTCGCATCTCGTCCGTCGGCATCCACGAAAGCGTCACTTTCCTCTTCATCCTATCCGGCGTAACGTTTTCTACGTCCGTCACGTCCGGTAGCGGCGCTCCTCCCTTCTCCTTCTCGTTTTTACACTTCACGAACCTTTCGTAATCCAACTTTTCCTTCACGTACGCCCGGTCGAACCACGTCACGTTCGAGGCAATCATATTCGACGCGTACGAGGTCTCGCCCGTCAAAGCGTGCACTTTAACTCTCGCGAGAATCTCCTCCGTCGTTTCCAGCGCGTGTTTCTCGATCGCGTCGACGTCGTGGTTTTCTTTCGCGTCGACGTCGACGTCAACTTTCTCCTCCGCCGCCGCCTTCTCTCGTCGCGAAATCGAAATCTTCTTCTTCTCTGAATGCAGCATCGACTCCCGCGCTACGTGTTCGTCTCGCACGGTCACGTGCGTCGGCGTAAACCCAACGCGCACGATAAAAACGAACAGCATGAAACCCACGAGCCATTTTCGCGTCGACTTTGTGTTCATTTCTCTCTCTTTCAATTCTATAAACGCGGCGGAAGAGTAAAAACTCTCTCTCCGTCTCTCTCTCTCTCCGGTATTAGGGGAAAATGGTACGAAACAGGAGAGAGAAAGAGAAGATATAGAGAGAGGATGATGCGCTCACGTCGTCGTCGTCGTCGTCATAATCGAACGCGCTCCTCCTCGCGCAAGTTCCCGGGAGCAGAGCAGAAGAAAAGGAGAAGGAGTTCCTTTTTTTGGTATATCGCGCAGAGAGAGTTTATCTTGTGAGGGGAAAAGAAGCATCAGAGAGATATTTCCCGAAAGAACACCGAGCGAGTTTATTATGGACTCTTCGATGAAGATGATGATGAATACCGAACGATTAACCGATTATTTTATTTACACAATGAGCGACCTCGCGACGAATGCGTCGATGCTGCCTATGCCTCCTCCTCCTCCCGTTTTACATCAGCTTTTTGAGAGAGAAACTTCTTCTTATTCCTCTCTTTATTCGCGCGCATTTCGCTCCTTCTCCTCTCTCCATCATCGAGTGGCAGAACACACGTATACGTTTATTATTACGCATAATTTAAAACAAACCGAGAAACTTCTTCGGCTTCTTCGCGGCTTCCTCTTGCGCTTTACGCTTCTTCTCCATCAACTCAGCCTTCCACTTGTTGTAATCGTCCGCGCTCTTCTCGCCGTCCGGCGCGAACACGGAGAGGAATCCTCGGTCCGGCATCTTCTCCCCACCACTTTTCGTCTCTTCTTCGGCGACATCATCATCGTCGCTCTTCTCGCCTTCCTCGGCGGTGGAAGACTTGGAGACGATTTTCGATCTCGAGGTTTTCTTTTGCTGCGCGCGAGAGATGGTGGTGGAGAGCGATGCAGTCGTCGTTTGGGCGATGGTGAGCATTATATCAGAGCGTGTCTTGATTAAATATGTTTATGAAGCGTATTTATCCAATTTCCAATCGTATCTTTTCCCCGGGAAAAGATATTTGCTTCACATCAGAGTAAAACCCCCTCACTTTTGACCGCTTCAAAACTAAAGAAGGAGAAACAGGAAGAGCGCGAGACGCGATTTTTACGACGATGCGAGGAGTGTCCTTTTCGCCGTCGGCGTCGTCGTCTTCTTCTTCTCTGTCGACTTTGACGCGGGAGCGCGTTTTTACTCCCAGTGACAACAATAAAAGCGCGAAGTCGTCGTTTTTGGGTGTTGGTATCGATGTTTCGAAGACGAGGAGAAGAGGAAGAAGAAGTTTTGTCGCGACGACGACGACGACGACGACGACGGCAAAGGCGGCGATGGAAACCGCCGCGACGAGTAGCGGAGAAGACGTTCTCGTCGTCGTGCAATCGCCGCCGAGGACGTGCTCGGAAGCCGCGATTGAAGCCAGGAACGTCCTCAGGAAGTTGAGAGAAGAAGAACAACAACAACCATCGAAGAGTATCAGGACGACGAAACGCCTGCGCGTGGAACTGCCTTTACCGAGAGAAGATAAAGGAGACGACATCGTGTGGCTCGGGTTGCACGGTCAAGCGAGCGATTGGTCCGGCGGCATGTCCGAACGCTTCGCCAAGACGAAGGTTGTCGTGGAGACCATGTTGAGCGGTTACGAATACAAATACCTGGGCTTGTTAGATAAAGACGCCGAAGGCATGGGTCTGTGGACGGCGACGGAAGATATGAGCGTCGTGACGATGCCGAGCGATACGACGATGCAGTTTTTCGTGAACTTGTTGAAAGGAGCGTACGGTGCGCGCGTGGTGGACGAGAGGGAACATTTCTTACTCGTCGTCAACGGGTTTTGGTCGGGAAGCGGCGAGAGGTGTGGGCAACCCTGGCAGTTTGGGTTGCGAAGAGAAGCGAAAGAGTTGTTATCGACGGAGGGAAAAAGATGGGAAAAAGTTTTTTCGTGTCGACGCGCGCGGTCCGCCGCCGGCGTCGAAGGCACGTTAGTTCGAAGGTACCCCGAACCGTGGTCGTTGTTCGACGCGCGAGGCGTTCGTTTGCTCAAGCAGTGGCGAGACGAGCCGTCCAATCGCGAAATAGCGGAGACGCTGAACGTCAAAGCGGGGCGACGCGAAGCGGTTGGATTTAATAAAGACGCCGTAGAAACGAGCCGAGACGACGATATCGTCACGTGATTTTATCATAGAATAGAGAGATTTATAGATGCTTTAGTTCATGTTAGATGTCATGTTAGATGCGAGCCTATCTTCGTCCGCGGCGCTCGCGCAACACCTACCTGTAGATTTTTTTAATGACGCAAAAATATCTTTCGCGATCCCCCAAAAGTTCGCGACGCACATCATCATCATCAATATCATCATCATCGCTTAAAAATGGGATGCGTGTCTTCCACGTTAGCGTCGTCCAACAGCAACTCGTCTTTTCTTCAAGACCCGGATGAACTGCACGAGCGAGAGGCGCGACGACAGTTTACGTCTTTGCGCGGGAAAGAGTACGACGATTCGTGGACGTTTTTAACGGTGGTGGGAGACGAGGACGGAACGCGGCGAAGAGATGAAGAAGAAGAAGAAAGGAAAAAAGCCACCATATTTTGGGAGACGATATCCGCGTACGGTGGATCGAAAGAAGTCTGGACCGCGTTGGAGGTGGCGCTGACGAAAACGGACGACGTGGCGTTCGCGAGAGAAATTTTGAACGCCGCAGGCGTGAAAGTGTGTCACAAACACGCGCTGGCGTGTTTCGACGAGCGCGGGTTTTTGTATTCGATTCCGAAATACGCCGCGGTAAGAAAGAGAGGGCACGAGAAGGAGGTGAACGCAGCAGCGGTGCCGGCGGCGTAGGGAATTATTTGTAAGAGCAGTAGACGTTTAGAATTTAGAGTTGTACATATATGTGTTATATTATCCGTAGAGAGTTAGGACGAGAAAACAAAGCTATCGCTCTCGCGCTTTTTGAGATGCGCGGCGAGACGGTTCGTCGTTGCCACTGCGTCTTCGCACGACGTGTTCGGTTTGAACTGGCAGAAGAGTTCAAAGTCTGTCGCGAAGCATCCGATTCGGATGCCAGTTTGGTCGGATTCGTACCGAACGCGGTGGGTCGTCGTGGCGCCGTCCCCGCGATTTTCTACTACTTCTTGTTCAGAAGGTGATGTTTTGCTCTTCTCGTCGTTCTCGGACGCGCTGCTTTTGGGGGCGTTGATATCGTCGTTCGCGTCGTCGCTGGTACCGCTGGCGCTTCGCCCGAGCCGAGAAAATATGCGAGAAGCCATTGGAGAGAGACTATTGCTTTCTGAACCGTTTAGATTCAAACCACCGAAATTGAACAATCCCCCCGCGCGAAACTCCGAGGAGGACTGCGGCGATAGCGAGGACGCGGAACCGGTTCCGCCGCTGCCAACGGATTCTAACATTTCATCGTTCTCCTGGTTCTTCTCGATATCTTTCAACATCTCGTCGTGGAACGTTTTATTCGTACTGTCGAAGTGTGCCGCCGCGTGCATGCGCGCGTATTCTCGGAGCGTGCGTTTACGCTTTCTTTCCTTTTCCTCTTCTTCCTCTTCCTCCTCGTCCGCTATTTGGTACTGTCCGAGCTCCGGTTTCGCGTACACGAAATGTTCGAGCTTGGCGATGGCATTTTTTGCCATTTCCGTGAGGAACGCGTCCGATTCGCTCTCTTCTTCATCGTCGTCCGATAAAGAAGGCGCGTAAGCGATGGCACTCATCAACGCCGGTGCAATTGTAGTGGCAATATCGTTCGAGCGTTCGTGGGAGGCTAAAAATACGTCGCGCAATAAACTTTGCGAATGCATTTGCCCGAGGAGCTCATCCATGCTCTCGTGCGCGCGAGCGGCGGCGTCTTCCGATTTTGAAACGATCGAAACGTACATGGTCTCGTCGTCCATTTTTCGTTTCACTTTAAAATCGTCGTACTCGACCGCTTTCCCGACGAGTTCGTCTTCGTTTAAACGAATTTTCATCGTTCTCGCCAAGACGAATTTTGAGCCTTCCGCGCCGCTCGGTAAACAGATGGACATGTCGTACGCTTCCTCGCAAAAAGATCGCTTGAACTTTTCGAGTGCCGCGACTTGCGCGCCTGTCACTGAAATTATCGGCGACGGTACCGGTGGTGGTGGTGGTTTTACGACGATACCTCCTCCTGCTAAAATAATCTCCTCGCCTAAACTCGGGTTGCGCGAGTGCCCGTTGTTTTTGCGCGGCGACGAGGAAGGGGTTACCGCCGCTGGTGCTGATCCCAGTGCTGCTGCTGCTGCTGCTGCTGCTAATGATGTTCTACTCGTAACTCTGTCCTGCTCCTTCTTATTCATCTTATATCTATCTACCGTTCTCACGTGGTGCATCAAATACCACACGTCTTCCGCATGCGTTCGTTTCAAATCCGACGATGCGTCGTTTACGACGTTGGCGTTGAACCCTTCGAAAACCCCTCGCGAGCGCAATTTAGGGGACACGTACGCGACGACCCCTTTACTCTCCGTGTATATGACCGCAAAACACGTCTTGGAACTATCGCCGCACTTCTCGAGCGCACTTCTAAGTACCGCCGTCACCTTCGCTCGTTTCTCTTCCTTCATCGACAACGCTCGAAATTTTCTTCCGCATCGCGCGCTCGCGAACAACGCGTCCCCGCCCTCTAAACTCTCCGCCACCGATTTCAAATACACGTCCTCTTGTTCGCGAAAAAAAACCTTCCTGGGATCAAACCGATGATGACTTCGTCTCAAGTTCATCTCGATCGCGTCCCCGAACAGAAACGTGAACGCTTTAGAAATCGCTTCGAGCTTTATTCTCATCGCGTGCTCCGTATCCGACGGATCCTTCGATACCGCGGCGAACCGCAACGCGCCTTTTCGCAACACCGCTAAACGAAGAATCGTCGTCGTCGTTCTTTTTTTTCCTCCTTTCGTCGTTCTCTTCTCCACGTAGTGCAACTGCCCGCTTCTTCTTCTTCTTCTCTCGCTCTGCTTCTTCTCGCGCTTGTCCGAGCTCGCCTCAACAAAGCCTTCCTTCTCGTCGTCTCCTCCTTCTTCTTCATCCTCTCTAACTGTTTCATCGCATTCTTCATCCTCTTCTTCTCCTTCGGCGACCGCACAAATCGCACTGAGCGCGCCCACGAGCGAAGATAACTTCACCGCGTCGCCAAATCGACTCCACACCGGTTTCCCGCTCGTCGTGAACGCCAAAAACTCTGTTTTCTTAAACGTCTCATCGGTGTTGTTTTCTTCTTCTTCTTCTTCTTCTCGACGCGTCGTCGTCATTCGCCTCAATCGCGTCGTTTCGTCAAAGCTCCAGTAATAATAATAACGACGACGACGCATTTTACGAGAGATCACGCTTAAACGGGCAGAATAACCAAAGTGGTATCGGATTGGCCGTATTCCTTCTGTTTTCTCAGGAAGGGGGTCGCGATTTGAGCGTCAGAGAGACTATTATTGTTTCATATCTTCTTTCCATTTCTTTCCAATTTCTGGGGAAAAATATTCAAAAATGCTGCACTTTTTCTTCTTCAAAAACGCGCTACAACTATTCATATATTAAAGCGCAGAACGAGCGAGAGAAAGAGATACACACATATATATAGATAATGGCATCGGACCCAAACACAACGATCGTGAAAAACGTCCAGTTCAAATGGGGCAAAGAGCTCTACACCGTGGACGTGGACGTCTCTTTGCCGGGTTTAGCGTTAAAAACGCAACTGTTTTCGCTGACAAACGTCCCTCCAGATCGGATTAAAATCATGGGTTTAAAAGGCGGGAAAACGATCAACGACGAGACGGATTTGAGAGACGCCGGGTTGGAAGAGTTGGTGAAGAAGGGGAAAAAGTTGATGGTGATGGGTTCGGCGAAAGCGGTGGAGAAAGCGCCGACCGAGGAGATTCAGTTTGTGGAGGATCTGCCGGAGGATGAGCAGCACGGGGCGCAAGTAGGGGAGCGGTTTCGACCGGGGTTGCAAAACTTAGGGAACACGTGTTACATGAACTCGTGCGTGCAGTGCTTGAGCCACGTCGAGGAGTTGGTGGAGTGTTTGGAAAGCATCGAGAAAAATAATGCGAATAATAATAACGCGGCGAGCACGAGCGAGATGAGCGACGCGATGACGACAAACGTCGGCGAAGGTTCGGTGGCGTTGGCGAAAGCGGCGAGAGATTTGTTCCTCGAATTGAAAACGTCCAAGTCGATGGTGATGCCGCTGAGGTTTTTGATGGTGCTCAGACAAGTGTTCCCGCAGTTTGCGGATAGAGACGAGAGGAGTGGGGTGTGGATGCAACAAGACGCGGAGGAGTGTTGGTCAGCCATCGTGAACTCGCTCGCGAGCGCCTGTCCGAAAGTGAAGGACATTTTTGGTATTACGTTAGAGACGGAATTGAAATGCGAAGCCACCGGGGAGACGAGAAGTGAAGTGGATACTGTGAATTACCTGAAATGTAACATTTCTATCGACGTCAATCATTTAGCGGATGGATTTCGTTTACAAATGAACGAATCGAGGGAAATCGGGAACAACGTTTTCGAAGGCCACGCGAAGATTTCAAAGTTGCCGTCGCATTTGGTGGCGCAAATCGCGCGAATGTATTTTAAGGTGGACATTCAGCAAAAGGCGAAGATTCTGAGAGCGGTGACTTTTTCGAACACGCTCGATGTGTACGAATTTTGTAGCGACGAGTATAAGAAGGTTTTGGATAAAGGGAGGAAGTTGAGAGCTAAGGCGATTGAGGCGAACGTGGACGAGGTGTTCGGAGATAGCACTGATCCGGACGCGTACATCACGGGTCATTACGAGTTAGTTTCCGTGTTGACGCACAAAGGACGATCGGCGGATAGTGGACATTACACCGCATGGACGAAGAACTTCATCACGGACGAAAAAACGAAGAAACCGGTAGATTCATGGACGTTATTCGACGACGAGACGCCGCATGCGAAGAAAGAGGAGGACATTTTAGCGTTGAAAGGAGGCGGCGATCATCACATGGCGTACATGTTGGTGTACAGGGCGATTTATGCCAAAGAGCCGATAATTCCTATCGAAACAAAAGAAGAAGAAGAAGGAGGAGAAAAAGAAGGCGACGTGAAGCCGATGGAATAAAAAGTAAACATATTTTTTGTCATGCACATAAATTTAAAAAGGACCATAATTACAACGCGACGGTTTCGTACAACTCGTTTTCGCTGAACGTTTTCACTTTTGGCAAAAAGCGCAAATAATGTTCTTGCTCGTGTTCTTCGACGGTCGAGAAGAGCTCGCGGTCCCATCGACACAGTCGACACCGTCGTTTGATTTCTATCTTTGCTACTTTTTTCGCGCGCTCGCCGCTTTCTCGTCGTCTTTTGAAAATCGTGAGATGATGCGCCGTATCCATCCACTGCGGTAAATACACTCGTTCTGATACTTTGAATTGGTCGTTTAGAATTGCAAACATTTCGATATCACCCGTGTTTAACAAATCTTCACCGATGACGGCGACGTATTCGCCTTTGAAAGCCTTCAATGAAGTCGAACCCATGTTTGAATCCGGGGGAGGATAACACACGAACAATCCGTTAGCGCGACGGCTGTATTTTTTAATGGCTTCCAAATGTGTCATTTTTTCAACTATGTTGTTATCATCGTCATTACTGCTCGCGGTGATGAGGTGATAGTCGTTGCCGGCTTCTGGCATCGAATCGGTCGCGATGACGTCGATGCCGAACCGTCGCATCGCTTTACACCAGATGCCTTTCCCGGCACCAATTTCGAGCCATTTAATATTCTTTCCGTCGACTACTCGATTCAACGCTTTCAATGCGGCTACCGTTGGCGTCGCGTAAGCGTATAAATACGTGCTCCAACGTCTCGCATTATCCGCGAAGATAATGTACGTCGTATTCTCTAATAAAGCATCTAACGAGTTCACTCTTACATTCTTATTCTTTTTACTGTTGCGACGAAACGCGGCCATGGTTTCTAATTCGTGGTCTTCGTTCGTTCCATCATTATTTCTAGCGCTACCTTCTAATAT
>Ga0181573_10004959_pt1 | contig 11163 bp, 7 predicted proteins | sample 101ome_25_FD_148643 | JGI IMG/M metagenome (GOLD analysis project Ga0181573, IMG submission 148643) | Coastal salt marsh microbial communities from the Groves Creek Marsh, Skidaway Island, Georgia - 101409BT metaG (spades assembly) | ecosystem: Environmental > Aquatic > Marine > Intertidal zone...
CGCGGTCCGCCATCTCAACACCCTCGGGTGACGGGATCTCAGCGACGCGCTGCTCGACGAGCGCTTCGACGCCGCGACGGGCGGTGAAGGCGTGGGCGGTCTCGCGGCACCGCCGGAGCGGGCTGGTCCAGATGGCCGATCCGGCGGGGACCGACTCGTCGAGCACACCGGCGACCGTCTCAGCCTGGTGTCGTCCGAGGTCGTCGAGCCCCGGGTCGGGGTCGACGTCCCAGCCAGCAGTTGCCCGGCCGTGTCGAACGAGGCGGACGGTGTGGTTCACGCCTGGCGGGCTGCGCCCGATCCGATGAGTTCCTCGACCCGCTCGGGGTTGATTCCCCAGTCAAGGAGGGTCTCACGGGTGTGTTGGCCGGGGTGCGCGGGAGGCGAGGACACTTCGGGAGCGGTCCGCGAGAACCGGGGGGCCGGGGCCGGCTGGCGGAGACCGGCGATCTCGGTGAAGGTGCCGCGGGCGACGTTGTGGGGGTGCTCAGCGGCCTCACCCATGGTCAGCACCGGCGCGAAGCACACATCGGTGTGCTCGAGCAGTTCGCACCATTCGTCTCGAGTCCGTCGGGAGAAGATCTCGGTGAGCCGCCGCTTCAGATCGGGCCAGGCCGACTTGTCCATCTGCCGCGCGAAGTCGGGGTCATCGGTGAGTTCGAGGTGTTCGAGAAGTTCGGCGTAGAACTGCGGTTCGATCGACCCGATCGAGATGTAAGCCCCGTCGGAGCATTCGTAGACGTCGTAGAAGTGAGCCCCGGTGTCGAGGAGGTTGGTGCCACGCGAATCGGGGTCGTGCACCCCCATCGCGGAGAACGCCCAAAACATCGACATGAGCACAGCCGCGCCGTCGACCATGGCGGCGTCGATCACCTGTCCTTCGCCGGATCGGGAGGCTTCGAGCAGTCCGCAGACCACCCCGTAGGCGAGGAGCATGCCTCCCCCGCCGAAGTCGCCGACCATGTTGAGCGGCGGGACCGGACCGGAGTCGGCTCGGCCCATATGGGCGAGGGAACCGGCGAGGGCGATGTAGTTGATGTCGTGGCCGGCGGCGTGCGCGTACGGGCCATCCTGGCCCCAGCCCGTCATCCGGCCGTAGACGAGTCGCGGGTTCCGCTCGGCGCACACGTCGGGACCGATGCCGAGGCGTTCCATCACCCCGGGGCGGAACCCCTCGATGAGCGCATCGGCCTCGCCGACGAGGTCGAGGAGGGTGGCGACTCCATCGGGATGCTTCAGATCGAGGGCGATGTTGCGACGTCCGCGTTGGAGCACGTCGAGCCCGGGGTCGGTCGCGATCCCGCGGACGGCGGCGGCACGGTCGACGCGGATGACGTCGGCCCCCATATCGGCAAGCATCATTGCTGCGAACGGTCCCGGGCCGATCCCCGCGATCTCGATGATCCGCACTCCCTTGAGTGGTCCCGCCATGTCTGTCCTCCGGTGTTGTCGTGTCAGGGGTTGCGGTCGCCGTGGGCGATGACAGCATCGACGATCTGCGGCCAGAGCGGCACGGGTAGGTCATGGCCCATGTCGTCGAGCATGAGTAGTTCCGCGCCGGGAGTGATCTCAGCGGTTCGCTGTCCGCCCGACGGGGTGATGAGGGTGTCGTCCCAGCCGTGGATCACGAGCATCGGCACCCGAAGTTGGCTGAGCCCTCCGGCTCGGTCGCCGCTGGCGAGGATCGCTGTCATCTGCCGCGACGCCCCTTCGGGGTAGAAGGCCCGATCGTAGGAGGCAGCCGCGAAGCGGCGGGCGCGCTCGAGATCGAAGTGTCGCTTGGATGCCCAGACGGCGTACTCGGAGGCGCCATCGATGTAGGCCTGCCGATCGGGCGGGGGGTCGGCGAGCAACACAGCGAGCGACTCCGGGGTGGGTTCCCCATACTCGCGCTCGCCCGTGGTGCTCATGATCGATGTCACCGAGGCGACCCGGTCGGGATGTTCGATCGCCATCGTCTGCACGATCATCCCGCCCATCGAAACGCCTTTGATGTGCGCACGGTCAATTTCGAGGTGGTCGAGGAGCCCGATCCCATCGGCTGCCATGTCCGAGAGGGTGTAGGGGCTCGCGATCGTCTCGTCGTGGCCGAGGAGGAAGATCTCGGTAGCGCGGGCCGTGTCGACCTCGACACCGTCGAGGCGGGTTGAGAGTCCGCAGTCCCGGTTGTCATAGCGGATCACGTAACGACCCCGATCGGCGAGCATGTCGCAGAGTTCAGGGTCCCATGAGATCAGTTGGGAGGTGAAGCCGGCGACAAGCAGGAGGGCCGGATCGTCGGGTGATCCGAAGGTGTCGTACTCGATCTCGATTGAGTTCGCGAGGGTTGCCCGGGGCATCAAGTGAGTGTGCCACGGGGGCGCCTTCGGAGCGGCTTCGGAGCGGCCGGTACCGTTGCACCGTGGAACCGGCCGACCTGCTCGTCGATCTCGATGATGATCAGCGACGCGCGGTCGTCACCGAGTCGCGTCTTGTCGCCGTGATCGCCGGAGCGGGGTCGGGCAAGACCCGAGTTCTCACCAGGCGAATCGCCCATCGAGTGCTCTCGGGAACGGCGGAGGCTTCCCACACCCTCGCGCTCACGTTCACGCGAGAGGCGGCTGGCGAGCTCCGCCGACGGCTCGGCGCGAGCGGGGTCCGAGAGCGGGTCGAAGCGGGCACCTTCCACTCGGTCGCCCTCGGTCTGCTGCGACGGCGGTGGATGGACACGAATCGTCCGGTGCCGACGGTCGTCGACGATCGGGTCCGGCTTCTGCGAGCCGCGCGGGGCCAAGGTGAGGGATCGGGAGCGGAGCGGGCGTCGGCCTCGGCGGTGCTGGAGGAGGTCAACTGGGCGCTCGCGCGCGGCCTTGGTCCCAACGACTACCAGCGGGCCGCCCGAACGGCCGGCCGACGTTCGCGTGTGATGTCGAGGGTGCCGGACGCGTTGGAGGCCTACGCGGCGGAGAAGCGGCGGCGCGGAGTGGTCGATCTCGATGATCTCCTCACGATGCTCGTTCGAGAGCTCGAGGGTGATCGCTCCTACGCCGAGGCGACCCGGTGGCGGTTCCGACATCTGCTCGTCGACGAGGCCCAAGACCTCAACCCGCTCCAGCATCGACTCGTCGATCTGCTTCGCGACGGGGTGGACGATCTCTTCTTGGTGGGCGATCCGTCGCAGGCGATTTACGGGTTCAACGGCACCGATCCGTCGCTGCTGGTCGACGTGTCTGATCGCTTCCCCGGTGTTGAGGTGATCCGACTGCCGGTCAACCATCGTTCGACGCCGCAGATCGTCGCGGCGGGCAATCACGTGCTCGATGGCTCGGGCCAGGGCGCCGGTCTCGTGTCGGCGCGTTCCGACGCCCGACCGGTGGCGATGCGGGTGCTTCCCGACGAGGCCGCCGAGGCGGCAGCGGTTGCGGGTGCGGTGGCGGCCTGTGATCCGGACATGATCCGCCGGGGTGAGGTGGCGGTGCTCGCTCGCACCCATCAGGTCGCCGGTGGGGTGATCGAGGCGCTTGAGGCTCGCGGTCTGCGCATCCGTCGCCGAGCGCTCGCCTCGGGTTCGGTGGAGCGCCGACTGCTCGATCAAGCGCAACGATGCTCGTCAGCTTCAGTGCTGCGGTCGTTGGCCCATGATCTGCTGGATGATTTCGATGGCGAGCGGGAGGGCGCAGGTGATCAAGGTCGCCGATCAACCGATGAGCGTGAGGCCACCGCCCGCGTCGGTGAGGTTCTGGTCGACTTCCTCCGCGAACAGCCGCACGGCGATGGGACCGCCCTTCGCTCGTGGATGGCAACGGTCGATCCGTTCGGTGTTCGCGATGTGGCGGGGGTTGAGGTGCTCACCTTTCACGCCTCGAAGGGTCGGGAGTGGCCAGTGGTGTTCGTGGTGGGAGTGGAGAAGGGGTTGAGTCCGCATCGTGCGGCGACCACGACGGCGGCGGTCGCGGAGGAGGCCAGGCTGCTGTATGTGGCGCTGACCCGGGCCACCGAACTGTGCTCGGTGTCGAGGGCGGAGCGACGCGGCGGATACCGGCGTCAACCCTCACCGTTCCTCGACGGGTTCGTCTCGGTTGAAGCCGAGGCCGCGGCGCCTCCTTCCCTCCGACCGGTCGACGGAACCCGACGCCGAGAGCGCGAGGTGATGGCGCGGTTGGAGCGTTGGCGCGAAACCGCCGCTCGTCGGATCGGCGTGTTGCCTTCTGAGTTTTGTTCGGACGCGGCGCTGCGTCGGATCGCCGATTCGGCGCCTCGAGATGCTGCCGCGCTTGATCGGGCGACGGGCCTCGGAGCGATGACCAGCGAGCGGCTGATCGCCGGGGTGACTGCCGCCCTCGACGGGGTCGACTGAGCTCAGTCGGAGAGTTCGACGATCACCGGAGCGTGGTCGCTCGGCGACTCGCCTTTGCGGGCGTTGCGGTCGACCACACTCCATCGACAGCGTTTGGCCACGCTCGCGGTGCCGAGGCTGAGGTCGATTCGCATGCCATGTCCTTTGTGAAACGAGCCGGAGCGGTAGTCCCACCACGAGTAGAGACCGTCCGCCGCGTGGTGCCCTCGGAACAGGTCGGTGAGTCCCCAGTCGGCGAGTGCGGCAAGTCGGTCACGCTCGGCCGGGGTGACGTGGGTGCCGCCATCGAGCATGCCGGGGTCGAAGACGTCAGCATCGGTGGGTGCGATATTGAAGTCGCCGGTCACCACCACGTCGGCGCTCGGTGAGGTGTCGCGCTCGAGATGCGCGACGAGGCGGTCGAGCCAGTCGAGCTTGTACTCGTAGTGGGGGTCGTCGACGGCGCGCCCATTCGGCACGTAGACACTCGAGACACGGACGCCGGCGCAGGTCGCGGTGATGATGCGCGCCTCGGTGTCGGGTTCGATGCCGTCGGCGAAGTTGGCCACGACGTCGTCGAGTCCGACGCGGGAGATGATGGCGACGCCGTTCCAACGGCCTTGACCGAAGTGCGCTCCGGTGTAACCGAGTTCCTCGAAATGAAGGGCGGGAAAGGCCTCGTCGGCCATCTTCGTCTCTTGGAGACAGAGAACCTCGGGGCGAACCTCTTCGATCCACTCGGTGACCCGAGGGAGCCGGGCCTTCAGCGAGTTGACGTTCCAGGTGACGATGCGCATGGGGTCAGTCTCTCAGGCGGTCTTCGCTGGAGCCTTCTTGGTGGCCGGCTTCTTGGTGGCGGCCTTCTTGGGCCCCGCCTTCTTCGCGGCGGACTGCTTCACGACCGCTTTCTTCGCGGCGACCTTTTTGGGTGCCGTTGCCTTCGCGCCCGTTGCCTTGGCAGCAGCCGCCCTCGTGGGCGTCGGCGCAACCTTCTTCGGTGCTGCCTTCGTCGCCGGAGCCCTCTTCGCCACTGCCTTTTTCGCCGCCGCCTTCTTCGTCACTGCCTTCTTCGCCACTGCCTTCTTCGGTGCTGCCTGCTTCGAGGCCGGCTTCGGACCCGAATCCTGCGGTGCGGCGTCCCCGTCGACCATCCCGGGGAGTCCAGCGTCGATACTCCGACGGGCTGGCACGAATCCAGCGATCACCACGGTCGCGCTCTCCCCCAACTTCATGACCTTGCGCGCGCTCGGAGGCGGTGGATCGGCCATGAGTCGAAGCGGCACATAGACCCTCACGTCATCCACTTTCAGATACGCCCCGTGCGACGAGTAGGCCTCGACAACCCCGGTGCAACTCGTGCCGATGGGGTGACGTTCGACGAAGTCGAGGAACGGAACGAGCTCGTTGACCGTCGCCGCTCCGGGCGGTGGGGTTTTCGGTGTGGGCATTGGCTCGCTCGCCGCCACGCTCGTCCGTCCCTTTTGAGTGGATTTCGACTTCGACGCCGCCTTGCTGGCTGGTGCCGCCGCCTTCTCCGGTTTCGTGTCGGTCTTGCGGGAGGTCCGCGTCACCTGGCGCGACACGGTGCCGCGCACCGGTGTGCGAGCGACGAAAACCCATCCGACGTGTGGCACCGGCTTGCCGCCGATCAGGCGGCCCTCCTCGAAGAGCCACTCATGGGTGCCGTGGAACTCTTGGAACGAGTCGTTGCTGAGCACGGTCGCGCCGGACTTCCGAGCGATGTTCAAGACGAAGGCGTCGCCTCGCCCGACAGCGCCGGCCGGCGGCGCGACAAGTTCGTTGTTGGCGACCGCCTCATCGAACTCGTCGCGCTCCGACTTGTTGATGCGATGCCCGAAGGTGGCGTCGACCACCACGGTGACGGGCACGTCGGGGTAATCGGCCATGAACGCCGTCACCGCCTCGCTCAACTGTTGGAGGCTGGGCATGGAGCGACCTTCGGTCGCGATGTTTGATCCGTCGACCACGATGTGGTTCGGACCCGTGTTGTTGGACATGTGTTCCTCGTGTCGGACCCGGAGTGGGTCGATGTGGGGGTGATCGGACGGCTGATGCCTCCGTTTGGTCGCGTCCGGTCGTCGTCCGCCTCGGCAGGGCGACGGGGGTTGGCACGCGTCCGTTGGAACCATCGTAGAGTCGTCGGTCGTGAGTTCGACACCCTCGGGTCATCATCGCGCCGTGTTCTGGGACTTTGGTGGGGTGATCACCTCGAGTCCCTTTGAGGCGTTCAACCGCTACGAGGAGGCCAATGGACTCCCCCACGACTTCATCCGCTCGGTCAACTCGGTGGATCCCGACACGAATGCCTGGGCGAAGATCGAACGTCGCGAGGTGAGCGCCGCCGAGTTCGACTCACTTTTTGCCGACGAGTCAGAGCGACTTGGCTATCGAGTGCCCGGCGGTGATGTGCTCAATTGCCTCTATGGCTCGGTGCGACCCGAGATGGTGGCCGCTCTCGATCGCCTCCACGATGAGGGTTTCATCCTGGCTTGCCTCACCAACAACGTTCTCGGGTCGACGGGTGACCGACCCGACGTCGATGACGCAATGTCGAGGTTCGATCACATCATCGAGTCGTCCAAGGTCGGTGTGCGTAAACCGGAACCCGAGTTCTACGAATTGGCCTGCGCGACGGCTGGAGTCGAGCCGAGCGACGTGGTGTTTCTCGACGATCTCGGCATCAACCTGAAGCCGGCCGCGGCGATGGGGATGGTGACGATCAAGGTGGTCGACTGGCGCGAATCGCTGCGCGAACTCGGCGCGGCGCTCGGTATCAACCTGGTCTGAGCCCGCCGGCTCAGAGGCCGGCGAAGGTCTCGTCTAACAGGTCGACCAGTTCCTGATCGTGGACGGTCTTGGAACCAGTCGCCGGCGAGCCCGATTCGACACGGGCGACATGACGGAGGTCGTAACCCCGCTCCTTCACCCTCCAGATGCGGTGCTCGATGAACTTCCACGCACCCATGTTCTCGGGTTCCTCCTGAAGCCAGACGATCTCACGAGCGTTCGGGTAGTACTCGAGCACGGCGTACATCTGCTCGGTGGGCAGCGGGTAGAGCTGCTCCACCCGCACCACTGCCACGGGAGCCTCCCGACGGTCGCGCTCGGCCATCGCGTCCCAGGCAACCTTGCCCGAGCAGAACACGACGCGACGCACGCTTGAGCGGTCGAAGACTCCTGGATCGTCGAGTACCTCGCGGAACGAGCCCTCGGTGAGCTCGGCGACACTTGAGCGGGTCTGGCGCATGCGGAGCCCCTGCTTCGGCGTGAACACCACGAGCGGGGTGCGCCGTTCGGAGTGGATCTGGCGCCGAAGGAGATGGAAGTACTGAGCGGCGGTCGTCGCGTTGCAGAGCTGGATGTTGTCCTCAGCGGCGAGGATGAGGAATCGCTCGATGCGCGCCGATGAGTGCTCCGGACCCTGCCCTTCGAAGCCGTGCGGGAGGAGAAGGACGAGCGAGTTCTGCTGACCCCACTTGTCCTCGGCGGCGACGAGGTACTGGTCGATGATGATCTGCGCGCCGTTGATGAAGTCGCCGAACTGCGCCTCCCACATCACGAGCGCCTCGGGGTTGGCGTGGGCGTAGCCGTACTCGTAGCCGAGGGCCGCGTACTCGCTGAGCAGCGAGTCGTACACCCAGAAACGGGTGTCGGCGGCGATCTCGTTGAGCGGCACCCACACCTCGCCGGTCTCGTAGTCGGTGAGGGCCGCGTGGCGCTGGCTGAACGTTCCGCGCCGCGAGTCCTCTCCAGCGAGACGAACCGGATGCCCCTCGAGCACGAGCGTTCCTATGGCGAGCGCCTCGGCCGTCGCCCAGTCGACGGTGCCTTCCTCGTGGTAGACGGCGTCGCGCTGCTCGAACTGCTTCAGCAGTTTCGGATGGACAGTGAAGCCCTCCGGATAGGCCGAGAGTTGCGTGACGACCCGGTCGAGGGTGGCGCGCTCCACCCCGGTGGGGATCGGCGGCAGCACGCCGACGGGCTGCGGAGGCTTCGGGGCTTTGAACTCGTCGCGCGCCCGGGCTCGGGTGGCGTCGAGGGCCTCCTGAAGCTTGGCGCCGAAGTCGGTGAGGGCTTGCTCGGCCTGCTCGACATCGATCTCACCTCGACGCACCAGCGATTCGACGTAGAGCTTGCGGACACTGCGGCGTTCGGCGATCGCCTTGTACATGAGCGGCTGGGTGTAGCTCGGATCGTCGCCCTCGTTGTGCCCATACCGCCGGTAGCAGACCATGTCGATGACGACGTCTTTGTGGAAGGTCTGGCGATACTCCCAGGCGAGACGGGCCACGCGCACGCAGGCCTCCGGATCGTCGCCGTTCACGTGCAGGATCGGCGCCTGGATGGTGCGGGCCACATCTGAGCAGTACTGCGAGGACCGGGCGTGTTGAGGGGCGGTGGTGAACCCGATCTGGTTGTTGATGATCAGGTGGATGGTGCCGCCGACGCGGTACCCGCCGATGTCGCTCATGGCGAGCCCCTCGGCGACGATGCCCTGGCCGGCGAAAGCGGCATCACCGTGGATGAGCAGTGGCAGCACCGAGTACGAGAGCGGTGGGTCGATCTGGTCTTGGCGGGCGCGCGCCATACCCATGACGATCGGGTTGACAGTCTCAAGATGGCTTGGGTTGGCGGCGAGTTCGATCGGGATCTCTGAGCCGCTCGGGCTGGTGAACACCCCGGAGGATCCGAGGTGGTACTTCACGTCGCCGGAGCCCTGCACCGTGCTCGGGTCGAGGTGTCCTTCGAACTCGGAGAAGATCGCCTCGTGGCTCTTGCCCATGATGTTCGACAGCACGTTGAGCCGGCCGCGGTGGGCCATGCCGAGCATCGCTCCGTCGAGTCCGGCGTCGGCCGCCTGTCCCAGGATCTCGTCAAGGATCGGTATCGCCGATTCGGCACCTTCGATGCCAAACCGCTTCGTGCCGACGTATTTGGTGGCGAGAAACTTCTCGAACGCCTCGGCCGCGTTGAGTCGCTCGAGGATGCGGAGTTTGCCGTCGTGGTCGATCACCGGCGGCGAGGTCTCGAAGCGCTCCTGGAACCACTGCTGTTCCTCGGTGCTCTGGATGTGCATGTACTCGACGCCGATCGAGCGGCAATAAGCGTCGCGCAGCACGCCGAGCAGGTCGCCGAGACGCATCTTCGCGCGACCGCCGACCCCGTCGGTGAGGAACTCGCGGTCGAGGTCCCAGATGGTGAGGCCGTAGGTCGCCGGGTCGAGCTCGACCGGCATGATCGGCTCCATCCAGTGGAGCGGGTCGAGGTCGGCGATCAGGTGCCCTCGCACCCGGTGCACCCGGATGAGTTTCGCGACCGCCATCTGCTTGGCGAGCATCGCGTCCTCGCGGTCGATCGGGTTGGTGTCGGGCCGCCATCGCACGGCCTCGTAGGGCACATCGAGTGCGTGGAAGATCTCCTCGTAGAAGCCGTGCTCGCCGAGCAGCAGTTCATGCACGCGCTTCAAGAAGAGGCCCGACTCGGCGCCCTGGATGATGCGATGGTCGTAGGTGCTGGTGACCGTGACCACCTTGGAGATGCCGAACGACGAGAGGTTTGAGCGGTCGGCTCCCTCGAACTCGGCCGGGTAGTCGATGCTGCCGACGCCGACGATGACGCCTTGGCCCGGCATGAGCCGGGGAACCGACTGCACGGTGCCGATCGTTCCCGGGTTGGTGAGGGTGATGTTCGCCCCGCGGAAGTCGTCGACGGTGAGCTTGTTGTTGCGGACCTTGCGGATGATCTCCTCGTAGGCGACGAGGAAGCCAGCGAAGTCGAGTTGGTCGGCTCCGCGGAGGACCGGAACGAGCAGGGTGCGGGTGCCATCGCCCTTGTCGACGTCGACGGCGAGGCCCATGTGAATGGCGTCGTGACGAACGAGGCGCGGCTCGCCGTCGGGTCCGGTGACGAACCCGTTGCGCATGTTCGGCGCCGCGTCGGCGATGGCGCGCACGATCGCGTAGCCGATGAGGTGGGTGAAGCTCACCTTGCCCTGACCGGAACGGGCCCGGTAGCCGTTAATCACCTTGCGGTTGACTTCGAGGAGTTTCGCCGGGATGTTGCGGAAGCTGGTGGCGGTCGGCACACCGAGGCTCGCCTCCATGTTCTCGACGATCCGCGCTCCGACGCCGCGGATTGGCGAGCCCTCCGGATCGGTCGGGGCTGCGGCCGGCGCGGGTTTCGGAGCGGGCGCGGCCGTGACGGCCGGAGCGCCGTTTGATGACGCGGTGGAGGTGGCACCGTTCGACGGCGCTGCCGGTGCCGGGGCCGCGATGCCGTTCGGGCTGGTCAGGTCGGCTTGGCTTCGGTAGTCCTCGAAGAACTCCTTCCAGGATTCGCCGACGGAGTCAGGGTCCTCGCGGAAGCGCTCGTACATCTCCTCGACGAGCCAGGAGTTGGCGCCGAAGGTCGGCGAGGCGGGGTCGGACACGTCGGGAATGGTACCGGTGGCTGGTCGGGCGAGGCCGGTCGTGCCTCGGGTCACACCGGCCCGGCTCAGTTGGCGCGCTCGCCCCGCAGCTCGACGAGTCGTTGGGCGAGGAGCTCTGAGGCCGTTCGGCCGTCGGTGATGACGACGTCGTCAGCGGCGCCGAGGAAAAGCGGAAGCGACATGCGAGCCCGGCGAGCGGCGTCTCCGGTCGGATTGACGACGCGGTGGGTGGTGGCTGGGTAGTAGCCGTCGGTGGCGAGGTCGAGCATCTCTCCGCAGTTGACGGCGATCGAGCCCGGGTCGCAGGGCACGGCGTACCACTCGCCGTCGGTGCCGAGGAGTTCGAGTCCCGACTCATCGCTGGCAGGCAGCACGGTGAGGAGGTTGATGTCCTCGT
>Ga0181573_10004969_pt1 | contig 11151 bp, 9 predicted proteins | sample 101ome_25_FD_148643 | JGI IMG/M metagenome (GOLD analysis project Ga0181573, IMG submission 148643) | Coastal salt marsh microbial communities from the Groves Creek Marsh, Skidaway Island, Georgia - 101409BT metaG (spades assembly) | ecosystem: Environmental > Aquatic > Marine > Intertidal zone...
GATATACAGGGCTTTGATCTGGAGGTCTTAGCACCTCACTCATAATTAGGATCGCAAAAGAGGTATCCATCCGATGAAACGACCCAATATTTTACTGCTCTACACCGATCAACAGCGCCACGATGCACTCGGCGTCAACGGCAACGACGATATTCAAACACCTCATCTAGATCGAATGGCCGCCGAGGGCGTCAACTTTGACCACTACTTTGTGCAAAACCCCGTCTGCATGCCCTCGCGCCTATCGTTTCTCAGCGGTCAGTACCCATCGACCCTCGGCATAACGCATATGGGGGTACCCGTCCCTGACGATACGCCCATACTGCCGCACTACCTGCGCAATTACGGCTACAGAAGCGCCAATATTGGCAAGCTCCACTTTCAGCCCCACGCCTGCCGCGACCACCGTGAGATCCATCCCCCGTATGGCTTTGACCACTTAGAGATCTCCGACGAACCCGGGCCCTACCCCGATGCCTATCGCGCATGGGTGGAGCGCTTGGCGCCCGACCAGCTCGATCACATCAGCCTTGGCCTGCCACCTGCGGCCGAAGTATGGCAACAACAGATGGGCATTCGAGACGGTATCCGCCATCCCTCAGAGCGGTTCCCCCTCGATGCCCTCCCCTTCCGCGGCGATAGTCAGTATACCCATACCGCGTTCGTAGCCGACCAGACGATGGAATTTATTGAGCGACATCGGCAAGCGCCCTTTCTCTGCGTAGCAGGCTTCTATTCGCCGCATTCGCCCTGGGTGGCACCGCAAGAATTCATCGACCGCTACGATGCTCAAGACCTGACCATTCCATCCTATCCCCCAGAGGTCGAAGCTCGTCGCAACGGGGGAGCCTTTAGCGAAGAAGAACTGCGGCGCGCCCACGTGGGCTACTATGCCATGGTCAGCGAGGTCGACCATCACGTAGGACGCATCCTAGCTCATCTCGATGCGCTAGGGCTGCGCGACGACACGCTGGTCGTCTTTACCTCTGACCACGGAGAATGGCTTGGCGAACACCTGCGCTACGGCAAGGGATATCCGGGGCACGACTGCGTAACGCGCGTGCCCCTCATTATGCGCTGGCCGGGACACTTAGAGCAGCCCGGAAGAACGGAGAGCGGATTAGTGGAAGGCGTTGACGTGCTGCCAACGCTGCTCGAATCGGCCGGCATACCCGCACCGGGCCACCTGCAGGGTCAATCCCTGATGCCCGCACTGAGAGCCAACGCCTGGAATGGCCGAGAGCACGTGCTGACAGAGATGCACGGCTGGAAAACGCTGCGCACCCGAGACCATCGCTACGTCTTGAACAGTGACGGAAGCGAACAGCTATACTACCTGCCCGACGACCGGCAGGCCTACTACGACCTGAATGCCGACGGCGCCCAAGAAGCTCTGTGTGGACAGCTGCGCCATCAGCTCCTCCTGCACCAACTCCAGAGCGAACGCCCTCAGCCGCGCGTCTGGCCGTACTGAGCAAATACAAACGAATAATCGGCCCAATCAGCCCCTCTTTGGCACGAATATTGTTTGCTTAGGGTAGGTGGGCCCATTCCCAACGCCGGAGTGGGACAATGAGTGCACAGACTGACGCAAAGGAGTGTCAAAATGCCACAGTACCGCCACATCGAGTCAACGGGGCGGGCCGATGAGATCACCGTTATCGAAGACCCGGGCATGGTAACGGAATCCGCAGACGGCACGGTCCGACCGGACTATGCCTTTATCGATCCTCACACGATCCGCGCCCATCCACGCATTATCGACGCGCTTATCAACCAGTCGGAGCGACTGTGGACGCTTGATGAATTGCTCAAGGCGCTCGACGAGTAGAGCTAGTCCACGCCGAGAAAGGCCCGCGCTGAATAGGCCGGCGCGCTGCGCGGCGAGCGCGCATCGAGGTCGGCAATCTGCGCCGTTTCCGGAGGCATAAAAACGGGTTCCGAAAGTAGGGGATCGCCCGTTTCCTCGCGCCATTTCTGCAGCCGTTGACGCATCTCCTCAAGCACGTCGGCGCAGGCGGGATCGGCGGCCACGTTATGCGTCTCGTGCGGGTCGTACAGCACGTCGTATAGGCGCTCTTCGGGCTCCTCTCGCTCGCTCCATCCATTCGCCACCAAATAGTCCTTGCTCAGACCGTCATCGCAGTCGGGTAAGACGGGGCGGGCGCGCTCGTGCAGGCGCCGAATATACTTCCAGCGATCGGTGCGCAGCGCGCGCTGCGGCTCGTAGCACACGTGATAGTTGACCTCTCCGTAGACCGCATCGCGCACGCTTTCAGCCCCTCCGACCAAGGGGCACAGCGAAACGCCCTGCAGCCACTGGGGTGCCGCAAGCCCGGCCACGTCACAGACGGTCGGAAATAGATCGATATGACTGGCCAGTCCGTCGACGACCTGCCCACCCACAAACCCACCCGGCCCCCTCAGTATGAGCATTACGCCCATTCCGTGGTCGGTCAGATTACATTTCATGCGCGGAAACGCGAGCCCGTGATCCGTCGTGCACACGATGAGCGTGCTCTCGCGTAGTCCATTCGCGTCCACGGCATCGAGCACCGTTCCCACGAGCGCATCGAGCGTTCGCGCCGAATCCACATAGAGCGCCATATCAGCGCGCGTTTCAGCTGTATCGGGAAGGGGATCCGGAGGGCGCACGTAGCGTGGATCTGCGTGCTCTATCCCTTCGGGCGGGCCGTCAAACCCCTCGCCCTTGCGATGCGTTGCACCAAAGCCCACGTCGAGAAAAAAGGGGCGATCGTGTGACTCGGCGATAAAAGAAGCAGCGCGCAGAGCCGCCCCCCTATCGCCTCCATCGCCGCCCTCAATACGCTCGTATCCCCCTTCCTGCGGGTCTTTTACCACGTGCTGTATACCCGTGCGCACCGTCTGATATCCCACCTCTCTGAGAAAGACGGGCAGCAGGCGCTCTGGATGGGGTAGGGACCACCCGCGATTGACCAATCCCCCCATGCCGCAGCTGTGCGCCCACTGACCGGTCAGCAGGCAGGCGCGACTCGGCGAACAAGTGGGATTGGCGCAAAAAGCGCGGCGGAAAAGGGCGCCCTGCTCGGCTAAACGCTGAATCCGCGGCGTGGGAATGGCATGGCCATAGGGCTGCACGTAGCGCCCCGTATCGTGCGAGTGAATGTAAATGATATTTACCATATAAAAGCCTCATTTTTGATATCCATAGCGGACCGATGCAGCGGCTAAGCTAAATCAAGGGACATACCTCATCAACAAGGACCACACGGGAATGTCCATTTATACGCCCCAGCATGGACGCAAACGGTGCCAATGCGCTACATTATGGGGGTAACGCGCCCTTCGGATCTGGATTGGGCGAACTCGCGGAGATATCAATGGTAGTTGACGAAAAAATACATCGCTGGATGGGCGTCGGCGTCTTTTTGCTAACGCTGGGCGTCTATATCAAGACCATGGCGCCGGCCGTATCCTTCTGGGACTGCGGCGAATTTATCGCCACCTCGTACATCCTCGGCGTGCCGCACCCGCCCGGATCGCCGCTCTACGTCCTGCTCGGACGCGTCTTCTCGCTCGTCCCACTGGGCGACGTGGCCGCGCGCGTCACCTTTATGTCGGCGCTCTCGTCGGCGCTGGCCGTCTGGTGCGTCTACCTGTCTATGCTCGCGCTGGGACGCCGCGCGCTGGGAGGCCACTCCCTCCAGCCCTTTCGCGACAGCCGCGACATCGGCATACTGGCCGGCGCCGTGCTGGCCTCGCTGCTCTTGGCCTTTTCCTACACCCAGTGGTTTAACGCCACCGAGGCCGAGGTCTACGGATATTCCATCTTTTTTACCTGCTTTGGCCTGTGGCTGATCCTCTACTGGGAGGGCACCGGCCACGGCATGCAAAACGACCGCTGGCTCCTGTTTATCGCCTACCTGTTTGGGCTGGGCGGCGGGCTGCACCTGCTGTGCCTGCTGACCATTCCCACGCTGGCCATCCTCGTCTGGTTTGCCGACGAAAAGCTGCGCCGGCTCATTGTCCTGCTCATCGGCTTTGCCGTCTTTGCCATCCTCGACATCGCCCTGCTCGGCTCGGGCACGGCCTCCAAACTCGTGCTCTTGGCCGGCTTGGCAGGCCTGCTCTATCACCTCTACCAGACCGACCGCCGCGCCTGCTATTTGCTGGGGGGCGTGGTCGTGCTCTTTGCGCTGGGCTACTCGACCTATTTGGCGCTCTACATTCGCTCGGGCCTCAACCCGGCCATTGACGAGAACGACCCGGAGACCTGGCGCGCCTTTTTGGCCTTTGTCAATCGCGAGCAGTATGGCACTGAGAGCATGCTCTTGAGCATGCTGACGCCGCGCGCCGATCGGGCCTACCAGTTTTGGGACCAGCAGATGAAGTATTTTTTCCAGCAGTTTCCCTTTCCGCTGCTGGAGCGGGTCGTGACCTTTCGCAAGGCGACCGGTCCGGACGCCCATCCCGTGTGGATTTCACTGGTGCCCTATGCGCTGGGCTTGGTGGGCCTGGTCTGGCAGGCGCGGCGCGACTGGCGGCGCTTTGCCGGCATCATGGCGCTCTTTGTCATTATGGGCTTTGGCCTCTCGCTCTATCTGAACATGCCGGACCCACAGCCGCGCGAGCGCCACTACGTCTTTGGCGGCATGTATTTGGCCTATGCGCTGTGGATTGGCCTCGGATGGGTCGCCGTCGTGGAGTGGGTTAGAACCAGATGGCCCTCTGCCCCCGCACTAGCCCTGGTAGCAATGGCCCTATTCGGCCTGCTCCTGCCGGCCGGCACGTTCGCCCGCTTGTATCACATACAGGATCGCACGGGCGACTATATCGCCTACGACTACGCACACAATCTGCTCGAGTCGTGCGAGCCCAACAGCATCCTGTTTACCAACGGGGACAACGACACCTTTCCCCTGTGGTATCTGCAGGAGGTCGAGGGGCTGCGCCGCGACGTGCGCGTGGTCAACCTCAGCTTGCTCAACACCAACTGGTATATCAAGCAGCTGCGCGACCGCGAACCCAAGCTCGACATACGCTACGACGACACGTTTATCGATTCCGTGCTAACCGATACGCAGGAAGTCGACATTTATCGCCGCTACTGGCCCGAACCTCAGAGCCTGTCGATAAACGGCCTAGAGTGGGAGATGCCCGACTATTCGGGCTACAGCGTGCTGCGCATCCAAGACGTCATGGTGCTCAAACTCTTTGAGTGGAACCAGTGGACGCGTCCCATACATTTTGCGCTCACCGTGCCCAGCAGTAACCGAATCGGCATAGACCCCTATTTGACCGTCACGGGCATGACCCTAACGCTCGGTAAAGAGCGCGATATAACAATCAATGCACCCCGCACAGAGGATTTGGTCTACAGCGTGTTTAAAACGCGCGGCATACTCGATCCGCGCGTCTACAAAGACGAAAATAGCCTGCGCCTGCTCGGCAACTACCGCGCCATCTTCTCCTATCTTTCGGAGCACTACGAAGCCGTCGGACAAGTCGAACCGCTGCTGCGCCTGATCGAATGGGCCGAAGGGCATATTGAGCTTAACTGGCACACCCTCTACGTCAACGCACAGCGCCTGTTTGATATGGGAAGCGCCGATCGGGCTGGATCCCTGATGGAAAAAGCCGTCAGCACCATGATCTCGGTCTATAGCGAGGACCCCAATGCCAGCTACGAAAACTTGGTCACGATGGGCGATATCGTGCACGACCGCTATAACGATTCAGAGAGAGCGGAGCGCATATACAGACAGGGTATTGCTTTGGATCCGCAAGAAACGGGAGCCTACTACGGGCTGGCCGCGACCCTGCAAGCTCAGGGAGACGAACGCGGCGCTCTGCAACTGGTCGAGGACTACATCAATCGCTACGGACCGGCTGAAGAAATGGTCGAAGCCCGGCAAATTCTGCAGAACGCGCTGGCGGAATAAAAAGTAGGCATGGACCTAGAGCAGCTCAGCAAGCGCATTCACGACCGCTCGCCGCGCATCCTGTCGACACCGCACGACGCGGCCGTGGCGGCAATCCTGTGTCCGCGCAGCAATGGACTTGAGCTGCTCTACATAGAGCGCATGCGCATGCCAAATGATCCGTGGTCTGGTCATATCGCCTTTCCCGGCGGCCGCGTGGAAACATACGATGCCTCTCTGCGCGCAACGGCCGAGCGCGAGACGCTTGAGGAAATTGACCTGCACCTGGAGAAAGAGCACTATATAGGCAGGCTCGACGACCTGCAGGGCGCGTCTTTGCCCGTGCAGGTAGCGGCCTTTGTGTATGCCATAGACGAATCACATGCCGCGCTATCCCCTAACGACGAGGTGCACCGCGCATTCTGGCGCCCTCTCGAAGCTCTGTGCGAACCCAGTCGGCAGTGCCACCATATGCTATCTAAGGACGGAGACCATCGCCCTATGCCAGCCATTGACGTTTTGGGCACAAAGAAGCCCCTGCTCTGGGGCATCACCTACCGCTTTACAGCGCAGCTTGTCCACCTGCTCGGCCACTCGCTCCCCCTCCACGTATCTGCAGAGGGAGACAGCCCGTGAATCCCACGTCGGAAAAGCGACTGCTCTTTGCGCTCTTTGTGCTGGCTATGATCATGGGTTCAGGCCCCGGTCTATATCTCATTAATCCAGATATAAGCGCACCCAACCCCTCGTTTACAACCTTTGGCTTGCCGACCATATACGTTTGGGGGCTCTTTTGGTACGCCGTCCAGCTGGGGATCATTCTCCGCGCTTATTTTCACCACTGGAAGGAAGAGGACGATGCCTGATCACAGTCTCGGTTCTATTCCACACGTCGTCCTCGGACTGTACTTGCTGCTGCTGCTCACCTTTGGCCTGCAGGGCTACCGTCGACGCAAGAACGAACACCAAGACGACTACTACCTAGCCGGACGCTCACAGGGTTGGTTGGTCACTTCGCTGACTATTATGGCCACTTTCTTTAGCTCTTTTGCGCTGCTTGGCGCACCTGGCATGGTCTACAGAGACGGCGTCGTCTTTGCGCTATTCAGCTTGAACGTACCGGTAGCGGGCGTCGCCATTTACGTGCTCGGCACGCGCATCCGCCGCATTGGAAGAGAAAACGGCTACCTGACTCCTGCCGATATGATTTCCGCTCACTACGGAAGCCCGGTGGCCCTGCGTCTGATCGTGGCCCTGATTGGCTTGCTCTATGCCGTGCCCTACGTGGTCATTCAGATACAAGCTGGCGGCATCCTCTCCGAGCAGCTCTTTCCCGGCCGGGACACCTTTGAAACTGGCGCTTCGCTACTGGCCCTCATTACGATGCTCTACATCATGGTCGGCGGTATGCGCTCGGTGGCTTGGACAGACGTCGTGCAGGGGGGACTACTCGTCGGCGGCATGCTCCTAGCCGGCACCTGTGCAGTGGCCGTGCTCGGCGGGCCTGGCCCCTTTTTTAAGGCCGTTGCCTCGCTCCCACCAAAGTCGCTAAGCGTGCCCGGAACAACGGACTATTGGGTGCCGGGCATGCTCTTTACCGCCTCGGCTTTCGCATCGCTCGGTTCGATGATTCAGCCTGCGCAGTGGATGCGCTTTTACGCAGCGCGCTCAAATGGCGTGCTCAAACGCAGCGCGCTCATCTTCGCCCTCGTGCTGACGCTCTGCTTCTTTTTTGGGGTCATGTTGGTCGGCCTCGGCGGACAGGTGCTCTATCCCCTCGTCGACGTAAACGGCCTGTATCACATGAACGACGCGGGCAAGCTGATACCCAATCCGGCCGTCGGCCTAACGCCGAGCTCCTTTGACCAAATTCTAGTCGTCGTGTTAAAAAATCATCTACCGGAGCTGCTCGGATCGCTGGGTGCCGTGCTCGCCGCGCTTATACTCGTGGCCATCATGGCAGCGGCAATGAGCACGGCCGACTCCAACCTGCACGCGCTGTCGGCGCTCTTGACGCACGACGTGTACGACCAATTCTTGCGACCGCATGCAAGCCAACGAGAGCGAACCTGGGTCGGACGAGCCATTATTGCGCTGGCCACGCTTTTGGCCCTCGCCCTCGTTCTGGCCAGCCGACACAGCGAAAGCAACCCCCTCAGCATGATCGTCGTTCTGGGACTGCTGGCCATCGCCTTTTCCACCCAGCTGCTGCCCATGACGGTCGACATGCTCTATTTGCAGTGGGGCACGCGCCAGGGTGCCATAGCCGGCGTCGCCGTAGGCCTGGTCGTCATTTTTATACTCAGTCCGTTTTTTCCAATGGTCTTTGGCCAGAGCGGGCAGGGACTCATTGCCCTTATGAAGCGAAGCATCGACATTGGTGCATGGGCCCTATTTTTTAACGCGGCGACGTTTGTAGTCGTATCTGCATATACGCGAGGCACCGATTCTCCCAACGCCTAGTCCCGCATCACAGACCTAGCGGTCTTCTCTGCAACACATGCTTATGCGTCTATAGCCCGTTGGCCAGTGGCGCGTGCAATGCGGTTCAGCATACCCTTGAAAATAAGGACGTGTACGGGATAGATCCCATACCAGTAGAGCAAACCGAAGAGTCCAAGTGGATCGAAAATAGCCGTCTGATACACGACGCATTCATCGCCTTCCTCGCGGATCTCAAACTGTAGCCACGCGCGACCTGGCACCTTCATTTCCGCACGCAGACGCAGCAGTCTATCGGCTTCTATCTCCTCGACGCGCCAAAAATCAAGCGCATCTCCTATGCGCACGTATTCCGGATCGCGACGGCCGCGCCGCATCCCAGGTCCGCCGAGCAGTAGATCTATGAAGCCGCGAATCCTCCAGAGCGCATTCGCGTAGTACCAGCCGACGTCCCCTCCGATCCGCCGAATTGGCCCGAACGCTGCCGCAGGCGAACAGGACAGACGGACCGAGCGCGCGTCTACAAGGCGGGAACCAAACTGTATCCCCCCCCAGTTCTTTTCCCCTACGGCCGAGGACAGCGCGTCCGACCAACGCGTCTGTGCAAAGTCGCGCTCTTCATTGACCAGAGCCCGCTCAATTGCCCGGCGCATACCCATCGGACGAACGGAAAAGAGCGTCTCCGCACGGGAGGAACGCACGATCGTATCATGCCGCACGCTATCGATAAGCTTGCGTCCCACGCGTGCGTAGAGAGGCGTTACTAAACCCAGCCACAGGCTGGACAGCTTGGGCGACAAGACCGGCAGTGGAATAATCAGTCGACGCATCCCTCGCTGGTGGGCAAATTCCTTCATAATGTCCACGTAGGCAACCTGATCGGTGCCGCCAATCTCGACCACCTCGCTGCCCGACAGAGGCACGTCGATCGCCTCCAGCAGATAGCGCAGCACGTCTTCTATGGCGATCGGCTGCGCCAGAGAATACACCCAGCGCGGAGTCACCATGGCGGGTAGGCGATTAACCAGATTGCGTATCATTTCAAAAGACAGCGATCCGGATCCGATGATTATGGAAGCGCGCAGTTCGAGGGTTTCCACACGCGAAGCGCGCAGAATCCGTCCCACCTCATGGCGAGACCGTAAGTGCGCTGAATCCACATCATCCTCATCACCTAAACCACCCAAATAGACGATTCGGCGCACGCCAGCAGCTTCGGCCGCGCGCGCAAAGTGTTCTGCTGCCGTGCGATCTTCAGCCGAGAAATCGCTCTGTGCGCCCATCGAATGCACCATGTAAAACGCAACGTCAACGTCGCGCAGCGGCTCCGTCAGGGTATCTGCCTCCAGCACATCCCCTCTGCACACCTCCGTAGTCGGAGCGGCACGTTCACGCAGTTCTTCTGGGCGTCGCGTCATGCAGCGCAGGTCGTACCCGGCCTCTTCTAAGGCGGGGAGCAACCGTCCGCCGACGTATCCACTTGCTCCCGTAAGTAAAATTTTGCCTTGGTCTCTTTTTTCCATGGGATAGAATTAACTCATATCATCGAGTAAAAACAATCCGCAGCTCTTCTAAGTTAATCGAGCCCTTCTTGACTTTAATAACAATATATTTATATCCTTTGTTCATTCAATCCTGTCTAATTTTTGTCTAAAGTGAGCCATGAACATACCGTCACACCCTTTCCGTTCCAAGATAAACAGCCTCCTGCGCTGGGTTGATTCCGAAGCAACCCAGCGCGAAGAATTCCTTTCCCAGCGGCGCAGCGAATGGCTGCGCGTCATTCCCTTCGGCCTAGTGCACCTGGCCTGTCTCGCCGTTTTCTGGGTCGGCTGGAGCCCCATAGCCGTAGGAGTAGCCCTCGCAGCATACGCCGTCCGCATGTTCGCCATCACGGGGTTTTACCATCGCTATTTTTCCCATCGCACCTTTTCTACTTCCCGAGCTGCGCAGTTCGTCTTTGCCCTGATAGGCAATAGCGCACTCCAGCGCGGCCCTCTCTGGTGGGCCGCCCACCACCGGCATCATCACCGCTACTCCGACCAGCCTGGTGACCCTCACTCGCCCCATCAGCACGGCTTTGTCTGGAGCCACGTGCTGTGGATCACGTCGCGCGAAAACTTTCCCACAGACCTCAAAGCCGTGCGCGATCTGGCCCGTTTTCCGGAACTGCGCTTTCTCAACCGCTTTGATTTTATTGTCCCAGTCGCCCTCGGCGTTGGCATGTATTTCCTAGGCGAGAGCCTTTCGGCCTATGGAACAAGCGGATGGCAAATGGTCATTTGGGGATTCTTTATCTCGACAATCGCGCTCTTCCACGCAACCTGCACGATCAATTCGCTAGCCCACCAATTTGGCTCGCGTCGATTTGATACTGATGAGGGCAGTCGCAACAACTTCTGGCTCGCTCTTATAACCTTTGGTGAGGGGTGGCATAACAATCACCACTACTATCCCGGCGCCAGTCGGCAAGGCTTCTACTGGTGGGAAATTGACCCGACGTATTGGGGACTCAAGGTGCTTTCCTGGCTCGGCATCATATGGGACCTCCATCCCGTGCCGGAGCGCGTGTACGCCCGAGCCAGCGAACAGCCCGCATAGCCGTGTCCGAAAAACGCAAACGAATCGCCGTAGTCGGCAGCGGCATTTCCGGGCTCGTTGCAGCCTATCGCCTGCAGAAAAGCTGCGACGTCAGCGTGTACGAAGCGGGCGATTATATCGGTGGCCACACGCACACCCTTGACGTAGAACAGGCCGGTAAACGCTACGCAGTCGATACCGGCTTCATCGTGTACAACGAGAAAAA
>Ga0181573_10004974_pt1 | contig 11147 bp, 9 predicted proteins | sample 101ome_25_FD_148643 | JGI IMG/M metagenome (GOLD analysis project Ga0181573, IMG submission 148643) | Coastal salt marsh microbial communities from the Groves Creek Marsh, Skidaway Island, Georgia - 101409BT metaG (spades assembly) | ecosystem: Environmental > Aquatic > Marine > Intertidal zone...
ATGAGATTAGTGCTACCGTACCACCCTGTTGTCACGAACGCGCTAAGAGTTGCTACGTCACCGCCGACTCAACACCGCGTCAACGGTTGGTACTCGAACAGCCAGATGTCCTCGTCCTCCTCCACGTCGTGCCGCGTCGGGTCTCCGAAGAGCGCATCCGTCGCGTCAAAGAAACGACGATCCGCCGCGAGGTTCTCCCGAAAGTTGTACGCGAACATGATCCGACCCTTTCGTATCTCGCACACCCCGAGCAGCGTCTCCGCCAGCGCGAGCTGCGTGGCTTCGTCGTTCTGGTACAACGCGTCCGAGCACAGGACGACGTCCTTTTTTCCCACTCGAGCGACGGCGTCGGCGTCGCCCCACTTGAGCGGCTCGACGGCGACGGGACAACTGGCAGGCGACTCGTTGGCGCGAACGTTCGCACGGAGCAGAGGGAGCTCCGAGGGGAGGTCCGTGAGGGTCACGGAGGCGGCCCCGAGGCGCGCGGCGACGAGGCCTGTTCGGTTCGGGTGATGGATGGAAGGATGGAGGTGGAGTTTGTCAAGTCGCCGGGGGTGCCCACGCGAGACGTGATGGGTTCGGGTCGGGGGGAATCGGGGCCGCGCGCGCACCGAGCAAACCGGTTCCCGATCCAATCTCCACCACGTGTTTCCCCTCTATCCACTCCGCCCTTCTGTCGCACAGCCACTTCGCGGTGGCGCGAGCCCCGGGCCACACCCAACGCGCGGTCGCGTCGTCTCCGTTCGCGATGCCGTCCATCGCGTCGAGGTTCTGACGGACGCGCACGGGACCCGGGCCCGCCATCGCGTCGTGCGAAAACTCCACCCACTCCGCGTCGCGATCCATCGCCGCCGTCCGGGATCGCCGGTCGGACGCGGACGGGGCGGGCGTCGGGGACCTGTGCAGCTCGGCCGCTCGACACCTCAGTTTATGACGGGGCTCAAAACAAACTTCCTGCGGACGGATAACGAACCTAGCTAGCCAGAGCGCACAATCGGGCGCACACCGGCCATGTCCGCCGTCGCATTCACGCGGGTCGTCCTCTCCGCGCGACAGCCGACGCTCGGCAGCGGTAACGAGCGCCGTCGCCCCACGATCGGCTGCTGCATCGCGGCCAGGTCGCGCATCGCCGATGGGGCGTCGCTGCGAAGGACGACGACGATCGCGCGCCTCCCGACCCGCCGAGTCACCGACGGGGCGCGATGCCTCGCGGGACCCGAGCAGCTGTTCCAGCTCGCCGACGGCGGTGGGTTCAGCCCGATCGTCCCGCTCGTCTCCATCCTCGGGGGCTTCGCGATCGCCAGGGCGGTGGTCTACTGGCGCGTGCAGTTCATCACCGCGAGCATGATCGGACGGCACGTGCCGCCCGGCGCGAGGAGGGTGCTCGAGTACGGCGTCGGTCAGGGACGAAACCTGTACTACTACCCCAAAAACACCGGTATGGTCGTTGGGGTGGACCCGGACGCCAAGGAGGACCTGCTGATTCAGGTGAGCGTCGCCGCGGGGGTGCCGTTCGTGGCCAAGGCTCAGCCGTGCGAGGCGCCCAACAACCAGCCGGACGGCTCGATCGACGCGGTCGTCACCACCGGCGCGCTCGGCGCGTCCAAGGACCCGACCGCGATCGTCGCAGAGGCGGCACGGGCGCTCAAACCCGGCGCGCCCCTCGTGTTCGTCGAGGACATGTCCTTCGGCAAAGGCGGAGTCATCGACGCCGTCGAGGCGTCGGACGAATTCGAGAGCGTCGAGTACGACGACGGGTGGGCGACGCTGCCGCTGCTGCCCCACGCGATCGGCGTGGCGGTGAAGAGGGACACCACCGACGGCGGTGCGGGGGCGACGACTTCGGCGGGTGACGACTTCGAATCGTCCACGGGACTCGCGGGGAAGCGGTCGAAGAAGAGGCGGCCGCGATGAGACGACCGCCGCGAGGCTTTTAATACTTTCGTGTATGATAGACTACTACGATGAGGGTTCGTCACGACACGCCCGCGCCTCCTCCACTCGTCGTGACGCGTCTCGATGGACGCGTCGTCGATTATGCGTTCACGACGCGGGCTCCGTTGGCGCGGGCGCGGGCTCGACAGCCGCCGGCGCGGGCTCTGGTGCCGCCGGCGCGGGCTCTGGTGCTGCCGGTGCCACCGGCGCGGGCTCTGGTGCTACCGGTGCCGCCGCCGGTGCGGGCGCCGGTGCGGGCGCCGGTGCGGGCGCCGGTGCGGGCGCCGGTGCGGGCGCACCCCCTCCTCCACTCCCAACCAACACCCCCGACGCCCTCAGCTTGTCCACGATGCTCACCTTGACCTGATCCTTCACGACTTTCTTCTCCACGAACGGATTGTTCCCCAGCTTGATGCCGCACGTGGGGCACACGTTGTTCGCTCCCCGGCCGGGCTGCACGGACTTGACGATGCACTCGTGGCAAAACGTGTGCAGGCACTCCATCTGTCGTCGCGAGATACGAAGCGGGGCGGCGAGGTGAGTCGGCGGAAGGTTCGGCGCGGGAAGAACGAATTAGAATTACGGGGAAATTCCTCCCGATCGCGGTCGCGGGGACGCACCACCGTCACCGGGTGCGTGAACATCTCTCCGCAGATCGGACACCCCACAGCCTTCAGGAGCTTGTCCATATCCACGGGGGTGTCCTTCACGCCGGGGTTCACCGCGGCACTCATGGCGATGCGGAGGCGCTGCTGACGGTCCGGCGCCCTGTGTTTTGGCAGTCTACCTTGTACTCTCTCGGCCGAGCCGCGAGAGTGTTTCGCCGAAAACCCACTTTGCAGCGCCCCGAACCGGGTGACGCGCCGAGTCGACGTCGAAGCGTCGAAACGCCCAGGGTTGAGGCGCGCCGATATCGATGCTCGTGCGCTTGTGTTCCGGGAGCGCGCGCCTCCTCGCCCGCGCTCAACCCCGCGCGTGCGGCGCGACGGTATCTAGTTGGGGCGCCACCGCCGACGTGGGCGAATCGCGCCCGCCGACCGATGTCTGCGTCCGCCCTAACAGCATCGCGGGTTCAGCCCCGCGGCGGTTCACCACCGTGAGGTCGCGCACGGACGGCATGTTCGACGCGTTCAAATCTTGGGCGGCGGGCAAGGCGATGGGCCAGTTCGACATGCCCGAGAACTTCTCCATCGGGGACTTTGCCAAGCTCGCGCGAAAGATGAAGACGGAGGGCGCCGCGTCGGCGATGGCGGCGGCGAAGGGTCCGCTGGACATGCTCGACCTGAGCGCGGACCAGATCGACGCCATCTCCGAGGCGATGACGGAGGAGGAGAGGAACGACCCCGGCATGCTGTCGCCCCCGGACTGGCGTAAGGTTGCGCAGCGGGTCCCCGCGCGCTTCAACATTCAGGGGAAGGACGTGGCCAACGTGATACACACCTCCGCGATGCTGCGGGTGGTGATGAACCGGGTGTCGAGCGCGTTGAAGGGGGGTTCGAAGACCCCGACGTCGCCCGAGGAGTTCGCGCAGCTCGTGGCCGAGTCGCAACGGACGGTGAGCAGGGAGCAGCTGGTGGCGGAGGCCAAGTCGCTGAGGGGCGCGTATCCGAACAACAGGCCGTGTCCGTGCAACAGCAACAAAAACTACAAGAGCTGCTGCGGGAGGGAGTGGCGCAAGGAGCGGGAGAAGAGGGCGAGGCTAGCGGGATACGCGTGAGATTAGCGTCATCAGTAGACTAGAAACCACGAGAGAGCGAATGGACAGACTCATCAACGCGTCGTAAACGTTCGCCTCGTGAACGTCAAACCCGATTATCGCTCAGGTGTTTCAGAGTCATCTCATTCGGAGCTGTCATCAGAGATGTGCTTTCGATACGACCGAGGCGACAGGTTCGATGCGCCAAACTCTCAGGCTGGCACCCGGCTGTTCTTATTGGAAGGTCCGTGGCCCCTTTCGACAGTCTTCCGTCGCACACGCGCCAACACCCATCCCTGAAGTATCCACCATGGTCGAGAAGATCGACTTCATGAAGAGCGGCGCTACGAATGAGGCGCGGCGGTACGCCGAGACCATCACCCTGGAGATGTGCAAGCACACCGCCCAGGCGTGCGGCTTCGTCACGACGGAGGACTCGGAGCCCAACCCCTTAGACGTATCTGGCAAGGAAGAAATACGTCGGCGCAAGAAGCAAACGGACCTCAACCAGTTCTTCTTTACCCTCGGCGTCGCCTCCCTATCGGGTCTCAGGCGCAGGTTCTACTCGGAGAAGCTTCCCGAGCCTTTTCCGGGTCTGACGCCGCTGCTGCACGACAGGGTAAGCGCGATACTTCCCCGCGTGGATTTCGTTTCAGTTCGACACGACCACGACCCCGTGCGTTTTTCCTCGAGGTGTCGAGGATCCAGGCGCCTTTTGCGCCAGTTTTCACCCGCACGCGCGACTGGCCAACCATGGTCGAGAAGATCGACTTCACGAAGAGCGGCGAGACGGACGCGGCGCGGGAGTACGCCGAGACCATCACCCTGGAGATGTGCAAGCACACCGCCAAGGCGTGCGGCTTCGTCTCGAAGGACGCGGTCCCCTGCCAAAACAACGCCAAGTGGATAGACAAGCGCACCGCCCTTCAAGCGTTCTTCTTCACCCTCGGCGTGTCATCTCTGTCCGGTTTTAGGCGGAGGTTCTACTCGGAGAAGCTCCCGGACCCTTTCCCGGGTCTGACGCCGCTGACTCACGACAGGGTGGGCACGATACCCGGATCGGGCGCTCGCCTTTCTCCCCGCGACTCGTTCTCCTCGAGCCCGGATGTCCTTTCGTTTCGTTCACGACAACCGACGCGATACCTCCCTGACCCGCTTCGCAGGACAAGCCCAAGATCGAGCGCGTCACCTGGACGGTCCCCGACGTGTCGGAGTACGACGACCTCGTCGCCAAGTGGGAGTCGCTCAGGTGGCGGCTCATCCCCAAGCCCGGCGGCGCCGTGACCAAACCCGACGATTGGTACAAGTTGTGGGCCGCGGTGCAGCAGGTGACAACCGGCGACGTGCCCGGCGAGAAGCCGCTCTGGGCTAAGACCGGCGGCCTGGACTTCGACGGCAGGGACAGGTGGGAGGCCCACAAGTCCCTCAAGGGCCAGTCCACGGAGGAGGCCAAGCTCACCTTCGTCCAGGCGTGGGGCAGGGCCAACAGCAAGGAGCGCGAGAGGATCAACTTCAGGCCCATGTGAGCGAAGACGTTTTACGCGACGAGACGGCCCGGGTTCGTTGCATTTGGCTCACCGAGTCTCATCATTTGTATGACTGCGTCGGTTCGATGGCGACCCACTCGATTCCGAGGTGGTTGCGCTCCAAATGATGGGCCGACCAAATGTCATCCAGCGTGAGCCAAATGCAACGAGCCAGTGCCCCTCGCGCGAGCCCGAGTCGGTTTGGAAAATAGATCCTCTGTCTTGCAAAAAGAAAATTCGCGCACCTCGTCATCTCCTCTCTCTCCCCTTCCGCCACTTGTGGACGCGCCGGGAGTGCGATGTCGCACCTTTTCAGGGCGGCGGCGCGCGAGTGGCGTCGAACCCTCTCGGGAGGAGGAGCTCAAACCGCCGCATCTCGCGCTCGCGTGTTCGCGTCCTCGGCAGATGGGTCGGGCGGCGGCGCTTCGGCGCCCGAGGCTGCGAGGCGGGTCGCGATCCCCCCGGACGGCCCGGGTCTGCGCGACTTCATCGGATCCGACGCCGGGTGCGGGGCCTCGGGCTCGCGCACCGTCTGGCCCGCGCGAGGGATGGAGGAGGCGTCCACGTCCACGTCGAACGCGACGAGACGACGCGCGTACATAGAGACGTACGGGTGCCAGATGAACGTGAGCGACAGCGAGATCGTCGCGTCGGTGCTCGGAGCCAGCGACTACGACCTGACGGACACGCACGAGGACGCGGACGCCATCCTCGTCAACACGTGCGCCATACGCGACGGCGCGGAGGCCAAGATCTGGGCCAGGCTGCGGCAGCTCAAGGCTGTGAAGCGCGACCGAGAGTTGGAGCGGAGAAGGGCGTCGAGGAGCGGAACGATGAGCTCGAGGCCCGCGCCCGTGGTGGGCGTACTCGGATGCATGGGCGAGAGGCTGAAGGGGAAGCTCCTGGAGACGGACGGCCTCGCGGACCTCGTCGCGGGCCCGGACGCGTACAGGGACCTTCCCAGGCTCATAGACGCGGCGAGGGGCGGCGGCGACCAGGGTCTCGCCATCAACACGCAGCTTTCGCTCGAGGAGACGTACGCGGACATCGCGCCGGTGCGTCGGGCCGACGCGGGTCCCTCGGCGTTCGTGTCCATCATGCGCGGGTGCAACAACATGTGCGCGTTCTGCATCGTGCCGTTCACGCGCGGGAGGGAACGGTCGAGGCCGCGCGGATCCATCCTCGACGAGGTCAGGAGGCTCTCCGACGAGGGGTGCAAGGAGGTGACGCTGCTGGGTCAAAACGTCAACTCGTACGCGGACACGACGAGTCCGTCCGCCGCCGCCGCCGCCGGCGACGACGGGGCGGTGGTGACCACCGACGGACCACACGACGCTTTCGAGAGGTACTACGCCCCCGGGTTTAAGAGCGTGTACAAGCCGAGGAGGGACGGAGCCGTGCGATTCGCCGAGTTACTCGACGCCGTGGCCGACGTCGACCCGGAGATGCGGGTGCGTTTCACGTCCCCGCACCCCAAGGATTTCCCCGACGAGGTTTTGCGCGTCATCGCGTCCAGGCCCAACGTGGCGAAGCAGCTGCACGTGCCCGCGCAGAGCGGTTCCAGCTCGGTGCTGGAACGAATGCGGCGCGGGTACACCAGGGAGGCGTACCTGGATCTGGTGGAACGCGCTCGAAGGGATATCCCGGGCGTGGCGCTGTCCAGCGACTTCATCTCGGGTTTCTGCGGCGAGACGGAGGAGGAGCACGCGGACACGGTGAGCCTCATGCGCCTGGTCGGGTACGAGAAGGCGTTCATGTTCGCGTACAGCATGAGGGACAAGACGGCGGCGGCGAGGCACCTGACGGATGACGTGCCCGAGGATGTGAAGAAACGTCGGCTGGCCGAGGTCATAGACGCGCAGAGGAAAGGGGCGGAGGCTGCCAACGCGGAGGAGATTGGGCGCGTGCACTGCGTGCTGGTGGAGGGCGAGTCCAAGAGGTCGGATGAGCGCATGTCCGGGCGGACGTGCACGAACAAGCGCGTCATCATCGACGGCGTCGATACTTTCGCCGAGTACTCTTCTTCTTCGTCGGGGAACGACAGTCCCGCGGTTAGGATGAACTCGGGCGACTACGTCGCCGTGCGCATCGATCGAGCGGGCGCGAACACGCTCTACGGAACCCCGCTGGGCAGGACAGAGCTCACGCGGTTTCACCGGATTCACGGTGCTAGCTTTGCGCGATGCGTTTGAAAAGATCTACACTTAAGTGTTAGACGATCACCTCGATGCCTTCAGCCTCGAACAGGCGGGTGACCCTCGCCGTCGTCTCATCCGTGGGCGTCTCCATTCCCGAGAGCGGGTACGCGAGGCCCATCTCCTCCCATTTGTAGACGCCAAACTTGTGGTAAGGGAGTATCTCCACCCCAGCCACGTTGGAGTGCGCCTTGGCGATGGCGGCCACTCCCTTGCACTCGACCTCTCCGTCGGTGGCGATATCACCGAACGTGAACGACCTCGAACTTGAAGTCTTCTCTCCGCCGCGGCACGTCGCGTCGGCGCCGCCGTCGCCTTCCTCCTTCTTCGCCGACATCAAGACAAAACGGATCCACGTCCGAACGTCGTGCCTCTGCGTCGCCGCCAGGAACGCGAGCATGGTGTAATACGGCCTGGTGTCGTGTGATCCGGTTATGCGTTGGTGTTTTCGCGGATCCGAGGACTTGACGCAGAGCAGCACGAGGTCGACGTGCGGCAGGATCTGGTCCCAGTCTCGTTCCGTGCCCGCCGCCGCGGTGTCCAGAGCCGCGGTCAGACCCCTTCGCCTGGCCTCCACGCAGAGCTGTTTGCTGAACCGGGGTTGCAGGAGGCACTCCCCTCCGCTGAGGGTGATCCCACCACCACTGGAGAGGTAGTAAGGAATGCTCGTCTCGATCTGTCTGAACACCTGAGCGACGGTCATGTGGGTCCCACCCGCGGGGCTCCAACTGTCTGGGTTGCAACAGAAGACGCACCGTTTCGAACACCCTTCAGGAGCGGGAACAGGGTGATGAGCGGCTGGTGGAAAACCGAAGGTTTGGACTCGCCTTGGAGAAAGATTATGGCGCGTATCCCGTGGCCGTCGACGGCCGTGAACGTGTCGATACTGTGCAGGCGACCTGTGCAAAGGGTGGCTTATTTTTGGCGGGGCCGAGGAACAGAGAGAGGGGAGGGCGGAGCGGGACCTCATCGAGCTGCGCACCTCTCTCGAGGCCCAGGTCTTCCATATCCGCCACCTCGCTACTTCTCTCTCCCGGCGAACGCGACAGAGCGTCGCCGCGGGCCCAAACGCACCCTTTGCTCATGGTTTGAGCGCGTCGAGAAGTGGGCAGCGACGGACACGTGTTTTTCACCCGTCGGGGCGACGGCCAATCAAAATCGCACGTGTGCAAGGCCCAAATTCTGAGTCAGATTTTATCCGCTGCACCCGCGAGGCACCCTGTCATAGCACAAGCACGCACGAATACGCCTCACGGTGCGTCCCAAATCCTCCCGTGAAGTCTCGCGATCGTTTTGCCCGAGACGCCGTCCGGGACGCGCGCGCCTGATCCCACTCTTCAACCTACCCCCCCCACCCGCGACGAAGGGAAATGAATGTTAGATCATCGTCACCTTCTTTCTCAGACTCCGTCCCCCCCTCCATCTCCCCGCAGGCAACGCCCCGGACCTTCCTCCGCCCCTCCAAGCGAAGCGAATATCTGAATAAGATGGCTGTAACGATCGCCTCTTCATCCTTCGTCGGCGCCCGCGTGACCTCCAGGCCGAAGGTCGCGGCCCGCACCTCCACCCGCGGGGCGCTCACCGTCCGCGCGGCCAAGATCGAGGAGTCCGCGCTCATGGCCAAGTACCCCGACGGCGGTCCGGTGTTCGCGGTCTCCATCGACTGCCACATGGGCACCAACAGCACTGGGCTGGTGATGAAGGAGGGCGACGAGGGTCGTCCCGTCGTGACCATGGTCCGCCCGGGCGGCACCGCCAAGAACAAGGTCAAGGTTGGCGACGTCTGCCTCGCCTGTTCCTTCACCGAGCTCATCAACGATCCCACCAACAAGACCATGAAGTGGGGTACACCGCAGACGGGCTGGTTCGACACCGAGGGTGAGTCCTACGCCGCGGCCATCTGCGCCATGGAGACCAACTCCACCTCCCTAGACATGATCATGTTCAGGCCAGAATAAGATTATTTGAGAGGAGATCACCGCGCGCGAAACCCGGTGCGGTGCGCCATAAGCTGTAGCAAGAAGGCGCCTTAACGTTCTCCGATCTAGCAGCTAGCCCCGACGAGGATGAAAGTCACTTTCAAAATATAAAGGACAAGGACGATTCTTATCGAGTCACTCGTAGTGCTTTGTGTCTCATCACATATGATACGTGTTCCGCTCCCACTATGCACAGATAAACCCAACCCTCGCGTCTGCTCACCTCCTTGAGCGGGTGCTGCGGCGCGCACCCTCGGCGGGCTCGGCCGCCTTGCGCTTCGCCGCCGCCGCCTTCTTCTCCTCATCCGCCGCCTTCTTGCGCTCCGCGGTGCATCCCTTGCAGAACCAGTCACCCTTGGGGATGGTCTTGCGCTTGAGGCACTTCAAGTGGAAAGTTCCGTCGCACCCGTCGCAGAGAAGCGCCTGCTCCTCATCGGCGCAGCCGCACATCTTGCACGGCTCGTCAGCCTCCTCCTCGACCTTTTCGCACACGACCTCCTCCTCGGCGGCGAGCTCAGCCGCGGGGGCGGGCTCGGCGGCGACCGGGGTGGCAGCCTTGGGGGTGACGGCCTTCTTGGCGGAAGCTTGGGGGACAAGCTTGGGGGTAGCCTTTGGAGTTCTGGCCACGGTGATGTTGAGCTGCACGGGCTTGGCGGGGGTCTTCTCCTTGGCGGGAGTCCTGGCCCTCTGCACAATCACCGGGGTCTTGGCGATGTTGATGCTCAGGGTGACCGGCTGCTGGGGGGTAGCCGCCTTGACCGGGGTCTTGTGAACCACGCGCACCGGCGGGGTCTTTGCGACGGTGATGTTGAGCTGCACGGGCTTGGCGGGGGTGACAGCCTTGGCGGGTGTCGCAGCCTTCTGGATGATCTTGACCGGCGTCTTGGCCACGGTGATGGTGAGCTGCACGGGCATCATCTCGTTCACCTTCTTTTCGGCGGCGGCGGCAGCCTGCACGGCAGCCGTGACCTCGGCGGCGGCAATCTCGGCAACCTCCGCCGCGTTCACGGCCTGCTGAGACGTCTCCTTGTAAAGCTTCTCGAACATGTCGGCGCGGCGACGCTCTTTGACGAGTGCGGCGCGGGTTGCGCGGAGAGCCTTGTGGAGCTGCGCCATCTTGGCGGAAAGTCCCCCGTAGGACCTGCCCCCCGCGCTGCCGCCCCGGGCCTTAACGAGCTCGGTGAGGGGCGAGTTGGCGGGGAGAGGGTTGTCGTTGAGTTGCGGGGACATCATGGCCGCATCCTCGGCATCGACACCAACACCGGGGGTGGACATCGCCTTGTTGACGGATGAGCGCCTCGAGCGGGTGGACTTGGCGGCGGAGGACATGACAGACTTGGCGGCGGAGGACTTGGCAGCGGATGCGACGGCGGCATCAACAACGGCATCAACCTCAGCGAGGTTAGCCTCGAGCCACTCGGCAACCTTTTCGGGGGTCTTGGACTTGCCAACCTCCTCGAGGACCTTCTCGATCTCGACGGCAGCCTCGACGTCCTCGGCAGCCTCGGCGGCGAGGGCAGCATCCATGGCAAAGGCTTCGTCAAAGTCAAAATCCTCATCGTCCTCCTCGGTGGCCTTGGCGGCGAGAGCGCCAGCCTCGGCGGCAGCCTCCGCGTACTCGGCGGCAGCGGCAGCCTCAGCGGCGGCGACAAACTCCTCAGCGCCCTCGATATCCTCCTCGATGGTGCAGTTCACAGCCTCCACGGCCGTCTCCTCCTCCTTGGCGAGGATGCGGGCGACGGCGCTGTGCTTGGCGTGTCCACCGGGGGTCTGCGCGATGTTCGCAGCGTATCCCTCGAGGTTGAGGAGCGCGGCG
>Ga0181573_10004979_pt1 | contig 11138 bp, 4 predicted proteins | sample 101ome_25_FD_148643 | JGI IMG/M metagenome (GOLD analysis project Ga0181573, IMG submission 148643) | Coastal salt marsh microbial communities from the Groves Creek Marsh, Skidaway Island, Georgia - 101409BT metaG (spades assembly) | ecosystem: Environmental > Aquatic > Marine > Intertidal zone...
CCCTCCCGGCGTCACCTTCCCCGACGCCGTCGCGTGCGCGTTCGGCGGCCCCAACGGTGCCGTGCTCACCGTCGCGTACTCGGACCGGAGCGTGTTTCTGTGGGATACCACCAATTCGTCCCTATTCTGCGGCGACGCTAATACGAGTACGTCGGCCCTAAACCCCGTTGACCCCACACCCGTTCGGCGCTTTTTCGCGCACTCCGCCGCCGTCTGGGGGGTGGCGCCGCTCCCGGATGCGGCGTGCGAGCGCGGGGTGGCGCCGCGCGGGACGTTTGCCACGTGCGCCGCCGACGGCTGCGTCCGGCTGTGGCATCTCGGGCGTCCCACGCGTCCCATGTGCTGCGGGGTGATGTACGCGACTCCCGACCCCTCGCGGGAGGCTGCCGCGCTCAAGGAGGTGGAGAGGCAGGCGGAGCGCGGTACTACGGACGAGGCGGCGGTGGCGGCGGCTGGCGGTCACGCGCTCCGTTGCGTCGCCGCGAGGCCCGACGGGAGGGAACTCGTCGCGGGTGACGCCGCCGGAAACGTCCGGGTGTTTGATCTCGCGTCGAGGACCGAGCGCCTGCGACTGGCGGCGCACGACGCCGAGGTGCTGTGCGTGACGTACGGACCGTCCGCGGACAAACGTGAGGTCGCGGGTTCGAATCCCGGCGGCGGCGGCGGCAACGTCCGAACGTCCGCGTCGTCGCCGGACAGCGCGGGCTTTCCCTTCGTCGCCGACGCCGAGGCTCCCGAGCTTCGGCTCGCGTCGTGCGCCCGCGACAGGCTCGTTCACACCTACGACGCGTCCCTCGAGCCGGACGGGTCCTTAGGGACGTACCGCCTGGAGGAGACGATCGACGACCACGACGCCGCGGTCACGGGCGCGCGCATCGCCGGGCTGGGGTCCGACGCGACGCTCGTCACGTGCGGCGCGGATCGCAAGGTGATTTTCCGGCGACTGGCGCCTTTGAAGCGAATCCGCTCGAAAACCAACAACAACAACAACAACAACAACAACAACAGACCCACGAGAGCTTTCGCGACGGAGACGATGCCGCGCGGAACGGTTCACGGCGTGGACGTCTGCGCCGGCGGTCGCACGTGCGCGACGGCGGGCGCGGACGGTCGGCTGCGGACCTGGTCCGTCGGTACCGGAAAATCGACTCGCGCGTTTCCTTGCGCCGACGACGGCGCCGGCGAGGCGGTGTGCGTCGCGGTGGACGCCTCCGGCACTCTCGCGGCGGTGTCCCACGTCGACAAGATCGTTCGCGTGTACGACGCGAGGACGGGCGCGCTCGTGGGCCGGTGCGCGGGGCACGGCGACGCCGCGACTGCCCTCGCGTTTACCCCGGGCGTCGGACTCGTCACCGGCGGGGGGGACGGGACGATTTGCGTTTTTAGGCTGCCGGCGGCGTACGCGAACAGGGCCGAACCGATCGGTCCGCCGACCGCGCCGTTTGGGTGCGCGGTTAAGACGACCGACACTGACGACATCACGGTAAACGCCGAACGGAGGGCGGTGCTCGTGGGAACGGAGGGCGGCGCGCTTCGTCCCGTCGGCGTCAACGACCGGTACGGGGCGCCGACGAGACCCGACGACGCGCTCGCGGACCCGACGACCCCCCACCCGGTTCTTCTTCCAAAGGAGGGTGGCGATAGAACCGAAGACGACGCCGCCGTCGTGGACACCGCCGTCGTCGACGAGATGGGCGCCTCCGGTTCATCCTCCGTGCCGTCGCTCGCTCCGTTTGAGGAACTTCCGCGTTGGGCGGCTGGCGCGGCGCGTGAACGCGAAAAGCGAGAGGCGGAGAAGATGGCCAACCTGGCCAAACGGTCCAACGCCCCCGGGTCCAAGTGGGCCGCCGAGCAACCGCCGGGCGGGTACGCGCCGAAGCTGGAGGGCTTGTCCGCCTCGGTGCTCGACCACGGCGACGTGGACGTCGAGGTAAACGACGACGATTTGAACCACCGTCCCGACAAGGAAAACGAGGACGACGAGGAAAACGCCAAAGACGCTCGCGCGCCGTCCGTGGTGAGCCTCAAGCCCCTCGACGACGACGACGACGCGCTGTATTACGCCGAGAGCGAACCCGGCGGCGCATTCGCGGAACATTCGGCGCCCGGAGCGTTTGGGGTGGTCACGACGTCGCCGAGGAGGGAAGGCGTCGTCGAGGAGGAGGCGGAAAAGAAGGAGGAGGTCGAGGCGTCCACGCCGACGCACGATGCGAAGGACGAGGCGAAGGACGAGGCGAAGCACGAGGAAGTCTTGGAGGACCGCGCCACCCGGCCCAAGGGGGTGTTTGCGCGCGTCGCCGCGATGCTGGGCGGTGGAAAGAAACCTCCGAGCCACCTACCACGCAAGGAGCGCCCCGTCGAGGAACCCGAAAAGCCGCTGCAGACGCCGTGCTCGGAGCCGCCGAGGTCGGAGTCCCCGACCCTCGGCGGGAACAGGTTCGAGGTGCCGCGCGACGACTCGGCCGAAGCCGAGGAGGTGGCGACTCGTTATTCGGAGAAATTCGAATCGTCAGAATCCGATTCGTCGGATGACGAACCCGCGGTGCCGCTCGCGCTGCGTTTCGACTCGGCGGACGAGGACGACGCGGAAGATTCATCTCGCGGAAGATCCGCCGCGGCACCGACGAACGGGGCGCTGCGGGACAGCTTCTCCGGGCGGTGGAGGCGACGCGCGCGGGAGCCGCTTCCGGTGCACGAGCTCATCGGCGGCGGTGACTCACCGGGCGGTGACTCACCGGGCGCGATCCCGGCGGGCGACGTCGCGAGGGCGATTGACGCGGTCGAGAGGGAGGACGCGTCGCGGCGGGCCACCGCCGCGGAATTCGCCGGGACTTCACCGGCGAGGACTGACGCGAATGGGGGCGAGGAGAACCGGGTTCGCAAGAGCGTCGAGGAGCTTCGCGCGTCCCTTCCCCGAATCAGGACATCCCCGGAGAAGAAGGAGGAGAAGAAGGGAGGGGAGGAGGAGAAGGGGGAGGAGACGAAGGGGGAGAAGGGGGAGGAGGTCGCGTTCGAGCCCGAAGCGACGTGGCCGCCGCTGCCCGAGGACGCTCCATCCGACGACGACGACGACGACGACGACGCGACACGCGCTGTCGATGCGTCCGCCGCGAGCGACGACGACGACGACGACGACGACGCGGTGCGACGGAGCATCGCGGACGCGGTGGCTTACGCCGTCGTCGCCGAGGAGGAGGACGTCGCCGAAGAAGTCGCGGGGGTCATCCACGACCCCGAAGCGCCGACGCCCGAGCCCGCGGCCGAGCCCGAGCCCGAGCCCGAGCCCGAGCCCGAGCCCGAGCCCGAGGCCGAGTCCGCGGCCGAGCCCGAGCCCGACGCACCGACGCCCGACGCACCGACGCCCGAGGCCGAGCCCGAGCCCGCGGCTGTCCTCGAACCGCTTCCGTCGAGCGAGCCCGCCGCCGTCGTTCGCCGATCGTCGCGGTTCGTCGCGACTTCCGGCTTGCGCGCGTCGCTGAAGAAACGGAGGGGGCGGGCGAGGCGGATCATCGCCGCGATCGCCGCACGAACCGGGCGAACGAACGGCGACGCGCGGGTCGCCGGGAAGGAGCGGGAGCCGGAGGTCGCCGCCGACGACGCTACTCCGAGAGAGTCGCCGGCTTCGCCCGTCGCTTCCCCCGGCGCGGTCGACGCGTCCCCCGCGCTCGCCGCGATGGACGCGCTCGACGCGGCGGTGCGCGCGTCACTCGCGGCGGTTCGCGCGTCGGTGAAGGACGCCGGCGCCGACGAGCGCGCGGCGGTCGACGCCAGGCTGGCGTCGCTCGCGGCGGCGATGCGGCTCGACGACGCGCAGCTGGCGACGTCGGACGGCCCGAGCTCCGCCGGGGCGACCGCGCCGCGCGGCGATGGAGCCGGCCGGGGATCGTCGTCGTCGTTCGGGGCTGAGCGCGAATCGCGCGCGGGCGTCGACGTCGATGAAACCGACGCGGGTCATCCGTCTGAGATGCCCGCTAAGATGCCCGAGGGGCTGGCGGATTCGTACGAGGTGCCCCCGTCGCTGGAGCGCGCGATAAACGCGACGATGGAGCGCGCGCTCGCCGCGTACAGCGAGCGTCTCATCGAGACTGTCCGGAGCAGCGTGGCGGCGAGTGCGACGAGCCGCGGATGACGGAAAGGAGGGGATGACGGGGGGCCGAGACGGATGGGTTTGGGGCGAGGGATTTTCCCCGGGTGGCGGAATCCCACGTGGCACGACGACAACGCGCGGGACGAGGGTGCTTTCGCGCGCGCTCGACAAGGCCGATGTACGTTTGATTCGCATTCGAGTAAATATTGGGCATCGTGGAATGACAAGACCTATGAACACACACGCCGCATAAGTTTCCGCCCGCGCGGCGGCATACCACCCCGTCTCGCCCATTGAGAAAGGCCGCTGAGTCACCACCGCAAAAACGCGGTGAAGGGGTGAAGATCGCGAAAAAAGCCCCCTTCGCCTGTTCGCATCTCGCCTGTGCGCGCCAGCCTTTCTAACCCCTCCCCCCCACGCTCCGCCGTACGTCGAACCGGCGGAGCGGCGTGTCAATGCATCTTCGCCTCGTTCCTCCCGAAGGAAGCGCCGTGGTTCGCCCGGCGTGGTGGCTAAGAATGGACCCTCTTCTCTTTTTCATCGTCCAGTCAGCAAATCGGATTTTTTTTTGGCGCGCCGGCCGAGATTCGCGCGGGTGGTTGCAACCGGACGCTTTTCTCGAGTTGTAGACCGTGCTTGGTCATCGATCACCCGCCCGAACCGAGACTTGATGAAGAAGTTTCGAACGAACCGACGGGCGAGACACTTTGTTGGCGCCATGACCGCCGTCGCGACCACGGCGCACCTCCCCCCGATGCGCACGCGCACGGGGACGGGCCGCCCGATGCCCATCAAGCCCTACCGCCACTTCCTCGTCCAGAAGAACATGGACAGACGCCTGTCGGGCAAGAACAACATACAGCCCAACCCGCGGGGAGGCGACCTCCTCTCCCGAGCTCCCCCGGCGATGACCAAAATATCGCCCAAGCGCGCCTCCGCGGTGGTGCCGCGCGCGGCGCAGCATTCCTACGCGGAGTGGTGCAAGGAGCGCGGAGTCGACGCGCCGAACGTATCCATCCACTACCTCACGTCCTCGCTCCCGGACGGAGCGGAGACGGAGCGCGGATGCCTCGTCACCGCCCCCATCGACGCCGGTAGGTTTCGCCCCCTTCGAAAAGCGCCCCCGACTTTTTCTTCGCCGCGTCGATCGACCGCGCGCCCCGCCCCGTCCGGCGCGCTCGACCGATCCCTCCGACCCGAACGCGCCGCTCACTCGCCTCCACTCAAATCCCCCCCCCTCCCCCCGCGCGCAGGCCAAGTCATCGCGCGATGCCCCGCGTCCATCGTCTTCGCGCTTCCCCCGTCGCCCCCCAACCCGTTCCCCGATTTCTGCCCCGACGATCTCTGGGACGAACCCCCGGGCGTCGCACCCGGGCGCCCGGCGCAGGAGCTCCGCATGGCCCTCGCGCTCATCAGGGAGCGACGCGCGGGTACCGCCTCGCCGTGGCACGCGTACGTATCGCAGATTCCCGACGAGTACGACCTGCTCGGCATGTGGACGGACGCGCAGTTGGAGGAACTTCACGCGCCGAAACTCGCCAACGACGCCGTGCGCCAGCGCGCGGAAAACGCCGCGGCGGCGTCTGCGGTGTGCAAACATCTGCCCCAACTCACGCCCGCCGAGGTGCACTGGGGGCTCAACACGGTGCGATCGAGGTCGTTCTTGGGCAAGTACCCGAGGTCCGTAAAGGAGATGATGCCCCCGTACGAGTCCGGCGTGGACGCGACGGAGACGCTTGCGGCGTGCGACGCTCGGGAGGAGAAGATGGCGAAAAAAGAGGAGGACGCCAGGATAGCCGCCGAGGCTGGCCACGGCGCGAACGAGTGCGGCCTCGAACCCGACGACCCCGCGGGCACCGCCGTGGCCAGCTGTACCCCCGGCGACGTCAGCCGGCGGTCCGTCGCGCAGCCGTCCGTCTTTGTCGTGCCCTTCCTGGACGCGTTTAACCACTCGCCGAGCGAGGGCGCTTCAGGGGGCGCGGGTTCTTCGTCGGGAGGAGAGGGCGCTTCGTCGGGAGAGGGCTCCGGCGCGACGAAGCTGACGTTCACGGACGGCGCGTTCCAGCTCGTGGCGACGCGCGCGATGGAGCCCGGGACGGAGGCCACGATCGTCTACGGCGCCCACGCCAACGACGAGCTCTTGCTCCGGTTCGGTTTTTGCGTCGAGGGGAGCGCCGACGAGAAGATCGCGCTGCCGGGTTGCATGGACGAGCTCGAGTGGCTCATGCCGGGTTCCCTGCGCGAGGCGGACATGAAGGCGGAGGGGTTGCACGCCGCGGTGAAGGACGCCCACCTCACGCACGACGGCGAGGCCTCCTCCGATCTCCTGTGGGCGCTCAGGGTTCTTCTCGCGAGCGACGACGAGTACGAGGCTTTGGGCGGGGTCCACGGCTTGCGCCGCGAATTCTCGGGCATCGAGGAGGTCGGGTCCGGGGCGCAGCTGGCGGCGGAGGCGAGCCTGGCGCTGGCGTGCGAGCGCGAGCTCACGGAGATGGGCGGTCTCGCGGCGTACGAGGAGGACCTGGTCAACTTGCACGCCGTCGAGGGCGTCTACGGCGAGGTCGTCGCCGAGTGTTCCCTGGACGGTGGCGATCCGGAGAGGTGCGGCGGCGACGGCGAGGACGGAAACGACGCCACGTTTTTGCGGCGGCTGCTCGCGGCGCTGTCGTTCAGGGTGAACAGGAAGCGCATACTGGCGAGGGCGATGGAGAGGTACACGCCGGGAGGGGTCGGGTTCGTCGACCCGGAGGCTGCGCTCGAGGTTTGAGTCGGTCCGGCTTTGAAGGGTTTTGATTGAAGCGTTTTGTGACGCGCGAGGTATCATCACATGTGTCGACGTATCACATCCGCGCCGACACCGACGAGGAACCGCACCCCGTCGCATCGTCCACCCCGACACGACGACCCGAAGCATCGATTCCCAGCCACTCACAGCGCTTTCACCATGTCGCTGTACGTGAACGCGGCGCACGGGTCGCGGTTCGGGCATCCCATGAAGAAGCACACCGCACACCCGCCGATGCATTTCTCGACGGCGTCGTTCGGCCCGACCCGCTCGAACCCAAGTCGGTCGTACAGACGTTTGGCCCTGTTCCCCCCCACCACCGTGAGACGCATCGAGCTCGCGCTCCACGGCGTTTGCTTCACCGCGGCGAACGCGTGCGTCAGCAGCGCGGCGCCGATCCCGCCGCCTCGCGCCTCCGGGAGCACCGCGATCCACTCGACGTGGGACGCCCCCGGCTTTGGGTCGGGCGCCACGGCGCGTTCGTCCTCCGTGCGCTTCTGCCCGTGCGTCGTGCACACGACGGCGCCGATCACTTTGCCGTCGGCGCGACGCACGGCCACCGCGGCGGTGCGTAGCCTGCTCGGGTCCGCCTCGAACGCCTTTGCGAACCGCCACGAGGGCTCGTCGCACGCGGGGCAGCATCCGCACAGGAACCGTTTGTTGCTGCGCCGCACGAAATCGTTGAAGACGGCGCGCGCGCCCTCGAGGGTGGCGTCGCTCAGGGGCTCGACGGACACGCCGTCGAGCGGCCTCGAGGCGTCACGTTCCATGGTCGGGTGAGGCTCCATCGCGACGCCGCGCGCTTTTTTTTTTGAAACGCCCGAACTGCGAACGGCTCCGATCTGTCCGGGCACAGCAGCAGCACACAGCGGCTTTCCACCGCCTTCCAGTGCGTGCTGCAGTGCCGCGCGAGCGTCGTTTCTTGGATAAGCCTCCCACTGACGGCCGCGCCCGTTCCCTCTCGGACGCCGAGACCGCCCGATCGATCCGATGTCGGTCGTCTGCCACCGAGCCACCGGTTTCACCGCGCGCGTGGCACCCCGCGCGCCGCCGCGCCGCGTCGCCCGCCCCCGCACGATCGTCACCCGCGGGTCGGCCGTCGACGGGGCGTCGTCGTCGCAGCAGCAGCAGCCGCGATCGGAGCGGCATCAGCAGCGGCACCCGCCCGGGTTCGGGCGTCGCGCGTTCGGCGTGGGTGGGGCGGCGCTCGTCGCGTCCACCCTCCTGGAGTCCACGGCGGCGGTGTCCCCCGCGCGCGCGTTCACTCGCCCGCCCCCGGGGTACCGCCCCTTCAACGACACCATCGACGGGTACAAGCTCTTTCGGCCGGAGGATTGGATCGAGGTCAAGGGATCGGGCAACGACGTGTTCTTCCGTAACCCGTCGTCGGTGGAGGAGAACATGTTCGTGTCCATCTCGTCCCCGTCGTCCACCAAGTTCGCGTCGCCCCGGGATCTCGGCACCCCCGACGAGGCCGCGCGCAAGATCCTCGCGCAGTACCTCAACGAGTTCATGTCGAGCAGGCTGGGCGTCCGCCGCGAGAGCGCCGTGGTGAGCGCGACGGAACGGGAAGGGACGAACATAGACGGCGAGCCGATGATCTTCTACGACGTGGAGCTGCGGATCACGTCGTACGCGGCTAAGAACCAGTACGGCCTGACCGAGGCGGACAGGCCGCAGTCGCTGGAGTGGGACCGGGTGTTGTCGTCGACGCTGGGCGTGGCGAACAACCGGCTGTACGAACTTCGGTTTCAGACGAGCGCGGACGAGGACGAGGCGGAGTGGCGCGCGAGGTACGGGGTGATGAAGGATTCGTTCAAGCCGTTCGACGTGGACCAGTCCAACCTGTCGTTCCCGCTGTTCTGATCCCGTCCGACGAACGACGTGGATCCTACCTAAGATTAGTGGACGTGGACGCGTGAGTTATATTAATAAGCGTTAACTCTTAGGCATTTTCGCGACGGCGTAGACGACGTCATCAATCGACGCCCGGCTATGATCACTTCTTCCACAGCCCCGAGGGCTTGTACCACTCTCCTCGCTTCCGCGTGATCAGCCTCGCGGGCGACCTGAACAGCGCGGCGTCCTCCCGGACGAATTCCGGCACGTCGTCGCTGCCAACCTGCACGATGGTGCTCCCGCTCCCGCTCATGAACACCGAGCTGACGCCCTTCGTGCCCGCGCCCCGCAGCCTCTCCTTCAGTTTCAACAGCTCGGGCAGCTTGCCGAACGCGGGGGCCTCCAGGTCGTTGACGCATACATCGTCATTGCACCCCTCCGACTTGATGCGCTCCAGCAGATCGAGCGGATCCTCGGTGCTCCGGCCGTCCAGGTCGAGCGCTTTGAAGATGGCGGGCGTGGACAGCCCGATGTCGGGCTTGACGAGCAGCATCGGCGTGTCCAGCGGGATGGGCGGCTGCACGTCCTCGACGATCTCCCCGCGCCCCGTGCAGTACGCCGCGCCCTCCGAGAAGAACACGCTGATGTCGCTGCCGATGTCGCCGCTCCACTCGAGGAGCTCAGCCTCCGACGCCGGCCTTCCGCAGAGCTCATTCGCCGCCCACATGGCGGTGGCGGCGTTACCCGAGCCCCCGCCCAAGCCGGCGCCGTGCGGGACGTTCTTGACGAGCTCGACCCAGAAGTGCTGCGTCGACCCGGTCTTCCGCCGCCACAGGTCGAGCGCCTTGATGACGAGGTTGGACGAGTCGAGCGGTATGGTGTCGTCGGAGCACACGAGGGTGTCGCGCGATCCGGTCGACTTGGCGAACTTCATGTCGTCGCCGAGGTCGATGACGTGGAAGAGCGACGCGAGGTCGTGGTACCCGTCCTCGCGCCTGCGAACGACCCTAAGGAAGAGGTTGACCTTGGACGGGGAGAAGTACTCGACGGCGTCCGCGGGCGCGGCGTCCGAGGCGGCAGCGGCCATGACGACGACGCCGCGTGACGACGACGCGATCGAGCCCGGGGATCGAAGCGCCACGCGGCGCGCGGTTCTGCCGGCGCGGACGCACGCGGCGCGGGTCGCGCCGAGGGATGCGGACGCAGAGAGCGTCGCGGTTGGCATCGCGGTGCTGAGCGTTGCGGGCGGCGACCGGTGGGCGACGACGCGCAGTGGGAGCGACGCCGGATTGCGGGTTATCGTATCCAAACGAGACGAATCTCATTGGCAGATTGGTCGGGACGGAATCTGGCGCCTTTCCTGACTGCTCGCCACTCACGAGACGGCGCGTTTACGGTTAAGCGGGCGTGGTCCTCTGAAGTTTTCCACCACTGACGCCTGGGCGGCGCACTGTTCGCCCCCGCCGAACGCGACGGACTTTCCATGGCGGACGACAACGACGAGACGGAGACACTGTTCGTGGTGCGTCGCGACTCCGGATCCCGAACCCCGACGCGTGAACCCGCGCGCGCCCTCACCGACGAGCCCGCAAGATTCAAACCCGAACCTCGTCGTCCTCCTGACCAATCGCCCTCCGTCCAACTCCGCAGTGGGGCTGCGGCGAGGACGGCCAGCTCGGCCTCGCCGAAGCGCCCGTCTCGCACAACCGGTGCGCGCTCGACTGGCACGTGCCCGCGCCGACGATCCTCGCCCTTCCCGACGGCGACACCGTCCGTTCCCGACCGCGGTACACCCCAACCAAAGCCATCCTCGCCGGGTCGCGCAACAGCGCGGCGCTCGCCTCCTCCGGCGCGCTGTACACCTGGGGTTGGAACTCGCACGATACCCTCGGCCACGACGTCGACGACGAGTGGATCCCGCGCCCGAGGGCGGTCGCGGCGGTGCAGGCCGCCAGCCGACGCGCGGCCAACGACGACGCCGCGAGATCCCAAACCTCGAGATCCCAAACCTCGGCCGCAGCCGTGACCGGCGACCCTTCGGACCCGTCGGACGTGGCGTGCGCCTCCCTCGGCGGATGGCACGCGTGCGCCGCGGACGACGACGGCGCGCTCTTCGCCTGGGGCGGCAACGAGTACGGCCAGGCTGGGGTCGACACCGGCACCGCGGGCCGAGGCGTGCACGTCTCCCTCCACTTATCCGTCCCGGAGCTCGTGCCTTTTCCCGGCCCTTTCGACGGGCTCGGGAGTTTTAACAGGGTGCAGATTGGCCAGGTGGCGTGCGGGGGGATGTGCTCGTTCGCGGTGGTGCGACGAACCGGGGAGGTGTACACGTGGGGACAGACGGTGGGGTCGGAGAAGGAACCCGCGAGGTCGCCGGTGCGAGTGCCGGGAATAAGGGGCGTCGCCACGTTAGCCGCGGGGATGTTT
>Ga0181573_10004982_pt1 | contig 11128 bp, 14 predicted proteins | sample 101ome_25_FD_148643 | JGI IMG/M metagenome (GOLD analysis project Ga0181573, IMG submission 148643) | Coastal salt marsh microbial communities from the Groves Creek Marsh, Skidaway Island, Georgia - 101409BT metaG (spades assembly) | ecosystem: Environmental > Aquatic > Marine > Intertidal zone...
GTACAGCAATAGCTAGGGGTTGTGGTGCAGTCATGTCCTCGCGTAGAAAGAGAACGAAAGGGTCGGTGACGCAATCATGAACTATGCTTTTTACAGCGAACCCCTAGAGCGAGCCATCGTAACTGAAATTACGCAATGGTCCGCCGACGCGTTAGAAAAGCCAAGCCCTTTCTTTAACGGGTTACCCCCGTGTCCGTATGCAAAACAAGCGTGGCTAGACAGCCGCGTGGCCGTGCTTTTCAAGTACGAAAAAAACTATCAAGTTCTTTATTCCTGTATCTCGCAATTCGACGATAAATTTGATCTAGCTATTGTCGTTGACATGGTTAATGACAAGGAACCCGACGATTTTCATGCGTACTGGGACAGCCTTAACAGGTTTATTGCAGAGGGTGTCTTTATAGATAAAGACATTTGGGTCATGGGTTTTCACCCGGATGACGAAGCAAGCGATTTTGTTGAAGAAATAGATTTTGAGCCGGAAACGGACGCTAGATACGCAATGATTTTTGTTCAACGTTTGTCTAAGCTACAGGAAGCAGCAGACAAGCTAGAAAAAAAGGGCTATTATGATAGCTACGATAGGGAGTATAACGCTCGTGATATTTATGAATTGCGAGAACAATTGTATAGGAGACTGAAAAATGGCGATGAAACCCAGAAAAATGCGTAGTGGCGGCATGGCCAAGAAAATGCGCGGCGGCGGCATGGTTAAAAAGATGCGCGGCGGCGGCATGGCTAAGAAGCCTGAAATGATGAAAAAAGGCGGTGTTTCTGTTGCAGACCTCCGTAAAATGGCCAAAGACAAAGGCTATAAGCTGGTTAAAGACTAATGACCGTTTCAGGAAGTAAAAACTTTGAGCTAGACGTCGCCGAATATGTAGAGGAGGCGTTTGAGCGTTGTGGATTGGAGGTTCGTACTGGTTACGACCTTAAGACTGCACGTCGTTCGCTCAATCTTTTGCTTGCTGATTGGGCTAACCGGGGCCTGAACCAGTGGACCATTAAGCAGCGGTCGCTGACGACGGTCACCGCGGATGGGGAATATGATCTAAGCACCGATGTTATTGACGTCTTGTCTGTCGTTGTACGACGCAGCGGCACGGACTATTCGTTGGAACGTCTTAGCCGAGACCAGTTTCTGACCATTCCGAACAAAACAACGCAAGGCCGTCCAAACCAATTCTTTTTGGATCGCCAATTGACGCCAAACTTAAAGATTTGGCCGGTGCCAGAAAACAGTACAGACGTGGTGATATACGACGCATTGACCCGTATGGACGATGCGGATGATTACACCAACACCATGGATTTACCGTTCCGGTTCTATCCATGCTTGGCAGCAGGGCTGGCCTACTACATTGCTTTAAAGCGGGCCCCTAACCGGGTTCAAATGCTTAAAGCTGTGTATGAAGAAGAATTTGATAGGGCTGCCACTGAGGACAGAGATCGTTCGTCTTTCAACGTGGTGCCGAAGTATGAATATTACAGGGCGGGCTAATGGCAAAGTTTGCATCTGGAAAAAACTCGTGGGCTATATCTGACCGCTCCGGTTTCGCTTACCCGTATAAGGTAATGAAACGAGAGTGGAACGGTTTGCTTGTGGGTCCGGATGAGTACGAGCCGAAACATCCGCAGTTGGGGCCGTTCCGCAAGGTTGTTGACCCTGAAGCGCTGCAAAATGCGCGTCCTGACCGTGTTGAGCCACTAGATGTATTTGTCGGTGTGCCTCTCGTTGAAGCCCCTAACCTAAAACCGGTGCCTTGCTTCGGTCAGGTTGGCACAGTTACGGTGAGTACGTCATGAGTTTCACATACGATCAGCTAAAACAGGCCATTCAGGACTACACAGAAAACGACGAGACATCGTTCGTAACCAATTTGCCGGTTTTTATCCGTCAGGCTGAGGAGCGCATCCTCAAAAACGTCCAATTGAGCCTGTTTCGCAAGAATGTAAGCGGTGCAATGAGCGCTTCTAACAAGTATTTGGCTTGTCCAAGCGATTTTTTAGCGCCTTTTTCGCTTTCTTTTGTGGACGGGAACAGCGATCACCAATTTTTGGAGTTCAAAGACGCTGATTTTGTACAAACGTTCAATCCAGACGCTACAACCACCGGAAACCCGCGGTTTTATGCGGTTTTTGACGTAGATAACTTTATTTTGGGCCCTACCCCGGATAGTGCTTATGCGGTAGAGCTTCATTACTTCTATAGACCGGCCAGTTTGACGGCGGGATCGGGTTCTGGGACTACTTGGCTTAGTGAAAACGCAGAAATTGCAATGCTGTACGGCAGTTTGATGGAGGCTTACATCTATATGAAAGGTGAGCCTGACATGATGCAGCAGTATGAGAAACGATTTATGGAAGCGATCCAAGGTATGAAGATGCTTGGGGAGGCAAAAGAAGTAACGGATGAGTATCGTACTGGTATGGTGATAAGGCCCAAGCAATGAGTATTCCAGCACTTGATTTGAACATAAATCCAGATTTTAAGGTGGAAGTACACACCACCAACAATCGTGGGTTTACTCCAGAGGAGGTTGCAGAGCGTTGCGCACAGAAAGTCATTTCTATAAGCGACACGGCACCCCCTGCAATACAGGCGCAAGCACGTGCCTTTCGTAAGCAGCTAGTTAAAGTTTTAGAATTTTACATGCGCGAAGCGATTAAAAGTGATAGAACCACTGTGTACAATGCGTTAACCGATGCAGGCCATAAGGAGCTTGCCGACTTAATAAGGAGACTGTGACATGGCTTTCTCAGGAAACTTCATGTGTACATCCTTTAAGAAAGAGCTTCTTTTTGGTGTACATGACTTTGATCTCGCCAACGGCGATACTTTTAACATCGCGCTTTATACGAATAGTGCGTCTTTTGATGCTTCGACTACAGCCTACACGGCTACAAACGAAGTCTCGGGAACGGGTTACTCTGCGGGCGGTCAGGCACTAACGAATGTAGACCCCACCACGTCTGGCACGACGGCTTTTACCGATTTTGCTGACGAAACGTGGACTACGGCCACTATTACGGCACGTGGGGCGCTTATTTACAATACGACACCTAATACCACGTCGATTTCGGTAACGAACCCGACTGTTGTGGTGTTGGATTTCGGTGGCGATAAAACGTCCACCGCAGGCGACTTCACCGTTGTGTTTCCGACCGCTGATGCAAGTAATGCAATTATTCGGATAGCGTAATGTCGGACATTACCGTCGCATTTAAAGGCTGGAACTCTTCTAGCCAAGGTTGGGGCGGTGGAGCGTGGGGCGAAGATGAGGGTTTGCCCGGCGCAACCGGGAACGTTGGGTCCGCAACAGTAAATGCAGATGCAAACGTTCCTGTAACCGGATTAACCGCAACAGGAGCCGTAGGTTCCGTTACGGTTACCGCAGATGCAAACGCTAATGTTACGGGCGTGTCAGGAACAGGAGCCGTAGGCTCAGTTACCGTTACCGGTACAGCAAATGTTAGTGTAACCGGCGTCTCCGCAGAGGCTATAACACCAACGGGCGGTGGCCCGGCATTTACGGCAGATGGAAACGCGCAGCTTTCCACGGCCCAAGCTAAGTTTGGCCCATCTTCACTCCTGCTTGATGGGACGGACGACTTTGTAACCTCTGACAACAACATTGACCTAAGTTCTGGCGACTTCACAGTAGATATGTGGATTCGTCCGACAAATGTTACAGGCTACAAAGGTTTGTGGCAGTCAGGTACAAGCTCTCTGCTTAATGTGTATTTGATTGGAGATCAGGTTCAAGGCGTTGTCGGCGGGTCAACGACACTCTTCTTATCTAGTACCAGAATTTCTCCAAATGTCTGGACTATGATTTCTGTTGAAAGAGAGGGGAATGTTCACAGGCTTTACATCAACGGGGTCTTAGAGGCATCAAGTTCTACTGGAAACCGCCCCGATAATGGCGTGTTTGCTATTGGTAAAAACGGCTTTGGTGACTTCAATGGGTACATTGATGAACTGCGGTTGTCTTCAGTTGCTCGTTATGGGGGCACCTCTTTTACAGAGCCGACTGCAAATTACGCAGTAGATGGCGACACAAATTCACTTTTACACTTTGACGGTACTAACGGCTCTACCGACATTATCAACGAAACAGACCGTGGCGTTATTGTTATTGGAGAAGCTAATGTCTTCCCGACAGGTCTTGAAGCTACTGGTGAAGTAGGAACCGTCTCCGTAGATAGTGAGGCAATTGTTCCCGTTACTGGATTACAATCGACAGGTGCGGTTGGGTCTGTTTCAGTCACCACTGACCAGAATGTTGATGTAGGTGGCGTAGCTGGTACAGGAAGAGTTGGTAGCGTAAGAGTTGAAGCAGACGCTATCGTAAATGCAATAGGTGTAGCTGCGACAGGACGCGTTGGACAGGTACTGGTGTACTCAAATATTGTCCCCGATCAAAATCCGGGGTATATTGATGTGACACCCAGTCAGTCGCCCACGTGGTCGGAGGATACGCCAACACAAGATGCTAACTGGACGCGAATAGCAGCGTAAGGATTTAAAAAGATGCCAAGTACCTATACAATAAACCTCGGAATCGAAAAACCCGCCACGGGGGAACAATCGGGCACTTGGGGCGATACTACGAATGTCAACTTTGACATTATCGACCAAGCTGTCAACGGTTCAGTACGTGTCACGCTGACCAGCGCGGGTACTTCCGGGTCTCCAAACGACCTTAACATTGTCAACGGCTCAACGACAAGTTCGGAAGGCCGTAACAAGTGGATTGAGATTTATAGCGCCTCTGATCTGGGAGGTAGCGCATACGTCCGTTTGGTTCCAAACGACGCTGAAAAAATCTTATTTATTAGAAACAGTCTGGCCGGTAGTCAGTCTGTTTTGCTTTTTCAAGGCACGTATAACGCGAGTAATGACCTAGAAATCCCTGCTGGGGTGGATATGGTCGTTAGATTTGATGGTGCGGGCGCTTCTGCGACCGTAACAGACGTATTTACTAAGCTTCGCGCCACTGAAATTACCACGCCTACGCTTACTGCGGGGACTGCCGACATTAATGGAGGTTCCGTAGACGGTGCCACTGTGGGTGCAGCCAGTGCCTCAACTGGCGCATTTACGACGCTTACCGCCAGCACCAGTTTGAACATTGCCAGCTCTACTACGGTAGATGGCGTTCTTGACGAAGACAATATGGCGTCAGATAGCGCCACCAAACTTGCTACGCAGCAATCTATTAAAGCTTACGTAGATAGCCAAGTCGGCACGGTGGATACGCTGGCCGAGATTTTGGCGAACGGCAACACGTCCGGTGCAAACAACCTGATTATCGACAACGGTCAGGCGCTGACTGCAAATACGATTAACGAGACTACCGCAGGTACTGGTGTCACGATTGATAGTGTTTTGCTAAAAGATGACGTTGTTAATGCAACCGACATCGAAACTAGCAATATTTCTGCTAACGACGGCACGGCTGCGGCAACGATTGCGAACAGCACTGGCAACTTTACGATTACTAACTTTATATCTAATTCTGTAGATATTGGTGGTGGGGCTATTGACGGCACCAACATTGGCGCATCTAGCGCGGCCACCGGCACGTTTACTACGTTCACCTCCACAGGCATCGACGATAACGCCACAAGCACTGCGATTACGATTGATTCTAGCCAGAATGTTGGTATTGGCACGACTTCTGCGCTTGCTGGTGGGATTTTGTCTGTTGAGCAAGGCTCAGGAACCCATGCTATTGTTGCAAATTCTGATACCGCCTCGGCCCCTTCTATTTATCTGCGGACTATTGGCGGGACCGCAACAGAATCTTATATAACATTTAACGACTCAACTGCTCTGGCATTTACGACCACATCTGCCGAACGTATGCGTATCGACTCCAGCGGCAACGTTGGTATTGGCACTGCGAGTCCGTCATCACTTGGGTTGCTTGCCGTAGGCGATGGAGCCACTGGAACAAAAACAATAGCAATAAATGGTTCTGGGTCATCTACATCTGTAATGGATATTGACTTTAGGGGTGGTGGCACTGGCGGCCCCGCTGGTCGCGTAAGATTTGAGTCAAGCACAAAAGACTTATCCTTCTGGACGGGTAACTACGCATCTATTGCACAAAGAATGACCATTACTGATGCTGGCAACGTTGGTATTGGCACTTCGAGTCCTAATGCAACACTAGCTTTTGGTGGCAGTAGTGATGTTGCCTTTAATACAAGTCTTGGATCAACAGGAACATACGGGCAAATTAAAGCATTTAACACTTTAGCACCCTCTAACCCAGCAACAAACATCCGGTTTATTCGTGACGTTGCTTCTATTGGTAACGACGGCGCAATCTGTTTTGACACGGTAAATACAGAACGTATGCGTATCGACTCTAGTGGCAACGTTGGTATTGGTACGAGTTCGCCTACGGGTGTTTTAACTAGCTATAAGTCTACTGATGGCGACCCAGTATTAGGACATTTCTATAACGATAACGCCGGTACAGCAACAGAAGCGACTGTTTATGTAACCAATAGTTCAACAGTAAGCCATGGTTTATTCCTACAAACCACAGGAACAGCTTTTACAACAAACGGTGGTTTTGTTCAGGATGGCTCGGTGATTGGGTCTGGTAGTGGCGCTTCTGGCGGTTTGTCTATTATGACAAGAGCTAACGCACCCATGCGTTTTTATACCAACGGCCACACAAACGAACGCATGCGCATCGACTCAAGCGGCAACGTTGGAATTAGTACTACGAGTCCGGGAACAAAATTACACATTGTAGCAGGTAGTTCTGGAGGCTCTCTAACCGAAGGTTTAAGAGTTTCAGACAACACTTATACAAACGTTCAATTACTCTCTGGTGGTGCTGACGGTGAAATCCGCGTAGGTGCTTCCGGAGTTATGCGCGGTGTATATAAAGCGCAGTTTGCAGGAACTAGAACAGCAAATACTTTTGCTCTTGGGACTAACTCAACAAACGCGATTTTTATAGACACCTCACAGAACGTTGGTATTGGTACTGATGTTCCTGATGGAAAGCTAAATGTGTTTTCTGCAAGCGCAGGAAGCGTTACTGCTGATGCAGACGCTGATGAACTTGTTTTAGAAAACAGCGGCAACGTTGGCCTTAGTTTATTAACCGCCTCAACCGGCGAAAGTGGAATTTATTTTGGTAATCCGGGTACTAATGGACAAAAGGATTTTTACCTAAAGTTTTACCACGAGTCACACGCAACAACAGCAAACCGTAGAGCCTTTACGTTTAATACAGGTTCAGCAGAACGTATGCGTATCAACTCAAGCGGCAACTTGCTGCTTGGGACTACTTCTGAAACTGGTCATTTTACAAACGGGCTTCCTACTGCGACGCTTTCTACAGGCTCTACTGGTGGTACATCTTTTGTTAGAACCCACAGAGCCAGCTCATCAAATAACGCAACGGTAGATGCTTTCCGCTTTTTAGATGCTAATGGAAACGTGAATAATGGTTATGTAAATGGCCACCTTTATGTCACGGTAAATGGCTCAAGCGGATTATATTCTTCAACGCGAATGTATTACATACAGACAAACTCCAACGGCACACTTAATTCTAATTTTACATTGATTTCAACTGCCACTCGCGGAACTGACCCAGTTTCTTCTATTGCTATGGTTAATGATGGGGGAAGCGGGGCTGTAAAAATACAAATTACATATATTAACAACGGCCCAGTTGTCGATTTTGGTTATTCAACCATTACTTTTATTGGGCAAGCATAGTAAGGAGAAAAAACTATGGAATTTAATTGGTCAGTCCCTGCGATGGACTATAACGTATCGCAAGACGGTCACACCAACGTAGTGACTACCGTACACTGGCGCTGTTACAAAACAGATGATAGCGGCAATACCGGAAGCGCTTACAGCACGGTTGCTCTTGGTCCTCCCGGTACACCGTTTGTTGAATGGGCCGACATTACCGAAACCATGGCGGTTGATTGGGCTAAGGCGGCAATGGGCGCGGAAGAGGTAGCGGCTGTTGAGGCTAATATCGACGCTCAAATTGAAGCTTTGGTAAACCCCACTACCGGCGAAGGTGTACCTTGGACTTAATTTTAACTTAACTTAGAAAGGAGACTAATGATGGCGAAAGATGAAAAGAAAACCGTCACAGTCGATGATGTTGAATACAACGTCGAAGATTTAACCGAAGAGCAGATAGCTCTGTGCAACCACGTTGCAGATTTAGACCGAAAACTAGCGAACGCTCGCTTTAACGTGGACCAGCTTGCTTTTGGTCGAGAAGCTTTTTTTCGAGAGTTAAAAGCTTCTTTAGAGGCTAAAGAAGACGCTGAGTGAGGAATGAATGCCGCTACAAAAGTTACAGTTCAGACCGGGTGTAAATAGAGAAACCACCTCGTATACCAACGAGGGGGGCTGGTTTGACTGTGACAAAGTGCGGTTTAGGTTTGGAACGCCCGAAAAAATTGGGGGCTGGGAACGACTTTCAGGCAAAAGCTTCCTTGGCACCTGTCGGGCGCTTCATCCGTTTGTTGCTTTAGACGGAACGAGCTACATCGGCGTAGGTACACACCTCAAGTATTACATTAATGAGGGTGGGGGTTACGCCGACATTACGCCAATCCGTGCAACAACGGCTGCGGGCGATGTAACGTTTGCCGCGACCAACGGCTCTTCTACGATCACTGTCACTGACACCAACCACGGCGCACAAGAAAACGATTTTGTTACGTTTTCAGGCGCTGTAAGCCTTGGTGGTCAGATTACGGCAGACGTTCTCAACCAAGAGTATCAGATTTCTCGCGTAGAAAACGCCAACACTTACGAGATTATAGCTCGTGAGGTAAATACGCTTGCAGATATTACCATTGATGGCCAGTACACCCCCGTTCCCGTCGTGGCAGACGGTTCAGACACCGGTAACGGCGGAGCATCTGTTGTTGGGGCTTATCAAGTTCTAACCGGTCTGGATACAACCGTCGCTGGTACGGGTTGGGGTGCAGGCACGTGGTCCCGAGGAACGTGGGGATCGGGTGCTACTCTGACTGCGATTGGCGATACCTTGCGTATTTGGAGCCATGACAACTTTGGTGAAGACCTCATCATTAACATCCGCAATGGTGGTATCTACTATTGGGATAAATCGACCAGTTCGGCACCCTTTACACGGGCCGTGGCCCTTTCAGACCTTGCCGGGGCGGACGCCACGACACCTACGATTGCTAAACAGGTTCTAATTTCTGACCGTGACAGGCACGTAATCGTGTTTGGCTGTGATCCTCAAGATGACATTGGTACGCAAGACCCGCTTTTGATCCGGTTTTCCGACCAAGAAAACCCCTTGGTTTGGGCGGCTGCTGCAACTAACACGGCAGGTGATCTGCGGATCGGTACAGGTTCTGAAATCATCACGGCCCTCGAAACACGGCAGCAGATTCTCGTGTTTACGGACACGTCGCTACACGCGATGCAGTATTTGGGGCCGCCCTTCACCTTTGGTATCAACGAAATTGCGACAAACGTGACAATTGCAGGCCCTTTGGCTGCGGTTGCCGTAGACGATCTCGTTTTTTGGATGGGTGAAGAAGACTTTTATATGTATACCGGGCAGGTGCAAAAGCTACCTTGTTCGGTGCGTTCTTTCGTTTTCAACGACTTTAACGTCAGCCAACAAGAGAAAGTTACCTGCGGCGTTAATTCTGCTTATTCGGAAATTTGGTGGTTTTATCCGTCTGCGGATTCTGACAACATCGACAGGTATGTGGTTTACAACTATCAAGAGCAGGTTTGGTACTACGGAACTTTGGATCGCTCGGTTTGGCTGGATCGTGGGATTAATCAATACCCTATTGCTGCATCGTTGGACGGATACCTTTATTACCACGAGTTTGGATTTGATGATGGTAGCGTAAATCCACCCGTTTCGATTGACGCCTACATTGAAAGCAGCCAGATGTCGATTGGTGCTGGAGACAATTTTGTTTTCCTCAGCCGATTGATTCCAGATGTGACCTTTAACGGCTCTACTGCCGAATCACCAAGCGTAGATTTTACTTTGCAGACCAGAAATTGGCCCGGTGCGGCGTATTCATCGACGACAGATAGTCCAGTGACGCGAAGTGCAACAGTGCCGGTCGAGCAATTTACGAACGAAGTAAACATACGACTACGTGGTCGGTCTTTTGCATTCAAGATAGCCTCTGATGAAACCGGTGTGGGGTGGCGTTTGGGCACACCACGTGTAGACATGCGGCAGGATGGTCGCCGATGAGTAGAGGACTGGTACAGCCGCTATTTCCAAATGCGCCTGCCGAATACGATCAGATGTATCAGGCAGAGATTGTCCGTGCCTTCTCTGTATTTTTGAACCAAGTTAACAATCCGGGTCCGTGGCGGGCCTCAAGTCTTACATTAACCGATTTGCAGACGGACGATTTTGGCTTGGAAAACGGTGGCGTTTTTCAGGTAGACGGTTTCTTAAAAATTGCGCTTGCAAACAAACCACACCCCCGTGGGGTGTCAGCAACGGGGGCCGTGGGTAGTGTCACGGTGACAACATCATGAGTGAAACAATTATTATTATGCCTAACGGCAGCAAGTGGAGACCTTCCACAAGCCGGGATGTGGTTCATTGCGTCAGTTGTGAAAACGAAGTGGATACACCGGAAGAAATCGCTTCTTATCCCGATGGGAACTGCCCGCAGTGCGGTTCTTCATGGACTGGTGGGGAAAAGAGAAGTACAATGATACAGGTAACTATGCCTGAAAGTATTACTGGTGGAGCGGGATAATGGCAGAAGTAGCTGAAAAAATGGAAGAGTTAACCGTTCCCGAGGGTGGTATCGCTGATTTCATCATGGAGGACGAAGAAGCGGATGCCGTTTACGGTCCGGATTCTGATGGCACGGAAGAGTTTGGCGATGATGGTATCGCGCAATTTCCTGCCTTAACCAAAAAGATGGCGGCCATGGGTCGTGAGGGCGATGATAGCATTGCTCACGTCGAAACCGGTGAACTAATTATACCCGCAGCGCTAATTGCTGACAACGAGGAGCTTAAAGAACTGCTCTTCGAGCGTATGCGTGAGTATGGCATTGAAGACCCAGAGCGTTACGTTGTGGGTTCTGACTC
>Ga0181573_10004984_pt1 | contig 11125 bp, 11 predicted proteins | sample 101ome_25_FD_148643 | JGI IMG/M metagenome (GOLD analysis project Ga0181573, IMG submission 148643) | Coastal salt marsh microbial communities from the Groves Creek Marsh, Skidaway Island, Georgia - 101409BT metaG (spades assembly) | ecosystem: Environmental > Aquatic > Marine > Intertidal zone...
TTTCCGCGCCCGGTTGATTTCTCCCGATTCCACGGCACATAGAGACGCAAGCGGGCGATATGCGTTGATGATTCACCGGGTGTAGGCCAGAATACGCGCAATTTTTCGAGCTGGAATCTCATGAGTACTGATAAACGAGCCGCGAACGCAATCCGGGCACTGACGATGGATGCTGTGCAGAAGGCCAAGTCCGGTCATCCAGGTGCACCAATGGGTATGGCGGATATTGCCGAGGTTCTCTGGACCGATCTGATGCGACATAACCCGGCAAACCCGGATTGGTTCAATCGCGATCGGTTCGTGCTCTCTAACGGCCATGGCTCGATGCTGCTTTACTCGCTGTTGCACCTGACAGGCTATGACCTGTCGATGGATGAGATTCGTAACTTTCGTCAGCTCCATTCAAAAACGGCAGGACACCCTGAGTATGGCGAAACGCCTGGCGTTGAAACCACGACTGGCCCTCTCGGGCAGGGGTTTGCCAACGCTGTGGGTATGGCGATTGCTGAAAAGATTCTCGCTGCCCGCTTCAACCAGCCAGGCTTCAATATCGTTGACCACTTTACCTATGTTTTCGCGGGCGATGGTTGTCTGATGGAAGGGGTTTCTCACGAGGCTGCTTCCCTCGCCGGCACTTTGGGGCTTGCCAAACTGATTTGTGTCTATGATGACAATGGCATCAGCATTGACGGGCCGATCAACGGCTGGTTTACCGACAATACGCCGGCCCGGTTCGAAGCTTACGGCTGGCATGTCATCGACGAGGTTGATGGCCATGATCGGGCAGCAGTCAAAGCCGCTATTGAATCGGCACGTCAGACTGACAAGCCCAGTATTATCTGCTGCAAGACGTCGATCGGTTATGGTTCGCCTAACAAAGCAGGTACGGCTTCCAGCCATGGCTCGCCGCTGGGTGACGATGAAATTACGCTGACCCGCGAAGCGCTGGGCTGGACCGAGGCACCGTTTGAGATACCTGATGACGTATATCAGGTCTGGGACTGCCGGCAGAAGGGTGCAGAAAGTGAGAACACCTGGCGCCAGCAGCTGGCCGAGTACGCGGCCACCTACACTGACCTGGCAGAAGAACTTGAACGTACGATCAGACGCGAACTGCCCGTTGACTGGGACCTGGCAATGCAAAGCCTTGCCAAAGAACTCCAGGCTGACGCGAAAACCGTTGCCTCACGCAGTGCTTCCGGCGACGTTATCGCCAAAGTTGCGGCCATGCTGCCTGAGCTGACCGGAGGCTCTGCTGATCTCTCTGGCTCAAACTGCACTATCTGGCCGACGGCAACAGCGATGAGCGGTGCCACAGCGGATGCGAATTATATTTATTATGGCGTTCGAGAATTTGGCATGACAGCCATTGGCAACGGCATGGCTCTGCATGGTGGCCTGCGGCCATTTTCCGGCACGTTTCTGATTTTCATGGAATATGCCCGTAATGCGGCGCGGATGGCCGCACTCATGGGTGTGCCGAATATTCTGGTCTATACCCATGATTCTATCGGCCAGGGGGAAGACGGGCCCACCCACCAGCCAATCGAACAACTGGCAAACCTGCGTGGGACACCGAATATGCGTGTTTGGCGCCCCGCTGATGCGGTTGAAACGGTGTATGCCTGGAAAAGCGCGATAGAAAATAACGACGGCCCAACCGCCCTTGTCTTTAGCCGCCAGGGCCTGCCGACGTTGGCGCGTTCCGAAGAACAGCTGGCAGCGATTGCCCGGGGTGCCTACATCCTGTTTGAAACGGATGCAGCGCCTGAAAACATCATCATTGCTACCGGCTCGGAAGTTAATCTTGCGCTCGACGCAGCGCAGCAACTGGCCGCTGAGAGCGTGTCGGTGCGAGTTGTCTCGATGCCGTCGGTTGAGGTGTTTGAACAACAGGACGTTGAATACCATGAGCAGGTTCTGCCCGCCAGTACCCGCAAACGATTGGCAGTTGAAGCCGCCCATGTCGATTATTGGCGCAAATGGGTCGGCCTCGATGGTGATGTCATTGGCATGGCGAGTTTTGGTGCCAGTGCACCAGGCGGTGATCTCTTTGAACACTTCGGCTTCACGGCTGAGAAGGTTGTGGCCGCGGTGAAGGGACTGAATGCGTGAATGTCGTTGAGCTGACGAGCCTCGACATCACCGGCAAGCGCGTCTTGATCCGTGAGGATCTCAACGTTCCGGTTGATGCCGGCAGAGTGACTAGCGATGCCCGCATCCGAGCGGCCCTGCCAACGTTGCAGCACGCCGTTGCCGCGGGCGCCAAAGTGATGGTCATGTCTCACCTGGGCCGACCGGAAGAAGGCAAGTCGATTTCCGCCCAGCCCGACGCGAGCCTCGCGCCGGTTGCAGAATGTATCGAATCCCTCTCGGGCCTTAAGGTCCGTCTCGTCGAAAACTATCTCAACGGCTATAAACCGGGTGACGAGGACATCGCCCTCTTCGAGAACATTCGAATCAACGCGGGTGAAAAGAAGAACGACGAAGCGCTCTCGAGAAAGCTGGCAGCGCTTGCCGACATCTACGTCATGGATGCGTTCGGTACCGCGCACCGCGCTCAGGCGAGCACCGAAGGCGTTGCGCGGTATGCGTCTGTAGCCTGTGCAGGTCCACTGCTCGCTGCTGAGCTTGAAGCGCTCGGTCGTGCTCTCGCGAGCCCCGCTAAACCAATGACCGCCATTGTCGGCGGCAGTAAGGTGTCGACCAAGTTGGAAGTGCTTGATGCACTTGTCGATAAAGTTGATTCCCTTATCGTTGGTGGTGGCATTGCCAATACGTTTCTCGCCGCAACAGGTGTCGAGGTTGGCGCATCGCTGTTTGAGGAGGATTTGCTCGATACCGCGAGAAAGCTGCTGGATAGGGTCGATATCCCCCTGCCTACTGACGTAGTGGTGGCAAAGGCGATCAGCGCCGACGCGGAAGCTGTCACCAAGACAGTGGCAGAGATTGCCTCAGACGACATGATTCTCGATATTGGCCCTGATTCGGCAGCCCGTATCGCTGAGATTGTGAGGGCATCACAAACCATCCTCTGGAATGGACCAGTGGGTGTTTTTGAGTTCCCTCAGTTCGCAGCCGGCACTCGGTCACTATCCTTGAGCATAGCCGAGAGCGAGGCTTTTTCGCTGGCAGGGGGTGGTGACACGCTCGCCGCAATCGATCAGTTCGAGGTAACGGATAGAATTTCATACATATCAACTGGCGGTGGTGCTTTTCTCGAGTTCGTCGAAGGGAAAGTGCTCCCAGCCGTCGCCGCGCTCGAGGCGCGCGCCGCAGAGTAGAGAGACAGACTTTAAGGAGACAGATATGGCACTTGTCAGTATGAGACAGCTGCTCGATCACGCAGCAGAAAATGATTACGGCGTACCCGCCTTCAATGTCAACAATCTGGAACAGATGCGCGCCATCATGGAAGGTGCCCAGCAGACCGACAGCCCGGTTATCGTTCAGGCGTCGGCTGGTGCGCGCAAGTACGCGGGTCCGAACTTTCTGCGCCACCTGATTCTGGCAGCGATCGAAGAGTTCCCGGGTATTCCGGTCGTCATGCATCAGGATCACGGTGCGTCACCGGACGTTTGTCAACGCAGCATCCAGCTCGGATTTTCGTCGGTCATGATGGACGGTTCGTTATTGGAAGATCAGAAAACCCCTGCCAGCTACGAATACAATGTTGATGTCACCAAGCGCACGGTGGATATGGCCCACGCCTGCGGCGTCACCGTTGAGGGCGAACTGGGTTGCCTCGGGTCCCTTGAAACAGGAGAAGCTGGCGAAGAGGATGGTGTCGGAGCAGCGGGCAAATTGAGTATGGATCAATTGCTGACTGATCCTGCCGAAGCAAAAGACTTCATCGAGAAGACTGGCTGTGACGCGCTGGCGATTGCTATCGGTACCAGTCACGGAGCCTACAAGTTTTCCCGCCCGCCGACCGGCGATATCCTCGCTATCGACCGCATTCGCGAAATCCATGAAGCGATTCCAAATACTCACCTGGTCATGCACGGTTCTTCCAGCGTGCCTCAGGACTGGCTTAAGGTCATCAATGAGAACGGTGGCGAAATCCCGGAGACCTATGGCGTCCCGGTTGAGGAAATCCAGGAAGGCATCAAGCATGGTGTGCGCAAGGTGAATATTGATACGGATCTTCGCCTGGCTTCGACTGGCTCCATTCGCCGTTTTATGAGCGAGAACAAGGCTGAATTTGATCCACGCAAGTATCTCGCTGAGTCGCAGCAGGCCATGCGGGATATCGTCATTGCTCGTTACGAGGCCTTCGGTACGGCGGGTAACGCCTCGAAGATTAAACCAGTCTCGCTGGATGCGATGGTGGAAAAATACAGAGCGGTGTCGAGCTAAACGCGGATCTCGTCGATCTCACCTGAAGCCCGGGCGATCAGCAGCAGGTTTGCCGGTCGCCTGGCAAACAGCCCCTGGGTGACCACGCCTGTGATGCTGTTGATCGCATCCTCCAGGGCGCAGGCATCTTCAATCTCAAGGCCGTGGACATCGAGTATCACGTTGCCGTTGTCAGTTACGAAGCCCTGCCGATAAACCGGCTGGCCGCCAAGGGGAACCAGGTTTCGAGCTACAGCCGATCGCGCCATAGGTATCACCTCAACAGGCAGTGGAAACCTGCCGAGTGTATCGACTAGCTTTGACTCGTCGACGATACAGATGAATTCCTTTGCTACCGAGGCGACAATCTTTTCTCGTGTCAGGGCACCCCCGCCCCCCTTGATCAGCTCCAGCCTGCCATTGGCTTCATCTGCACCATCAACGTAAACCAACATCTCATTGACGTCGTTCAGATCAAAGACAGTAATGCCATGGCCCAGCAGGCGCTCTGCGGTTGCTTCTGAGCTGGCGACAGCACCCTCGAACTTGTGCTTCATTTCTGCCAGTGCATCGATGAAGCAGTTGGCCGTAGAGCCGGTGCCAACGCCGATGATGGCATCCCGCGTCAAAAGAGGTTCGATATAAGCCGCGGCTCGGCGGCCGACAGCCTGTTTGAGTTCTTCCTGATTCATGCACTAAAGGTTACCAACATAACCGATCGAGAGTTACCGCTTTTTTGAAATTGGTAAGCGCTGCCGCTTTATATATGATCAATTAATGGACAAGTACGTGAAAAAAATTCTTGAGGCCAACGTCTACGACGTCGCCGAGCAGACACCCCTCGATCCTGCGCGACGGTTATCCGAACGTCTGCGAGCGACGGTATTGTTGAAGCGTGAGGATATGCAGCCGGTCTTCAGCTTCAAAATTCGCGGTGCATTCAACCGGATCAGACAACTCAGCGCTGAGGAGAAGGCCAGAGGTGTCATCACGGCCTCCGCCGGCAACCATGCGCAAGGTGTTGCACTCGCTGCACGGGAGCTGGGTCTCACTGCCTACATTGTCATGGGTGAGAATACGCCAAGCATCAAAGTAGAGGCGGTCAGGGCGCTCGGTGGCAGTGTCATTCTCCGCGGGGAGTCCTATGACGAAGCGGCGGCACACGCAAAGGCGCTTTGTGAAAAGAACGGCTATACCTTTGTGCATCCCTTTGATGACGCGGATGTCATCGCCGGGCAGGGCACCATTGGCATGGAAATTCTCCGGCAGTACACCGGTGATGTCGATGTGATCTACGTACCCGTCGGCGGTGGTGGCCTGATTGCAGGCATCGGTGCTTACGTCAAGTACCTGAAGCCAGAGATCCGTGTGGTGGGTGTTGAGTGCGTCGGTTCAGATGCCATGCATCGCTCTTTCGAAGCTGGCCGAAGGGTTCGGCTCAAGTCGGAAGAACTGGATCAGTTCGCTGACGGCACTGCTGTCCTGCAGGTCGGAAAGGAGACCTACAGGCTGGCGCGCAAGGTTGTCGATGAGGTCATTACCGTCACCATCGATGAAATCTGTGCTGCGGTAAAGGACATTTTTGAGGATACCAGGACCATTGCCGAGCCGGCCGGGGCCCTTGCCGTTGCCGGCATGAAGAATCACCTCGAGCCGGGCGCAACAGGCGTGGCTGTCGTCAGTGGCGCCAACGTCAACTTTGATCGGCTCCGGCATATCTCTGAGCGCACCGAAGTCGGTGAACTTCGGGAAATTCTCCTCGGCGTGACGATTCCGGAGAAGCCGGGGAGTTTCAGACGGTTCTGTTCGACAATCGGCAAACGCAGCATTACAGAATTCAATTATCGGTTCATACGACCGGGGTCCGCCCACGTTCTGGTTGGCATCCAGACGACGCCGGGCGAGGACCGGGGCGAGCTGATTGAAAAACTGCGGAAGCGTTACGAAGTGCAGGATCTTTCAAACAATGAGGTAGCCGTGCTGCATGTCAGGCACATGGTGGGTGGTGCCGCTGATATCGACGACGAAAAGCTGTTCCGTTTTGAGTTTCCGGAAAAGCCCGGTGCCCTCCTGAAGTTTCTGACCGTACTCGGCAACCAGTTCAACATCTCCATGTTTCATTACCGCAATCACGGTGCCGCTTACGGCCGTGTGCTGGTAGGAATTCAGATTCCGGACAGCGAGATGAGCGCGTTTCTTGCCAAGCTGGCGAAGCTCAACTATCGCTTCTGGAATGAGACCGACAATCCCGCTTATCACCAGTTCCTGGGGAGCGCATCAGTCTGAGTGAAACTGGACGAATTCCTCTTCGAACGAGAAGCGTGACATGTCTTCGATCCGATCGACGTAGAGAACCCCGTCGAGGTGATCGAATTCATGCTGGAAAACGGTCGCAAGAAAGCCATGGGCTTCCTGCGCTGCCGGGTTGCCCTCCCGGTCAATGTAGTCCACCCGGATGTGCTGAGGCCTTTCAACGTATCCCATCATGCCCGGGACTGACAGGCAGCCCTCCCAGTAGCCCGCAGCCTGGTCCGCGAGAACTGAAATCTCAGGATTGATATACACATTGAAAGGCGTGTGCTCGATCTCGCCATAGCGAGTCGCAGTCTGTTCGATTTCTATGACTGCGATGCGGTAGCCGACGTCAATTTGCGGTGCGGCGAGTCCGATGCCGCCGGTAGAATGCAGCGTTTCCTGCATGTCCTCAATCAGTTGGTTGAATGCATCAGAGCCGATACGCTCAACAGGGTAGGGCTCCGCGCGCTTGCGCAGCGTCGGGTGCCCCATGCGAATCACGGTTCTGGCGGTCATGTTTTTCGGATTGTATTGATGATTGGGGGTTACGACTGGGTGGCGTCGAAAAGAGCGCCGGGCTGTTCGGGACAGCGCCTGGTTAGAAAATCACCTGGCCAGCAGCGCTAACGACGACGCCCATGCCGAAGACAAGAAAGAGTAAGAACATGAGGTCAGGCTTTTTTTTCATGCTAGAGGCTGCGTCTCGTCGATTGGACTGATGGTCCAAAAGTGATATGGGAGGAAAAGATATAGATGATATGCGCATGAATCAAGCGTAAAAACTGGAAAAAGCCTGTAGTTTGAAGGGGTTTCCGGACGAGTGAGTATTCGATTGATATTAGCAGATTGAAGTTCAGCGTCGGCGGTAGGTCTGGGATTCGGTCACGATGACATCCATGGGCACGTCATGAGCGGCAGGTTCGAAGTCCGCTTGCTGGCAGTCGAAAGCGACGCCGACAAGCGTGGTTCGCCGATACATCGGACTGGCCAGGCTTCGGTCGTAGTAGCCTGCCCCCATGCCGATACGATCGCAGCGCTGGTTAAAACCAACCAGTGGCACGCAGATCACATCAAGCTCTATGGCTCTGACCGGCGTTCCTGATCGATGGGCCGGCTCCAGGATACCGTAGCGGTTCTTGACCAACTGCGTCTGTTCGGGCTCAAAGGCCTCGAACGAGAGCGGCGATGTGCGGCTCAAGGCCCGGTCGATTACGGGCAGGTAAATGTCTTTACCCTCGTTGCTTGCGAGCTCTATAGCAGGCAGGGTATCGACTTCTTCCGGGGTGGGCAGGTAGAAGGCGATGTGACTGGCCCGTTGGAATGGCAGCAGCAACGCCAGGTTTCGTGCAATGGCGGCGGATTTTCTACTGCGCTCACTGGCGCTCAGGGCTCTGCGTTTGGAGCGGAGTAATTGCCGGAGGTTCATAAGGTCAAAAAATAAGTTCCCCAAATTGCCGCTGTTCGGATAGGCCCTTGAACCCAGCGGTTCAAGGCGGTGGTCTCCTTATGACCTCAGGCTTTCCGCTCGGCGAGTGGACATGCACATGGCACATGAAAAAAGACCTCCTGGGTGTCGCATAAAGGGTCGAGGACATAACGACTGGCAAACAACCCAGGGAACAGCGCTAATTATATCTTTAATGCGTGCTCAGGATGCAATTGGTTTTAGGGAAATTCAGGATTTTAGACGACTGATCGCAGCGTCAACTTTCGCGCTCAGCGAGGCGATTTCGGCATTCTGGGCGTCTAAACGGCTGCTAACCTGGGCCTGCTGAGAGCCCAGCGCACTGGCTCGTTCAGACTGGGTCAGCAGTTCATTGGTGAGATTCAGCGCAGCCATCACCGCCAGCCGATCGAGTCCGATGACGTTGGACTTCTCTTTCATCTCTCGCATCTGCTCGTCGAGGTAGTTGGCCGATCGTTGCAGTGCTTCGACTTCTTCTGCTTTACAGCTGACCTGGTAGTCCTTGTCGAGAATGGAAACCCTGACGGTTTTTGCGTCACTCACGTGTTATTTCCTTCAGTCCTGTTCCAAAGACTTCAGGCGCATGATCATCGCCTCAATCTTGGATTTTGCCAGCTCATTCTTCTCGAGCAGCTTGGTGCGCTCCTGCATCCACTTGTCACGCTCGGTTTCCATTGAAGAATGCCGTCGCTCAAGCTCATCGCAGAGTGCGATCAGTTCATCGATGCGCTGTTCGAGTGTCTGAAGATCCAAGGAGGTGCTCGACCGATTACCGTTGAGCAACTATAAAGCGGGTCAATCCTGTTGTTCAAGCTGACTTCGAGTAAAATCTGTGACATGTCGAAATTCTTAAGCTTCAAACACGAACTCGCTACTCACGATGTCGACCTGCATCCTTCAGAACTGCATGGCCTGATGGTCGGCTATGTCTGTGGCGCCGGCAGCGAGCTCAATCTCGACCAACGGCGTGCACTTTATATCAACTGGCTCGATGCTGATGTGCCGGATGACCTGCTGACGATGTTGGATGCAGCCCACGACCAGGCGGTAGAGAATCTCGATGAGTTTGCTAATTTCGAGTTCAGACTGCTGATACCGGCGGATGACCAGCCTATCCAGGAGCGGGCCATGTCAATCGCGTTGTGGTGCAGCGGATTTCTCTCAGGGCTGGGGGAGTCCGGACGCCAGATTGACCAGGAGCAGGGTGATGCCGCCGAGGCGCTCGGAGTCATAGCCCGAATCGCCGCGATGACTGACGAGGTGCCCGAGGGGGAAGATAACGAGGAAGACCTGACTGAGATCGAGGAGTTCGTGCGGGTCAGTACGCTGCTGGTCTTTGCCGAGACCCGGCCAGGCAGGCCACATTGATGGGTTCTCCACGATCGAAGCAACGGTTGTCGAGCAAAAAGATTGAGCTCGCTGAGTTTGTCCAGCGTCGGCGGGAGTTGTCTGCGTTGATGGAGGAAAACAGCATTGCGATCGTGCCTGCTGCAACAGCGCGGTTCCGAAACAGCGACGTCGAGTATCGTTTTCGCCAGGATAGTGACTTTCATTACCTCACCGGATTCGATGAGCCAGACAGCGTTTTCGTGCTGGTGCCGGGCCGCGATCACGGCGAATCTATCCTGTTTTGCCAGGAACGCGATGACCGGCGCGAACAATGGCACGGAGATATTATGGGGCCAGAGCGTGCCATGCAGCTCTATGGCATGGATGATGCTTTTCCACTTGCTGACATTGATGACATTCTGCCAGGTCTGATTGAGGGTCGAGCCAGGCTTTACTATGCAATGGGTGCCGAACGTGATTTCGACAGCCAGATCATTGACTGGGTAAAGATGATTTCTGCAGGGGGTCAGTCTGGTGCTGAACCGCCTGGCGAGTTTGTCCAACTTGAGCAGTACCTGCATGAGCTGAGGCTTTTCAAGAGTGCGGCGGAAATTCAGTTAATGCGACGGGCGGCAGCAGCTACGGTCCAGGGTCATCTCAGAATCCTTCAGACTACCGTCCCCGGAATGCCCGAATATGAAGTTGAGGCGGAGCTTTACCACGAGTTTGCGATGCATGGGGCACGTTATCCTGCCTACCCCGCGATCGTTGGCGGTGGCAATAATGCCTGTACCCTGCACTACCTCCGTAATGAGGAGCTGCTGGAAGAGGGTGACCTTGTGCTGGTCGATGCCGGTGCAGAGTATGCATACTATGCCTGTGACCTGACTCGAACCTTCCCTGTAAGCGGAAGATTTACTGATGCCCAGGCTGAAATCTACAACGTGGTGCTAAGAGCGCAAGAGGCAGCCATTCAAGAAGTGCGGGTGGGAAACACCTGGAACGTCCCCCATGCAGCAGCGGTCAGGGAGATTACGGCGGGCCTGATTGATCTCGGCTTTCTCAGCGGCGATCTGGACCAGCTCATCAGTGATGAGGCATACCTTGAATACTATCCACACAAGACCGGTCACTGGCTTGGCCTAGACGTACACGATGTCGGCGAGTATCAGGTCAATGGAGCCTGGCGCGTGTTTGAAGAAGGCATGGTCACGACGATTGAGCCGGGTATTTACGTCAGTGCAGATCAGCAGGCTGCACCGGCCCTTTATCGGGGTATCGGGGTTCGCATAGAAGACGACGTGCTGGTGACGCGCAAGGGGCCTGAGGTGCTGACTGCTGGCGTGCCGAAAACGATCGAGGCGATTGAATCGCTAATGGCGCAAGCGCATGGCTGATGCAGATATCTCGGTGGTAGGTGCCGGCTTTGTCGGCCTCTCGCTGGCCATCGCGGCTGCACAACGCGGTTTCAATGTCGACGTCATCGATCAGAAGGCGGCACCAGTCATGCCGGAGCAGAATTCGTCAAACGTGATAGCAGTAAATCCGGCCTCCGCCGAATTCCTTCAGCAGCTCGGTGTATGGGACCTTGTGCCCGGAAAATTTCGCCCGGCCTACGATTCGATGCAGGTTATCGACGGCACCGGCACCGGGCAGATCAACTTCACGGCAGCTGAAGCTGGCCTGCCCGAACTTGGT
>Ga0181573_10004985_pt1 | contig 11123 bp, 8 predicted proteins | sample 101ome_25_FD_148643 | JGI IMG/M metagenome (GOLD analysis project Ga0181573, IMG submission 148643) | Coastal salt marsh microbial communities from the Groves Creek Marsh, Skidaway Island, Georgia - 101409BT metaG (spades assembly) | ecosystem: Environmental > Aquatic > Marine > Intertidal zone...
TACCGGCGAAGGGGATACTAGAAATCCAATCGAAGAAGTTTTAAAGCCGCAAACTGGACGCAATGTCATGTGCGCGGGATATTGCGTGTACGGTAGTAGCACAGACTTAGTGATTGCAACGAGGAAGAATACGAGAGTTGTTGGATGGACGCTTGACCCTTCTTCCAACACGTACGTGAAAACGCGGGCAAATATATCGATTCCTCAACGGGGGAAGATATATAGCATAAACGAAGGGTATGAGCACAAATTTTCAGAAGGTATGAAAAAATACATTCGCGATTGTAAAGATTCGTCGTCTATGACGGCTCGCTACGTTGGATCTATGGTAGCTGACGTGCATCGAACTTTACTCGCCGGAGGTTCATTTCACTATCCACTCGGTAAACTGAGGATGTTGTATGAATGTTTTCCAATGGCCCTTGTGATTGAAGTAGCGGGAGGACTTTCTATCTCAGACACCGGGTCGAATACATTAGATAGCGCAGTTGAGTCCATTCATGAGCGAGGCGCCATCCACCTTGGATCGAAGGAGAACATGGACGAGCTCAAAAAATGTTTGGGATTGTGATGAGAATTTTTTTTCACGCTCTCGCGCACTGCGCCTTGCGCAGGCGTATAAGATATATAGTTTGCCTTTTTAGCTGTGTGATGTGTGTGCGTTTGAATTTATTGTTTTTGTGATTTATTCGGATAATAAAGTATTATCGTCGGTTAAAAATTACAATCTCGTCTTTCTCTTCTTCTTGTGTTCATGTTGTTCTCTTTTTGGTTTGTTTAATATTATCATTTTGATGTTCTCGCGGCGTTTATGTGTGTTCTTTTTCATTGTGTTTCTTTCTTTCGCATTTATTTAGAATGCGCTGCAGAGTTGCAAATCTTGACGAACGCTTCGCCGTCCAAAGAGGCGCCGCCGACAAGAAATCCGTCGATGTCCGGCTTCGTCGCCAACTCATCGCAGTTGCCAGCGTTCACGCTTCCGCCGTATTGGATTCTCACCTTGGAGGCCACATCCGGGGAGACGTTTTCACTCATCCACTTTCGAACACCGGCGTGCACTTCTTGCGCTTGGTCCGGAGTAGCAACTTTACCAGTCCCGATAGCCCAGACTGGTTCGTAAGCGATGATGATGTTCTCCCAGTCCTTTTCAGTCACGCAATCGACAATGGCTTTGAGTTGCGCGAAGCACACGTTCAAGGTGTCACCCGCCTCTCTTTGCGCTAACGATTCGCCTATGCACGCCACCACCTTCACTCCAGTATCTAACGCATATTTAGTCTTCAAGCCGACAAATTCGTTCGTTTCACCGCACAAAGATCTTCTCTCCGAGTGTCCCAAAATGACCCACGGAATGTTCGCGTCTTTCAACATCTCCGCAGAGACTTCTCCAGTGAAAGCACCACCTTTGCTAACCCAGCAGTTTTGCGCTGCAATTTGATACGGGGCCTTCAATTTCGATTGAACTCTGTCTATGTATACCATCGGCGGCGCACAAATGACTTCTACGTCGGCCGTGATCTTCCCACTGTTCAAACTCGCGCATAATTTATCGATGGAGTCTTTCGTTCCGTTGCATTTCCAGTTTCCTCCGACGACGAACTTTCCGGTGCCAGCGCACACGACGAGAGAAGACGCGTGTCGTCTGTTCTCTCTCGCGAACGCGTGCTGCGCTCTCATCTTTACCAAGTTATTGCTCGCTTGTCCGCCTCTCATGGTGATCCTCTGGGAAGACGCGAGTTGCGAGGAAGACGCGGATGTGGAGGTGGTGTTCGTAAAACTCATCATCATCATCATTATCTTTCTTTCGTGATATCGACGACGTACGTGTCTGTGATAATAATTCTTTCCCTTGTGCGACTTCTTACGAGAGAAGAGTAAAAAAAAACCTTTCTTCGAGGGTTTGTGGTATCTTTGCTACGAAAAGCAACAAGACAAATAAATGAGCGCGTGTGCGTGTGTCTGCAAAGTTTGTCCGCGCGCGCGCAACAACAACAACAACAACAACACGGTAAAAGTTTTGTATGAGGAGACACCCTCGGCCGCGAAAATCGAAAAGATTATCCATCGCATCGGTTTTTTGCGTGAACTTTTAGGGTGTCAATGGCAAATCTTGGTACGCGGCGCTCCCTTGGCTGCCACAAACAAAAGCCACAAAAAAAAAGAGAAAAAAAACGCTGTGTGTGTGTGAGTTGGAAAAAGATGAGCGCAAGCGTCCCGAGCAGCAAAAGCACTAGTAGTTTCTGTCGAGCGATTTGCGACAATCGCGGACGACGCTCTTCTTCTACTTCCCACTCCGCGAGAAGGAATCGCGATCAGATCGGCGGTCCAAAGTTCCACCACTCCAAGTCGTTGCGACAAAGAAAGTTACGCAACGATGAAATTCGTGCGTCGTCGACTTCAGATATATCTGTTTCTGATGACGACGACGACGACGTAAAAAATGTCGTGATCATTGGATCGGGGCCGGCTGGATACACGGCGTCGATATACACCGGCAGAGCAAACTTGGCGCCGATATGCTTCGAAGGGTTTCAGAGCGGTGGCGTCGCTGGAGGTCAGTTGATGAGCACGACCGAAGTTGAAAATTTTCCAGGCTTTCCCGAAGGCGTCACTGGACCGGAGTTGATGGAGCGAATGCGTCAGCAAGCCTTGCGATGGGGCGCGGAATTATACCCAGAGGATGTCATCAGCGTCGATTTCTCGAAGCGACCGTTTGAAATTAAATCAGAAGAACGAACGATGAGAGCGAACGCGATCATCTTAGCCACCGGGGCGACGGCGAAGCGTTTACGCATACCGAGCGAAGAGAAATTTTGGAGCAAAGGCATCTCGGCGTGTGCGATTTGCGACGGCGCTTCGCCCGCTTTCGCGCAAAAAGAACTCGCAGTCGTTGGCGGTGGCGATTCCGCGTGTGAAGAGGCAATTTATTTGACGAAATACGCCTCCAAGGTTCACTTGCTCGTCAGAGGAGAAGAGATGAGAGCATCCAAGGCGATGAGAGACCGAGTGTTGGACTCTTCGGACGTGATTGTGCACTTTAACACGTCCGTCGAAGATGCGACGGGTAACGCTCAAGGCTTCTTAGAAAGTCTCAAACTCATAAACACAAAAACAAACGAGGCCATCCCCGAGCCTCTTAAAGTTGCTGGCATGTTTTACGGTATTGGACACACACCGAATACAAAGTTTCTCAACTCTCAACTCGGCACCGACGAAGACGGTTTCATCATCGTCAGCGATCACGATAAGACGTCCACCTCCGTAGAAGGCGTTTTCTCAGCCGGAGACGTGCACGACAAAGAATGGCGACAAGCCATAACAGCGGCTGGAAGTGGCTGCCAAGCGGCCATATCTGTAGAAAGATATCTGCAAATGAACAAGCTCTTGAAAGAAGTCAAGGTGGTGGATACCAAAGACGCGAAAGCAGAAATCGAAGCCGCGAAGAAGAAAGAGGCGGAAGCGCCGAAGAAGAAGACGCACGAACCTGCGATTGATGCTGATAACTTTGATATAGATAGACAAAAACATCAAGGTCAGTACGCGCTTCGTAAGTTGTACCACGAGTCGCCGCGTCCTTTAGTCGTGATGTACACGAGCCCGACGTGCGGCCCGTGTAAACGACTGAAACCGATGCTCAACACAGTGCTAGATGAGTACGAGAAGTCCATCCATTACGTGGAAATTGACATCGCGGAAGATCCCGAGATTGCCGAATCTGCTGGTATTATGGGTACTCCGTGCGTGCAAGTGTTTAAAGATAAAGCGAGAGTTGCGGTCATCAACGGCGTCAAGATGAAGAGCGAATATAGAAAAATTTTCAGCGAGCAGTTGATTGAAAGTTCCGCCGCGTAATTACTCGAAAAGAAATAGAGAATGACAAAGCGTGATTTGTAATGCATTATTGTGCACCGAGCGCATTGAATGAGAACAACTGCAGCGACAACATAATACGTGCACATATACACGTATACTTTTATATAATACAGTAAAGAACAAGCGTTCGTTCGTCTCTTTTTTCTTTTTTTTCAAAATGAAAACTCATTCTGTCTGATTTTGACGCTCCTTGATGGTCTCCTCGCCTTGCGAGTTTTGATGCGTGACGCCAACACCCAATTCGCTCACACAAATTTTTTTTTTCCCCGCGCGTGTGGGTTAGCTTCACAAAGAAATTATTCTTGTTGTGCTTAAAAAAAAACAATGGACGAGAACGGAAATACCATCATCAAAACGAAGCCAAGAACTGGAGCGAGACGCGTTCTCGTCACCGGTGGCGCTGGATTTGTCGGGTCGCACTTGTGCGATGCCTTGGTCGCTGTGCGTGATTACTCTTTTTTTTTCTTCTTCGCGCTTCTCCCTCCTCGATCGAACGCTACGATGAATGAAAACAACAAATTTCCGAGACGCGCGCTGACCACTTTCTTCCATTTCTTTCGCGCTTTAAAACAGAGAGGCGACTACGTCATTTGCATGGGTACGCGATTAGTGCATCGTTTCGGCTCAATCGTCGCGCCATCGGTGTGAATCTTTCGCGCGCGCGCGCGCGTTTTTTGTTTTTTTTTGTTCTCGAAAGAAGACGAAGAAGAGAGACGAGACTTGACGCGGGACTCCACGTAAAAAGTGCTCATAAAAAAAAGTTGGTTGAGGAAGCGAGAAATCTCCTTCTTTCCTTCTTCTTCTTCTTATTCCTCTTTTTGTCGTCAAACCATCGTCGTCGTCATCGCAACCACCGATTCTGGTTGCACAACTTTGTTCTCTGAAGCGAACTAACGCGTCGCACGAATACTCTTACTCTGTAAACGCACGAACAGACTCTCTCTTTACTGGTTCCAAAGACAACATCAAACACCATTTCGGGAAGGAAAACTTTGAGTTTATTCGTCACGACGTCGTCGAACCGATCTTGCTCGAAGTCGATGAAGTGTACCACTTGGCGTGCCCAGCCTCTCCGATTCACTACAAATTTAATCCGGTGAAAACGATTAAAACGTCCGTCATTGGTACCATGAACATGTTGGGTTTGGCGAAGCGCACCAAGGCTAAATTTTTGTTGACGTCCACGTCCGAGGTGTACGGCGATCCGTTGGAGCATCCGCAAAAAGAGACGTACTGGGGCAACGTGAACCCGATTGGTGAACGTTCGTGCTACGACGAAGGTAAAAGATGCGCAGAAACGTTGGCGTTTGATTACTACCGCGAACACAGAGTGCCGATTCGCGTGGCGAGAATCTTCAACACGTACGGTCCGAGAATGGCTTTGGACGACGGTCGCGTCGTTTCCAACTTTGTTTCGCAAGCGTTGACTGGAACTCCGATGACGGTGTACGGCGACGGTTCGCAAACGAGATCGTTCCAATACGTTTCGGATTTGGTCGCTGGTTTAATTGCTCTCATGGATGGTGACGATACCGGTCCAATCAACTTGGGTAACCCGGGTGAGTTTACCATGTTGGAACTCGCAGAAAAAGTGAAGCAAGTCGTCAATCCGAAAGCCGAAATTGTCTTCAAAGAGAATACGCAAGACGATCCGTCGAGAAGAAAACCGGACATTTCCAAAGCAAAGAAGGCGTTGGGTTGGGAACCAAAAATTAAATTAGAGGATGGTTTGTTGCACATGATTGACGACTTCAAGAAGCGCTTGGGAGTGTAATATTCTTATTTTCCATCGCGGTACAAAACGACACCACATTTCACACGCTTGAACACAGATACATCCACACGCACACACACACATGCAGAGAGGGAGAGAGAGAGAGAGAGAGAGATAGAGGGAAAGAAGGAAAGAGATTGGTTTGACACATCGTAATATATCATTTAGTTTCACTATTATTATTGTTATCATCATCATTTTTATTTAAGTTTGATAACTTCAAGTACGCGTATACGCGGGGTGGTACTAGTACGTATGTTTTTAGTGTGCTTTATTTATTTATTGTTCTTTTGCGTTTTATATTATGAAGCTATTTTTTATGTTTGCGTACGAATTCTCCTATATTAGTATTAAAGCTTGGAGAAGTACTCCTTCGAACCCTTCACGTCCTCCTTCATGGCTTCATCCCCCGGCTTCCAACCCGCCGGGCAAACTTCATCCGCGTGCGATTGCACGTATTGAATAGCTTGCAACGTTCTCAACGTTTCATCGACGGAGCGACCGAACGGCGCGTTGTTGATGGTCGCGTGCTGGATGATACCTTCCTTGTCGATGATGAACAAGCCTCTCAACGCGGTACCGTCGGTCTCATCGTACACGTCGTACGCGTGAACCGCTTGTCGCTTCAAGTCAGAGAGCAACGGGTATTCGATGTCGCCCAAGCCGCCTTCGTTTCTTTCGGTTTGAACCCACGCCAAGTGGGAGAACTTGGAATCGACCGAGCAGCCGATGATCTCGCAGTCCAACTTCGCGAACTCTTCGTATCGGTCGCTGAAGGCTGTGATTTCAGTCGGGCAGACGAAAGTGAAATCCAACGGGTAAAAGAACAAGACGACGTACTTCTTGCCTTTGTATTGGTCCAAAGAGATGGTCTCAAACTCTTGGTCGATGACGGCTTCGCCTTCAAAGTGCGGCGCCGGGTTACCGACCAATCGCGCGTTCACCGAAACGTTTCTTCTCGTTTTCAAAGTGGACGATTTTCTGTGTGTTTATAATCGTTTTTATTATATTTAACCGCGCGTGAATAGAGGTGAGTATTTTATTATACGTACAACTCGCGGCGCGCGAGTGAAAATCTCACTCACAACGAGAGATTAATCGAGAGAAGAATTATCCAAAGTTGTTGCTTTCATACACAAAAGCTATAAAAGGATGAGAGAACGAAGGAAAAGAGAAATGAAAAGCGATTCGAGTGCGATGATGATTGAAACGAAGGGACGTACCTGTTGGAGAAAGCGGTCGTCTTCGTCGGCGCGATGACGCGGGAAGCAGAGAGCGTGGCAGCGTTCATTTTTTTGTTGTGTTGTTGATGCGGGGATCGATCGAGGGAAAAAGTGACGTAACGGAAAATGTTTCTCCTTTTCTTTTTTTCTTGGTTTTGGTGTCATGGTGTGTCACCTTCACAACGCTTTTTCCCAAAAACGCGCGTCAGAATGTAACAAAAAATCATCATCACAAGAAGAAGAATAAGAAGAAAAACTCACTGTTGTTGTTGTTGTTGTTGGATTTTTACGCGAGAATGCAGGTCTGCGGCAGTGGTGTAAGAGGAGCAGGAGGCGTGTATCGTCGTGAGGCCGCTAAGAACGCGTCTTCTTCTTCTTCTCTGTCGTCGTCGTCGATACTTTTTTCACGGAGGAGCTTTCCCGACGGTGGTAGTTGCAGCAAGAAGCGGAACAGAAAACCAAAAACTGTTTCGTCGTCATCGACGCAATCGGATATTCTGTACGCGCACGTAGAGAACGCAGAGCACGACAACCTCGGACACCCCGAGTGCGCGGCGAGAATACCCGCCATCCTAGAAAAATTGGAAGCCGAATTCTTTCTCGAACGGAGAAAGGATGCATCTATTGTGTGTCTGGAAAATCCACCCAAAGCTTCTGTGGAAGACTTGATACCGTTGGATATTCACTCGCAAAACTACATGAAAAGTTTAGAATTCTTAGCAAAAACAAAGGCACCGTGTCAAATAGATGCCTCCACGTACATGACGCCGAGCTCGTTCGACGCCGCGCTGAGTTGCATTGGCGCCTCCAACGTGCTCGTCGACGCGGTGTTCAAAGGCAAGACGAAAACCGGCTTTGCTTTGGTCCGCCCGCCCGGGCATCACGCCGTGGTAAAAGGCCCAATGGGATTTTGTTTGTTCAACACCGCGGCCGCGGCGGTGAGATACGCGCAAAAACAATACCCGAACGATGTTAAAAAAGTTATGGTGTACGATTTCGACGTGCATCACGGGAACGGAACGAACGATATCTTCGCCAAGGATCCGACGGTTTTGTTTGTATCCACGCACGAGGACGGAAGTTTCCCGGGCACGGGGAAGATATCCGATATCGGTCAAGACGAAGGCGAAGGAACGAATATAAACGTACCACTGCCACCGGGCTCTGGAGAGAAATCCGTCTTGGAGGCGTTCGATACCATCGTCGAACCGGCGGCGAGAAGGTTTCAGCCGGATTTTATCGTCGTCTCCGCGGGGTACGACGCGCACTGGAGAGATCCGCTCGCAAACTTGAACTTCCGTTCGAGAACGTACCATTATTTAAGTTCGAGGTTGAAAAAGCTCAGCGAAGATTTATGCGAAGGGAAGATTGTGTTTTTGTTAGAAGGCGGGTACGATTTAACCGGCTTACCTGAAGGCGTCTCGGAGTCGTTCGCCGCGTTGGTCGGCGAAAAGAGTTTAGAAAAAACCGACCCGGGCTTGTACGAAGAACCGTTCGAGAAGGCGATAAAAGTCATCCAAGAAGTCAGAAGTGTGCATCAGTTGTAGTAAATTGTGTTTGGATGATACTATTGATGCTCTTTGACGACGAGTGACGTCGCTTTCCGCGACGAGATGTGGTTTTTAGAAGCCCTAAATACCAATTTTTCGTGAGATGCTTTTACAACCCTATCGGCACGCTCGCTTCGATAGTAACGTTAAGACTTGATAGTGAAGTGGTATCACGGTTCGTTGTGGCAAGGAGAGAAGAGAATGACATTGTTCTTCTTCTCTCTTTTCCCCATTGTGGCAACTTTAAAATCTGGGCTCTTCTAAGGAAGAGACTCTGCAAAGGATGTTGGATTCAAACCCGAACAATCCTGGGCTCAAACCCCAGTCAGGTCAACTTACTCTTTTTTTTGTTGCTTGTGAGTGTAGAGAGGTGCAAGAGAGAGAGCGTATGTATTTATAGCACACATCGCGGTGTTTCCGTGCGCATATGTTTACGTGCGAGTAGAGTGCGAATCTCTCTTTCTCCTCGTTGTTAGTTTTTTTTGTCTGCTTTTTTTTGTTTTTGATGATGGTCCTTCAACACACTGTTCAACTCTCTCTCCCTCTTTTTCTTCTTCAAAAAACGTCCGGCGGCGAAGAAACCAACACCAACAAACACAATATTATTATCCATGGGATAAGATGGGCAAGAAGAAGAAGCGACGAAACAAGAATAACAACGACGACGACGCGATGCTGATGGATGGCAAAACTGCCGCTGGTGCTGGTGCTGCTGCTTCTGTCGTCTTTCAACAACAAGATGGTCATCATCAACAATGGAGCGTTCCAAAAGCAACAACAACTACTTCCTTAGACGCGCTCATTACTTCACACCAGCAGCAGCAGCAGCAGCAGCAGCAGCAGCAGCAGCAACAACAACAACAACAGCGTTTTAACGACGAAAGTCATAACGACTATGCGGAAGCACGCGCCCAGAAAAAGAAAACTGCTCCTAAAGCGTCAAAAACAGTGCTGAGAGGGATAACGAAACGCAAGAAAAAGGCGCAACTAAAGGCTGAAGCCCACCGGGACAAACTAGGCAGCAAGTTGAAGAAAGGGACTCTGAAAAGAGACAAACGCCACGACGCCAAGAACTTGTATTAAAACACACACGCAGACAAGACTTTACTACAGACTTTGCATAATCAACGATTTTATTCTTTCAACGATGTTCAAAACTTGCTCTTCTTGCCTCCGTATTTCTTCACCATGTACTCCTCGACTTTGTCCAAATCCGCGAGCGTTTTCACTTTGATGCCTTTCGTTTGCCAGAACTTTTGAATCTTTTGCACTTCCGTGATTGAACCAGCTCCGACAACGATTTTCGATCGTTGCCACTGAATCTTCTCCTCGGCTTCGTCGTAAGCCGATCGGTCCCCAGAGTCCAACGCCCGTTTGATGTATTTCAACTCGTACAACTTGTTAAAGAGTGACGAATCGACGCCTCTGCTATCCAGTTCCTCCTTGAGTTGTTTCGTTTGGACCGAGCCGTCGTAGAACAACCAGAACACGCTGACGGCAGCGAGCGCGAAAACCGCCGGCCCGACGGTATTTCGATCCAAATCCAAACCGAGTTGCGCGATTTCCGTGAATCCGAGCGACGACGATGACGATGAAACGACGACGACGCGATTTGTGCGTTTGTTGTTGAACAAATCATCATCGTTTTTTCTTGTTGATAACGATGGATGAGAGGAGGAAGGAGCGGAAGAAAATCGTCGTCGCGCGATCGACGACGAAGAGTGGGTTGAAGAGGAGGAGGAGGAGGAGGAGGAGGAGGAGGACGCGCGAAGACGAGCACTCGTCGTCGAGGCAGTCGCGACAGACGTCAACATCGTCGTCATCGTTTTGTTTTTTTGTTTTGTTTTTTGAGAGGAGAAGTTTTTTATCACGTACGAACGTAGAGTCAGTCAGAGTGTGGATGGACGGGGATATTTTTTGACGACACACAGAACGAGTATTTAAGAGTGGAGTGAGATGCGCGCCTCGTAAAAAAAAAGTGCCTCTCTCCCCCAAAAAAGACCAAAACACTGCGCTCTCGTCCACAAAAAAAAACAGTAGTTGGTGGTAGTAATCAACACACGTCATAAGTACACCACAAGTCACACTTTACTTAGTTTTGCAAGAGCGCGCTTTATTTGCACACGCGTTTTATATACTCTGAGCTAGAAAAGAATACCAATACCAATACCAATAACAATAACGAGAACAGTAAACTAAAACGGCGCGAGACGAGAAGAAAACGAAATCGTCCATCATGAGCGACAAACTGCAAACGATATCGTTGCAAGTGAAAAACTTATCGTACGCGTACCCGCGATGGAAACGTCGGAAATCATTAAAGATTTCACGTTGGAACTTCCCAGAGGCAGTCGATGTTTACTCTCCGGCGCGAACGGCGCCGGGAAATCTACGCTTTTGCAAATTCTCGCCGGGAAGACCATGGTCGCGGAAGACAAAGTTCGAGTGTTGGGACGACCTCCGTTTCACGATTTCAACTTGTCTTGTTCCGGCGAGTTGTCCTACTTAGGCTCCCAGTGGAGACGAAATGTAGGAAGCGCCGGCGGAGACGTGCCGTTAGCCGGAGACTTTCCCGCGAGACAAATGATATTTGGCGTCGAAAACGTAGACCCGGAAAGAAGAGATAGGCTGATTAAGTTGTTAGATATTGATTTAGACTGGTCGATGATGGCGTTATCGGACGGCCAAAGACGACGGGTGCAA
>Ga0181573_10004987_pt1 | contig 11123 bp, 9 predicted proteins | sample 101ome_25_FD_148643 | JGI IMG/M metagenome (GOLD analysis project Ga0181573, IMG submission 148643) | Coastal salt marsh microbial communities from the Groves Creek Marsh, Skidaway Island, Georgia - 101409BT metaG (spades assembly) | ecosystem: Environmental > Aquatic > Marine > Intertidal zone...
CAATGCTGGCTATCTGGTGGTGCAGGGGCATTGCACAGCCGTGGTAGGTTCGATATTTCAAAAAAGTTGAGATTAAATCTGCGTCGCCGGCAACGAACCCTGATCGCATGCCCGGTACGTTGGACCGTTTCGACAAACTGTGGAAAACCAAGCAATGGCGAAAATCAGCCACGCCCATAGACTCGGCGACCTCGAGTAGACCAACAGGTGGTTGTGCTTCATCGGGGTAAATCTCGCTGTAACACTCATCAGAGACAATCACAAAGTCATATTCATGTGCGCGCTCGATCAGTTCTTGCAGTTCATTCTGAGGTATCACAGCACCTGACGGATTTCCCGGGTTGCACAGGTAGAGCAGTTGACACTGATCCCAGTCGGCGTCGCTCAGTTGTGAAAAGTCTGGTCGGTGATGAAGCTTGGCGTTGCTGTTGACAAAGCGCGGCGTAGTCCCGGCTAAAATCGCTGCGCCCTCATAGATTTGATAGAACGGGTTGGGGCAGATCACTCGGTGAGCCGATCCCGGTGTGATCAGTGCTTGTGCTATCGAAAAAAGCGCCTCTCGAGTACCAGTCACCGGAAGGACCTGCCTCTCGGCGTCGATACCAGACAGTTTGAAGCGTCGCGTTAACCACGTTGCAATACTTGTTCTCAGGGCGGGCTCGCCACGTGTCAGCGGGTATTTGCCGATGCCATCAAGATGATTTGCTAAGGCGTCAACGATGACCTTTGGTGCCGCATGTTGCGGTTCACCAATTCCGAACGCAATGGCCGATTGGGGCGCAGGTGTGATGCCCTGCGTGAGCGCAGCGAGACGCGCAAACGGGTAGGGCTGTAACTCGGCCAGTCCTGGGTTCATGGGTTATTCTCGCTCGGCTCATCGAGGAGTTTACAAATTCTGGTTTGCATTTTTTCGATGAGAGCGGGGTCAGCCAGTGGCGCCCCATCGGCTGCGGTGAGGAAGAAAACGTCTTCCACACGCTCGCCCAACGTTTGAATTTTTGCACCCTGCACAATAATGCCCATGTCAACGAACAACGCACTGATTCGCGCTAGTAAGCCGGGTCGGTCGGGTGTTGCAATCTCAAGGACTGTCAGGTTTCGCTGCATATCTTGAGTCACACTGGTTTCCGTGGGGATGATGAACGATTTCAATGCTCGCCGGATCCTACGGCGCGAGGCGCGGGGTGCCTCGGATACTAACGCATTGGTCAGCGCCACCTCGATCGCCTTTAACTCCTCGGGACGACCATCTAGCGGACTACCATCCGCGCGCAAAACAAAGAAAGTGTCGAGAGTGGCGCCATCTGTGCCCGAGTAGATTCGGGCGTCATTGATGCTGAGTTCTTGCAATTCGAGTTCGGCACAGATGCGGCTAAAGACCTGCGGTTTGTCGGGCGTGTGGAGGAAGATCTGGGTCGCATTGGCAACCGGTGAGTCCATCGCCTGACGCACGAGTACCAGCGGTTGGGTCATGTCTTCATGGTTGGCGATCGCCTCCGTATGCCAAGCGATATCCTCTGGTCGCTCGCGCAGGAAATAGTCGTCCCCGCGTGTTGCCCACAATGTAGCGAGGTCTTCCTCGAAGAATCCGCGGTATTCTAGTAGCTCAGCGGCAGCACGTCGTGTCGCAGCGATGACTTCTTGGCGACCCAGTGGGTTCGATAAACCGCGTCGGATTGCCCGACGCGTCTCGGCATAAAGTTGTCGCAGCAGAGAGCCACGCCAGGCATTCCAAAGCTCGGGATTGGTGCCGTCGATATCTGCAACAGTCAGGGTGTAGAGGTAGTCAAGTCGCTCCTCGGTGGCGACATGCGCGGCAAACTGCTGGATTTCCTCTGGGTCTGAGAGGTCACGTCGTTGCGAAAATGTCGACATCACCAAATGGTTGCGGACAAGCCAGGTTACGAGTTCTGTATCGGGGGCATCAAAGCCATGGTTGATGCAAAACGCTCGGACATCTTCCGCGCCCAACTCTGAGTGATCTCCACCGCGACCCTTGCCGATATCGTGGAACAGCGCACTGATATACAGTAGGACGGGTTTACGCAATCTTTGCGCGATCCGTGTCGAGACGGGGAATCGGTCCGTATAGTCAGCCTTGTAAAAGCGCCGCGTATTGGCAATCACCGCCATGGTGTGTGCGTCTACGGTGAAGGTGTGGAACATATCAAATTGCATCTGCCCTTCAATCTGGCCGAAAAGCGGCAGGTAGCGACCGAGTAGACCGTGTTGCCAGAGCCTGCGCAGTTGTAACGTCATGTTGTGAGGCGAGCTCAGGATTTCGATGAACAGCTGTCTGTGCGCGCTGTGCTGCCTGAAATCATCATCGATCAGATCCCGGGCCGCTCGGAGCATTCTCTGCGTCGGAGGATCAATGCTGTTGATCGCCGGGTCGTTGCCAATAATGACAAACAACCGCAACAAGTTAGCAGGGCATCGATGAAATACATCCGGATGCCTCGCTGCGATCCGATCGTCAATCACCTCAAAGTCGTCATCAATAATGCGGATGTGGGCTGATTCTGCGGGATGGATAAGGGTTTGCTCAAAAAAAGCGATCAATAAGTCGTTCAATTGGTTGACAGTCTGTAACCAGCGATACACCTCCTGCATAAACTGTTCGACCGCCAAGCGTTCACCGTCTTGGTAGCCCCACATTGCTGCGAGTCGCCGCTGATGGTCGAACAGTAGTCGATCTTCCTCGCGATCGGCGAGGCTGTGCAAAGCAAATCGAACTTTACTGAGAAAAGCTAAACCATCCGATAACTGTTGTCGCTCCTGCGCATTGAGGAAATTGGTGGTCGCGGCGGCTGTTGCGTCTGCACCAAAGTGTCGTTGCGCAATCCAGCGGATGACTTGAAGATCACGTAGCCCGCCGGGAGAGCTTTTGACGTTGGGTTCGAGTGCGTATTCGGTATCGCCATATTTCTGATGGCGTGCGTTTTGCTCCGCGACTTTGGCGCGAAAAAAATCGGTACTACTCCAAATTCTCTCAGGGCCCACTCGAGACTGTAGGGTCCGCAGGAGCGCGGTGTCGCCAATGAGCGTTCGCGCCTCCATGATATTGGTGACGATGGTGATATCCTGAGATGCCAGTTCGACCGCTTCGTTGAGGGTGCGCACGCTATGACCGATGCGCAATCCGAGGTCCCAGAGTGCCGTGATGAATCGGGTAATGCCCTCATTCAACGTATCCTCAGGCTCTTCGGCTAATAGGACCAAGACATCGACATCGGAGTGCGGGAACAATTCCGCGCGACCATAACCGCCGACCGCGATCAGGGCGACGCCATCTGTTCGGCCTACCAATCGTTGCCACAATTGAATGAGCACGTTATCAACGGCATCACTGCGTGCGGCGAGTAGCGGCTGTACAGACGCTGTGGGCGTAAATTGATCGCTCTGCTCTTGATTGAGTCGTTGCAGCAATATTTTGCCGTCAACAAGCACTGGGTCTGGTAGATTTGAGGTCATCGCGCGGTCTTTAACTCAGTGCACTGGCGGAGAAGTCTAGTTGTTGGCAAGTGGGTGAGCCCAGTCGATGGTGGTAGGTGAAAAAGCGCAAATGCCCTCGGCCTGACAGGGTTGTTTCGCACAGCTTCAAAGAATTATACCGGCAGGTTTTCATCGGTTCTGCGCGTGAACACTTCGCAGCCGCTCTCCGTGACCGCGATCGTGTGTTCCCATTGAGCGGACAGGCGACCGTCGCGTGTGCTGACCGTCCAGCCATCGCGCGTGTTGAGTTTGGTGTGGCGTTTGCCGGCGTTAATCATGGGCTCGATGGTGAAGGTCATGCCTGGTTCTAAAACCAAACCGGTACCCGGTCGACCATAGTGCAGTACTTGTGGCTCTTCGTGAAAGATTTTGCCTATGCCGTGTCCGCAATACTCTCTGACTACAGAGTAGTAGCTGGCTTCGGCGTGTTGTTGTATGACGTGACCAATATCCCCGAGTGTTGCGCCCGGCTTGACGATAGCCAGGGCGCGATAAAGGCACTCCTGAGTGATAGTCATCAGTCGCTCGGCATGGGGGGCTACAGTACCGACTGCAAACATCTGGCTGGTATCGCCATGCCACCCGTCTTTAATGACAGTGATATCAACGTTAATGATGTCGCCATTTTTGAGTTTGCGTGAGTCAGATGGAATGCCGTGACAAATGACTTCGTTCACCGATGTACAAATCGACTTGGGAAAGCCTTTGTAGTTGAGCGGGGCCGGGATGGCCTTCTGCGTGGCCACAATGTAATCGTGACAAATGCGGTCCAACTCCCCAGTCGTTACGCCCGGTTGGACATAGGGCGCAATCATTTCTAGGACCTCCGCCGCGAGGCGACCAGCGACACGCATACCCTCGAGTTCGTCAGGGGTTTTTGGAATAACAACAGACATGGTCAGACAGCCGATGTGGGCGAAGCGCATAGTCTAACCGACTCTGTGACGAATTTCCGCAGGTCTTCTGATTTTGCTTTCATTGTGATATAAAGCGCGCCTCCTGACATGTGGTCAGGTAGCGCAGCGATCTGTTTTACATCGCAAGGTGGTAACAGTCACTGTGATTTAACGACACACGCAGGCCTTTAACTGAGCGCCGGGTGCCGGGAAACCGGTTGGACGCGAGGGGCACTGCGGAGGTTTAACCCAAACAGAGAGTTTTTACTATGACGCAAGTAAGCATGCGCGACCTGCTGCAGGCGGGAGCACACTTTGGCCACCAGACTCGGTTCTGGAACCCCAAAATGGACCAATACATTTTTGGTTCTCGCAATAAGATTCACATCATCAACCTCGAGCACACGGTGCCTGCGTTTAATGACGCCCTGGCCTATGTGAAGCGATTGGCTGAGAACAAGAATCACATCATGTTTGTCGGCACCAAGCGCGCCGCGGGCAAGATAATTCAAGAGCAAGCCACGCGTTGCGGCATGCCCTATGTCAGCCATCGCTGGCTGGGCGGCATGTTGACCAACTACAAGACGATTCGCGCATCAATCAAACGATTCCGTGAGCTTGAGGCCCAGGAAAACGATGGCACCTTCGCAAAGCTGACCAAAAAAGAGGCGCTGATGCGCACCCGCATGAAGGACAAGCTCGAGTTATCCATCGGCGGTATCAAAGATATGGCTGGTCTGCCGGACGCATTGTTTGTCGTCGATGTCGATCACGAGCGCATCGCCATCACGGAAGCGAACAAGCTCGGCATCCCGGTCATCGGTATCGTCGATACCAACAGTAATCCCGATGGCGTCGATTACATCATTCCCGGCAATGACGATGCGATTCGTGCCATTCGCCTCTACGTCAAAGCCGTTGCAGATGCGGTACTTGAGGGCAAAGGCCTATCCACAGAGATGGCAGCTGCAGACGAGTACGTTGAAGTTGTCGAGGCACCAGTCGAGACAGATGTTGCAGCCGAGGCTGCGGCTGAGTAACGGATTTCAGAGGTGCCCCTCGGCACCTCTTCGTTCCATCTAACGATTGTCAGTGTCCGCTGGCAGAGAATTGATTTGGGTCACCGCTGTGACCGAGAAAGAGGGTATTCAGCATGTCTGCAGCTTTAGTTAAAGAACTTCGTGAGCGTACAGGGCTCGGTTTGCTCGAGTGCAAAAAAGCGCTTGCTGCCGCTGATGGCGATATCGATGTCGCGATCGAAGAACTCCGCAAGTCGAGCGGGATGAAGGCCGCGAAGAAAGCCGGGCGTACCGCAGCTGATGGTGTGGTCGCGATCAAAGTGGCCGAGGATGGCAGCTTCGGTGTGCTTGTCGAGGTCAACAGCGAAACTGACTTTGTCGCTCGGGACGATAATTTCCGCGGTTTTGTCGATCAGGTTGTCAGTCAGGCTTACGACAGCCGCACTGAGGACCTCGAAGTACTCGCCGGCGGTGATATTGAGACGGCCCGCCAAGCCTTGGTACAGAAGATTGGTGAGAACATTAGTGTGCGTCGAGGGAGCCTGGTGGAGGCGAATGCCGGTGTTGTCGGTGCCTACGTGCATGGTAACCAGCGTATTGCGGTGTTGGTCGAGCTTGAGGGTGGTGATCAGGATTTAGCCCGTGATGTGGCGATGCATATCGCCGCGGTCAATCCACAGGTCGTTGCCCCCGCAGATATGCCGGAAGAGATGATTGCCAAGGAGCGTGAGATCTACACGGCGCAGGCACAAGATTCCGGCAAGCCTGCTGAAATCGTCGAGAAAATGATCGATGGTCGAATCCGTAAGTTTCTGGCTGAAAACAGCCTCACAGAGCAGGCCTTTGTGAAAGACCCCGATATGACGGTGGGTAAACTGGTCCAAGGAGCAGGTGCGAAGGTGGTGCGTTTTACACGTTTTGAAGTGGGAGAGGGTATCGCTGTCGAGAAGGTCGACTTCGCGGATGAAGTCGCCGCGCAATTGAACGCGAGTTAAACCTGCCGCGATCATGCAAAGTCGATTGGCTTTTTGACGAAAACGGAGCTCTGCTCCGTTTTTTTTGGTAAAAAACCGTGGTTTTGTAACTGAATATCGGTTTTCCACCCCCCGCACTTGGACGACTTGGGATAAGATACGCGGCACGTTTGGGAGGCATCTGATGTGAGCGGCGATAAAGTCTACAAAAGAATACTGCTCAAGCTCAGCGGTGAAGCGCTAACAGGTGACGAGGCCTTTGGTATTGATCCCAAAGTGCTGGACCATCTAGCGCTAGAAATTGGTCAACTCGTCGGTATCGGCGTGCAAGTTGGCCTGGTTGTTGGCGGTGGCAACCTGTTTCGCGGCAAGGCACTGCAAGCGGCGGGCTTGGACCGAGTGACTGGCGATCACATGGGGATGTTGGCAACCGTGATGAATGCTTTGGCACTTCGCGACGCCTTAGAGCGTTCTAATATCGCCACCCAGGTGATGTCCGCCATTCCGATGAGTGGCGTTGTAGATCATTACGATCGTCGAAAAGCGATACGCGCGTTGGCTAACGGCGACGTGGTTATTTTTTCGGCTGGGACCGGTAACCCATTCTTCACGACAGACTCTTCTGCTTGTTTGAGAGGGATCGAGATCAACGCCGATTTGGTACTGAAGGCGACGAAAGTTGATGGGGTCTACAACGCCGATCCCATGAAAGATCCCGCTGCGGTGAAATATGACGAGCTAACCTACGACCAAGTGTTAGACGACAAGCTTGGGGTGATGGATTTGACGGCAATTTGTCTGGTCAGAGATCACGATATGCCAGTGCGCGTCTTTGATATGGCGCAGCGTGGTGCATTGTTGAATATCGTTCGGGGTGGCCACGAAGGCACGCTGATTCGCCGTTAGCATGCCGGAAACCCGCGATAACAACCCATTGAATAAGGATTAGGCGAGCATGATCGACGACATACTCAGTGACGCAGATGAGCGAATGGAAAAGTCCTTAGAGGCGTTACAGCTTAACTTCAACAAGATCAGAACGGGTCGGGCTCACCCCAGTATTCTGGATACAGTCCGTGTCGACTACTATGGCGTCGATACACCGCTCAATCAGGCTGCCAGTATCTCTGTCGAGGATGCCCGGACTTTATCGGTCACAGCTTTCGATCGCAGCATGACGCCCGCGATAGAAAAAGCCATCCTCAAATCCGACCTGGGATTAAACCCCGCTACTGCCGGCGACGTGATCCGTATCCCGATGCCGATGCTGACTGAGGAGACACGGCGCGGATATATCAAGCAGGCGCGCGCCGAGGCTGAGTCCGCTAAGGTGTCGGTACGTAATGCGCGCAGAGATGCCATGGGAATGCTCAAGGAGTTGGTGAAGGATAAAGACATCTCTGAGGACGAGGAGCGCCGTGGGCAGGATCAAGTGCAAAAGTTGACCGATCGGTTTGTCGCCAAAGTCGATAGCGCACTCTCTGCCAAAGAGTCCGATTTGATGGAAATTTGATGGCTGGTGAGTAGATGACGTCGGATACATTCGCCAAATTGCAACGTCCGGAACACATTGCCATCGTCATGGATGGTAACAATCGGTGGGCGAAGGAACGTCATCTGCCTGGTGTTGCGGGCCACCGCCAAGGCACAGAGACAGTGCGCAAGATCCTGAGAGCCTGTCGCGATCGAGGTATCAAGGCACTCACTTTATTCGCTTTCTCCAGCGAAAATTGGCGGCGACCTGAGACTGAGGTGCGAGGCCTTATGGCCTTGCTCGTCCGCTATCTACGCGCCGATGTCGCAGAATTGACTGCCGATGGCGTACGCCTCGAGTTTATCGGGCGTCGCGACCGGCTCAGCCCACGTATCGCGCGGCTTATCGAGGAGTCTGAGGCGGTAACGCGCCAAAACACAGACTTTCGCTTGGTGATCGCCTTTGACTACGGGGGACGCTGGGATATCACTGATGCCGCGAGGCGTATGGCAGAGGATGTGGCAGCGGGGGTATTGTGTGCTGATGACATCGATGAGTCGGTCTTTCACGGCTACTCTGCTCTGAGTGATTTGCCCCTTGTTGATTTACTGATCCGCACGGGCGGAGAGATGCGATTATCGAATTTTCTATTGTGGCAGTCGGCTTATACCGAGTTGTACTTTGTCGAAACGCTGTGGCCTGAGTTCGACACTCAGCAGCTCGATCTCGCGCTAGAATCCTTCGCCAGCCGGCAGCGTCGCTTCGGTGGTCGGCTTGACGGCATCGACTCTCAGTTGAATGTCACGAAATGCTAAAACAGCGAATCATCACTGCAGTGATTCTGGTTTTGGCGTTCCTCGCCGCTGTGCTGTGGTTGCCGCTACGCGCGCAAGCGCTTGTTTTTGGCGGCGTCGCAGCGCTCGGGGCTTGGGAATGGGCAGCGCTGTCTGGATGGCATCGGCCGTTCTCGCGAGTCGTCTATACGCTGTTGACGATCGCGTGCTTCGTCACGCTTTGGATTGTATGTCAGCTTGACGCGACGCCGACCCGAGAGGCTGTTCAGCCCTATATTGGTTCCGCGTGTCTGTTTTGGTCTGCGACCACGTTGCTGGTAGAGCGCTATCCGGCCAGCGCAGTGCTCTGGCGCAGTGTCGTAGTGCGTTCATTGATGGGTTGGCTGATGATGGCCGCGACGTGGCTGTCAGTGGTCTATTTGCTCACTCTGTCCTATGGTGCAGTGCTGGTGATACTGCTGATTTTGATCGTCGCCGTTGCAGACATTGGTGCCTACTTCGCTGGGCATGCTTGGGGGCAGCACAAGCTGGCACCGCGGGTGAGTCCGGGAAAGACCTGGGCAGGCTTGTGGGGTGGTGTCGCCTGCGTCTTGCTGTTGTCCTTCGTGGTGATCTATTTCCGGGCAGCGCAGTTCGATCATTTGGCACCCGCTTCAATTGTAATCGTGGCTTTAGTGTGCGCCGGCGCCTCGGTGCTGGGCGATCTCACCGTCAGCATGGTCAAGCGAGAGTGCGGCGTCAAGGACTCCGGATCGTTGCTTCCCGGTCACGGGGGGGTGCTGGATCGCATTGACAGTATCTGCGGTACGGCGCCGGTCTTCGCCCTGGCGCTAATGCTTATCGGTTACTGAGTATGCAGCGGTTAGCTATTCTTGGAGCCACAGGCTCTATCGGCCTGAGCACTCTCGATGTGGTGCGTCGACATCCGGATCGATTTTCGGTGACGGCGCTTGCAGCCGCAACCTCAGTTGATAGCATGGCGACGCTGTGTCGTGAATTTAGGCCAAAACTAGCGGTCATGTCGGATGCGCGCGCTGCGCAGCAGTTGCGTGACGCGTTGAGCGATGCTGCGGAGATTGAGATTGATTCCGGAGATGCAGCCTTAGAGCGCGCCGCCGGCTTGCCTGAAGTGGACACCGTTATGGCTGCGGTTGTTGGCTTTTCCGGGTTGAGGTCAGCGATTCATGCGGCACACTCTGGGAAGCGGTTGTTGCTCGCAAATAAGGAAGCTTTGGTGAGCGCCGGCAGCGTCCTGATGGATGCCGTCCGGGCGGGTGGTGGCGTGTTGTTACCCGTCGACAGTGAACACAATGCGATGTTCCAGTGTCTTCCCACAAACGAACGCGGACGGCCTGACATGACGCGAGTTGAGAAGATCGTGTTAACCGCCTCTGGGGGTCCCTTCCGTGGCCGGCCTCGGGAGAGCTTGCATGAAGTCACGCCGGAGCAGGCCTGTGCTCATCCCAACTGGTCGATGGGTCGGAAAATTTCGGTTGACTCCGCAACGCTGGTGAACAAAGGGTTAGAGTTGGCGGAGGCATGTTGGCTTTTTTCTCGGGTGCCAAGCCAAATTGAGGTCGTGATTCATCCGCAGTCAGTCATTCATTCGATGATTCGCTATGTTGATGGCTCGGTGTTGGCTCAGTTGGGCCAGCCGGACATGCGCACGCCCATCGCGTATTGCCTGGGTTGGCCTGAGCGCATTGAAGCCGGTGTTGCTCCACTGGATATCATCGGCACGGGACGACTCGACTTCGAAACGCCAGATTTAGACGCCTTCCCCTGCTTGCGCCATGCCTATGAGGCGATACTGATTCCCGGGGGAATGTGTGTTTTCAATGCAGCTAACGAGGTCGCCGTCGCGGCATTCTTGTCAGGTCAACTGGCTTTTACCCAGATCGACCATTGCATTGCGCAGACGCTTAGCGGGGTTGATTGTATTGAACCCCAGTCGCTTGCTGCTGTCGAAGCATTAGACGCCGAGGCGCGGTCTCGCGCCACACATTACGTTCACCATCATGGCCTTAGGAGCTGAGATTCTGATGTCGCTGATTCAGACAGTCCTCGTAGCACTACTGACCCTGGGTGTTTTGGTCACAATCCATGAGTTTGGGCATTACTTTGTGGCGAAACGTTGTGGTGTCAAAGTGTTACGGTTTGCGGTCGGATTTGGTCGACCGGTTCTGCGCTGGCAGGGACGTTCCGATACCGAGTTTGTGATCGGCCTGATCCCGCTCGGTGGTTATGTGCAGATGCTCGATGAGCGTGACAATGATGTCTCACCGCAGGACCTGGCTTTCGCCTTCAACCGTCAGTCGGTGTGGCGTCGCATTGCGATCGTGGCAGCCGGCCCTGCCGCGAACTTCTTATTGGCGATCGCGGTGCTGTCGGGTCTGTATCTACAAGGCGAGGTGGGCCTCATTCCAGAGGTAGAGCAGGTGATTGACAACAGTCCGGCGCAGCGGGCGGGA
>Ga0181573_10004988_pt1 | contig 11122 bp, 8 predicted proteins | sample 101ome_25_FD_148643 | JGI IMG/M metagenome (GOLD analysis project Ga0181573, IMG submission 148643) | Coastal salt marsh microbial communities from the Groves Creek Marsh, Skidaway Island, Georgia - 101409BT metaG (spades assembly) | ecosystem: Environmental > Aquatic > Marine > Intertidal zone...
CCTACGCGGGAGATACGGGTGAGCTCCACACCTGGTTAATGCTCGAGATTGATCGCCGGGGACATTTTGACGACAAAACAAGCGTAACCCCGCTACTGAGATTTTTTAAAGGGCCAGCTCTGCTTGAACTCGGTTATAACCTAACCGACCCAAGCCCACTGGTTAATTTTGCTTACCGTTTTTAACGGAGGACTTATGAACAAGATACTTTCACTCTTACTGGCAGCGGCTCTATCAACATCCGCGTTTGCTGACGACGACAAACATGAGATGAAGCATCACGATGGCGGCCAGATGAAGCATGCCGATATGAATCATGATCACGGTGCTGAGCACGACCATGGCGCTAATCATGAGCATGGGTCGCATGATGATCACAATGCAATGGCGCATGATCATGGGGATATGGCTATGAACGCAGCCACCATCACCCATACCGATGAAATCTCCGCGGCACTTGCCAATGGAGGCGCGCCTGTCGTAGTCGATGTGCTGGGTGTTGTCTGCGACTTCTGCGCAACGGCCATGAACAAGATTTTTAGCAAGCGCGATGAAGTCGCCGCTATCTACGTCGATCTCGATAAGAAAACGCTCAGTCTGGTGATTACCGATGGTTCGGATCTCTCTGACAAGCAAATTGAGAAGCTTGCCAAGCAGGCCGGTTACCGCATTGCGGCTATCCGTCGAGATAGCGAGGCCATGGGTGGATGAACCCCATTGATCGCCGGACACTGATTGGACCTACGCTGTCACTCTTTGCTAGCACATCAACCCTGCTGTGCTGTGCGTTGCCTGCCCTCTTGATTACCGTGGGCGCGGGTGCAGTGATGGCAGGTCTGACCGCAACATTTCCCGGCATCATGTGGCTATCCGCCAATAAGGGACCACTCTTTATTGCATCAGGCCTTTTGTTGGGCTTGTCAGCATTCATGCAATGGCAAGCGAGAAACGCACCTTGCCCTGTCGATCCAGAGCAAGCTGCTGCGTGCATGCGATTGCGATCTTTAAGCCGACGCCTTCTGGGAATATCCGTTGGGGTGTATACAGCCGGCATATTCTTTGCCTATCTCTGGCCACTCATCTACCTGTAGTTTTTCAGCTACTTTGGCTACTGCGATGACAATACATCGCTATACCCATTAATCCACGGTCAGGTGGCGCTGACTAAACTAATCCTTAGAGGCACGTCTCCAGGGAATCATCACGTACAAGGCAATACCGGCGATGGCGGTGAGTAGCGCCATGACAGAAAATAGCTTGAGCAGCCAGGTGCCAATATCATCCCGATCGTCATAATCCATGATGTGGAGCATCCACAAGAAATCCCAGGCTCGCCAAGCCAAGTTTCTAATGGCGACAATATCGCCTGAGCGGGGATCAACGTAGACCCGCAGGGACGGACTTTCCGCGCCGTAAGCGCGCCACAAAGGAAGCTGCCGACCTCTGTATTCGGCCGCTTCTGCGGCAGTTGTCACCCACTCGGCAACATCCACTGCGATGTCCGTTTTACTCGAGACGGCTGAAATCGCCTGCTCTGCCGTCAATGGCGTCACGGGTTGACCAGCGGGACTCAACCACTCTGTAAGACCTGACTCCGGGACCGTCACACCCACAACGAGCTCCCCTTTCAGTCTAGGTTTTATGACAATTTCACTGGTAGAAGTGACGGGGAAATCAAATGACGCGAGGTCGATGGACTGAGTTTCGGGCGCTAGACGATGAGGCTCACCCCGCACCATCGTGATATCAACAAAGGCGAAGTAAATGCCACTTACCGTCCATAAAAGGAGCTGAACGGCGGTGACTACGGCTAGACGCCGGTGCCAAACACGCAGACGCCGCTGCCAAGCAAGGGATACGACACGATAAGGCCAGCTAGCTTCTTTCTCGGTGGCCTCAGACTCGGGAACCTCAGGCGCCTTGGATTCCTCAAATATCGCCACTAGTCATTCTTGGAAGGTAGTCGGGTTCTCGCTCTTATAGAGTGACTGCTTAGGCTTCTCGAATACGCGCTGAATCATTGGCTCAAAAAACGACAGCGGGTACGTTTCGGCATCGGGGTCAAACGCTGGCGCATCATATTTCTCAATGAACTCGAGCGTCTGATCATACATAGGATGGTCTTTGAACTGCTCTCGCATGTTCTTATCCAGCCCCAGGTACTCGAAGAAGTAATACCCTTGGAAGATTGCGTGATGCTTGACCATCCAGTGGTTTGCCTCACTGACGTAAGGCTGCAGTAAGACTGCAGCGATATCTGCGTGGTTTGCCGGCCCCAGCGTATCGCCTATGTCATGAAGCAGCGCACAGACGACATATTCTTCGTCCTTACCGTCTTTGTGAGCCAACGTGGCTGTCTGCAAACAGTGGGTGAGCCGATCGACGGGAAACCCGCCGCAGTCGCCCTCAAGCAATAACAAATGATCGATGATTCGCTGGTACAGCGTTTTGGAAAACTCCTGCACCTCGGCACCAATAATGGTCCAATCTTCGAGTGTGCCATCTTTCATGTGGTGGAATTTTGCGCGGTCCGGAACGGCTGTATTCATTTTTTATTCTCCTCGCTAGCGCTAACACCAATCAACGCCGTTTATCTTAATCTTCTTCGATAGAGTAACGTGGCTTGATCTGCTTTCGCTACCGGCACTTGCGTGACTCTTAATCCGAATCTGTCTAGGCCGCCACCGATCGGCTAATCATTTGATCGCCTTCGAGCCGCTTCAATGCCTCGCGGTATTTAACTGGTGGCTTGAAACCCAACTCCGCTCGTACACTCTCCAGGGGCTCATGCAGACGATCTTCCCAGCGTGTAAACAGCATCCAGTCAGCCGCCTCCCCGATTTGTCGTCCTTCATCGATTAGCTCTTTCAAGTTCAGCTCGGGCTGCTCTTTCTGGCCCTTTGTGCGGCCCATGAAAATGATGAAATCGATGCCGCGAGAAGGTACCTGCGTGGTCATGAAAGACAGCAAACAGAGCTCGCCTAAGGTGTCTCGTCCATAACCCGTCATCACGTGCTGCAAGTCATGGATATCCCTCAAGCGATCTCCCAACCAGCGCAGATTCTGTCCAATTGTTTCGAAGCGGGGTGCCTCGTGACTCGACGCAATTAGACCATCAGCTGACAAGCCCTCAGCATGGACAAAGTCATAATAAGCTTTTCCAATGCTGCCCTCAGGGAGCGCCGCGAGCATGTCTCGATCGTTCAGGACTTTGACAATATTAGGCTGCTCATCCAGCAGGCGTTGGCCCCGCTCATCGCCGCTCATTCGGCTCAGAGCCCTGCTCAGCGAGTCACCGCGAAGGGCCTCAAGTACCTTGAACACCTGACTCGTATCGTCGGGGTCGCGCAATAGCCGAGAAATCGCAAGCCCAGCCTGTATAGGCTTAATGCGATTTTGCTCATACCAGTGTCGTAACGACTTCAGCATCGTGTGCGTCCAAATATGCAGATATCAGCCTTATGCTAACAAAACCTAATCACATTTCCCTAGTACGAAAATCAGCAACCGCTTCCTTCGCTATCCGCTGCAGATAGTTCACATCTTCTCGACTGATCCGGCCGAAATAGTCGTAGTCGAGCACATCGGCTGAATCACCGTAAAGCGTAAAAAACGTGACATAGGCGCCGAGAAACGTACCGCGAAGATTTGGATGAGTGCCGTCAAACGCCATATGCAGGGAGAAATCGGGACGCTCTTTATAGGATCGCTCAAATGCCAAGCCCACAGGTATTACCTGAGCCTTGGCTTCCCTACCCGCCTGCCAATAGGTATCGCTAATGCGATTAATCATTCCCAGTTTGGCGCGTCGATGGGGTGATACGTAAGCGTGGGTCATGTAGAGAAATGGTTTCCCACCGGCAGCCCGCACTTTTTCAGCATAATTGATCGCCGTCTCGACGAAGACCTTTCGGGTATCAGCAGTTAAAGGCTCGAAACTGCCTCCCTGCATGATCACCGCTTGAAAAGGTCGTTTCACCCCGATTTTTCCGGAGGTCAGCAACCAGTCAATATCGTGATGCTGCAACCGCGCGCCACCAATCGTGGCCGACTTGTACTGAAAGTCTCGACTGGCCATATCGGAGAAGCGTTCGGACGCCATGCGCTTTACGTGGTTGTGGAGGCTATCGTTGTAATAGAGATAACTGTTCCCAATGAACAGTACGCGCGTGAGTGAGGTCTCACCAGCAGTCACGACCATGGAGCCAATCAGGCTGATTACGATAAGAACGGCGCCGAGTGTTCGCTTCATCATAAACTGTCTCTCACACGGTCTATAAAACGATTAAAAAACCAATGGCACTGCAAGCGTAGCCAGCAGTGTCAGCACCACGAGCGCTACAAGGTTCATGACGAATCCGGCTCGCACCATTTCCGGGATGGTTAAAACGCCCGAGGAGAAGACAATGGCATTCGGTGGCGTGGCGACCGGCAACATGAAGGCACAGCTGGCCGCTAACGTCACCGGCACACAGAGAATCAGTGGCTCTATCCCAGACTGCGCGGCGATAGCAGCAATGACGGGCAAAAACGTCGCTGTTGTTGCCAAGTTACTGGTGAGCTCGGTGAGGAAAACGACCAAACCTGCAGCCGCCACGATGAGAACCAAAGTGCCCAAATTGGCCACAGGTAGCAAAGACTCACCGAGCCACACTGCCAGCCCGGAGCCGGAAACCTGAGCTGCAAGTGCCAACCCACCTCCAAAGAGAATCAAGACCCCCCAGGGTAAGCGCGCGACGTCCTCCCATTCCATTAAGCGAGTTGCCGATCCTTTCTTGGAAGGTATGACGAATAACAAAAGCGCGGCTGCCATAACGATACCTGCGTCACTTAGACCCTCAAGTCCTGACACATTGTTTAGCCACTTCCTCGACATCCAGAGCAAAACGACACTGAGAAAAAGGAGCCCAACCCGTCGCTCAGGGCTTGTCATCACTCCCATCTCTCGACGCATACCTGAGATGACATTGGCTGCCTCGGGACTGGCTGGCACGTCGACACGAAAGACGACTCGCGTTAGGACAACCCAGCCAAGCGGCAGCAGCACGAGCGCCAGAGGCAAGCCGATGAGCATCCAGTCGAAAAAGGCGATCTGGAGGCCATAGGTTTCTTCAATAAATCCGGCCAGCATTACGTTGGGAGGGGTCCCAATGATGGTCGACATGCCCCCGATGGTGGTTGCGTATGCGAGCGCCAATAACAGCGCCACCTGAAATCGTCGTTTTTCTTCGCCGCTCACTCCAACAGCCTTTTCAGCCACCATTGCCGCTACTGATGCAGCAATAGGAAGCAGCATCATTGCCGTTGACGTATTCGTCATCCACATGGAGAGCAAGGCGGACGCGACCATAAAGCCAAGAATGAGCTTTCGACCATCGGTCCCGGTGCGCGATAGAACCGTGAGTGCTATTCGGCGGTGCAACGACCATTTTTCTACTGCAAGCGCCAGCACAAAGGCACCCATGAACAGGAATATAGTGGGGTGCGCGTAACTTTGAGCAACCGCCCGGACCGGCATTACCTGAAGTAAGGGGAAGGCCACAAGCGGGATGAATGCCGTCGCCGCAACCGGAATCGCCTCAGTCGACCACCATGTGGCCATCCACAGTCCAACACCGGCCACCAGCCAGGCATCTCGCGGCATAGTCTCCTGCGAACCGGCGGTGAGAAACATGAGTAAGAAAAAAGCAGGCCCCAACCACAAGCCTATCTGTTTAACAATCGATCGTTCCTGCTGTTGGTCTGTCACCATGAAAGTGTTCCCAGAGACAAAAAGGCCCCCTTTCGGAGGCCCTGTTGAGGTGGCAAGCGATGCCACCTACTCAGTTTTCTCAGAAGCTCATACGAAGGTCAACGTACATGTAGCGACCATAGTCAGAGTGAGCATCAGCGAAGTAACCGAAGTAGCGGTCGGCCAATGGCGCGCGCTCATCAGTCAGGTTCTTAACACCCAGTCTAAAGCGCGCTCCCGTGTCACCCATATCGAAGCGGTAATCAAAGGTCGCATCGTAGGTCGTCATTGAAGGGATCACGTATCGTGTTCCGTCACTCAACGTCAGCGAGCTCTGGTAGAAAGACCCTACCTGGTATCCAGAAAGAGACGCGCCGAAGTCGCCTTTACGCCAGCGCAGGCTCGCGCGGTGGCGCTCTTCCTGATTACCATCGCGTCCTACAAGATCAGCAAAGCCGTCAATCGGAATGTTGGCTGGAATAGCACCGCTCGCCTGGCTCGCTACGAGTAGCGCGGCATCACCTGATGCTTCCTGCTCGAACTTGTCGAGGTAAGAGCCGTTGTATCGGAAGCTGAACCTGCCAAGGTCAGTATCAATGTCGTAGTAAACACCGATGTCATAGCCTTCAAGGGTACGCTTATCGAGGTTTGCGTAGGCATCGTCTACCCGGATGGCAGTACCTCCAGGACAGATGCCGGCCTCCGTAAAGGCAGCAATTTGATCATCGTCTGGCGCATCACGAACCACCGCGGGATTGAAGGTCATCGAGCAATTGGACGCACCGGCCTGCAAACGATAGTACAGGTCGAGAATCATGTGGTTCTCTTCGCCGAAGAGTCCAATGGTGTCGTCTTTCTCGATACTCCACCAGTCAGCGGTTAGCGTAAGTCCATCAAGCGGTTCAAAAACAAAACCGATCGACGTGTTCTCGCCGGTCTCTGACCCTAGTAATTCACTGCCTTGAGCTGAACGCTGAGTCGAGTTACGGCAATCCAGATCATAGGCCTCACCTGTGACTTGGTTGACGTACTCACAGGTCCAGTCCGTCCGCGTATTACTTCGTGCTACCAAACCCTCGTTTACCGTCACTAGGTTTGGCGCGCGGAATGTCTCTGACCACGAACCTCGAATTAGTAGCGATTCAACCGGACGGTAGCCAAACGCAGCCTTACCTACCGAAATGTTGCCATCGCCGATGTCAGAGTAGTTCTCATTTCGAACCGCGAGCTGAACATCGAGATTGTCAAGCAGCGGAATCTGCAGCTCAGCAAACATCGATGTGACGTTACGGGATCCTGAGCTATCACCCGTAGGGCTCGAGTTAACCACATCACTGACATAGGGGTAGGTATCACCCTGATAGTCGGTGAACACAATGGTGCCGTCGAGTCGCGGATCGCGATCATCACGGTACTCCTCTTTGCGCCACTCAAAACCAATGAGGCCAGCGACAGAACCCGCACCCAACTCAAAGAGCTCATTATTGGAGACTTTGAAGTCGAATGTTGTCAGTTCGGTTTCGGATTTACGATAGACATCAATCAAAATGCGCTCGATGTTCGACCCCTCGTAAGTAGGATCAAACGGGTTGAAGGCGTCCATTGACGAGTCACTCAAAGCGGCCGTAGCCAGCGTATTGGAGATACGGTTGTGAGTAATGTCGTCCTTCGTGGCCTTAGCGTAAGAGAAGGCAGTCTCCCAATCCCACTCACCTTGAGAACCCCTTAAGCCCTGGAGCAGGCGGACCATGTCACCGTTGTTGTCGACGACTCGCGGTACCTGGCCAAAACGGTAGTTATCAATGATGAGATCGAGACCTTCAGCAGGAACACCTGCCATTGCATCATCCAGCCCCGCGCCCGAAAGCCGTCCTGGACCGCTACCGAGCGGGTTGTAGGGGTTGTCAGCACCCATAATGAGTTTGACCGAGCTAAAGGTCGCCGATGCGTGACGAATCAGGTTAGTCTCAGATTCGTAGTAAGACAGTTCGGTGAAGCTCTCTGTGCCGTTCGCTAATTCATGAGTGATATTGGCGAACAGGCTCATGCGATCAAGCTCGGAGGCAAGATCTCGACCAAAACCGTTATTACCATTGAGGTCATAGCGATAGGTTCCCTGCCCATCCACGGCGCCACAGGTGGTGGCATTAATTGTGTACTGACACCGAGAATCCCCAATCGGGTAAGTTTCGAATTCGCCCGCAGTATCGGTAATAACCCCATTCAAGCTGGTTGGCTCACGGGAGGTCCGAACATCCATCTGAGGATACAAACCGTTAGCTGAATTGTTTCGGAATGACGTACTACCCGCCCATGGCGAATCCTCGGGGATACGACGCCGGAAGTCAGAGTCGGCCCAACGCGGATCGTCATTAGAACTCACTCGATCGCGGTGATAGTAGTTGAAGAACACACCCACGTTGGTGCGCCCGTCATTAAAGTCTTTACCCCATTCAGCGGTGACGCTTTGACGAGTACTCGGCGTGTTATCGAATTCCGAGTGACGGAATCGAATGTTAAACCCTTCGAAGTCGTTCTTGAGCACGGTGTTTACTACACCGGCCACCGCGTCAGCGCCGTAAATGGCTGAAGCACCGTCGCGTAGAACTTCAACACGATCGATACCCCAGACCGGTAGGTGGTTAGAGTTAGCGGTATTAACGGGAATAAAGCTGCCGCCCACTTCCTCGGTCTGGTAGGTAGCTGAGTTAACGAGTCGACGACCGTTCAGAAGCACCAATGTGTTACCGGTACCCAGGTTTCGGAGGTTGAACGCACCCAAATCACCCCGGCCAGAGTTCACGCCGCCAGAGATATTTTCCGCTTCGTTAAAAAAGTTCTGTCCATTTTCAGGGATCAGCGCCAGTAACTCGTCACCCGAGTCAACGCCCATAGCCTCGATGGCCTCGGCATCGAGCACGCTAACTGCTAACGCGTCTGATATCGATGCACCCTTAATTTGTGAGCCAACGACAATGACTTCCTCGAGTGCCGTTTCGTCATCTTGAGCGAGTGCGGTGGTGGATAGGACAGCAATTGCCAGGGCCAAAGGGGCGCGGGCAAATCGCAATGAAGCTTCAAAGGATTTGATCATGGGTTTCTCCTGAGTGTTTGCCTGTTTTTTTATTTGTGCCGCTGGGCGGCTTTATTGTTTTATGTTCTTACGGCTTTATCGTTATATTCTGATAAAACGTTAGTACTTGGGGGTCCATTTGGCAAGGTTTATCGGGTAACTGGCTGTCCCAATCGTAACTGGGTGACAACCCCGTCCTTTATGGCAAATCTACCGTTTACTAGTAAATGTTCAACGCCACTCGATAGACGGTCCCATTCGGCAAAGCTCGCGTTCTCTTGATAGCGCTTTGGATCCAAAACCAGAACATCGGCAATCATTCCCGTCGCCAGATAACCGCGATCACGTAGCCCCAGAATGTCCGCCGGCAAACCACTGCTCGCACGAATGAATTCAGCTAGTGACAATGTGTCACTGCTTCGAACGTAGGCGCTGTATTTTCGCGGAAAGCTGCCGAATTTTCGGGGATGGCCGTCGGTACCATCGCTCGACGTTGCTACCCAGGGTTCCTTCATAAAGGTTTTGATATCGTCTTCGGTCATATTGAACGAGACAACCCGAGCCTGCCCCTCAGCGATTAACCTCGCCGCCGCCTCGGCAGGCTGCACTTTTAAAGTAGCAGCGATCGCATCGAGTCTGAGGCCACTCCACTGAGGGTCTTCCGTCTCGACTAATAGCAAACTGTTCGGTCCACCACGGCGATCGATATTAATCGCGATGTCTTCGAGCAGCGTTCTACGCTTGACACTATCAGACAGTCGCTTTCGCAGTGCCTCGATGCCACCCAGCTGATACTGCTTGCTGACCACTGCACTCTTGAGTTGGGTCGATGAGGCCACCCACGGGTACTGATCAGCAGTGATGGCTAGCCCATCGGCCCGCGCCGCCACTATTTTATCGACGATGTTGCTCGATTCGCCCCAAACTCCCTTCCCCAGCACTTTGATATGCGCAATGTGTGCGGGTATGCCAGCGCCTCGTGCGATTTCAATGACCTCATCCACTGCCCTATGGACACCGACACCACGCGAACTCTCAGCACGGATATGCGACTCATAAATGGCGCCCGCAGCAGCGGCCACTTTGGCCAACTCAATGACCTCTTCGGTTGTGGCATAGGAGCCGTCTGCGTAAAAGAGGCCTGTGGAAAGTCCCATGGCGCCCTCTTCGAGAGCCCCTGCTAAGATGGACTTCATTGCTTCGATTTCGCCGCGCTTTGCAGGCCTTCCTGTGTCATCCATGACGCGGCGCCGTAACGACGCATGCCCTACGAGCTGCGCGACGTTGGTGCCCGCACCATGTTCGAAAATCGTGTCGAAGCGCTTTTTAATCCGAGTGGCGCCATCACCATCATTGCCTATGACGACGGTAGACACGCCCTGCGTCAGGTAGTTGGCCATCAGCGCGCTATCGGGTGAAACAAGGTCAGCTCGCGCGTGCGTATGAATATCGATAAAGCCCGGCGCAATGACCTTTCCGGTGATCTCAATAGTAGCTTCGGCCTTCTCAGCGTGTCCCTCGGGTAACATCATCAGACGTCCGTCCCGAATCCCGACGTCGCCCACGTACGGCGGTGCGCCGGTGCCATCGACAATCAATCCGTCTTTGAACAAGAGGTCGAGTGGCCGGTCGTCGCTTGCAGCGTCTGCTGGCAGTTGATCGAAATACGCTGACATAAAGGACTCGGCTGCCGCCCTTCCGTAGGCCTTTATAAAGCCTCGATCTGTCTCATCACCCATTTCCAGGGTCGTTGAGGAAATACCGTAGCGCGTGAAGTAGTAATGTTTTGCCGCATTCACTTGCGGGTTTTTCGAGACCTGACGACGGATATCAAAGTCATCAAATCGAGCACTCATTAATGCTTCAAAGTCCGCCAACCAATCTCCCAGGAGATCGGGCATAGTCTTGGCGGACTGATCCGGCTGGGTGTAGAACACTTCGTAATGGGTCGAGTGAAAATCAATCGCTTTGATGAGCTGGGTATCATGTTTCTCGAGCCACTGGGCGACATCAGTGTCGATCACACGATTTTCGGGCTGGGAAAACAGACCCCACTCACGATTCAAATCCTTGCCCTGCACATTATGGCGCCAATACCCTTTGTCGACCCCATCGGGGTTAATGAGCGGGTAGAGTAAAATACCGACTTCGTCACGAAAGCGTTTTGCGAGCGCGTCGGTTTCGAACAGTCTTTCAACGAAACCTATCAACGCCAGTGCACCGGTGGTTTCAGGAGGATGCTGCCGACCCAATAACAGTAGCGTGTGTTTTTTTGCGGGAGTCGTGGCTCTCCACAGTGGCCGACCCTCAACCGACTG
>Ga0181573_10004989_pt1 | contig 11120 bp, 5 predicted proteins | sample 101ome_25_FD_148643 | JGI IMG/M metagenome (GOLD analysis project Ga0181573, IMG submission 148643) | Coastal salt marsh microbial communities from the Groves Creek Marsh, Skidaway Island, Georgia - 101409BT metaG (spades assembly) | ecosystem: Environmental > Aquatic > Marine > Intertidal zone...
CGCCGCGTTCATCCGCGACCGCCTGACCGATCCGCACGCCCAGGTCCGCATCGCCGCCCTGCGGGCCGGGGAAACCCTCATCAAGGCCGGCGACAAGGAACTGGCTTCCAGCTACGCGCCCTTGCTGAACGATTCCGATTCCGACGTCGCCATCCAGGCTGTGCTCACGGCAAACAAGTTGAAGCTCGCCAATGCGAAGCAGCGCATCGAAGCGACGCTCAGAACGCAGGCCTCCAAGGGCGTCAAGACCATCGCCGATCAGATCCTGAACCCGCCGCAACCGCCTGCGCGCAAGGCCTCCGATTTCCTGACCCGGAGCGAGAAACGCCTCTTCAGGCGCGGCGAGGCCATCTACAAGGAACTCTGCTATGCCTGTCATGGAGCGGACGGCAAGGGCATGAAGATGGAGGGCGCGCCCAAGGGCGTCACGCTCGCCCCGCCCTTCGCCGGATCGGAGACCTTGCTCGGACATCCCGACGCCCCGATCCTCGTCGTGCTTCACGGCCTCACCGGACCGGTCAAGGGAAAGAAATACGAGGCGCAGATGGTCCCCATGGCGAGCCAGGACGACCAGTGGATCGCCTCCGTCCTGACCTTCATCCGCAACAGCTTCGGCAATCGCGCGCCCGGCATCACCCCGCGCCAGGTCAGGACCGTCCGGAAACAGTTTGCGAAACGCACGGCCCCCTGGACCGTCGCGGAACTCAAGGCCGCCGCCCCCATGCCCATCCCCCATCGCAATCGCTGGGGCCTCTCTGCCAGTCACCGGAAAGCGAACGCGAAGAACGCCGTCGACGGCAACCTCAACAGCCGCTTCGACACCGGCGCATCGCAGGTTCCCGGCATGTGGTTCACGATCGACCTTAAAATGGAAACCCTGGTGGGCGGACTCCGCCTCGACGCCGCCAAGTCCAGGAATGACTACCCGCGCGGTTACCAAATCGCCTTTTCCAACGACGGCAGAACCTGGTCCGCCCCGGTCGCCTCGGGCAAGGGAACAACCTCCATGACCGAAGTCTTCTTCAAGCCCCGCAAAACCCGCCATATCCGGATCACCCAGACCGGCAGCGTCAATGGCCTGTTCTGGTCCATCCATGAAATGGAAATCTACCAGTATCCGGAGTCTGTGCCTGCTACAGCCTACGTGAAGAAGCTGAAGACGGCTTCGGATTTTGAGTGACTCAACGACGATCCAAGGCGCTCATCCGACTGGTGAACGCCGTCGATCCAGCCCCACCCGGGACTGAAACACCCTCAATTGCACTGTTTCGGGCATCCGCCTGCTCGAGACAAACTGTCGCGTATAGGCAAAAATGGCCTTCCCTTTAACCAAATAACGACTTGTCCCCAGAGGCCATCCACCGCTCCATGAACTGCGTCAGCGCATGATTCAGAATTCTTCCCAGCCCTCGGGACCCGCGCGAATCCGTTTTCTGCTCATGGCGATCGCCCTTGCGATCACCGCAGTGCGGTTCCTCGTGTTTCCGGCGCCAACCCATCCGCCTCCCGGCGAAGTCGTGATCGACATCGCGCGCCTGGTCTCGGCGGCGATCGCTTATGCCTTCATCATGCGCCTGCGACACCGGTTGGTGGAGTTTGGCTGGGGCCTGCTTGTCTGCGCCCTGCTGAACGACCTCCTTGCCGGAACGAACGCGGGAGCCGGGCTTCCCGAAGCCTTGTTCCAGGGCGGCCTCGAACTCGCGGCGCTGATTGCAGTTCCCGCCGGCCTGGTAGACGCCTTTCGCTCCCATCACACACGGACGACCCATCTGGAAAAGGCGGAACACACGGCGCGAATCGGGGAAGGGCAGTTCAAGAGCCTCTTCGACGAGGCGCCGTTTGCCCTCTGGGAGGAAGACTGGTCCGGTTTGAAGCGTCGTCTGGATCAACGTCGCAACGGTTCCGGCGCCCCCATGGACGCCGCCGGATTCCGTGAACTCGCCGGCGCCATCCAGATCTTGGCGGCAAACCGGGCGGCGCGATGCCTGTTTCCCTCCGGCTGGGACGCCCCGGACAAGACCCTGGAACCCTTCAGCCAGGAAGCGCTGCGCCCGGTGTTTGTGGAGGCGCTCCAGGCCCTGCGGAACAACGAACCGGAATTCACCCGCGATCTTCTAGCCGATCGCGGCGAGGAAGGACTCCGCCGCCTCCACCTGAGGCTGCAGATAGAACCGGGCCACGAAGCGGACTGGTCACGCGTGCTCGTCTCGGTCGTGGATCTCACCGAGGCCAGAAACAGCGTGGAGGCAAGACGGGCGCTCCAGGCAAAAAACCGCGAGGTCCGCAACCTGCAGAGCCTCGGCACGCTCGCGGGCGGCGTGGCCCACGACTTCAACAACCTTCTCACCGTGATCATCGGCAATGCCAATCTGGCCCGCCAGTCAGGGAGGAAACCAACGATCACCGACCGCTGCCTGGGAGAGATCGAATCCGCGGCCGAACAGGCCGCCGCCCTCTGCGACAAGATGCTGGCCTATTCCGGCCGCGGGCGCTTCGAGATGAAACCCGTCTCCCTGAACGTCCTCCTCAAGACCGCCTGCAGATCCTCTGTCGACTCCGCCAAACGTCCGCTGCCACTCCAACTGGACCTCGCGGAAAACCTGCCCGAAGCCCTCGGCGACGCCGAGCAGCTCGAACGCGCGCTGTCCGGCTTCCTCGACAACGCCATCGAATCGCTCGGGGATACCGGCGAGATCACCGTGACGACCGGAGAAACCCGCATCGACGCCGCCTTCAACCGGTCCGCGCTGACCACCTCTCCACTCCCGCGCGGAGATTACGTCTACGCGGAAGTCCGCGATGAAGGCTGCGGCATGACGCCCCAGGAACTGGAGTCGATCTTCGAGCCGTTCTTCACCACCAAGTTCCCGGGCCGCGGCCTGTCGCTGTCCGCGGCCCAGGGCATCGCCAGCGCCCATCACGGGGCCGTGCAGGTCGAAAGCGCCAAGGGACGCGGCTCCACCTTCCGACTGCTGCTTCCCGTCGCGACAGCGGCCGGGGACAACCGGCCAAGCGCCCCGGAAGTCACCGGTTACCTGGGTCGGCCAAGGGCGCTGGTCGCGGACAACGACCCCCTGATCTGCCGCGCCATGCGGCAGATGTTGAACCTGTGCGGCTGGGACGCCACCACGGTCGGCGACGGAGCCGAGGCGATTGCGACCTTTGCCGCCGACGCCGACGCCTACGGCATCGTCTTTCTCGACTGGGACATGCCGCACGTGGACGGCGACGAAGCCGCCCGGAAGATTCTGGCCGAACATCCCGACGCGCAGGTTGTCATCATGACAGGATTCGACCGCAACGAGGCCTTGACCCACCTCGGCGACACCCCGATCGCCGGATTCCTGTCGAAACCGTTCGGCGTCACGGATCTGAGAGGCATCGTGAACCAGGCGGCCGGAGCAACGCCCAGCCCCCTTGCGGCCGTCCATGCCTGAGGCGCGTCCGGACCGAGCCTTCCGCAATCCGCGATAAAGGGCTCGAAATCGCCGCCGCCCGCGACAATGCTGGAGACGGGCCGCGGCGGCCGTTCGATCCATCCCCCGCCAACGTCCGATCCATTGTGACCGAGCAGTCCTTCATTGAGAGCCTGGGAACGATGACCGTGGCGGCGACGGTCTTCGCGCTGGCGGCGCGAGGGGTGAAGCTGCCGGCCATCGTCGCCTACCTGTTGGCGGGACTCTTCCTGGGCCCGATCACCGGAGTCGTCGAATTGTCCGAGAGCCTCCGGACCATCAGTGACGCGGGCATCGTGCTGCTGCTCTTCCTCGTCGGCCTGGAGTTGAGCTTCGACAAGATCCGCGACCTCGGCAAAGTCGCGCTGCTCGCGGGAACGGGGCAGATTGTTCTGACCGCCTCCGGCGGATTTCTCGTTGCAATCGCCCTGGGATTCCGGGGGACGCAGGCCGTCATGTTGGCGGCGGCGCTGACCTTCAGCAGCACTGTCGTGGTCGTCAAACTGCTGGAACAGCAGGGCGAATTCGACAGCCTCTACGGCCGCATCGCCGTCGGCATCCTGCTGGTTCAGGATCTTGCGGTCATCGCCCTGCTGACCTTTCTCTCGGGCTGGTCTCCGGACGCGGCTTCCGACTTCGGCGCCATGACCCTGAGCCTGCTGAAGGCCTTCGGGGGCATGACGCTGCTGCTGATTCTCGCGTTGGTCGCCGCAAGATACTGGCTGCCGGGGCCCTTCGCCTGGGCATCGCGCTCACCCGAGACCCTGTTTGTCTGGAGCCTGTGCTGGTGTTTCCTGGTGGTCCTCGCGGCGCACGGCCTGCATTTGTCCCACGAATCGGGAGCCTTTCTCGCCGGCGTAAGCCTCGCCCAACTTCCCTACAACCACGACCTCCGCCGCCGCGTGCGGCCCTTGATGAACTTCTTCATCGCGGTTTTCTTCGTCTCGCTCGGCGTGAACATGAACCTGGACAACCTGGTCGCAATTCTGCCCGCGGCGCTGGCGCTGTCGGCGTTCACGCTCTTCGTGAAACCCTCCTTCATCGCCTTCGTCCTGGCCCGGTTGAATTTCGGGCAGCGCACCTCCTTCCACGCTGGAAACGCGCTGGCCCAGATCAGCGAGTTTTCCTTCATCCTCGCGGCCATGTGCGTCCGCGCAGAGCTCATCGACGACCGGATCGTCTCCCTGATCGGCCTGGTCGGCGTGATCTCGATCTCCATCTCCTCCTGTTTCATCGTCCACAACCACGGCTACTATCGCTGGATGCAGAAGGTCGGCATGCTCCGCGTGCTTCGCGCCCCGCAGACCGAGGAAGAGACCGCCAGCCCCGTCGCGAGCCGCGGCCACATCATTGTCATTGGGGCCAATTCACTCGGACGGCGAATCGTCGAACATCTGACCGCCCGCGGCGAGACCGTGCTCGCCCTCGACACCGATCCGACCAAACTCCGCAACCTCCCCTGCCGGACCATGATGGGCGACGCGCAAAACGTGGATTTCCTCGAAGAGGCCGGGCTGCCCCGGGCCAGACTGCTCGTCTCCTGCATCGGCATCGAAGACGTGAACAACATCCTCGCCTATCGCTGCCGCACGATGAAGATCCCCTGCGCGATCCACGCGATCGACCTGTCGATGGTGGACAGCCTGCTGGAGATGGACCCGACCTATCTCATGTTGCCGAAGGTCGACGGCATCAAGCTGCAGAACCGCAGGCTGAAAGAAATGGGATTCATCGAGTCATGACCGGCCTGGCGCTCTTGATAACCGCGGCGGCGATCGGCTTTGGCCTGTCGAAGCGGCTGCGCATTCCGGTGATCCCGCTGTTGCTGGCCATGGGCATGAGCCTGTCCTTTCTTCGTTCCGTCGCCCCCGGCGACGCCATGGACGAGGCGTTGGCCCCGGAATACCTGGAGGGGTTGCTCGAACTTGGCCTGGCGTTCCTCGTCTTCGCCGCGGGCATCGAACTGAACCCGCTCCGTTTCAAGAACCAGAAGAAGGCGGTCTGGCTCGTGGGCCTGACCCAGTTCGGGGTGGCGGGCGCGGCGGGATTCGGTCTGGCGCACGCCCTGGGCTTCGCCGGTCTGGACGCGTTCTATCTCGCCATCGCGGTCTCCACCAGTTCGACCCTGGTGGTCATCCGGCAGTTGCGGATCTGGCTGCGGATGTTTGAGCCCTTCGGCCGCATGGTCACCGGCGCGCTCCTGTTGCAGGACCTCCTGATGATTGTGTGGTTGGTCATGCTCGCCCATTTTGGCGAAAAGAACTCGGATCTGATGCTGAGCGTCGCCTCGCTGCTGGGACTTGGCACCCTCGCCATCCTGTGCCAGGCCAGGTTCATGCCCTGGCTGCTCCTGCGAATGCGCTCCCAAGGCCCCAACAAGCTCAGACTGGAACCGGGCGACCGCCCCCGCCTCGACGAGGAATCGCTCCTCCTGGTCGTGCTCTCGTCGCTCTTCATCTTCGCAGGCGGAGCCAGGTTTCTGGGGCTCCCGCCGGTCGTCGGCGCCTTCTTCGCCGGCTTTTCACTATCGTCCTTCCCTCTCAACGGCGTCGCGCGCGGCGCGCTGGCCTCCCTCTCCGACTTCTTCCTGGCGATCTTCTTCACCGCCCTTGGGGCGCTGATCGTCATCCCTGAGTTCGCGCTCGTGCTCCGGGCTCTGGCGCTCGCCCTGACCGTCATTCTGCTGACCCCGCCGCTGGTCGCCATCATCGCCGAGATCAGCGGACTGTCCGCCCGCGCCGCAATTGAAAGCGGCCTGCTGCTTGCCCAGACCAGCGAACTTTCCCTCGTGCTTGCGCTGACCGGAGTGGTCTCGGGGCACATCGATCACGACCTGTTTTCCGCCATCGCCCTGATCGCCGTGGCCACCATGGCCGTGACCCCGCTGGTGGCCAATGACAGCGTCGTGCGCCGACTCCTGCACCTCCACCCGTCCCGACAACGCCCCCAGGAGGACGGTGTCCACGAAGACCACGTGTTGATCCTCGGCTTCGGCACGGGCGGCATGTGGGTGGTCAAACCCCTGCGGAAGGCCGGACACAATATCCTGGTCATCGACGACGATCCCGCCGTCATCACACAACTGGAAAAACAGGGTATTCCCTGCCTGCGCGGCGACGGCGCGGACGAGAAGGTCCTGCTCAAGGCCAACGTGGCCAAGGCCAAGTTGATCCTCGCCGGCATGCGCCGCGTGCAGGACGCCGCCAAACTGCTGGAACTGGTCAGGGACACCCCCGTCCTCGTGCGCGTGTTCGAGGACCGTGACGCCGACGCGATCCAAGCCTTGGGCGGCGTCCCCATCCTCAATTCCGAAGCCGCCGCGGAAACCTTCGCCGAATGGTTCGAGAAAAGCAGCTTGGCGGCTCGGGGGGCGTGATTCGGGATGCGTGGTTCGCGGTTCGCGGTTCCCTGTTCTCGGTTCCCTGTTCCCTGTTCTCGGTTCTCGGTTCTCGGTTCGCGGTTCTCGGTTCTTGGTTGCCATTTGCCATTTGCCATTTGCCATGGAAGCTGCAAAGGCGCATCCCGCATCCCGGATACAGCGCGACAAGCACGCAACAAGTTGCACAATTCCGCGCGATCCTCCATAAACGGTCCCCTCATGAAACGGATTCTTGCCCTGTTCCTCCTGCTGGTTTCGCCCGCCTTTGCGCTCGCCGAGTTCAAGGCGGGCGCGGTCGTCGTCGATGTTTCCCCGAAGGAGTTCCCTGTTCTCGTCAACGGGGGCATGACCAGCCGCTCGGCCGAGCAGGTGAGCGATCCCATCAACGCGCGCGCGCTGGTCCTGTCCGACGGGAGGACTCAGATCGCCATCGTCGTGGTCGACAGCTGCATGCTGGCGCGCCCCGTCCTCGACCAGGCCAAGCGCCTTGCCGCGAAACGCGCCGGGATCCCGACTGACCGCATACTGATCTCCGCGACCCATACCCACACAGCGCCTTCCTCGCTGGCCTGCCTCGGCACACGCGCCGATCCACGCTACACGCCCTACCTGATCCAGAAGCTGGCCGAGGCCATCACCGCCGCCCGGCAGCGCCTCCAACCCGCACAGATCGGCTGGAACAAACAGGACGCCGCCGAATTCACCGCCGTCCGCCGCTGGATTCGACGGCCGGACCGCGTCTTGGACGATCCCTTCGGCAACCCCACCGTCCGCGCCAACATGCATTCCGGCCGCATCTGGGACGATGTCACCGGCGAGTCCGGCCCCGAGGATCCGGACCTCAACATCATTTCCATCCAGGCCCGCGACGGCCGGCCGCTCGCCATTCTCGCCAATTTCTCCATGCACTACTTCAGCGGGGTGAAGGCCTTGAGCGCGGACTACTTCGGCATCTTCTGCAACCGCCTCCGGGAAAAGATCGCGCCGGATTCAGACTTTGTGGGCATCCTGTCGCACGGTTGCAGCGGCGACATCTGGCGCCGCGACTACACCGAGACCGATTGGTCGAAGAACCCGCCCAAAGGTCCGGAATGGAAGGTCGATGAATACGCCGACCTCCTTTCCGACCGCGCGCTGAAGGACTACCGGAAAATCGCGCACACCGCGGACGCCGATCTCGCCATGGCCGAATCCCGGATGCGCTTGAATTACCGCACGCCCGACAAGCAACTGCTGGAATGGTCGCAACGCGTCGTGGAACAAATGGGCGATCGCGACCCCAGGACCCGCGAGGAAATCTACGCCATGGAGCAAATCATCCTGCACGAACGCCAGGACACCGAGATCTGCCTCCAGGCGCTGCGCATCGGGGACATCGCCATCGCCACCACGCCCAACGAGACCTATGCCCTCACCGCGCTCAAACTGAAGGCCATGAGCCCGCTCCGGAAGACCATGGTCATCGAGCTCGCCAATGGCGGCGACGGCTATATCCCCCCGCCCGAACAACACGTGATAGGCGGCTACAACACCTGGGCGGCGCGCTCCGCCGGACTTGAGGTCCAGGCCGAACCAAAGATCGTCGAGGCGGATCTGAAACTGCTCGAGAAAGTCGCCGGCAAACCCCGACGACGCCACAGCCCCAGCCTCGGCGCCGCCGCCAGAGCGGTCGCGGCCGCAGCCCCGGAGGCCTACTGGCGACTCGATGAGTTCGCCGGCCCCGTCGCCTTCGACCGCGCAAACCATCACAACGGCATCTACGAGAACGGCGTCGTCTTCCACCTCGCAGGAGCGAGATCCGAAGCGTTCAACGAAGGCGGTGAGCTCAACCGGGCCGCCCACTTCTGCGGCGGTCGCATGCGAGCCAATCTGGCCCGCCTCGGCGATCGCTACACCGTCTCCCTCTGGTTCTGGAACGGCATGCCCGAGGGCGCGCGCGACATCGCCGGCTGGATGTTCTCCCGCGACCGCGACCACGCCATCGGCCCCCAAGGCGACCACCTCGGACTCACCGGGCAAAACCGGCTTGTCTTCCAACACGGCGAAGCAAAACGGGCGGTCGGCAGGACTCCCGTCCAGCGCTGGCAATGGAATCATGTCGCCCTCGTGCGCGACGGCGACTCCATCCGCATCCACCTCAACGGCTCCGAAAAACCCGAGATCGAATTGAGTTCACCCGCCGGATTTCCCGCCGGATTCGACCAGGTTTTCGTGGGCGGTCGATCCGACAATGCCGACAACTGGGAAGGCCGCCTCGACGAGGTCGCCGTCTTTCCGCGCGCGCTGACCGCCGCACAGGTTCGCGCGCTCAGCGATCATTGAGCGGGTCCGCCGGACGCGGCGGATTGCCGGAGAGCCTCCAGCAACCGCTCCGCGCCCTTCCCGACCGGCCTAAAAGCGCGAAACAAGCAATTCGCGTTGAAAGATGAGTTCCTTCGGCAGGTCCGAGTAGAGCTTCATGAAGAGTTCGTCCTGGGAGATGTCCTCCTTGCGCCAAGCTTCGGCGTCGATTTCCTCCAACTCGTCCAGGGCCGCCTGATCGAAGCCCTCCATTTCGCCCAGATCGAAGAAATTGGGCCCCGGGACCCAGCCCAGAGGCGTCTCGATGGAATCAGCCCGCCCGCGGCAGCGACCGATGATCCACTGCAGGACGCGCATGTTCTCTCCAAATCCGGGCCAGAGGAAGTTCCCCTCCTCGTCCTTGCGGAAACAGTTGACGCTGAAGATGCGCGGCGGATCCTTGAGCAGACGGCGCATCGTCAACCAGTGGCGGAAATACTCGCCCATGTTGTAGCCGCAAAAAGGCAGCATCGCCATGGGATCGCGACGGACCTGCCCCAGGCCGCCAACCGCCGCCGCCGTCATCTCGGAGCCGACCGTTGCGCCGACATAGACGCCGTGCACCCAGTTGAAGGACTGATAGACAAGCGGAATCGTGGTCGCGCGACGCCCCCCGAAGATGATGGCGCTGATGGGAACGCCCTCTGGATCGTCCACCTCCGGCGCCAGCGCAGGGTTGTTGGCCATGGGCGCGGCAAACCGACTGTTCGGATGGGCCGCCTTCTCCGTGGATTCCGGCGTCCATTTGTTGCCTCGCCAATCGAGACATTCCGCGGGGGGATCGCCGTCCATGCCCTCCCACCAGACATCGCCGTCAGGCGTGAGCGCAACGTTGGTGAAGATCGTATCACGCTCGATCGACCTCATCGCATTGGGGTTGGAGCTGTTGCTGGTGCCCGGCGCGACGCCGAAGTAGCCCGCCTCGGGATTGATGGCGTATAGGCGGCCGACCTTGCCGGGACGCATCCAGGCGATGTCGTCGCCGACAGTCCAGACCTTCCAACCCTTGAAATGGTCCGGCGGAATGAGCATGGCGAAGTTGGTCTTGCCGCACGCGCTGGGGAAGGCGGCGGCGACGTAGGTCTTCTCCCCCTCAGGGGATTCCAACCCGAGGATCAGCATGTGTTCGGCCATCCAGCCCTCCTTGCGTCCCAGGTAGGAGCCGATGCGCAGGGCAAGGCACTTCTTGCCGAGCAGCACGTTGCCGCCGTAGTTCGAAGCCGTGGAAAAGATGGCATTGTCCTGAGGAAAATGGACGATCAACCGCTTCTCCGGATCGAGGTCGAGCATGCAGTGCAGGCCGCGGTTGAAGTCGTCCTTGTCGCCGAGGTGCTCCAGAGCCACGGCGCCCATGCGGGTCATCACGCGCATGCTGAGCACAACGTAGATCGAATCGGTCAACTCGACGCCGACCTTCGACAGCTCCGATCCCGGGGGCCCCATGAGATAGGGCACGACATACATCGTCCGTCCCTTCATGGCTCCCGCGGTGAGCGCGCCCAACCGCTCATACATCTCCTCCGGCCGGGCCCAATTGTTCGTCGGGCCGGCCTCCTCCCGGGTCTCCGTGCAGATGTAGGTGCACTTCTCCACGCGAGCGACATCGTTGGGATCGGAGCGATGGTAATAGCAGCCCGGACGCTTCTCCTGATTCAGCGGGATCAGAATGCCCTCCTCGACGGCCCGCGAGGTCAGGCGTTCCTTCTATTCATCGGAGCCGTCGCACCAGACAATGGCTTCGGGTTGACAGTGTTCGGCGGTCTCTTTGACCCAGTTGATGATGTGTTGGTTGGTCGTATTCGGGTTGGCGCTCATGGGGCGATGATCTGCAGGGTTGTGATTGCGGAAATCAAGCCTGAAACGACGACCGGCCGGCCGACGCGTTGCAGGCGCCGGGAGTCTGCCCGATTCCCGCGCGCAACGCTGGCCCGATCTTGCCAAACCGC
>Ga0181573_10004990_pt1 | contig 11119 bp, 7 predicted proteins | sample 101ome_25_FD_148643 | JGI IMG/M metagenome (GOLD analysis project Ga0181573, IMG submission 148643) | Coastal salt marsh microbial communities from the Groves Creek Marsh, Skidaway Island, Georgia - 101409BT metaG (spades assembly) | ecosystem: Environmental > Aquatic > Marine > Intertidal zone...
TCCTGTGTCTTTCAGCCACGACAGTTATTTGGCTGCTGCTGCAGTCTTTTTCTGCGTTCATGGATATGACGTCGGTGATCGTTTTCATCATCGGCCCGTTTCTCGCGCTGCTTAATCATCAGGCGATCTACAGCGATGAAATCCCGGAAGAAAAACAGCCCGGGCAACTGATCCGCATCTGGAGCCTTGTCAGTATCATCAGCCTTTTCCTGCTGATGGCTATTTATCTGTATTACCGGCTCTTCGGATAAGTCATGCAAACCAAAACCGCCACTTTCTGACCATGTCGCACCTCGACGTATGAGCTCCGGACAGAGGCTCTGAAACACTGGCACGTTAATCAGGAAGCTCCACATGCCCACATTCAAGGATCAAGACCTTCTCTGCTGCGATAATTTCATCGATGGCAATTGGGTCAGCTCTGCTCAGTCAATCCCTGTCACCAATCCGGCAACAGGAGAAACTGTTGCTGAAGTTGCAGACGGACCAAAAGAGCAGGCCGAACTGGCTGTTGAGGCCGCTCATCGCAGCTTTGCCGGCTGGAGCAGAATGAGCGCCAAGGAAAGAAGCTCTGTCCTGCGACGCTGGCATGACCTGATTCTGGAAAATGCCGAAGACCTTGCCGCGCTGATGACCTGGGAGCAAGGAAAACCGCTCGCTGGAAAATGCCGAAGACCTTGCCGCGCTGATGACCTGGGAGCAAGGAAAACCGCTCGCTGAAAGTCTCACTGAGATCAAATACGGCGCCGGATTCATCGAATATTATGCCGAAGAGGCCAAGCGAATCTTTGGAGCCACAATCCCGACCATTGCCCCGGAACGCCGATTGCAAACCTACAAACAAGCCGTTGGCGTTGTCGGTGCAATCACGCCCTGGAATTTTCCTAATGCCATGATCACCCGCAAAGCTGCCCCGGCGCTGGCGGCGGGGTGCACCATCGTCATAAAACCTGATCCCGCCACACCGCTGTCAGCTCTCGCTCTCTGTGAACTGGCGCAGCGTGCCGGCCTTCCGGCTGGCGTTCTCAATGTGGTCGCGGGCAGTGACAGTCAAGGAATCGGAGAGATTCTCACGCAGCACCCCAGGATTGCCAAATTTACGTTTACCGGCTCCACTGCCGTTGGCAAACTGCTGATGAAGCAGTGCGCCAGCACAGTGAAAAAAATCTCTCTTGAACTTGGTGGCAACGCGCCTTTCATTGTCTTCGAGGATGCCGATCTCGAGGAAGCGGTCAGCCACTGCCTTGCCACAAAGTTCCGCAATTGCGGCCAGACCTGCGTCTGCACGAACCGGATTTTTGTTCAGGAAACTGTGGCTGAAGCATTCACTCAAAAACTGCAGGACGGCATTCGGTCGCTGAGAGTCGCTGATGGCTTTGCCACCGGCACCGAAATTGGGCCGATGATCAATGAACAGGCCATAGCCAAGATGGAGCAACTGATCAGCGATGCCGTCGCGAAAGGGGCAGAGCTGATTCTCGGAGGCGCCCGGCATGAGCTCGGGGGCTTATTTTTCCAGCCCACCCTGCTGCAATCAGTAGACGATACGATGGCTCTGGTTACCGGAGAAATCTTTGGCCCAATCGCGGCTGTTCAGACCTTTACGAGCGAAAATGAAGTCATCAATAAAGCCAATGCAACCGACTATGGCCTGGCTGCTTATTTTTTCTCTCGGGACGTAGGCCGGGTTATGCGTATTGCAGAAGCGCTGGAGTACGGCATCGTTTGCTCTAATTCCGGTGTGTTTTCAACAGAAGTTGCCCCGTTCGGGGGGTGGAAGCAATCGGGGATTGGCTCCGAAGGAGGAGCAGAAGGTATTGCAGATTTTCTTGAAACGAAATTTCATTCCATGGGCGGGATCGATCGATAACCAAGCTCCATACTGCCGCTACTGTCAGACGCCATGCCACGAGCTGCGAGCTTGTCCCCATAAAAGCGAGCAATATGAATCGGATCCTCCGAGTGCTGCTGAAGCAATCACGAAGCGGAAAGCCCGCTCAACAGCGCCTTTACTCCCGGCATCCGGAAAGAATTGACGCGGCGCACTGAGCCAAGCCTGCGCGCGCTGCGTACTGACTGTCAGTGATCTAACGGGGGAATCTGCGATGACAATTAAACTCTCCGAACTGCGCCGACTTAACTTCATCGAAAAAGTCATCCTGCATTGTCATGACCAGAGTCTTTATCTGGTCTCTGTGCAAATGGACAAAGAGGAACGCTACGTCACTGACGAGCGGGGCAGCTTCCTGAAATCATTCAACAAGCTTTCTTTGCAGAGCAAGTTTAAGGATATGACCGTTGGTGAAATGGTGCTCCGGCATCAAAGCCCTTATGATGAAATGATCGGACTTTCGGAAGAGAAGTCAGACAACACCCTGGAAGTGCTGATCGGTGGCGAAGCCTATGCGCTGCAACCGGGCGACGCGGACAGACTCAATTGAGCACAAAAGACGGGCTCGACACTGACCCGACTTACCCTCCCTCGTTTGCCGCCAAACAATGGGGCGGAGCCAGCCTCTGAACTTCTCCCCTGACCGACACGCCATCCGTACTGAGACGGTCCGGCCTTGTCGCGTTGTTTGTCTGTGAGGGATTTTCCTGAGCTTTCCCTAGCTTTCTCTGGGTTGCTTTAATTTTCCCCGAGTTTCTTCAATTTTCCCTAGGTTTCCTTAATGTTTACCAGCAGTCTTTAACGTTGTTCGCTCTGCTCTGCTTTACTTTTGGTTGCTGTTCTTTACTGCGCCTGCTTGACACCCACTACGTAGCAAAGCCAGCTGTCATCGTTAGGTGCTTCGTCCACCGCCTGCCAATCCGCATCTTCGTCCTCGTCGGCGATATCCCAGTACACTTTACTCATGCTGAATCCTGCTTCAGCCAGCATTTCGCGAACCTCAGGGATAGTCCAGAACCGCCAGTGGTATTCGAATGCCTTTTTGATCATGCTGCCGTCACCGAATTTGAAATGGATAAAGAACGAGCAGTCGGCAGTGACGGGATTGAAATAGGCCTGCTCCCAGTGGTATTTGAAGCCGTCTTTGCCCTTGATGATTGTGCGCTTGTCGGTCACGTCCGAGGCATAGCATTCCTTGCCTCCCATCATGTCCATGACCATGACACCTTTTTCTCCCAGATTCTCATAGGCTATCTTGAAATAGTTCACGACCTCTGCCCGGGTTTTGAAGCACCAGAACGAAAAATTCTGGGCAGCCAGCACATCAACTTGCGGTACGGTTCTTGAACGCACGTCCTGCTCGAGAACTTCAACTCGCTCTGCCACTTTGGCTTTCAACTTGCCGAGATTGTTTTCAATACCCCAGTCGAGCGTTTCAGGGCAGATATCAAGCCCGACCGCCTGGCGATTCTTGTCTGACTTAGCCCATTCGCAGGACACCGCAAAGGTGCCACAAAAATCCTCTCTCAGAGTCAGTGGCTTGGTGTTAAAGGCGTCCCGATAAACCTGATCGAAAACACGAACCTCATGATCCGGCTCCTGCACTGAATGTTGATAACAGACAAATTTGTCTGCCAGCTCTGCCTGGCAGGGCTGCTCACTGTTCTTCAGTTTCTTACCGCGTTTTATCTCGGGCATATCTTCCTTCTCGGACTGATTGGGCGAGGCCTAAGCTAGCGAATTCAGGGCTGATGCGCAATGACGCCAGAGCGTTCTGCCGGGTGAACTCAAGCCGGTCAACTCAACGGCCTGCCGGCGACTCGGTCTGTCTTCGGAGTGTCAGAGAATTTCCGTTACGAAAGAACACCGACCGGGCTGACTAGGCGGTAGCTTCGTCCCAGTGCTTTACCCGGACTTTGACAGTTTCGATGTCATGTTTACATACGCCGGCTTTTGCGATGAGCTTGTAATCACAAATGTCGCAGCGGACACATTCCTTAAAATCAATCGCCGGACCTCTGATTGCTCCGGTCGGACAGGCATGTTCACACACCTTGCACACATCACACTGCTGCACCCGTTTGATTCTGAACGGCGACACCAGCGAAACCACGCCAAGGGAGGCTCCGAGCGGACAGGCATAACGGCAATAAAACCGTGGGATGAACACAGCGCCGAGCAGAAAGCCTGCGGCAATAACCCAAAGCACCATTGAGCGGGAAATGTAGAATACCGTTCCGAATGGCTCAAAGTATTGAAAGAGGCTCAAATCCGAATAGGCGAGTGCCATCAGGACCAGGAAAGCCAGAACGGCGTATTTTAAGTAGATAGCCAGATCGTGAACGGCCTGAGGCACCTGATAGCGAAACTGTTTGGGAACGATTCGTGTGATGAAATCCTGCAGCGCACCGAATGGGCATAGCGAAGAGCAGAAAATTCGACCCCACAGCAGAGCGGTCACCACGGTGAACACAATGACGATCAGCAAAGGCAAATCATTCAGAAATAGCGAAGGACCTAATTTGATGCCATTGGTGATATGGGAAACTGAGACAAATCCACCGTCCATCCAGCCCAGGTAGATCAGAGTCACCGTCAGCGCTGCCCATCGCAGCATTTCCTTTTTCATGACAAATGCCGTCATCACCAGAGCACAGATAAAAAGCACGGCAAAAACCTCTGACAGAGGTGCGCTGTCAAGCAGCTCAGTCCAAACCGTTTCTTCCGGAAATTGAAACCTCTCTGCGTCATTCTCTGAGGGAGGAATCAGCTCGGGAGCAATGGGCCCTCCCTCGGAGAGCGCGAGGGCGAGTTCAGGCACCTGATAGGCCATTTCATGAATACCGCCGAACTCTCCGACCACTCCCTCAGTGGTGTAGAGGATTGAGAATGGCTCCGCCAGATCCAGCTCAGGCATCAGTACAATAGCGCCCGCAAAGCGGGTACGGTCTTTAATCTTGCCGGCGTCTGCACTACCCGCGTAGACAAACCGGCGCCTTTCAACCGGATAGACTTCATCCCCCTGCTTGATTGCCAGACGCTCCTGTCTGAACGGCTGAGATGAATTGCCATCAATCCCTACCAGCAGCATTTTACCTTCCCGCGACCGGTTGCTGGCATCGCGGTCCGCACGGGAATAATCATCGATTCCCAGCATCAGCTCTCCGAGGCCGTCATGTCCGATAAATGCGAGTGACAGATGAAGCTCAGTGAAATCTGGCTGGATCACCAGCATTTCCTTCACCAGACCACTTTCGATCATGTCATCCCAGCTCTGATCCTCGTACACGCGCAGTGCCACTGCATCTCCGCTGGTAGCCGCCACATAATCAGAATCCGGAAGATAGCTGTGGGCCATTTTACGGGCAGAATCCCTCACGCCCCGCGCTACTGCCCAACTGGTAATCGTTGCGCGGGAGATTCCGTCAATGTCTCTGCCGACCCGAAAGTCTTCGGTAATGTTCTTGCGGGAAAACTGTTGAGGAAAGGGCAGAATCCCTGACGCCCCGCGCTACTGCCCAACTGGTAATCGTTGCGCGGGAGATTCCGTCAATGTCTCTGCCGACCCGAAAGTCTTCGGTAATGTTCTTGCGGGAAAACTGTTGAGGAAAATATTCGCTGTTGATGAAATCACCGCGGATACTTTTATAAGACTCGATGTAGTGCAGCACTTCGATGCCGGTCAGCGTACCCTGGAGGTCAATTCCGACAAGGACGTCGATGGGGGCACTGTAGCCTACTTCTTCAGGTGGATAATCCGGTGTTTCAAAAAGATAACCGACCAATTCCGCGTCTGTGCTGCCAGCTTCACCCTTGTAACCCCTGTAGACGGGAGGATTTCCTTCCTTCAGGGAGAAAGAATCGGCGTCACGCATGACCGATTTCAGGACTTCCTCGTTGACGGCAATCGGTGCCTGCCCGTGGGCGACAGTCATGAGGGCAAACAGACCAAGCGCAGACACCAGCCTGCCTGATTGCGAAGTGGGTTTCGGGGAATGATCGCAATAACCGCGAAGCGCTTGTTTTAGAGACAACATTATTATTCTTTGATGCGCACTGAATCCGGTATCGTACACAATTTATCCGCCCGGAGTAAACGCACAAGAGCGCCCGATATTTACACTGCTGCAGCCGATCTGAAAGCTGCCGTGCAGCCGGGAGCCGACTGCACTGAACGGCTTTGGTCAAGCGCTTGTCAGCGGAACGGTGTATGATTCAGAAACGTCATCCCGATCCCCCAGAACAGAGCGCACCATGATTAAACAGCTATTGATAACAAGCCTCCTGCTCGCCCAGGTCAACTCTGCGCAAGCAGCCGAGCAATCCGAAAATCGCCTTCGGGCACGCGAGGCCGGCCTGGTTGTCGGAGTTTTTGAACCAGGAGTCTATAATGCCATAACAGACGTAGATGGCGTCCTGGTGGGACACGAAACAGTTATTGAAGGGGACGACATCCGGACCGGCGTGACCGCCATCATTCCGGCGCCGGGTAATCTGTATACTCATCCGATTCCTGCCTGGGTCACTGTCGGGAACGGCTATGGCAAAATGATCGGGGAAACCCAGATCAGGGAGTTCGGTGAACTGGAAACTCCGATTCTGCTTACCTGTACGCTGTGTGTCTGGAGCGCCGCCAACGCCCTGAAAGAGTGGGTCTACACCCAACCGGGCATGGGGGAGCACACCGTCAATCCTGTCGTCGGCGAAACGAACGACGGTCGCGTCAACAATATGTGGGCTGACCCTGTCCAGCGACAACAGGTTTTCAGCGCGCTGGCGAAAGCCAGCAGTGGCGTTGTTGCTGAAGGCAGTGTCGGCGCCGGAACGGGCACTCAAGCATTCGGCTGGAAAGGAGGGATCGGCACCAGTTCCAGAGTTCTGCCGGAGTCACTCGGAGGCTATACCGTCGGGGTACTGGTGCAAACCAATTATGGCGGATACATGACAATCAATGGGGCGCCGGTTGGCAGAGAACTGGGCACCTACCCCTACCGGGATCAGCTCGCCCCGACTGATGATGGTGATCTGGACGACGGTTCCATCATGCTCGTCGTTGCAACAGATGCCCCCCTCAGTTCGCGCAGTCTGGATCGGCTCGGTTTTCGGGCGCTGATGGGACTTGGCCGCACCGGATCCTATGCCAGCAACGGTTCAGGAGATTACGTAATTTCATTTTCCACCCATCCTGCTGTACGCAAGCCCCGCGTCAGCGAATCACCTGTGGCTATCGAAGAACTGGTCAATGCCTCGATGTCACCTCTGTTTGCGGCGGCGTCAGAAGCCACTGAAGAAGCGATCTACAATGCCATCTTCAAAGCCACCACGGTCAGTAGCGCTCGTGGCGAGCTACGGGCGGTGCCCTATGACGAGCTGATCCGTATACTCGAAAAGCACCAGGCACTGAACTGGGATGTGACAGTTCCCCGCTAGCGTTAACATCGCCGTCAGAATCACCGGAACAACGGATTCCCTGGGAGCGCGCTTTCAGCGCATGAGCGACTGACAGCCAGCCCGCCATATTGCTGGGCAACCCTGACATGCTATGCTCGGAAAACAGACCATTGGGAGAGAATCATGACAAGAACAACCTTGCTTCTTACCGCTGCCGCCACTTTGCTGACTGGATTGACCGCCACCGCGCAAGACTCGGTCGAGTGGTACACGCTGGGCAATGATTACGCCCATACGCGCTACACACCTGCAGAGGAAATCAGCGCAGATAACTTCAATGAACTGGAAGTGGTCTGGGAATGGGATGGCTCCAGTTTTGAAGGCTATAGCGGTCGCTCGACTCCGAGCTATATCAACGGGCGCCTGTATACCGTATCCGGGCCGCGCCGCCACGTTGTCGCCATTGATCCCAAAACGGGCGAAACGCTCTGGTCGTTCCGCCTGCCCACGACGCGTCGCTGGGAATACTCGATGCGCGCCTCCTACGGCAAGGGCATCACCTACACCGAGATAGACGGCAAGGGCGTAATCATTGTTTCGACCCCCGGTTTTTTCCTGGTGGCGCTGGATGCAGACACTGGCAAGCCACTGGCAGACTGGGGCACCCAGGTGCCGATCGAAGGCTTTCCCGAAACCGGCGTAGTCGATATGCTGGCCGATCTCGGACAGCCCTATGACCCTTACGAAGGCATCCCGCTGGAAGTGGGCTATATCACCACGTCTTCTCCTCCCATCGTGGTAAACGACACGATTGTGGTGGGTAACTCTGCGGAACAGGGTTACCTGCAGTCCCGGATCGAAAACGTGCCGGGCGACCTGCTTGCCTACGACCGGGAGACGGGCGAATTTAAGTGGAAATTCAACATCATCCCCCGCCCCGGCGAATATGGCCATGAAACCTGGGAAAACGACGCCTGGGAATGGACCGGAGACGTCTCCTCCTGGGCTCCGCTTTCTGCGGATCCGGAGCATGATCTGGTCTACATCCCGACTAACGGAGCCACGATCGACTATTACGGCGGTTTTCACCCCGGAGACAATCTGTACGGCACCAGCATCATCGCGCTCAACGCCTCCACCGGCGAGCGGGAATGGCATTATCAGCTGGTGAAGCACGATATCTGGAACTACGACACGCCCACAGCTCCTGTGCTGCTGGATCTAGATGTCCCCGGTCAGGGCCAGGTACCGGCTGTCGCTCAGGTGACCAAACAGGGGTTTGTGTATACCTTCAATCGCTACACCGGCGAGCCGGTCTGGCCGTTTGAAATGAGAGAAGTCCCGCAATCTGAAGTACCGGGAGAACAACTTTCGGCTGTGCAGCCTTTCCCGACGAGACCCGCACCGTTCGAGATGCAGGGTATCGGCATCGATGATCTGGTCGATTTCACCCCGGAACTGCGACAGGAAGCCATTGCGGCACTGGCCGATTACGACATGGGTCCCCTGTTCACGCCACCGGTCCACGATACCAACGAGCGCGGCAAGATTGGTGGCATGATGTGCCCCGGCGGTGGCGGTGGCGCCAACATTTATGGCCCGCCAGTTGCAGATCCGGTTTCCAACATCCTGTATATCTCCTCAATGAATAATTGCGAGAGTTTACGAGTGATTCCCGGCGAAGAGGCGGACGCCCGCATCCCTGAGCCCACCGGTGTAACCTTCTCCCGCTATGCCAACGACCGTGGTGGTCGCCGGCCGCGGATGCGTTCGGGAATCCCTTACGTCAAGCCACCCTACAGCCGAATCACCGCAATCGACATGAACACCGGAGAGCACCTCTTCCAGATTCCCACCGGGGAAACGCCGGACCGGATTCGCAACAACCCTGCGCTTGCGGGCGTTGATATCGGCGATACCGGCACAGGTAATGTCGTCTCGATGGTCGTTACCAAAAATCTGCTGGTCTACTCGGACGTAGATCACGATGGTGAGACGGCCCTGCTGTATGCGATTGACAAGCAGAGCGGAGACGAGCTGGGACGGATTGAAGTGCCAGCACAAAGCCGCTACGGAATGAGCTCCTGGGTACATGATGGACATCAATACCTCATGCTACAGACTGGCGCGAAGCTCACTGCGGTTGCCCTTCCGGCAGCAGCCCCCGGTAGTGCTGCCCATTAGCCCTCTGTCAGAGGACAAATCCCGACCAACGGGGTTTGTCCTCTGAAAATCTGCGTGACACGCAGCGATTGATCTGGATAATACGCTGCATCCGAAGCAGCGCTGTCCGGTAGTCCTGTCGCTATGCTACACATCCTGAACATACGATGTATCTCCTTTAAGGCCAGCTGCCTCATGCTTGCGCTGTGTCTGCCACTCTGGCAAAACGCCTTGGCACAGCAGAATGCATCCGACGGCGAGCGCGTTGTGCATTTACTCGACGAGCCGCGCCATCGTCCCGTTCGCCAGCACGGTCAGCTTTATCTGCTCGACGTGCGTCTGAAACCCGGTGATGAATCCTTCGCCCACGTTCATGATCAGGCCATTCTGCTCACCTATATCAGCCTCGCCGGCGGTCCGCAGAATGGACGTGTCGGGGTCAACATCGACTATGCCTCAGACCCGCTCACTCACAAGGTCAGCAACGACGGGCCGGGTCTGTTTCACATCATGGCCCTTGTCCACGATGGCTCCGGGGAACTGATCAGTGACAGCGACGAACCGGGCGGAATGGAAATCGCGCCTGAGATTGAAAACGCCTGGTTCCGGTCCTACCGCTATGAACTGGCGCCCGGTGAAACAACCGCCATGCAGCAGCACATCAATCCGAGTTTCGTGATCCTGGGCAGTGAAGGCACCGTTCGGGTCAGTCGTGAAGATGGTCTGGCCCGGGAATTGGCCTACGCCGGCGAGTGGGCCTGGCGGGAGCCGGGTTCAGCGTATCAAATAACTAATGTCGGCGACTCAGCGGTCGCTATCATTGTGAATGAAGGTAGACAACAGCACTAAACATGCGTTTGTTGGCCTTTCTGGCCACACCTTTGCCATCGCGGGCTTCTTACGCGACACCCCAGCCTCTCTTAATCCTGTAGTAATACTACTTTTCTAACTCATGCAGACGGAGTGCATATCTGTGCAAGCTATTGTTCAATCTGAAGAAATCGAAATCCTCCCTGACCTCAGTCAATACAATATCCATGATGTCGCGGAAATTTACTACAACCCCAGTTATGAACTCCTGTTCGCGCATGAAACAGCCCCCTCACTGAGCGGCCATGAGCGCGCCACCGTCACAGAATCAGGAGCCGTATCGGTAAATACCGGAGAATTTACCGGCCGTTCTCCCAAGGACAAATATCTGGTGAAGGATGACACAACCCGCGACACGGTGTGGTGGTCTGATCAAGGTGTTAACGACAACAAGGCCATCGGCGAAGTGGTCTGGTGTGATCTGAAGAATCTGGTTACCGAACAGCTGAGCGGTAAAGCGCTCTACGTTGTTGACGCATTCTGCGGGGCAGAACCGAAAACCCGTCTTCGCGTGCGCTTTATCACCGAGGTCGCCTGGCAGGCACACTTCGTTAAAAACATGTTTATCCGACCGACCCCCGAGCAGCTGGCAGATTTTGAACCAGATTTTGTGGTCATGAACGGAGCCAAATGCACGAACCCCAACTGGGAGAAGCAGGGCCTGAACTCGGAGAACTTCATTGCCTTCAACCTGACCGAAAGAATTCAGCTCATTGGCGGCACCTGGTATGGCGGCGAAATGAAAAAAGGCATGTTCTCAGTCATGAACTATCTGTTGCCGCTGCAGGGTATCGCCTCAATGCA
>Ga0181573_10004993_pt1 | contig 11119 bp, 3 predicted proteins | sample 101ome_25_FD_148643 | JGI IMG/M metagenome (GOLD analysis project Ga0181573, IMG submission 148643) | Coastal salt marsh microbial communities from the Groves Creek Marsh, Skidaway Island, Georgia - 101409BT metaG (spades assembly) | ecosystem: Environmental > Aquatic > Marine > Intertidal zone...
CTCAGGTTTTGTGACTGTGAGTCATTTTTCCAATTTGCCGTTAAGATGTTCGCGAATGTACAAGATTCGTCCTATGAAAAACAGTGAGAACCGCCGAACCCATCCCATCACTTTCTGTCCTTGAAAGCCTGGAACAGCCCCTCGATCAGCTCAGCCCCGCCGCCGCCCTTCGGTGCGCCACCCTTCTTCCGCTGCTCCGCCGTCGTCCCCTTCGAAAGCATGGAGAAGACGCCCTCAAACACGCCCTGCGGCTCGAACCTGCCCATGATCCCCTCGAACCTGCCATCCGCCCTGAGGGACGCGATGTCGGGATCCGACCGGATGTTCTTGTAGTCGTCGTAGCCGCACTCCAGCGCACGGACGAGCGACACGAGTCCAGCCTGGGGATCGTCCATCCGCGCGTGGCAGCACGCGCAGTTGTAGTGAACGGCGATCTGCTCGTTGAGGGACACGGACGCGTCGGCGAAGCCCTGCGAGGGACCCGCGGGCGCCACGCGAGCCTTGCGACTGCGGATGGGTCCGGTGCCCGGGAGGTCGAGCGCGTTGGTGAACGCGGCGAGGGCCGCTGGGTAGTCCCCGGACTTGTACAGGGCGAGGCCCTTGTTGATGGCCTCTCCCGCGGTCGCGGGGGGCAGATCGATGTCCGAGACCGCCGCCGCGGGGGCGTCCGCCGAGGCGTTGTCGTCGTCGTCGATCATGATCGGCACCTGCACCCCCTCCTGGCCCAGGAGCTGGCCCAGCTGCTCGTCGCTGAGCTGCATGAGGTCCTCCACCGGCGCACCCATCTCCTGGAAGAATGCCTCGTCGTCCCCTTCCCCGGCGGCGGGCGCGTTCCAAGTCATCGGATCGTTGGGATCGAAGTTGGCTCCGCGCGCTCGCGTCGCCACCGACGATCTCCCGGTCCGTCGGGCCTTCGCGACGAACGCCCGCGACCCCGCGACGCGGGGGGCTCCGGCGCGGGGGTTCGCCCCCGCGACGGGGCGCGCCGTGTAGGCGTGAATCGCCGACATGTCCGCGGCCCGGTGATCCGTTCGCTACGCCCGTCCGCGTGAGCGAGAGTGCGCGAGATGGGGATATGGTACGAGGGGTTCGCCCGTGATCCTCTGTGATCCTCTTCCGAGAATCGAGTAAACGGCAAACCGCTTCGGAAGACGACACGCGAGTGAGTTTCATCACGGTCAGAAAGTTTGTTCAATCCAGTTCAGTAAAAATTCGCGATGCTGCTGCAACAAAAAATCATGTGGAGTGAATCCGTGGGGTACGACTGATGCGTTTCTCAATCGTACCCTCCGTAGCGCGACGCGCCGCCGCCGCCGCGACCACCGCCGTAACCGCCGCGGTCCCACCCGCCGCCGCCGCCGCCCCCGCGCTCTCCGCGGTCGTATCCGCCGCCGCGCGGACGGTCGCGGTCGTATCCGCCGCCGCGGTAGGATCCGCCGTGCCTGTCCCCGCCCCCGCGCCTCTCGAAACCCCCGTCTTCGCGGCGACGGAACGAGCCCCTCTCGCCGCGATCGGAGAAGGACCTGCGCTCGTACCCGCCGCCCCTGCCGCCGCCCCTGCTGAAGCCGCCCCTGCCGCCGCCCCTGCCGCGGCCGCCGAAGCCGCCGCCCCTGCCGCCGCGGCCCCCGCGGCCGCCGCCGCCGTATCCGCGGTCCCTCTCCTCGACGAGCTCGGGGAGCGAGTTCGCAACCTCGACGCCGATGGGGCCCAGGTAGCCGTCGTCGAGCTCCTCCAGCAGCGGCTTCACCTGCTCGTGCTGCATGTCGAAGCACAGGCCGGAGTTATCCGCGAGGATGCGAATGCGCCCGACGCCGTCGGCGGCGGAGCGAGAAACCTCCGACATGGCGCGCAGGAGGTCCCTGGGGAGGATCATGTTACCCTTGGCGATCATCGTCGTCTGGCCGACGTCGCCGGTGAGCATCGAGCGCGGGGGAGGGGGCTCGGTGTGCCCGGAGAGCGCCGCGAGCGCCGCGGCGAGAACCTCGCTCTCGGACCTCCCGTCGGCGCCCCCGTTCTTGACCGCCTCGAGGATCTTCTCCGCCGTCGGGGTGAAGTAGGGGAGCAGCTCGTCGTCGACGAGGTCAATCTCGAGCGACGCCTGCTCCGCGGAGGAGGTCATCACCTCGCCCGCGGTGGGCGGGTTGATGACCCTGAACTTGACGCCCGTCTCGCGGACGATGCTGCGGATCCTGTGCTTTTCCCTGGGGGTGTACATGGCGATCGCGGCGCCCTTCTTGTTGGCGCGGCCGGTGCGACCGCACCTGTGCACAAAGGACTCGGTGTCGTGGGGGAGCTCGTAGTGAACCACGAGGTCGACGTCGGTGATGTCGAGGCCGCGCGCGGCGACGTCGGTGGCGACGAGGACGCTGAAGCGGCCGTCGCGGAAGCGCTTGAGGGTGCGCTCGCGTTGCGCCTGAGCGATGTCGCCGTGGAGCACCTCGGTGGCCATGCGCCTGCCGAGAGCAGCGGTGACCTCGTCAGCCTCTCTCTTCGTCTGCGTGAAGCAGATGGCCTTGGCGCCCTTGCCGTACACGGTGACCAGGTCCGCGAGGATGGTGGTCCTGCTCGTGTGGGAGCACGCGCAGGACATGACATCGATGGTATCGGCCACCTTCTGCTCCTGGGACCCCACGAGGTCGATCGTGACGTGGTCGGCGAGGTACTTCTGGGTAATGCGCGTGACCCACGACGGCATCGTCGCGGAGAAGAGGAAAGTCTGCCTCTGCTCGGGGATCTCCTCCATGATGCGCTCGACGTCCTCCTCGAACCCGACGGCGAGCATCTGGTCCGCCTCGTCGAGAACGCAGTATTCGATGTCGTGGAGGTTGAGCGAGCCGCGCTGGATGAGATCGATGAGCCGGCCAGGGGTGCCGACGACGATGTCGACCCCGCGGCGAAGCGGGCGCTCCTGGTTGGAGATGGCGACGCCTCCGTAGACGCAGAGGGTGCGGAGGGAGGGCACGGTGGCCTGAATCTCCTTCTCCACCTGGTTCGCGAGCTCGCGCGTGGGCGCGAGCACGATGCACCGCGGGTTCCGCGACCTGTCGGTGCGGTTGCTGGGGTTGGAGAGGAGCGACTCGATGATGGGTAGCGAGAACCCGAGGGTCTTCCCCGTGCCGGTCCTCGCTCGGCCCACCACGTCCCTGCCCTGCAGCGCGGGCTCGAGCACCGACGCCTGGATGGGGAACAGGGTCTCGATGCCGCGCTTGCGGAGGGCAGCCTTGGTGATGCCGGAGAGGGGGAAGTTGTCCAGGTGCATGGGGTCGCGCTTGTCGTCCTCCTCGTCCTCTTTGTCATCCTCGTCGTCGTCCTCCCGCCTGGCTGCATCCTCCATATCGTCGAAGATGTCGTCGACGCTGAGGTCCTTGTACATGTTGTCCACCTTGCCGAGGAGGTTGGAGACTTCCTCGTCGTCCTCCTCCTCGAGGACCGGAACCGCGGCGGAGTCGGTGGAGATGGCGCGGAACCTGAACCCGGAGGCTCGGACATTCGCGGAGCGACCCGCCGCCGCCGGCGCAAAGGGGCTCGAACGCGTGGTGCGAACGGCGCGAATGCCGGCGGGTGCGACGCGCGTGCGGGTCGCGCGAGCGGCGATGACGGTCGTGGCCGCCGCGCGGATGGTGAACCCGCGGCTCAGGGAGGTAATGAGTGCCATGACGGTCCTCACCGGTGGTACAGAGGCTGGTTAGAGACGATTGGGCGCCTCTTATCTGCTACGGGTCCGAGACGATTCCGCCTTGGGAGATGCGAGCAGAACTCTGACGCGGAGCGTCGAGCGAAAGGCGGCGCGGGTGTGGCGCACGCGAACGAAAGACTGCTACGTCCTCGTTAAGAGCTTGTTGAGTCTCCTCGAACTTATTTGGTCTTCGAGCGACGGTGGAACCGCGCTGCGAGAGGTGGGCGCTTTTGGACGCATTCCAGCCCATAAAGTGAGGACGTCCGAACGCGTGGACGGCTGAGAATGGAACAGCCGCCACCGGTTCTGCGGCTCCCTGGGATCCCACAGCCTGGCAGTCATGAATTTTTGCCTTTTATTTGCACAATCCTCTGACTGGTAAAGGACTGGTCCCACAGGCCTCGATTTCGCCCCGATTACTCGTTTCATTCGGGCACCCCCGGCCAACGGTCGAGAGACATCACGGTGACCCAGCGTCACCGGGGCGGCCACAAAGGACGCGAGCGCGAGGCGAGTAGCCGCTCGCGTAGGTCCATACACCCGTAGAGGTGCTGGGGAGCCCGGGCGGTGGCTATCCCGTAGGTCCTCCGACCCGAGGAGGGCGTCGCGGCAGAGCCCGGGTTGTTGGATTTCTCGGCAGCACCGCGAAACGCTCCCCTTTCCTCAGATCCTCAGGACCCTCCGAGGGGGGGGGTTCGAGGGCCTCTGACGATGAGCTCCGAGCAGCCGCTGAAGAGCGTATACCGCTCGGCGAACATATCCCTGCGCAAGGCTGACCTGGCGCGGCAGAATGCGGACGACGACGAGGAGCTCTACCATCTCAATCAGTTTGCCAAGACTGTGCGACTGACGCTCCAGACCCATCGGCTGTGGGAGCGGCGGAAGGATGATAAGGACGCCGTGGAGCTGGTGTCGAAACTCCCGGAGATGGACGCGAGGATACGCGAGCTAGGGGGTACCCCGTACACGCCCCCCGACGCGGCCCCGCCCCCGCGCTCGGACTCGGCCCCCTCGGTCCTCGAGGCTGCGGCGACCCAGCTTCGGGTCCCCGGGCAGGCGTCCGCGGCGGCGAGGGGCGCGGCAGCGGCGCGCGCCGCGACGAGGGGCGCGCTGCTACGACGGAGCCGAGCGAACAGCAGAACGAACTCCCGCGCGGCGAGCCCGGAGAGGACACCCCCGGCGCCGCTCGCCGCCCCGGCTCCCGCGAGGCCGCCCCCCCATCATCACCCGCCGCGACACCTCGAGTCCGCCCGAGTCCCCGTCAAAGACGACGACGACGACGCCCCGGGATCTCCGTCCAGCGCCGAAAAGTACGGCGCGAGGGTTCAGGGTGAGGTGGCGCGGCTGTTCGAGGAGGCGGAGGCTGTTCGCATCGCCGCGTTGGAGCGAAAGGTTGAGATGATGCGCGCTCGCATGGACGCCACCTCCGGCGCGGCGCACGGGGTCGCCGGGGGTTTGTCCCCGAGCAAAGCCCCGCGTTCCTCGATGGAGGTCAGCGCCGCGATGGACCCGTACCGGACCTTACTCCCGTCGGCGTCGGCGTCGGTAGCCGCGGCGATCGTATCGTCGGGCGGCTCCGCGCTCGCTCCCCCGAGCGGCGGGTTCGCCGACCGATTGCAATCGATCGACGCGGAGGTGACTCGGCTGAGGAAACACATCGCCGACGCCGCCGCCGCGACCGGCACGGTCACCGGGACGTCGTTCGCGCAGAGGTTGGACGACGTGGAACGCGAGGTTCGGGAGACGAGGCGCGCGTCCCTCGATAAGGCGGCGTACGTGGTGGCCCCGGCTCCGGAATCCCGGGCCGCCCCGCCCGCCGACGCTGCACCGATCGCCGACGCCCCCGGGGCGTGGATCAGGCGCGGCGAGACGGAGATGAGCGCCACCCCGCGGGCCCCCAGGGCCGGCCCGGTGATGGCGGTGGGTTCATCGTGGCTGGTGAAGCAGCTATCGCCCCGAACGGCGCGCCCCGTGCCCGCCCCGTCGCGGGAATCGCCACCGCCACCGCCACCGCCCCCGCCTCCGCCCGCGCCGGCGATCCCTTCGTCGCCCCCGCGGGTGACGCTCCCTCCCGCTCCGGATATCCCGGTGCCGTCGACCGGGCCCTCGGCTCCCGCGTCCGAGCCCGTGGCGACGGTCCCGGATTCGGAGAGGAAGTTCAAGGCTCCGGGTCCGAGGATCGACGAATCCGAGGCGACGGAGGCGGCGAAGCAGAAGAAGAAGAAGAAGGGGACCCCCGCACCCACGGCGGCCCCTCCGGCTCTAGCTCCCGAACCCCCATCCCCCGCGACGCTCCCTCCCCCCACGCTCCCTCCCGCCACGCTCCCCGCACCCCCCGACGACCTCAACGCGGTCGCCGCCGCCGCCGCCGCGAGGGCCATCGAGTCGTCCCTCGCGTCCTCCGGAGCCGGTTCGCCAACCCCGGGGACGAGGTCGGGACCGGGGCGACCCGACGCGGTGCTCGCGACGATGGACGGCGCCAAGGCCGCCGCGGTCGCCGCCGCGGAGGCTGCTGCCACCGCGGTCTCGGAGCGCGTGCGCCGGGAGCTCAGGTTCGTGGCTGAGAGGCAGGACGCGCTGACGCGGCGGGGGGAGGCTGAGTTCAACGCCGTCGTGGCTCAGGTGCTTCCGCTTCACGAGGAGACCAACGCCCTCCGCACGTCTCTGTCCCAGCTGGAGGTGAGGCTGGATTCCGTCGCGGACCACGTGGCTTCGACGGATGGGGTCAACATGGCGGCGTCCGCCGCCGCGGTGGCCGCCGCCGCGGGCGCGGAGGTTGAGGCGCTTCGCGCCCACGTGGCTAAGCACCAGAAGGCGTCGCAGGACTGGACCGAGAGCGCCATCGCCCATTACGGGCAGCAAGCGTGGGACCACACCCAGCGACTGCTGCTGGAACGAGATCAGTCCGAGCAGGAGCGAGTGAAGCACCTGCAGTCGCAGCTCGAGGAGTCGCACCGGTGGCAGCGGGAGTTTCAGAGGGACGTCGCCGAGAAGTTTGTCCAGCAGGAATCGGCGGTTGAGGCGATGCGTCGGCAGATGATGCAGATGGCCGCCGCGATGGAGGACATGCAGGGGGAGTTGGCGCAGCAGGGTGGGCAGAAACAGTCCCAGATGAACGTGATAATGCAGCGCCTGGGGGCGTTGGAGTCTGCCCCGCCCCGACACTCGGGTCCCCACCCGGCTCCGGGGGAGGCAGGTCCGGCAGACGGGCAGGAGGCGGTGGCCTCTACCTCCGCCCCCGACGCTCGACTCGATACCATCGAGGCCCGCCTGTCCACCGCCGAAGATCTCCTGGGGCAAACCGCCATGGCTTCGGCGAGGGCCACCGCCCCCATCGCAGAGGCGGTCGGAGACATTGTCCCCGAGATTCACAGCCTCAGGGACCGACTGGCCAAGATGGAGGGGCTCGACTACGGAAAATCCCTGAATACCCTCTACGATAGGTTATCTGCCCTGGAGGCCACGGGAATGCCCGTCGCGGCGCAGGGTACGATTGGGGTTGAAGAGATTGTCCCCGAGATTCACAGCCTCAGGGACCGACTGGCCAAGATGGAGGGGCTCGACTACGGAAAATCCCTGAATACCCTCTACGATAGGTTATCTACCCTGGAGGCCATGGGAACGCCCGTCGCGGCGCAGGGTACGATTGGGATTGTCGACACATCCGAGCTGGAGGCCCGGATCATCCGCGCGGAATCCTCCGCGGCTGCGGCGGCGGCGACGGAGGTGCAGATTCTCAAGGAAAAATTATCCGAGTTTGGCATGAGGCTGAATCGGGCCGAGGAGGTCGCCGCGGAGGCTGCCGAGGCTGCCACCACCACTTCCCCCGGCACCGAGGCGACCAAAAAAGCCGTGCCGGGTCTCCGTTCAAGGGTGGCTGAGATGGAGGTGGAGGTTGCCGCGAGACTGTCGGACGTCGAGTCACGAATCGCCGAGGTCGCGGAGACGTGCGTGGAGACGGCGGCGTTCATCGCCGCGACGCCGGCACCGACCCGAGCTCGCGGGGCGGGTGGATCCGTCAGGGGCTCGCCGAGACGTCACACCCCGTCGCCCCGTAAATCTCCGGTCCCGCCGGAGAGCCACGCGAGCGAGCGAATCACCGAGGAGAGGCAGGTGACGCTTCACGAGATAGCGTTGGACGCCGTGGCCGAGGTCGAGGACCGGCTCGCGGTGAAGATCGCTGAGGTCGAGGCTAAGATGTTCGAGCTCGCAAACGGGGTCGGGGGGGAGTATCCAACGAACGTTGAGACGGAGTTTGCGTCCCCGGCGGGCGTGCCGGTGTCCCCGAGGAGCCCCGGCGGCGGGGGAAGGACCCCGAGATCCCCGGGGGGGGGCTTCGGGGTCCGGGGAGAGCTCGACGCTGTCAAGGAGAGGCTCCAGGAGCTCAGCGACTCGTTCGTCCAGGTCGATTCCATCGCAGTGGACAACGAGTCCCTGGGAAGGCGCGTCGCGGAGCTCGAGTCCCTGCAGCAGGCGTCCGCCGCTGCGTCGGTGGCTAACTTTAACGCGCACGAGTCCAAACTCGCCGAGCTCGCCGACGTTGTCAGGCGGGTGGAGAACCTGGAGGCGGACGGGGAGACCTCCAGCGAGCTCGCGGTCGCCATGGCGGGGCGCGTGCACGAGGTCAAGAAGGAGATCGCCGAGATACAGAACACGAAGGCGATCGTATCCTCGGTAAAGTCTTCTGTAGCCGCCGTGCAGGCGAAGGTTTCTTCGCTCGCCGCGGAGACGGCGGAGACGATTGAGGCCATCAGGGGACGCCAATCGGAGATGGAGGCTGAGCTGAGGAACGTGCCGGGCTTAGTCCAGTCGACGACTCGCAAGGTCTCGGTGGAGGTCGATAACCTGTCCGCGGAGGTTGCCGACCTTCGGAAGCACCGTGCCGCCGACGCCGAGAGGATGGTCGAGAACGAGGAGCAGGTGCGACAAGCCAAGGCGATGGCCTCCACCGCGGCGTACCTCGACAAGGAAAACGTCGCCCCGAGGCTCAACGCGCTAGAATCGCTCGATCTCAAGACTCTGCGCCAGCGGCTCGTGGATATGGAGGTCATGCTGCTGGACGCCGCCATGGCCGGCGAGGAGGAGACGGAGACCAGGATCAGAGAGCGAGCTGAGTTTGAGGCGGGACTCACCCCGAGGGAAAAGTTCGAGCGAAGGATCGACGCCCTCGAGGAGAGCAAACGCACGCGAGCGAGGGCGTCCGTGACGGCGAGCTGGGGCAGGGCCGAGAAGAAGCAAGCGGAGGGTATCGTCATCGACGGGTCGTCTTTGAACTCCGCCGCCGTGGACGCCGTCAAGGGAGAAATCGAGAACCTCCAGCGTCGCGTAGAGCAGATCGAGCGGGACTTTGTGCAGAGCAGGGTCGACGCCACGACCTCGGACGAGAACGCCGCGGCGGCGTCGGCGAACGCCGAGGCTGCCAGCACGGCGGCGATATCCGCGGCGGCGTCGGCAGCTGGAGCCGCCGAACTCGTCGCGGACGAGGTTGAGAAACTTCGTCGCAGACTCGCAGCCGTCGAAGGTCGGGGGGGGAACATGGGGACGCCCGGGACGCCTAAAACGGTCGCGCCGAGGTCGCCAGACTCGGAGTCCCGACCCCGAGCGCCGGACAGCCTCCCACCTCCGGCGGAGCATCCCGCCGAATCCACAATGCGCGGCGCGTTCCGAGGGGTCACCGCTGAGGAGGCGGCTGAGGCGGCGGCGGCGCTGGGCCTCTCCTCCAAGGGACCCGCGCCCGTCTCCCCAATGGCCAAGGCTAAAACCGCGGCGGCGAGGGCGAGGCTCGCCGCGCAGCACGAGGCGGCCAAACTCGGAATCAAGCTGGGCGATCCTTCGATCAAACCCCTCGAGGACCTCGCCGCGTCGATGTCCCCGCGCGTGGACCACATCGACCCCGTCGCGTTAGCCGCCGCCGCGGATCGGCAACTCGCCGCGGAGCTCGCCACGGTCTGCGCGCTCGTCGAACGCGAGGAATCGCGTCGTCTGGAGATTCGCGAGGACGAGATGCGGTCGCGGGTCGAGGGATCGTCGGATCGCGCCACCGACGCCGTCGCCGTCGCTGAGACTCGGGCGGCGCAGAGACGATGGGAAATTGCCATGGAGTCGCAGCTCCTGCGCCTGCGTAAGGCTGCGCACGAGGCGGAGGAGCGGCACGCGGTCGCGGCGGCGGTCGTGCGGGGTGTGGACGAGGTGGGCCCCACGCAGGAGGTGGCCGCGCGCCTGTCCTACGTGCACGGCAAGGTGGACGCCATGCTTCGCGCGGAGGGCGTCAGGGTGGAACGAGCGTCGAGGGTCGGGCCGGAGGGGCAGCAGCCGCCGTGGGGCGCGGGACCGGGGCTCAAGTCCCCGGGGAAGGTCAAGGCTGCCGAGATCTACAGGCATCTCGGGGAGCTCGAGAGGGGGGTCAGCGCGCTCGCGAGGACCGCCCCGGCTGGTACCGTTGCCGCCGCCGTCGGGGTATCTCGGTCGATTGGGAAGAAGAACACCGAGGAGTTGGTCGAGGTCAAGTCCCTGCGGCACATGGTACGCGCGGTTCAGACCGAGCTAGGGGGCCTGCAGAAGAGGCTCGACGCCGTGGACAAGAGGACCACCGGCGCGGGTCGCGCGGAGCAGGACATCTACCGCGCGCAGATGTCCGAGGTGCGCTCCGACGTCAAGGCTTTGAAGCGGGGGTTCGCGGAGACGAGGAAGATGGCGGACGATTCCCTCAAGCGGGCCATCAAATCCGAGTCCACCGCCGCGGGGGCGCACGCGCACGCCGAAGAACTGGGCGCCGCGGTCACCGCAGCGCGAGGGGAGACCGCGCGGCTCCGGGAGCGCGTCGACGCCCTCGCGCACGGCGCCGACGCCGGCCTTCGCGCCATCGACGGGAAGGTTGAGCGGGTCAAGAGCTCGTGTCGCGGCGCCAAGGCAACCGCGCGGATGGCGGAGGCCAGGGCGGTGGCGTTGGCGGGTGAGCTCGGCAGGGTGGCGAGGCACGTGGGGTTGGACGGGGTCGGGGAGGCTCTCAGGACCGGGACGCTGTTCCAGCCCCCGAAGGAGATCAAGAAGAGGCCCACGACGTTGGAGGCGCTGGCGGCGGCGCCGGTGGTCGGGCTGGGGACGCCGGGTTCCGCGGCTGTGGACGAGGAGGACGACGACCTGTTCGATCTGCCCTCGCTCGCGGGGGACGTCGGGGTCGGGGCGGACGCGTCGATCGCGCCGCCGTCTCCCAAGGCCGTGGACAAATCGAAGCGGAAGGTGACGTGGAGGGCCAACGTAGACCCGTAGGGCGTGAAAGTTTTGGCACGTCGAATGTGCAGTTCGCAGCGATGTTCAGTTTGCTCCCCGTTGTCAGTTTTTTCGTAGTCCACCTTCGTCCAAACGATCTCATCAGGTGTAGGGGCGCGATGTCGGGGGACGACGTGCAGGCGCTGGTGAACTACTACGCCCGGGCCGGGTACG
>Ga0181573_10004995_pt1 | contig 11116 bp, 11 predicted proteins | sample 101ome_25_FD_148643 | JGI IMG/M metagenome (GOLD analysis project Ga0181573, IMG submission 148643) | Coastal salt marsh microbial communities from the Groves Creek Marsh, Skidaway Island, Georgia - 101409BT metaG (spades assembly) | ecosystem: Environmental > Aquatic > Marine > Intertidal zone...
GTAACCCAAAACCACATGGAGGCCCCCGCTGTCGCAAGCAGCAGCGCGCCAAGCAGGCCTAAGATGCCTCGCTTTATCCGTCTCATAGGAGCCACTCCATTTCTTGAAAGCTACGCATGGTATATCAATCATCGTGTCCGCATCGCGCGGTTTGATCTCAATGGGACGACTGAGCGAGTTGACGGAGGGCGGAATGCGTTGCGCTCAATTTCCCGCGCCAGCCAACCAAGTACCCGCCGCGTTAGTCGTTTCGATGTTTAGTTGGCCCGCGAGCCCTGCGGTCCGGTGCACACTGATCTCGGCATATTCGGGTAGCTGAATCATCTGGAACATCGCCGTGCGCGAAGGGTACATAGCAATCGCGACTTGATCCCACATTTCTTCCACGCTACCCAGCATCAGTCGTTCTACGTCTGCGCCAAAGCCCAACAGGCCTCCGACCTGAGTGATCACTTTTGCCACGCCCGAAGCGTAAAGCTGGTAGGCCTCTCGGCCGGTCAGTTCGGTTTCGCGGCCGTCTTCATACTCAGCCCAGTCTTTGAACTTGAGGAGATTCACCATGAATATGGGCCCCTCTGCGCCAGGTTGAAGAAACCCCTCAAGCTGCTCGGTATTGGGTATCACGGCGTTGTGTACTTCCACATTGTGCTCCTGTTCAGTCCTTTTTTGGGTGGCGTTACCAACGCCTTGCCAGACAGTTCCCCGACTCAGATTCGATTTTCATACCCAGCAATCTGCTCAGTAGAAAAAATTGCGCTTGCCGCCGCCCGAGCACCACGCAGGGCGATGGCGCCTGTCTGCCAGCGATTGATCTGCCGTATATTATGGCATATGTTATGCCAAAATTAATCAAGTCCCAGCCCCAAGGTGGCTTCCCTATGCACATTCTCCGCACCCCCGAGTCCTGTTTTGAGGGCCTGATCGAGTATCCCTTTGAGCCACATTACACCGAAATCGACTCAGGAGAGGGGGGCACTCTGCGCGTTCATCATCTGGACGAGGGTGATCGCGACGCGCCCATTGTGTTGTGCCTGCATGGGCAGCCAAGTTGGAGCTATCTCTATCGGAAAATGGTCCCGCTTCTGGTTGCACAGGGCCTCAGAGTGATTGCGCCAGATCTACCCGGCTATGGCAAATCAGATAAACCGGCAGCTCGAGAAGATTTTACTTACCAGCGTCAGGTGGACTGGATGGGCCGGTGGTTGGAGGCGAATGACTTTGGGGACATCACGTTCTTTGGTCAGGACTGGGGAGGGCTGATCGGGCTACGTATGGTGGTAGATCAGTCCCATCGCTTTTCTCGAGTCGTCGTGGGCAATACAGGGCTCCCCATGAATCCTCATCTCGACGCAGAAATCGTGGAAGCCGTGATGCGCTTTCGAACTGACGGTCAGAGGCTCAGCTTTCCCAAAATGGCCCGTGCGCTGACGCGGTTGCGGAGTATGGGTTCAGATCCGAAGGCTTATCCGATGGGGTTTGCTCACTGGCAGAAATTTTGCTGGGAAACGGCGGATATGCCAGCCGGCTTTTTGATGGAGATGATGGTGCAGCGTCCCGCACCTTGGCGCGTCGCTCCACGTATGCTGTTACATCATATATTGGGTACCTCTCTCCGCCCGCTCACCGCATTGGGTCGGGCCTACGAGGCGCCGTTTCCCGACCCGGCTCACAAGATGGGCCCAAGAGCGATGCCCTCTCAGGTTCCAACTTTGCCAACGGACCCGTCTCTCGAAGCGCAGGCTGCGGCGTGGGATTTTTTTGAACAATTCGACAAGCCTTTTTTGTGTTTGTTTACCGCCGATGACCCCGTTACGCGAGGGCTGGAAAACACTTTTATTGGTCGTGTGCCGGGTACAGCCGGACAGCCGCACCAGGTCTTTAAACGCGGCGGTCATTTCCTTCAGGAAACGCGCCACGTGGAAATCAGCAAGGCGATAGTCGATCTGATCGCGGAAAATCGATAACCCCAAGGCAGTTGTGGTGGATTGAAAAAGGCTTGTCGTGAGTGGCAGGTTTGCCAGGCAACATTCTGAAACCCAATCCAGCGCGATGCACCGAGATCTAGATCAGCGTTACGCCTCGAAGTGGGTCATCGCCCGTGATCAATTCGTGGAAACAGTCCGCCAGCCGCTGACCCTCGCGAACACATGTTTCCCAGTAGCGGATGCGCGCCTCGGGTGTCATTGCGCGAAAATCTCCCCTGTCAGGAATCTTGCCGTGGGGGAGGCCCGCAAGAAAGGACTCACTGGGGCACAACAGCACCAGATTATCGAGTTGTGGCGCGTTGGATCGCCACTTCAGCATTTTGTCGAACCAGCCGGGTGTCAGCCTGTCGCAAAAATGTGGGTAGAGCACTAACCCCTGAGGCGGTTCGTCCTTCACGGTAAAGTGATAATCGATGATGCCTCCATCCCAGAAGGGGCCTTCGCCTGCACCGGCGATGTAATCCTCGCATTGCATCAAAAACGGTATGGCGCCGCTTGCTTTCAGGGCGGGGATCACATTCTCGCAGACAAGTTGCACGTTTCTGGTATCGAAACCACGGGCAAACGGCAGCGTTTCCAGTGCGTGGTGACAGAACGCCACGCGTTGAAAGAGGAGCGCGAGGCCTGACCGACGAACCACATTGGTGAGCGTCGCGCACCCGATCCCCGCCGCCAGTGAAACTCCGCTTCGGCCTCCGACAATTCCTTTGGCCCGCGCGGTGATAATGGCGTTGCTCAATCGGGGGTGATCCACTATTCGCGCAATACCATCTGCGCCCAGCGCCTCCCTGAGCATCTCTTCAGCAACGCCGCTGATTTCTTTTGGCGAGGGCCGCTCAGTACTGTATTGCTGATACAGATACGCGTGTTGCAGACGCTGGATGGCGGCAACGGCATTCGCCTGGCTGAGACAAGCATGTCGCCAGGTTCCGATCGAGGATCCAAGCAGAGTCAGTTTCGGCATCGCGTTCAACCACTCAGCCGCCAGCACCTGATCCAATTCCGAAAGAATCAACCACTTGGGGCCGCCTGAGGCGCCCAGCAAGGTGCTGAAAGGCGCCTTTTGCCAGCCCATTGCGCCAATCTGCTCGGCAGCAATTCGGCCCATGTAAATAGAGAGCGGTTGTTCCATGAGACTGGCTGTCGCACCGTTGTGTGAGCTGAGGGATGTTGGAGCCCGATCAAAATAGTGTAACCAAAACGCTGGAGTATGAGATGTCCGTACAAAACCGGCACGGTACTTGCATGTGTCTTGCGTGGAGTTGGGCAAAGATGTATTCGAAAAGCCCTACGGAGCTGTCAGGCTCATGCGCAAAAACAAAAAAAGAATGCGGCGAAGTTGGGAAAATATGGGGGAACGAAGCGTGCACTGTTGGGTGATATCGCAGTATCGGATGAAAGCAAGCAAGGTGTCAGCCCATGCGGGTTGAACAGACTCAAATGCGCGGAGCTCGTGCGGTGGTGGGGGCTTTCGTGAAAAAGCAGCGGTTACCGGATGCGTTTGCACGGGGTTTTTTCGATTGGTATGCGGGCACCGTGGCGCACCTTGCTAACAAGGCGCGGGCAAGTAACCACGCCATTTTAGTGGGGGTGAGCGGCTGCCAGGGTTCCGGCAAAAGTACGTTGGCTCGTGTCATGGCGGAGGTCGCGGAGTCTGCCTATGGGATTCCATCGATGGCGATGTCGCTGGATGACTTTTACTTGAGTAAAGCTGAAAGACGGGATTTGTCCGAGCGGGTTCACCCGCTTTTTGCCACGCGCGGAGTGCCGGGCACGCACGACCTGCCGCTGCTGCGTGACACGCTCCACCAGCTCGCGACTGGTCGCGATCGGGTATCGGTGCCCGTTTTCGACAAGGCACGCGACGACCGCACCAGTATGGTGCATTGGCGTCAGATTAGTGCGCCCATGCGCCTGATTTTTCTGGAGGGTTGGTGTGTGGGACTACCGCCGCAGGCAGAAAGTGAACTGACCAAACCTGTCAACGACATGGAGGCTCAGAAGGATGATGAGCAGATATGGCGTCGCGAAGTGAATCGGCAGCTGGCGGAAGATTATCAGCAGCTCTTTGGTGAGATAGACGCACTGCTGTTTCTCAAGGCCCCCAGCTTTAGCGCGGTCTTTGATTGGCGATGGGAGCAGGAGCAGCGGTTATCTCAGGGGCATGGCGCGGCGCGCGTATCGCCGGCAGAAGTCACAATGAGTCGGGAAGAGGTGGCTGCCTTCGTACTGCACTATCAGCGCCTTACCGAGCATGCCCTTGAGACACTGGCGCACAGATCAGACTTGGTGTGGGAGCTGGATGCAGACCGTTCTGTGCGCCGCATGCAGATGATGGCGGTGGCCGCATGAGTGTCGCAGTCATATATACGGATCTTGATGGTACGTTGCTGGACCATCACTCCTACTCAGCTGACGCAGCGCGATCAACGTTGGAGAGGCTGCGTGAGGGGGGCATACCCGTGATTCCCTGCACGAGTAAAACGCTGGCAGAAACGCAATACATTGCAGCTGAACTCGGTTTGGATGGCCCCTTGATCATTGAGAACGGCGCCGCGGTGTGGATGCCCGAGCACTGGGCGTTATCTCGCACAGACTTTTCTGAATCGGACGAGTCAGGCTGGCTTCATCGGTTTGGGCCTGCGCGTGGCATGATCCGCCGTCAGCTGGCGATACTCAGTATCGAGTGGGGCAACCGTTACCAATCGCTGTGCGATTTGTCTGATCGGCAGGTCATGTCTATTACCGGACTCGATGCAGACAGTGCATCGCGAGCCCGAGATCGCCATCACTGCGAGACACTGGTGTGGTTGGGAACACCGGCGGATCGGCTCGCTTTCGCAGATCAGGTTGAAGCACTGGATATGCGCTGTGTCCAAGGCGGGCGGTTTGTGCATGTGCTCGCGTCGGGTGGCAAGGCAGAAGCGGTGAGCTGGTTGCATCGCAAGATTCGAATGGAGCTACCTGCATTTTCGAACGCGGTGAGTATCTCTGCCGGTGATGCCGAAAATGATGTGGAGATGCTGGAAGTCACTGACCTCGCCTTGCTTGTGCGCTCCCCTGTTTTTGAACCCCCAAAACCCAAGAGGGTGGGCGGCATTGTGATCAGCGACCTGTTCGGCCCCGCCGGTTGGGCTGAAGGAATAGAGATTCTGATAGAAGGCTTGGAAGAGGAGGAAGAGCGTGGCCGACTTTTATCAAAACGGCACAATCACGACGCTGCATAACTTAGGGGAGAGATCCACGGAGGATCTGGAGCGGGATTTGCTCTCCTTCAGTGAGAGACGGCCGCTTGGGTTGATACTGCCCTCGCTGTATTCCGAAATCGCGACGCCAGCGCTACCTGCGATTATCAAAGAATTGGAGTCAGTGCCCTACTTATCGCAAATTGTGATCGGGCTTGATCGAGCAACCGAGGCGGAATATCAGCATGCACTCTCCTTTTTTTCAGATCTGCCCCAACATCATCGTGTACTGTGGAATGACGGTCCGCGGCTCAAAGCGATTGATGCACGCTTGCAGGAGGCGGGTCTGGCTCCCCAAGAATTGGGTAAAGGCAGGAACGTTTGGTACTGCATGGGCTATGTCTTGGCTACTGGACGAGCGGAAGCGGTGGCGCTTCACGACTGCGACATTCTGACCTACGAGCGGAGTTTGTTGGCCCGCCTGATTTATCCAGTGGCGCACCCTATTTTCGGTTACGAATTCTGCAAGGGTTACTACCCTCGGGTGTCCGACAACAAAATCAATGGTCGTGTTTGCCGTCTGCTGGTCACGCCGATGATCCGGGCGTTAAAGCGTATCGTCGGTGAGTCCCCTTACCTGAATTACCTCGATAGCTATCGCTACATACTCGCGGGTGAGTTTGCGTTCCGAAAACGACTGCTGGGTGATTTGAGAATCCCGACAGACTGGGGGCTAGAGATTGGAGTGGTTTCGGAGGTTTACAGAAGCAACAGCAATAAGCAGATATGCCAAGTCGATATTGCGGATAACTATGATCACAAGCATCAAGATCTATCGCTCAATGATCAGGCGGCGGGCCTGTCGCGCATGTCTCTGGATATTGCGCGCTCGCTCTACAGGAAGCTTGCTATACAAGGCACTGTGTTTAGCCCTGAAACTTTCCGCACGCTCAAGGCAACCTACTATCGCATGGCGCTTGATTTGATCGAGACGTATCGAAACGATGCGATCATGAACGGGCTGGATTTTGATATTCACAAAGAAGAGGAGGCGATCGAGCTCTTTGCAGAAAACATTCTGGAAGCGGGCACTCAATTTCTCGAGCGTTCTACGGAGGCGCCTTTTATACCGACCTGGAATCGTGTTTTCAGCGCCATACCCACCATCTTCGATGAATTGATTGAAGCGGTAGAAGCGGACCACGCCGAATATTCCGCGTCTCCGAAGCTGTCGAAAGTCGCCGGGGGATGATGACGGATGTGCGCCATCGGCTATTGGAGCATCTTATAGCCGTCTACGGTGACGTCTACGACTCAGACTTGATCGAGGGATGGGCCGCGCGAATTTTGCAGGCGGCGCAGCTGAGCCCTGAGTCGCTGCCGCCCGAGGCGCACCGCAATCTGTGGTCTGAAGCTGATGTCGCTGTCATTACTTACGGCGATTCGATCATCACCGATGGAGAATTGCCGCTCAAAACATTGCATCGGTTTTTGACTCAGCAGCTGGGGTCATTGGTTTCCTGGGTACATATATTGCCGTTCCATCCTTGGACCTCAGACGACGGTTTCGCGGTGCTTGACTATTCCAGCGTCAACGAAGCGTTGGGCAGCTGGTCAGATATCACTCGACTGGGCATTGATTACCGTTTGATGGCAGATTTGGTGCTGAACCATTGCTCCAGCCGCTCGGCTTGGTTCGATAATTTCCGTCGTGGCGTGGAGCCCGGCGCTGATTATTTCTTTGTGCCCGCCAGTGACTTTGATGTCTCCAATGTTGTGCGACCGCGAACCTCGCCGTTGCTCAATGCGGTCTTGACTGACACGGGTGAGCAATCGGTGTGGTGCACCTTCAGCGCGGATCAAGTCGACTTTAATTTTGCCAATCCAGCTGTCGTGGTCGAGTTTGTGAGCATTATTCGGCAGTTGCTTGATGCGGGTGTGAGAGTCTTCCGGCTCGATGCGGTGGCCTTCCTTTGGAAGGAGAGTGGCACCACGTGCATGAATCTGCCGCAAACTCACGAACTCATTCGCCTCTTCCGCTTGGTGATTGAGTGCGCACAAGCGGACGCCATCGTCATCACCGAGACCAATGTGCCTAATCGCGAGAATCTCTCTTACTTTGGCAATGCCAACGAGGCGCACGGTATATACAACTTCTCGTTGCCGCCACTGTTGCTACATGCATTGGTCAACGGCAGTAGTCGTTATCTCTCAACCTGGATGATGAGCATGCCGCCTGCACAGGATGGCACCGTTTACTTCAACTTCATTGCCTCGCATGACGGCATTGGGCTGCGACCGGTTGAGGGGCTTCTGGAGCAGGCAGAGGTGGATGCACTGCTCGCAACCATGGAGCGTTTTGGTGGTCGCATTTCATGGCGCGAGACGAGCGAGGGTCAATCCAAACCCTACGAAATCAACATCGCGTTAATCGATGCGCTTAAGGGGACCACACAAGGACCAGATCAATTTGGTTTCGAGAGATTCCTGTGCGCGCACGCCATCATGCTGGGACTGGAGGGCGTGCCCGCCTTCTACATCCATTCGCTGCTAGGCACAGAAAATGATTTAGATCGGCTCGCCCATACCAGTCATAACCGGTCTATCAACCGACACCAGTGGGATGCAGAACAACTAGGGGAAGCGCTTGCAGATCAGGATTCGAGCCACCATCGCGTTCTGGCAGCACTCAAGCACCTCATTGCCTTGAGAAAAGAGCAGGCCGCATTTCATCCCAACGCCACCCAGTTCACGCTTCACCTCGGAGATTCACTGTTTGGCTTTTGGCGGCAATCCCTGGACCGACGGCAGAGTTTGTTCTGTGTCCACAATCTCACGGCGGTAGCGCAGCAATTGCCTCTCAGCCGCCTCAATCTGGTGGTCAATCACAGCTGGAGGGAGTTGATTACTGATACCACGCTGGAGGAGGATCGGGTCGAATGGACGCTGGCCCCATACCAAACGCTCTGGATTACCAACGCTTGATACCGGGCTGCGGTTCAAGCCTGCTCAATCAGTTTCAATCAGCCTTTCTTCTCTTAAGCCACCCCATTCTTTAAGCTACTCACATGGCGTTTCGGCAGTGATGCCGCTCTAAAAGAGTCGAACACGTCAGCCAGGGCACGTTCAATAAAAGAGGGTTACCTTGAAAAAAGTCAGAACAGATCGCGCAGCAGGCTACGGGTCGCTTCTGGCGATATTGCTCTTGTTGCCCGTGCCAGCCTGGAGTTGGTCGGATCATGCGAGTCTCGTTTGGCCCCTGCTCAGGCTTCACCCCGGCATTGCTCAGACCTCGGTGATCGCAGAACCTATGGAGCGTTTTTTGGAGGCCGAACCCCAAGCGATAGCAGACACGCTTTCGGAGCTGGAGTTATGGGCGATACAAACGGTAGCGCATTACCCTCCGACTCCCGAGGACCTCCGATGGGGCGTAGCAGCCGAGCCAAACCGGGAGCGTTTCTTCGCGGCCCTCAGGGTCAATCCTACGTTGCCTTATCGGCTGTATGTACGTGCATCACCAGAGAATGCGGTCACCTCGGGTGAGGATTTACCCTGGGCTGCGCTGAGTTTTTTACGCGGGGGCGCCTCTCAGCATTCGTCGCATTACAGACAGCTCCGCGAGGGTGAAGAGGTTAGCGTGGCTGAAGTGCTGGCAAGCGCCAGCGACGAGCCAGATTTCGGGATGGACATTGGCTTGTTTGACGATAACGGTACGGATTTTGGTCGACGTTACGGGTTCGGGGATCAACCATTTGGCAATCCCAATCTTGATTATGGATCGCAGGCGCCCTTTCACATGGGTTTTTACCATCTCGATTGGCTTTCTCGAGTGGCGCAACCTGACTTGCTCAGAACGTTTCCGCTTTGGCGAATCGCGCTATTCGGAGAGTTGGCCGAGTTGGCTTTTCGCACGGGCCACCCCTATTGGGGCTGGCGCTTTCTGGGTTGGGGTCTGCATTACGTGGGCGACCTCACTCAGCCCTATCATGCGATGCCGCTACCGGGAGTGGATACCATCGATGCCCTCTGGTCAGTCATGCAAGGCAAGACAGGGGATATGGTGCAGCTGGTTTCGAATCGCCACGGCGTCATTGAGTCCTACCAATATCAGCGATTGAAGCAAGCTTTAGATGAGGCTGATTGGGCACATCCGATCTTGAGGGCAATCGCAGACGATACGAGCGATGCGCCCTTGGATTACGAGCCGTTTGTCTTGCAGCTGACCGAGGAGTCGGTTGCAGCCGCTCCGGCATTTGATGAGGCGATCGAAATGTTCGTCCCGCCGCGGTTGGTCGGTGATGCGCGATTTGAGTGGACCGGTTCGGGAGAGGAGTCAAACATTATCGAGTTGGTGCGAGGATACAGTGGCGCAACGGGGATCGATGGTCTGGATGCGGCGGTCGTGGTCCAGCTTCAGCGATTCTCCACGGTAGCGAGTCGCTGGATTGCCCGTGGTGGCAACGCCAACCTGCAGGATGACGCCGCCGCGCCATGAGGTTTGATGAACCCCACTTTGGAGAGCCTTCCCGGTATGTTTGAACTCGATCCAAGGCTCCGTGCCGACACCTTGCTGGTGGGCAAGACAGACCTCTGCAGCCTGCTGTTGATGAATGACTCGCGTTACCCCTGGTTAATACTGGTCCCTGAGCTTTTAGGTGTTACCGAACCGTTTGATCTGACCAAAGCGGATCAGACTACGTTGTGGGAAGAATCCATGGTGCTTGCTGCTTTTATGAAGCGTCATTTCAGCGCCGACAAACTCAACGTAGCTGCATTGGGAAACCAAGTGGCTCAACTTCACGTGCACCACATCGCTCGATTCCATCACGATGTAGCGTGGCCGGGTCCCGTTTGGGGAGTCGGTGCCGCTGTGCCTTACGATGAGACAGCAGCGCAGGAACAACTTCTGGCATTGCGTGAGGGACTGGTTCAAGCACTCTCGCTCACGGTGCCGCAGGGCTGATGAGCATTCGAGTGCTGTTCGTCTGTATGGGGAATATCTGCCGCTCACCGACTGCGCATGCGCTGTTTCGAGAGCAGGTCGACCGTGCCGGGTTAGCTGCCCATATTGAAATCGATTCTGCGGGCACCCATGCCTATCATGTGGGTAATGCCCCTGATGGCCGGGCAATCGCAACGGCCCGGGCTCGAGGCATCAACATGGCGGACTTGCGTGCCCGACAGGTTCATCAAGACGACTACGGTCAGTTTGACTACATTGTTGCGATGGATGAAGAGAATCTCAGTGTGCTGCTGGCATCTTGTCCCGAGGCAGAGCGGGCGCGGCTATCATTAATGCTTGACTGGACCACGGGGTGGGGAGATGAAGTCCCCGACCCGTACTATGGTGGTAACGAGGGCTTTGAGCAGGTCTTCGACATGTTGACAGACGCCTGCCACGGGCTGATTCACCAGATCAGAGAGCGCTTGGGACTTCCGGCTATCGAACAAACGGATTGAGGTGCTTTTCCTCGGAGGTTTTTTGTTGCGATGAAGTGTTTACTGCAGCGAGTGACAGCAGCCACTGTATCAGTAGCAGGGTCGGTGATTGGCGAGATCGAGCGAGGCATCTTGGTCTTTGTCGGTATCGAGCCGTCTGATACCTCGCTGACAATAGCGCGCACCGCAGAGCGGATGCTGAATTACCGCTTATTCTCGGATGCCGGGGGAAAAATGAATTTGAACGTGGTGCAGGCGGAGGGAGCAATCCTTTTGATCTCTCAGTTTACGCTGGCCGCCGACACATCAAGTGGTCATCGCCCTGGATTCTCGACGGCGGCGCCGCCAGAGCAAGCTAGAGCGTTGTTCGAAGAACTGGAAAGCACTCTGCGCAGTGGCCCGGTACCCATAGAGACGGGGTGTTTTGGCGCAGATATGCAGGTTTACCTCGTCAACGATGGGCCGGTCACATTCTTGCTGGAGACATAACCTAAGCAGCAGATTCTG
>Ga0181573_10004996_pt1 | contig 11114 bp, 13 predicted proteins | sample 101ome_25_FD_148643 | JGI IMG/M metagenome (GOLD analysis project Ga0181573, IMG submission 148643) | Coastal salt marsh microbial communities from the Groves Creek Marsh, Skidaway Island, Georgia - 101409BT metaG (spades assembly) | ecosystem: Environmental > Aquatic > Marine > Intertidal zone...
TTATCGCGAAGTAAAGCTTTCAGTAGTCGCCGCTTCTGCATCCTGTAGTCAGCCGTGATGGTAGATGTATCTCTTGGTCTGGAAGCGCGCACTAGCGTTTCAACCGAGCCAAAGCCTTAGTCGGTGCCCGTTGCCTGCTAATCACGTCAGCCCGAGCTTGATGGCAAGTCAAGGAACTCCAGTCAGAGTAGCTGGGCAGCTTATGACCGCCACCACATTTATGAGCTCCTGTAATTCCCTTGAAGCCCGTGGGCACTTGAATCCGACCAGAGATGCCCCCATCTAGCTCTTTAGTTCAATTCAAACGGGGTTCCCCAGATCATGACTGCAGCAGCACGCGAAACAATGGGCTTCCAGACGGAAGCCAAGAAGCTCCTTCAACTAATGATTCACTCGCTGTATTCGAACCGCGAGATATTCCTGCGTGAGCTGGTTTCCAACGCGTCTGACGCTATTGATAAACATCGGTTCGCGGTCATACAAGACCCGAACCTGGCTACGGGTAGCACGGAGTATCAGATACGGGTATCGGTAGATCCAGAGTCCAAGAAGGTGACAATCGAAGACAACGGTATCGGTATGAGCCGTGAGGAAGTCATTGAGAATCTGGGGACGATCGCCAAATCGGGTACTGCGGCGTTTATGGAACAGCTCAGTGGGGACCAGAAAAAGGACAGTCAGTTGATAGGGCAGTTCGGGGTCGGTTTCTACTCATCTTTCATCGTTGCAGATTCGGTTGAGGTAGTTACTCGCAAGGCGGGTTCAGATGTGGATCAAGCGACCCACTGGGAGTCGGCGGGAGAGGCTGAATTTACAGTTGAAAGTGCTTCTCGAGATGAATGCGGTACCACCATTATTCTCCACTTGAAGGAAGACGCCGAAGAGTTCGCCAGTGATTGGCGCATTCGGAGTGTCATTAAGAAATACTCAGACCATATTTCAGTACCTGTCCTGATGCCCAAGCCAGAGGCGCCTGCCGAAGAGGACCAGGACGCTCCGGAGCAGGGTCAGGAAACGGCGCCCGAGTGGGAACCTATTAACGAAGCAAAAGCATTGTGGACTCGAAGGCGTTCAGATGTGTCTGATGACGAATACAAAGGCTTTTACCAGCATATCTCCCATGATTATGAAGATCCCATGACATGGAGTCACAACCGGGTTGAGGGCAAGCTGGAATACACATCATTGCTCTACATACCGGCAAAGGCGCCTTTTGACTTATGGAATCGAGAGGGTGCCCGCGGGCTGAAGCTTTACGTACAACGTACTTTCATTATGGATGACGCCGAACAGTTTTTGCCTTTGTATTTGCGATTTGTCAAAGGCGTCCTCGATTCCAACGACCTTCCTCTCAATGTGTCGAGGGAGATATTGCAGCAAAACGCCAGCGTCGAGTCTATGAAGGCAGCGTTAACGAAGCGCGTTCTCGATATGTTGCAGAAAATGGCCACCTCGGATCAGGAGAAGTATCAGAAGTTCTGGGATACCTTCGGAGAGGTGCTAAAGGAGGGTCCTGCGGAGGACTTCGCAAACAAGGAAAAGATCGCCAAGTTACTGCGTTTCTCTAGCACTCATGACGACAGTCAACAGCGTGAAGTTGGGCTGGCAGACTATGTAGATCGGATGAGTGACGGTCAGGACGCCATCTGGTATGTCGTGGCCGAGAATCATGCCACAGCAAAGAATAGCCCGCATCTGGAAGTATTCAGAAAGAAGGGCATCGAAGTCCTGCTCCTGTCGGACCGTATTGACGAGTGGCTGATGAGCCATCTCATGGAGTTTGATGGCAAGCCCCTTAAGGATGTAGCCCGTGGAAGTCTGGATTTAGAAGCCGATAGTGAGGAGGATAAAGCGGCACTTGAGGCGGCCAAAAAAGATAGCGAAGGCCTGATCGAGCGGATGAACGCCGTCTTGTCCGAGAGCGTTGCCGAGATCCGTCCGACGATGAGGCTCACCGAGTCACCAGCTTGCCTGGTTGTTGGCGAACACGAAATGGGCGCCCAGATGCGCCGGATCTTGGAGGCGGCAGGTCAGGAAGTTCCGGATAACAAGCCAATCTTGGAGCTCAATACCAGCCATCCACTATTGGTTCGATTGGATGCCGAGCAGGATGAGGATCGATTCGCGGATTTGACTAAGATCATTTTTGACCAAGCGACCTTGGCTGAGGGGTCACCACTTGAGGATCCTGCTACGTACGTTGCGCGATTGAATCGGTTGTTGCTAGACCTCAGTCAATGATTGTCACCATATGGCGGCACGGCGAAGCGGCGAACACAGTCCCCGACGAGAATCGTCGCCTGACGCCAAGGGGTCAGGATGAGCTTGCGACAGCGGGATCTCGGTTCGTTACTTATCTCGAGGAGAATCAACTTCCTGCTCCTCAGGAGATACTTCACAGCCCTTTAGTGCGCACGACTGAAACTGCAGCGAGACTGGGTGGCATTCTTCACGTGGCCTCCGCGGTTCATCAGGGCTTGGCTCCTGAGGCTTCGAGGGTAGAAGAGCTTTGTAGGTGGCTTAATCAGCGAGAAGTCGAGCATCTATTGCTAGTGGGTCATCAACCCTTTGTGTCCTCGCTGATTTGGTATTTGTTGGATGACCAGGAATTGCCGGCCTTGTTGCCGGGAGGCTACGCAACCATGGGGTTGCCCTGCTTTGAACGGGGGGCTGGGGTTTTGTTGATCGGTTGCCCCAACCCGCTGCAGGTCATGACATGCTGATTGATCATTTGCGGATATTGGCGGATAGCTGATGACTATCGACTCCCTCGGAAGCGTCAGTGGTTCAGGCGACGCCGTCTCCTACCAGGCTGATGGCCTGACTTATGCCGGTATCGAGTGGCAGCCGGAAGGGGATGTGGTGGTAATCGCGATTCACGGTTGGCTCGATAATGCCTTGTCTTTTGATCAGATCGCGCCAGGACTTTCACCTTTTCGTGTAATTAGTCTGGATCTTTCAGGCCATGGCTTGAGTTCATGGCGCTCTCCGGATTCCACATACAACATCTGGGATGATATTCCGCAGCTTGTGACAGTCGTTAAGCAGATCACCTCAGGGTCTGTAGTGATTATGGGGCACAGCAGGGGGGCGGCCATTGCTAGCATGCTGGCCAGCATCCTTGGTGACCAGTGCAGTCATTTGGTGTTAATCGACGGTTTGATTAACGCCTTCAACGACGACAATAACACGGTAGATCAGCTGTCACGCTTTGTGGCGGATCGCCAAAAGTATCTCTCCAGAGCACCGCGTTTTTTTGAGTCCTTAAACGGTTTTGTCGAGCGGCGACGAGCTTTTGGCTTCGATGACAGTAGCGCCATCAAACTGGCCCCGCGTGCACTGGAGGCGACCTCGGCAGGATTGCGATTGAGGACGGATCCACGACTGCAAGGGGCGTCAGCACTGTGGCTGAGTGAGGCGCAGCGGGATGAAATTTATGCTGGCGTTACCGCCCCCGTGCTTGGCATTTGTGCAACCGAGGGTTTATTTGCGCGATCGGGAACACCGGGGAAAATGCTCGAGGAGGCGAGACAACACATAGAGCGATTCGAGTGTGTTCATCATGCCGGCAGGCACCACCTGCATATGGACACCGCCCATGCGGCGTCAGTGGCCGAAAGAATTAAGACCTTTTTACTGAAATAAGCAGCGCTGTCCAGCTAGCGGCTCGATCGCATTTGCAGAAGCGCGAGAAATTCGTCCCTGGTGCGGGCATCGGAGCGGAAGGTCCCAAGCATGGCTGAGGTCTTGGTGCAGGAGTTTTGCTTTTCGACCCCGCGCATCATCATGCACATGTGCTCAGCTTCGATGATGACGCCAACACCAATGGCACCTGTCACCTCCAATATGCTTTCCGCGATTTGAACCGTTAGCTGTTCTTGGATTTGCAGTCGTCTCGCGAACATATCCACGATTCTGGCGACCTTCGAGAGCCCGAGAACTTTACCCTGCGGGATATAGGCCACGTGGCATCGTCCGATAAATGGCAGAACGTGGTGTTCGCAAAGGGAGTACAGCTCGATGTCCTGAACCAATACCATTTCACTGGAATCAGAGGGAAACAGCGCGTCATTGACGACGGTCGTCAAATCTTCCTGATAACCACGCGTCAAAAAAGAGAAGGCCTTTGCTGCTCGCTTCGGCGTGTCGAGGAGCCCAGGGCGAGAAACATCTTCTCCTACATGCTCCAGTATTTTTCGCCAATACTCTTCCAAAACGTGCTCCTTTATCGAGGGGCGCAATGGTAGCATGCCGTCCCGGGCTCCCGCTGGTGCTTTTATGGCGACTTTTAAACAGCTTATTGCAAGCGCTGCTACAGAACTCAAGCAGGCCGATATCTTTTGTGGGCACGGTTACGAGTCTGCCCATGACGAAGCGGTGGCGCTGGTGCTTGCGGCTGCCAGGTTGCCGATTGACGTGGACCAGTCTTTACTGAATGAGGAGGTAAGCGCTGACATTCAAGTGTTAACTGAGATTTTACTCAAACAGCGGATCGAGGAGAGGCGTCCAACTGCCTATATAATCGGTAAAGCATGGCTGGGACCGCTGGAGTTCATTTGCGATGATCGGGCATTGGTTCCACGGTCACCGTTGATGGAGGTAATCGCCGCCGACTATCAGCCGTGGCTATCTGGGTCTCCGTCCCATTTGGTGGATCTGTGTTGCGGCGGAGGAAGTCTTGGGATTCTGGCTGCAAAGAACCGGCCTGACCTCGCGGTCACGCTTGTTGATATTGATAGCCCGGCCTTGTCTCTCGCGAGGGAGAATGTTGCGCTACACGAAGTGACAACGGTCCGGTTGATCAAAAGTGATCTCCTGTCTTCTCTGGCTCCGAGTAGCGTCGACGTTATTCTGGCGAATCCGCCCTACGTGGATGCCGAAGATATGCAATCACTGCCCCGCGAATTCATGTATGAACCATCTCTTGCGCTCGAAGCAGGTGAAGATGGCCTAGATCTGGTTCATCGGTTGCTCGATCAGGCCAGCGTTTGCTTGTCTGAGAATGGGTTTTTGTTTCTTGAGGTAGGCAATAGCTGGCAGGCACTAGAGCGCGCGTACCCCAACTTTGGTTTTGACTGGCTGGAATTGGGGTGGGGTGGTCATGGCGTTTGTGCCATCGGGAAGCAGGAGTTGCAGTATTTACGTTCCTGCGCTGCTCGGGGGTAGGGGAAGGTATAATAGGGTTTGGAGGCAAGGCCATGTCTGGTAGCAGTTTCGGAAAATTATTTTGTGTCACGACATTCGGTGAGAGCCATGGTGCCGCGCTGGGTGCTGTCATTGACGGCTGCCCTCCGGGTTTGCAATTGAGCGCGGCTGACTTACAGTATGATTTGGATCGGCGGAAGCCCGGCCAAAGCCGGTATACAACGCAGCGGCGTGAAGGCGATGAGGTCGAGATCTTGTCAGGTGTCTTTGAAGGAATCACGACCGGAACCCCAATTGGATTGCTTATTCGTAATACTGATCAGCGCTCAAAGGACTACGATAATTTAAAGAATAAGTTCCGACCTGCCCATGCTGATTACACCTATATTCAGAAATACGGATTGCACGACTATCGTGGTGGTGGCCGGTCTTCTGCTCGAGAAACCGCCATGCGAGTGGCAGCGGGTGCTGTCGCAAAGAAATGGCTCGCGGAAAATGCCAACATCAAAGTCCGTGGATACCTATCTCAGCTGGGCCCCCACAGAGCTAAGAGCCTCGATTGGGAATACGTTGAAGAGAACCCGTTTTTTTGCGGTGACCGTGACTTGGTGCCTGCCCTTGAATCCTTCATGCAGGCTTTGAGCAAGGAGGGCGATTCAATCGGCGCTCGACTTGAGGTGGTAGCGGAAGGCGTTCCCCCGGGATTAGGTGAGCCGGTGTTCGAGCGTCTTGACGCCGATCTTGCTGGTGCTCTCATGAGCATTAACGCGGTGAAGGGCGTGGAGATTGGTGCGGGTTTTGGGGTTGTAGAGCAGAAGGGATCTGAGCACCGCGATCAAATAACCCCGGAGGGATTCCTCAGCAATGATGCAGGAGGCATCCTCGGCGGTATTAGCTCAGGGCAAGCAATCACGGCTAGCATTGCCCTTAAGCCCACTTCAAGCATACGGCTGCCCGGCCAAAGTATCGACGTCGAGGGCAATCCGGCTGAGGTGGTCACGACTGGGCGTCACGATCCCTGTGTGGGTATTCGCGCGGTGCCTATTGCTGAGGCAATGGTTGCGTTGGTTCTGATCGATCACTTTTTGCGTCAGCGCGGTCAGAATGGCGACGTAGTGTGCCCCACCCCAGTTGTTCCGGCGGGTCAGGGGTCATAAATAGTCTGTCTGGCGGTTAGTTGGAGATCTGAACTTGGTCTGGTCACGGCGATACCGGCGACGATTACGTACCTTGGGGCTAGGCATTGTTGCGTTTGGGGCTCTTCTGTGGGGAGCAATTGATATTGTCGGTGTCCCTGCGGAAAACCTCTTGCTGCTTTTTGCTCAGGCGGCGGTTGGTGTAATGGCTCTTATTTGTGCCGCAGGCTGTGCCGGCTGGCTAGTGCACAGAATCAGGCGGAGAAAAAAGTAGCGTTTCGAGTCCCTGGCAAAGTTTTTTAGTGTAAGTCAATTTCCAGCATCATCTCTTCGGAAACGGAGTCGAGACGATCACGTAGCAGCGCTAGATCAGCCCCTGAAGGGACGCTAACCTCGAGTTTTGCCTTGAACATTGGCTCTCCGGTAAAGGCGGCATTTTCAACCGCGCTGTCCATCGAAACAATGTTTATGTCAACGTCTGCTAACGCTTGAGAAATCTCCTTAACGATGCCTTGTCGATCAGGGCCCATGAGTTCGAGTAACTGGTTAGCAGGGGCAGTTGCCGCATCGCTCAGTACTGAGGTTACCCTCACAGAGGCACGCCCGCTGGGTAGATTGGTGAGCTCCTGTTCGAGTGCAGGGGCGTCGTCAGCGGGAAGGTCGATCAGAATTAAGCCGGCGAACTTACCCTCGAGCTGGCTCAGCTGGCTTTTTAGCCAGTTGCCCTGGTGGCGGCGTATTGTTTCAGCCACTTCCTCTACCAACCCGGTCCGGTCATTTCCGATAAAGGAGACGATAAAATGTTGAGGCATAGTACCCTCACCTAGAGCAGCGGAATGCCTCTATACTACGGTCAAAGCAACAGACCAGTTCATGAAAGGAGTGCCGATATGGCCGGAATGAGAACGTTTATCGTAGCCGTTGGCTTGATGATGGCGCAGGTTGCCAATGCTGATTTTGACTGGGGTGTCGCGCTCAACGGGCCTCATCGTGCTGATGGTAATGCGGCGCGTAATGAGGCGAGACACCCTCGTGAAACACTCGAGTTTTTTGGGCTTCAGCCAGGGATGACTGTCTTGGAAGTGTCTCCGGGGGGTGGTTGGTATACCGAGGTGCTGGCACCGCTTTTACGTGACAGCGGCAGTTTGATCGCTGCGCATTACGCGCCAAACGGTGGCGCTTATGCACGCCGATCACTGGGTGGATTCCTGGCAAAGCTTGGAGCCGATAATGACCTCTACAGCGCGGTGACAGTGGGGTTTTTGCAGCCACCCGCAGAGGTTACGCCCGCGCTGCCCGGCTCGGTTGATCTGGCGCTTGCGTTTCGTAATGTGCATTCCTGGATGCGGATGAATCAGGTTGAGATGTTTTTCAGTGCTATTTATGACAGCTTAAAGCCCGGCGGTGTTTTCGGATTGGTCCAGCATCGCGCTAACCCTGGCGTGGACCTCGAGACCATGAAGAAGACAGCGTACGTAACCGAAGCGCAGGTGATTGAATTTGCGGAATTGGCTGGATTTGAATTAGAGGCGTCAAGCGAGATCAACGCCAATTCCAAGGACACTAAAGACTACCCCGGGGGCGTCTGGACGCTGCCGCCGAGTCTGAGTCAGGGAGATACCGACCGTGATCGTTATCTGGCGATTGGTGAAAGCGACAGGATGACATTGAAGTTCCGCAAACCTCAAAACTGAGTGACTTCATGGATACGTCGGAGATCCCAGAGAACATCCAGACGGTCGACGCTCTGGGTCTTTTGTGTCCAGAGCCAATCATGTTGCTTCATGCAGCAATGCGGCGAGCAGCGCCCGGAGACCAAATACGCCTGTTGTCCAGCGACCCGTCCTCGGAGCGCGATGTCGTTAAGTTTTGCCAGTTTCTCGGACATGAGCTGCTCGAGCATTCCGATATGGAAGGCCAATACACTTTTCTGATCCAAAAGAGCGGATGATTGATGCTGTTGCGGCAGGTTGATAGTCAGACACCGAGCGCGGCCGAGAGTGTCAGTAGCAATGCCATCGTCGGGGTTTTCGATCAGATCTTTGGGTCCAGTGACGCCACGTGTCTTCGTGGTGGAGCTGAGGAGCCTCTCTATCAGCCTGATACGGTTAGCGGTTCAGCAATCGTATATTTTCGCCACGATTATCTGAGGAGTGCCTTACACGAGGTCGCGCATTGGTGTCTCGCGGGCGCTGTTCGGCGACGTTTTACGGATTATGGTTATTGGTATACGCCTGATAATCGTGACAAGGTCCGTCAGGCAGCATTTTACCAAGTTGAAGTCAGGCCTCAGGCACTCGAATGGATTTTCTGCGATACCCTTCGGATCCCCTTTAGCGTTAGCCTCGACAATTTTGGCGTGACGTCGGAAGATAACGAAGCCTCTACCTTCAAAAGTCAGGTTGGTCTTGAGAAAAGTAAGATGCTCGAGAAGGGCTTGCCAGCCCGGGCCAATCGCTTTAATCGCGCTCTTTGCGCTATAGCATCCACCGATAGCTCGTCTTGCCAACTCGCTTCTGTCATGGCGTCGGAGTCACGTTAATCCGATGGGATTTCATGTTGTAGCGGACGAGGCGATCCATATAACGCCAGCGCTCCGACAGATTGCCGACAGCCTGACCCTGCTGCCGGGCACAAGTATCTGTCCATCAGACCTGTCCTATGCGGATGTGTTGTTGGTTAGGTCGGTTACCCCAGTCAATCAAGCTCTGTTGGATGGCTCACCGGTGTCTCGAGTGGGGACTGCAACCGCAGGCTTTGATCATCTCGATACTGACTACCTAGACCAGCAAAAAATAGCCTGGTCGAGCGCCCCCGGCACGAACGCCCGCGCGGTAGTTGAATATGTGTTGAGCGTGCTAGCGCATATGAATGCTCTAAAGACGATCACTGCCGGTGGGCTCATTGGCATTCTTGGCTACGGCCAGGTGGGCAGCTTGCTCACTGAGGTGGTTGAGGCTCTTGGTGGCGAAGCTCTTGTCTGGGATCCTTGGGTGGACGTTCCAGAGAGGCTGAGGGCGGTTTCTTTCGAGGATCTTCTTGCAGCGCCGATTATCAGTCTGCATGCGTCGCTGCATCGTCAAGATCCTTGGCCCAGTGTTGGCCTCTTCGATTGTCGTTTGGCGCAGCGTCTATCCTCTGAGCAAATACTGATTAATGCAGCCCGAGGCCCATTGATAGGCGCAGAAGCCCTGCAAGTATTGATTGATCGGGGGGTACGGGTAGCACTCGATACCTGGCCGGAGGAACCCCTTATCAGTGCGCAGCAAATAGAGGGGGTGGAGCTGGCAACGCCCCATATCGCTGGTTACAGCCTTGAAGCAAAGCGGCGGGCGACCGACAGTCTCGTTGCTACTCTTTGGCCCAATGATGATGTGTCGGTACATGTTTACGATGATGTGGAGGGAGGTGAGGTAGATCTCGCCGGTGAACGGTGGTTGGAAAGGCTGTTGCTCAGCCATTACAATCCTGCCGATGATGACATTGCGCTCCGAGCGAGCGGCATGCCTGACGTCTGTCCTCGAGATTTTGAGAGATTGCGCACCTCCTATGTCTTGAGAAGAGAATTGTGGGGTAGCACCATGGTGACAGAGGACGAGCCCGATATGGCCGGAAGAAAAAAATTGGATGCGCTCGGAGTGTCGTTGCGAATAGGGCGTTGAGAGAGCTAGGCAGATTGGTCGCGGCAGGGAATCACCACTTTGTGATTGGAGCGGTGTTAAAAACCGATGGAGAGGAATTTACAATGACGGATGATGGCGGTCGGGAAAATGATGTCTCGGAAAAGGATGATGGGTACTGGCGAGAGCAACTTACGCCCGACGAGTATACAGTGCTCCGAGAAAAGGGAACTGAGCGAGCTTTCTCGGGGGAATACTGGGATGTTTTTGAAGAGGGCACGTACCACTGCCGTGGCTGTGGAGAGCCGCTTTTTGCCTCCGATAACAAGTTTGATGCAGGCTGCGGCTGGCCGAGTTTTGATAAATCAGTCGATGAACATGCTGTCGAGGAGGCCCGAGATACTTCTCACGGAATGATTCGAACCGAAATTATGTGTCGTTCCTGTGGGGGGCACTTGGGGCATGTGTTTCCCGATGGGCCAACTTCCACAGGCCTGCGCTATTGCGTAAATAGTTTGTCTGTTCGCTTGAAGCCCGAGACCGATTGAGCGGTTATTGCTCTAGGATGGCTCGCCCCTTGTCGATTGCCAGCCACGGTAAATAAAGTGCAGAAAAGCAATCCAGAGCATGACATAAGCAGCGGTAAAGCCTGCTCCATTCACAAAAATACCCACGGCGATACCAATGATCGGGAGCATCGCGAGCCAGTGGCCTGTCACCCACGCGCTCTGGCGCCAGGAAATCCACAGTGCGCTGATAGCTGAAATCAACATGAGTGTGGAAAAAAGCCACAGTGCGAGAGACGATTGCCACATCAACGCCCCGGCTACCAGCGCAATTATCCCTGTGCCTGCATGGGTTATGACATCCCAGCCAATTCCGAGCTTCATTATCTGCCTCACTGAACGGTTTAGATTAATTGCATTAATCGCGCATCGGAGGCTGAAAGTCTACCCAGATAGATTCAGGCTGAATAAGCGCAGAGGCGTCCGCGGTGGCTTATAGAAGTCGGCAGGTAGGGTAGGGACTGAGACAGTGAAGCTTGCTCTCACCTTCACGCTGCAAGCTATTGAAATTAAAGACAATTTGGAGCGGGTAACGAGGTTCGAACTCGTGACCTCGACCTTGGCAAGGTCGCGCTCTACCAACTGAGCTACACCCGCTTAAATGGCGTCCCCTAGGGGGTTCGAACCCCTGTTCCCGCCGTGAAAGG
>Ga0181573_10004998_pt1 | contig 11109 bp, 8 predicted proteins | sample 101ome_25_FD_148643 | JGI IMG/M metagenome (GOLD analysis project Ga0181573, IMG submission 148643) | Coastal salt marsh microbial communities from the Groves Creek Marsh, Skidaway Island, Georgia - 101409BT metaG (spades assembly) | ecosystem: Environmental > Aquatic > Marine > Intertidal zone...
GGGGGGGTTGTAAGGGAGCCAGGAGGTCGAAGGGAGGAGAGGATGGGCGGCGGAGGAGGGGCGGCGGTCTGCGAGGCGCGGCCGGGAGAGTGCGAGTCAGCTACCGTCGTAGTGAAAGTGTCCCCACGGGGGGCGCCCGCCGACCAAGGCGGTCACCGTAGGAAGAAATTAGATACCTAGAGGGTGTCATCAGCCTCGCTCGGCTCAACGCTCGGCTCGCCGCGCGGCGGCGCGTGGCTGCTCGCGCTAACGCCGTTGGGCTCCCTTCCTAACCCTGCCAACCCGCCAAAGCGCCTCTTCGTCGTGACGCGCTCGCGCGAGCACTTGTCGTCGGGTGAGAATCGCGCGGGGTGGGCCGATTCGGTGGCGAGGCCCTCGGGACCGGCCTTCTGCGACGAGGGAGGAGGGCGACGGGGCGACGTGCCGTGGGAAGACACGGGACAGCCTCGCGTGGTTGGCGCCAAGCAGGGAGTGCGACAGGGCCAGTCCCCCCTGCGAGCTTGATATCTTCGGGACGGAATTCAGTCCTCATAGGCACCACCTTCGATCCATTTTTGTCTCGTCAGCGGTCATCCGGCCCCGCGCCGTGCCCATGGAGGGCGGGGTGGGAGGCGCGAAGCTGGGCGGGCGGCGGCTCAGCCCTGGCGATGCCCAGGCCGATCCCCCGTGACCCGTCTCACCTTAAGGGTGTAAACGCGCTCCCCCGCGTCGTCGGTGTAGTACATCAGGTACATTTCGCAGCGAGGAGACCGAGGCGGCCGGCGACAGAGGTGAGGCTCTCTCTCCTCCCCTATCGCTCTGCCCTCTCTTCTCCTCGATGCGGAGGGCGAGGAGATAGAGAGCTGTTGTAGCTCGGAGTGAGGGGCGAAGCCCGTGGAATGAGAAAGAAACTCCGGTGACCAATGACGACGTGCGCCTAGTTGTCAGATGGGTCCCCCCGCCTCTGCCGGGCCCAGAGGGCGGTCAGCAGTGAGTCCTTACTACCGTCATCCGCTCCGCCTCACCCCGTCCGCGGCCGCGCCCTCGCAGTCCCTGCCCGATGGGTGGTCCGCTGCCTGTTGACGGCGTCGTCAGCGGGGCGGCGTTCGACGGGTCGCCATGGGTCACCCTCGCATCTTCTTTCGGTCTGGGCGAGAGCGTACGCCGAAACGAGAGAACGCGTCCATGATGGCTTACGCGCACTGCCGTCGCGCCGGCCAGCTCCCAGCGTCACGCCCAGCCTCACCCCGGCCCACCAGCCCCCCCCCCCCTTCGCAGTCGTGGGCTCGGCGGCGGCCGCTCTCGCGGGAGGAGCGATGGTGGCGCGTCAGCTCAAGGAGGGAGGCGACCTCTCGCGCTTCGACATCACCCCGGCCGACGGGGCGCCGTCGTCGTCCAAAGTCAAGCGATCACGTGTCCGGGTGGGGGCTGCCAGTGACCTCGACGTCGGTGGGGGGCAGGGGACCACCAACGAGGCCGGCGACGATGACGGGAGGGTTCGCGACACGTAGGGGTTTGAGGGTGCAGCGACGAGGGGTAGGTGGGGGAAACCAGACCAACGAGACAACATGGGGCCCATTCAAACCGACGGGCGGTGGGCGTGCATGGACTCACGCGGCGTCGTCCTTGGCAGCTAGCACTCGCGTCGACCGGGGCGGGTCGACGAAGCCGACCTTTCCGAGCTCCAGCCCCGCGACGCCGCCGCGACCGCCGACCCCGCGCCGCCGCTGGGCGGCGGCGCGGGCGAGGTTGGCATCGCGCTCGGCCGCGAGGAGGCCCGACGCGGCCTCAGCGTGGCGGGCAAGGGAGGCCTGAAGGGATGCGGCGGCATCGTAGGGGCGGCCGGGGCAAGCGGCGGCGGCAGCCGCTCCGTCGGTGCCCGCATCGCCCCGCGGCGCAAAGCGAACCGTCCCAGACCAGGCGCATACGGTCGTCCCTCCGATACCCGCCGCCGCCGCGCGGTCGAGCGTCGCCGCGGCCTCGTCAGGGCCCGCCTCCCCCAGGGCGCGCGCGCAGTCGGCGAGGGATAGGCGCCTTTGTCCAGCAGCGAGACGAGCGACGGCCGCCAGCTCTGACCCCCGCCGGGCCGCCTCGACGGCGAGGCCCCAGTCGCCGGCAGCAGCAAGGACGTCGGCGTGGCGCGCTAGGGCGGCACGGGCGGCGGCAGGACCACGGGCGACGGCGCCGGCGATGGCGCGGCCTGGGATCGCAGTGGCGTCCCTAGCCTTCCGGTCCCGGTCTCCTCCGCCTCCGTTGGACGCGCCATACCCACCTCCGCTGCCATCGCCGCCGTCTTCCGGCGAAAGCGCCAGCCCCGGAGGCGTGAATCCCAGTCGCCGCGCCCCCAGCATCGCCAGGCGCCCCTCGGCCGCCCTCGCCGCCGCAGACGCCGGTGCCCCCACCCGGTCGGTGGCACACGCCGTCGCCTCAGTCACGGCCTCGGCAGCCTCCCACCGGCCGTGGGCCGCGAGTAACGCGCCCCCATGCAGACCGTAGGAGGCGGTGTCAGCCGCCGTGACGCCTGACCGGCTGGGGTCGGCGTTGACGAGGGGGCTCTTTCCGTCGCTCCGTGTCATCACCCGGCTAGCCGCGGCGCCCCCCCGACGGGCCGCGAGAGCGAGACGGGCCACGAGGGCGTGGCAGGGAGTCACGTGGTCGTTGGACGGGGCGACGCGGCGCAGTGCTCTCCAGAGGAGGGGCAGGGCGGTGGCGGCGCGGGCAGCGGTGTCTCGGGCGGCAACGGCGGGGTCCTGCTCTTCCGCCGCGGGTCTGCGGGCGAGGGCAGCCTCGGCAACGGCGACGCAGCAGGCGCGGTAGGCGGCTGGCACGCGGGCGAGGCTCGCGTCCGTCGCGCAGGCGACGCAGGCTGCGGCTGCTTCGATCACGAGGGGAGGGACCGCGGCGGAGGAAGCGGCGGCAGCGGTGGCGAGGGCGGCCGTCGCGTCGGCTGCGCCGACGCATTCCCCCGGACAGGCCTCTCCGCCGTCGGCCCCATCGTCGATGTCCATCAGCCCTGTCGCCGCCACCCCAACGACGGGGTGGTCCGCGGCGAGCTTCTCGTTCTTCCTCTCCGTCTTCTTTCTGCGGTCCGGGGTAGTCGCCGCGGCCACGACAACGAGGGCCCTCGTCCAAGCCTGGTCAGCAGCGGGGCCGACGGTCACTGCGCGGGCGGCGGCAACCGTCGCTGCGGCCTCGGCCACCGCCTCTTCTCGAGCACGAGGGGTGGGGCTCTGGGGTAGAGGGAAAAAACATTGGGGCAGCAGATGAGTCGTACGAACGGGGCGAGGCGCCACGATCGACTAAGAGGTCGACGGGGGGGGGCGAGGCGGGAGGCGTCGCGACCGGGCATGGCTCCGGCGCCGCTCCCCTCGCTCGCCGTCAGCGCCTCCACCACGACTCGACGGCTGCAAGCATTCAGGACGCGCGTGACGAGGTCCGCTAGCCCGGATTGCGCGGCCACGGGCTCGGCAGTGTCCTGCGCCATAGGGGCCGCATCGTCGGCCGGGGGCACCCCGGCGTTGGCCGGTGGGCTCCCCTCGGCGGGAGTCCCACGGGGTAATTCGAGAGCCCCTTCGTCCGTTGCCGTCATGGGGGGCACGGACAAGATCGCGGCTGCCACGCTCTCTGGCGAGGAGAGCGGCGCGGGGCCTCACGTCCCTGCCCCCGGGGAGGGACGCGAGGAGCGGAGCGGCGTCGTTGCGTTTCTCTCCCTGTTGCCTCATCGTCCTCGTCCGCACCCCCTCAATGCCGATCCAGCCGTCCTTCTTCATGCTCTCCCCCCGATCGAAGGCGAGAACGAACCCCACGAATGAATGCCCCGAGAGAATTGCTCGCCCCGGATTCCCGCCTCCTCAGTGGTGATACCCTTCTCCTGCGGGCAACGATCGGAGGAGAGGGATCGGATGGTCGCCAACAAAACACCAAGCGCTGAAGCGCCTTGCCACCCCGCTCGCCCCGCAGAATGGTCCAGGCTCGGTAGAGCTGCTCCGACAGTAACAATCGTGCAACGGCGTGGTTGAGCACGCACCCCGACAGCGACACCTTCGTGTCGGCCCGGGCGAGCACTGCGTCGCCGTGCCCCCAGGGACCGCCCACGATGAACACGAGGCGCCCTCCCCCCGCCCGGTCCCCCGCGTCGGCCACGAGGTCGGCGAGCTGCAGGCTGGTGACCATCCGGCCCCGCTCGTCCAGCGCCACCACCGTATCGTCGGCCTGGATTGTCCTCAGCACCCGATCTCCCTCGGCGTCCCTGACGCTCGCGAGGGCGGGGCCCGGCGGATCTGCCACGAGGGCTCGGCTGAGGCTCTTGCCGTCGACGCCGCCCGGGTTGGGTCGGATGCGAACCACATCGATCTTGGTGTACCGGCTCAGCCTTGCCTCGAACTCGGCCGCGGCGCCCTCGAGGTGCTTGCTTCCTCCGGCCTTGGCGACGATGACGATGACGATGGGCACGGCACGCGCTGCGCGGGCGCCCTCCCGCCGGGCGCCAGCGGAGGGCGAGGCAGCGACCACGGTCCGAGGTTGCCGACGACGGGGCGGCGCGCCGACGGCCTCGGCGGTGGGGCGGGGCCAGGCGCAGGCGCAGGCGAGACGCGTGGCGACGTGCGGCCGACGATACGACGCACCGGCCTCAACGGCAGGTCTTGTGCTGCTGCTTAAGACGCGCGGCGAAGCAAGCGTCATCGCAGCCGCCGCAAGAAGCCCGCTGCGATGCAAGGCACGGCCGTCGACGCCACGTCGTCCCGCCCGTTCGGCCGCGATCAGTGGCACAACAATGCTGGCGACGGGACCCGGTTGATGCGGAGTGGAGGAAGTACACCTACTCAGGATCTCCACTTCTTGGACTGCTCCGCCTCCCTCCCCTCGTCCCCCTCCCACCAGGTGTAGCGCTTGAAGCCCTGGCGGATTCGGTAGCTGTCGCTGTTCTCCTCCTCGGTCAGCAGCCCCATGGCCAGCATGAGCTCGTCCTTGACGTCCTGCAACAGGTACCGGCTCCCCTCCCCTGACCGCTCGGCCACGCAAGCAAGGTCCCCATTGTCCTGCCGCAGCAACACCTGCCACGGGCCCGGCCACTCTCGCAGCAGCGCACCGCTGTAGTTGACGATGTAGGGTGCCACGGCGACCGTCTTGCTGTAGTCGCGCTGCCGGACGTAAAAGACTGGGCGAAAGGTCGATAAAAAGTCGTACTGGAGGGACTTTGGCGGCAGGCTAAAGAGGCCGAGGTCGGCCCGAAGGGTGTCGAGTTCGCAATTCCACAGAACGACGGGCTTGCCCAAAGCGACTGTCTCGCAGTAGCTCCGGACGACAGGCAGCTCAGCGGTCGAGACATTGAGGATGAGGTGGAGGTCTGCGGCGGAGTTGGCGCCATCGTCCTTGATCTCGACCTTGCCCTGCAGGGGCTTGATGACCCCGCCCAGCCACCCGTTAACGAGCCCGGCTCCGGGGGGGTCGCCGGTGAGGCACCCGAGCGTGACCCGGTCGCTCTCGTCCCACATGGCCATCCCAGGGCCAACGATCTTGGTACTACGAGTCAGCTCATCCGCGTCAGGGACGACGACGTGCACGCGGCGGCCGTGCGCCCCCCCACCGGCGGCCAGCTTCCGGGCCGCCGACAGCGCGAACTGGGGGAGTGGAGAGGAGGCGCGGAGCGTGGAGGCGCAGAGAACGGAGAGCGGTGGGTCAGGCAGCACTGTCATTGCCGACTGAGGAACAGCCCTGCCTCCACCCCCACCTAATTGCTCGCCTGCAGGTTGGCGTCGATGTAGCTGTCAGATGCGCCCTTGTACGAGTCGACGCCTGAGAGGGCGGGAAATTCGACTTCCATGGTGGTCTCGCCGTCCTGGAGGGCGTGCTCGATGGCGACGGCGGCGTCGCCGACAAGGGCCTCGAACGTGGGAGGGTTATACGTCTCGCGACCCGCCGCCCGCTCGGCCCTCAGCTCGGGCGTGAGCTTGGGCAGGGTCCGAGAGGTCGTGGACGTCGTGATATCGGACGCGGTGTCCCCCGAGGGGGACGCACGAACGGGGACCTCGCGGTAGCCCCTCGTCAGCCGCTTCGTCCCACGAGAGGACGTCGTGGCGGCAACGCCCGACCCCGTCTGGGGGGACGGGCGAGCGCGCCCCTGGGCTCTCCGAGGGACAAAACAGGCAAGGTGCGTCATGCCGCGCTCTCGAACTCTGACGCGAGACCCGTCACGTGGCGACGGGAAGCGGCTTGCCGCGACCTCTCGGCCGACCCCGACACCCTCCCCCAGTGGTGCCGTCCGCGCCCCTCTCGGGGCCGTCATCCCCCGCACGCCTTTGTTCCGGTGGTCACCTCGCGCAAAACTATGACGGCGGCCTCGGGACGCCGTCGAATAGCCGGGGAACCTGCGGCGAGCGGCGGAAGGACACGGCGGCGTTGCGACTGTGGCCGAGCGGCGAACCTGACGACGTCGATGTTTTCGTCCTCTGTCGTCTCCGCAGGCGTCATCTCCCGCCCTAAACCCCCCCTCCAGTCCCGCCTCGACCATTCTCGCCCTTTCCCCTCACGCCCCCCTCCTCGCCGCGCTCCTCGGCGCCCTCCTCGCCCTCCTGGCATCGCGCGACGGCCCATTCGACCCCCGGCCATGGCGGCTCTCCCCGCTCGATTATTCCCTTCTATCTTCCCCTGCCCCCACCCCGCTCCGCCCCCCCCATCCCCTTCCGCTGATCGCCCCGGATGCCCTCGTTGCCGCCGTTCTTCCCACCTATGAGGAGGCCGGAAACATTGGAACAGCGTGCCGTCTTCTCCGCGCTGCCTTTCGCGGTCGCGCCGAGCGTCTCGAGATTGTCGTCGTGGATGACGCCTCCCCTGACGGCACTGCGGACGCGGTGCGCGCGTTACAGGACGCGTGGGAGGCTGAGCGGGATGCGGGCGCGGTCGAGGGCGACCCCGCGGACGAAGCCGTCGACGCCAGCGCCAGCGGCGACGACGCCGTCGATGGGTCCCCCCCGCCCCAGCTCGTACTTGTGGAGCGCCCCGCCAAGCTGGGCCTCGGCACGGCCTACGCCGCCGGCGTTGCCGCCGCGTCTCCCGAGGCCGAGTGGGTCGTCCTCCTTGATGCCGACCTCAGCCACCCGCCCTCAGCCGTGCCGCGTCTCGTCGATGCGCAGAGGCGGACGCGCGCTGACATCGTGTCGGGCACCCGGTACCGGAGGGGTGGTGGCGTCGTCGGGTGGGACGTGCGGCGCAAGACGGCGTCCGTCGGGGCCAACGTCCTGGCTCGGTTCCTCCTCCGGCTCGGTGACCTTGGCAGCCGAGAGAGTGGGGGCGAAATGACTTGGGGAGGCAGTGGCGCAGAACAAGCAGTTCGGCCTTCCGACCTCACTGGCTCGTTGCGGCTCTACCGCCGGTCCCTCCTCGACGCCCTGCTCGCCTCGTCCTTCAGCCGCGGATACGCGTTTCAGATGGAGGTGGCCGCCCGGGCCGTGGCGGGGGGTGCGCGCTTCGCCGAGGTGGGCTACGCCTTTGTCGACCGTCTCCGAGGGGTCAGTAAACTGGGGGCGGGGGAGTTTGCGGGGTTTTTGGCGGGTCTTGCGCGACTGATTGTGGCGCTGTGAACGGAGGCGCGGAAGACGACCAAACCGTAGCTGTCAATACCACCGCGTCGCCTCGGCGGGCTATCGGCGGGCTGTCCGGGGCGCGTCAGCGGCGTCAGTGCAGCTTTGGCCGGCCGGGTGCGCCGAATGGGAAGGGAGGAGCTCTCCCAAAGTTCTCCTCCCGAAACTAGCTCGCGACGATGAGCGATCCGGCTCGCGTCACGGACGGAGCCGACGTCGACCCTCTCCGCGGCCTGCTCGTGCCGTCGCAGCCTGAGCGCCCAGCCGAGATGTCATACCGCCTCGTCGAACTGGCGTCGAGCCTGGCTCGGCGCCGCCAGGCCGTCGAGGCCAGGAGCCGCGCCGCTGCTCTCGACGCCCGGCGCGCCTCGGACGGTCTCCGCCGCGCTCTCGTCGTCCAGCGCGATGACGCCGCGGTTGGTGAAGCGCGGTGCCGGGAGCTTGAGGCCGCCCTCGTCCACACCCTCGACGTCGCCGGCCCGACGCTCGATGCCCTCGGCGCCGCCCGTCGTCGTGCCACTCAGGCTGCCGAGGCCGCCGACGCCCTCCGCGGTCTCGTCGCCTTTGCCGTAGCAGGGCCGACTCTCACCGACCTCGATCCTGCCTGGACGGGGCCGCTGCAGGTGTCGCCGTCCTCGTCGGGGAAGGAGGACGAAGTGAGCGACGGCGTGGCCGACCCTGCCAGCCGGAAACGGGACTGGAACCCCGACTCGGACGACGCAGCGACGACGGCCGCCCGCGTCGCGTGGCTCCTGGCGGTGGGCACTGTTGCCCTCCGCGCCAATGCCCAGGGGGGAGCGGCAGGGGGACGACGCTCGTCGTGGGCTCGTTCGTCGACTGACAGCGTCGATGCCAGCGGCGTGGGCCCGGGTTCGGGCTCGAGCCCCGGCTCGCTCGCCACGGCCGTCGAGGCCCTGAGGCTGTGGTGCGTCCAGGCGGGAGAGGCGCAGGAGAAGCGCTTTCGCCAAAGCCTGCGCGGTGTGCGGCCCGACGCGGCGCGAGCAGCGCGGGCGGCGGCCGTGGTGCTTGCGCTGGCGCCTGAGGGCGCCGGGGCGCGGGCGGCGTGGTCGCGGCTGGCGGCTGCGGCGGCCGAGGAGCGGGGTGCGGCGGCGGCCAGGGCCCTCGTCGCGCCAGATGTGGACGGCGATGGATCCGAGAGAGGTGGATCGGCCGAGGCCCTGTTGGCTTCGCGCCTGGTTGATGTGAGCGGCTACCTGCAACGCGAGGCGACGACGTTGATTCGAGCGCTCGGCCCACCGGACCGCGCCGCGGCACAGGCCTTGGAGCTGCTCGCTCGCACGGTAGCCGGAGCTGCTCTCGGCCCAGCCCTTACGGCGCTCCTGGCCGTAGACAGCGATGACGACACCGCGCGCGATTGCCCCGCCGTGGACCGCCAAGATGCAGCATCGCTCGAGCGGCCCCTGGTGCGGCTCGCCGAGGCAGCCAGCCGGGCCGCGCGAGTGGGAGACGCCCTCGCGGGCGAGCTCGGCTTTTTCGAGGGCGGACACGGTGGCGGAAAGACCGCGTCACACGTGGGAGAGAGAGAGATGGAGTCGGGCGGGGCGGCGTTCACGGAGGCGCCCCTCCTCCGTCCCGGATGGCTGGCGAGGGCGGCCCTGGGGGGTGACATGGGCGGCTTTGGCGAGAGCGGTGGATGGGCTGCGCGCGAGGCGGCCTGGCTGCGCCGATGGCTGGACGAGGCGCTGCGCAGCAACGGCTCCGCAGGTAAAACCATCGCTGTCGCCGATGACGCCGAAGCCGGAGCCGGAGAGGACTCTATGACCTTTGCCGGGGGCTGGGAGAGCCTCGTCGGACGGGCGGCGACAGGATCGACCCTTGCTGGGCTGGCGCGGGCGGCGGCCCGCGCCAATGCCCTCGGCGGCGGCGGGGCCGACAATGGCGACGACGACGTCGCCGCCCTCCTCGCCGCCGGGACGGCCCATGCCGTCCACCTACCAACGACGCCCGGCGTCAGCCCGTCTCGCGACGAGGACGCCCGTGCCGGAGCCTCGATCTCGCTTGCTGCCCTCCTCGCCCCTGTCGGCACCGCAGGGGACGACCGAGGCGCCGGGGCTAGAGGGCAACTCGCATCGCGGTGGGTCGAGGCTGCGCGCCGTGCAACGGCCGCGGCGAGGGGGCGGGGTGGGGGTGGGGGCGGTGGGGCCAGCAAGGGCGACGACGGAGCATGGCTGCCGCCACCATCGCAGGCAGGTCCCGCCGCCGACGCCGCGGCGGCGCGCGCTGTGTGGCGCGTGTCGGGTGGGGCGGCCCTGTCATGCGCCGCTGCGATCCGCGTGGCGTTCCGGTCCGCAGATGGATGGCTAAGGGGCTTTGACATTGAGACGGTCAGAGCCGGCTCCTCGTTGGCCGCGGCCGAGCGCGCCGCCGCCGCGTCGGCCGTCCGCGCGGCGCTTGGCGCTGAGGTCTCCTCGCTCGTCGACGGCGAGGAAACGGGGGGGGGAAGGGGGGCTGGTTCCGCCGGAGACCACAGCCGCTAGGACCTGTCTCGCCTCCCGACCTTGCTCACACACCCGCCCGCCACCCATGCAGGGCTTCTCGAAGCGGCCGCCGCCCGGCTGGAGCGCCTCCTTGACTCCGCGCTGGTGGCACCCGCCGCCCGGTGCGCGGGGGGGGCTGCTGGCGATGGTGCGATGTCACGGGGCGGAATGGTTGCAGTGGCCCTCGCTGTGGCGGCGGCGGAGACTGCTGGCAATGCCGATGAAGACCCCGAGCTCTCGTCGCGGGCGCGCCAGATGGCGGCGCGCGCCCTAGCGGCTGCCGCCGTACGTCGCGCCCTCGCGGGGCGGTGGTCGCGGGAGGAGGGCGTGGGCCTGGCCCGCTTGATCGGCCGGCTCCGCGAGGCGGCAGCGGGGCTCGAGCTCGGCGTGGGGGCCGGGGAGGGCGGCGCTGAGGCCGCGCTGCGCGCGCTGGGGCACGCCTGCGCTGCGCTCCAGGTTGACGCGGAGGAGGCAGCGGGGCTTGCCGCCAGCGGGGGGAGGCTCGCCGCTGCCCTCGCGCGGCGCCGGGTCGACTGCGCGACTGCGCGGCCCACCCCGGGGGGCGGGTGGCTGAGCATCGGACGAGCGTCGACGTGAGGGAGGAGGATCGGCCGTTGACGGCGTGGCCGATGCAGTGGTCGGTCAACACTCCCGCAAAGACGACGTCGGTGACCCCCACATTGGGGCAACATGGTCGGCAGCATGACGCTGAAGCGCGACCTGGGCAATAGCATCTCGTCCCGCGACGGATCCGGCCCGACGGCGGACAGGGGGCGCACCTCGGCACTCCCGCAGCCAACGACGATGCTCGATGTTACTACCTAGGGCGTGGCCGGAAGTAGGGGATGACGGGATACGGGATGTCCTGTCCTCTTCATGATCCTCCCTCGGAAACCCATCTGCGGAGTTCTCATGTTCGCAGATGGGTTTCCGCCTGTTCCACTGCACCCTATTTTCCGCTGGATGGAACGGTGAAGACGGCTGCTCCACCGATCGAGCGCGAGCTAATCGGTGTTGGTTGGCGATGAAGGGTGAGCGGGGTGAGACCAGGA
>Ga0181573_10004999_pt1 | contig 11108 bp, 8 predicted proteins | sample 101ome_25_FD_148643 | JGI IMG/M metagenome (GOLD analysis project Ga0181573, IMG submission 148643) | Coastal salt marsh microbial communities from the Groves Creek Marsh, Skidaway Island, Georgia - 101409BT metaG (spades assembly) | ecosystem: Environmental > Aquatic > Marine > Intertidal zone...
GCCGACGGGCAGTTCTCCGTCAAGGGAGACCCGGAGAAGGCACAGCCGTTGGCTGCGGTCGCCTTCGAGGCGTTCACCGCTCACAACCTGCCCGATGGCGTCGAACCGACACTGCAGGGAGAGGCGACAGTCGATCCTGCGGACTTTTCCTACCCGCACGGGACACACCTGGCGGCGATGGAGGTCGACACCGAGACGGGACAGGTGACAGTGCGCAAGTACGTGGCTGTCGATGACGTCGGGGTTCAAGTCAACCCGATGATTGTCGAGGGTCAGGTGCACGGTGGCCTCGCGCAGGGCATCGCGCAGGCGCTGTACGAAGGAGCCTTCTACGACGAAGACGGCCTGCCATTGAATGCGAACCTGTCGACGTACCTGATCCCGGCGGCGCCGGATCTGCCGTCGTTCATCACCGATCGCACGGAGACCCCCTCCACCACCCACCCGCTCGGCACGAAGGGTGTAGGCGAGGCGGGAACCATCGCATCCACGCCGGCGATCATCAACGGCGTCGTGGACGCTCTTCGACCACTCGGTGTCACCGACGTCGCGATGCCGGCGACACCGATGACGGTCTGGAAAACCATCCAGGCAGCGAAGGGAGGCCAGGCATGATTCCGGCAACTTTCGGCTACACGAGGGCGTCAACCATTGATGATGCGGTCGCCGCTCTTGCCAGCAGCGACGACGCGAAGGTGCTCGGCGGAGGGCAGTCGCTCCTCCCCGTTCTGCGTTTGCGCCTGAACGCACCCGAGCTCGTTGTCGATTGCTCCGGCATTGATGAGATCAAGAGCATCGACGGTTCCGGTGACAGGGTCGTCATCGGCTCGGGAGCCACCCACCACGCCGTGATGAACGATCCTGCGGTTACCTCGTCCGTGCCGTTGCTCGCTCAGGCGACAGCAACGGTCGCGGACCCGCAGATTCGTCATCGCGGCACCGTCGGCGGGGCCCTCGCACACGCGGACCCGCGGGCAGACCAACCGCCGGTGGCGTTGGCCCTGGACGCGGAGTTCACCATCGCCGGCCCCGGAGGTCGTCGCACTGTTCCGGCAGCGGAGTTCTTTGTCGGGCCGTTCGAGACGGCCGTCGGTGAGGACGAACTCCTCGTCAGCGCATCCTTCCCGAAGTACGACGGTTGGGGTTCGCACTATGAGAAGTTCAATCGCACGGCGCAGGCCTGGAGCATCGTCGGTGTCGGGGCTGCTGTCCGCATGGACTCCGGATCCATTGCCGAGGCGCGCATTGGCCTGGCGAATGTCGGCGGTACGCCGATGCGGGCCTCTGCCACGGAGCGGGCGCTCGTGGGCGCGAGCAGCATGGCCGAGATCGAGGCCGCATGTGCTCAGGCGGCGGACGGTCTCGAGCCGTTCGCCGACGAGGATGCCGACGTCGAGTTCCGCAAGCATCTGGTGACGGTGCTCACCAAGCGGGCGGTTGCAACGGCGGCTGGTATCTCCTCGTAGTCAGCGACACAGCAACACTGTTCGAGAGGGGTGGATCTTCGGATCCGCCCCTCTCGTCGCGTCTACCGAAAAATCCGATACACCTCGACGTCAGGTATCTCAACGTCACGTCACGATTGGCAGACGCAAAGATCCCGGTGCGTCGGCCGGCACTATTGGACGGGCCGGCTCGATGGGAGTGACCGACTCGTAGCCTGCGCCAAGATCGGGCCTGGCATCCGACTCACCCTTGTTCGGCCACAAGGCCATCGCTCGTTCCGCCTGCGCGGTGATGGTCAGCGATGGGTTGACGCCCAAGTTCGCGGTGATCGTGGAACCGTCCACGATGTGCATCCCCGGATATCCGAAGACACGGTGGTAGGCATCGACCACTCCAACATCGGCGTCGGCGCCGATCACGCACCCTCCGACGAAATGGGCTGTGAGCGCCGCGTCGATATTTTCGAAAACACTCGAACCGGGAATGCCGCCGATCTTGTCCGCAACACGACGGACCACGTCCTGGGCAACCGGCATGTACGTGGGAGCCGGTGAGGATTGATCTTGATCCGTTGTCAGCCGCCACCGTGAGAACGGGCCGAGTCGACGTCGCTTGCCGGTCAATGTCAACGAGTTGTCGACCGGCTGCATGATCAACGAGATCACCGTCCGCTCGGACCACCCGCGGACGTCCAGCAGTTGCCGCACGATTCCCGGCTGTCGAGCCAACTCTCTGAGCCACACACGCCACCGAGGTTCTCCAGCGACAGGTGTGGTGAGAACAGACTGCAGCAACCCCATCGAGTTTGAGCCTTTGCCGTAGCGCACGGGCTCGACATGAGTGTTGTCGTCCGGATACCAGCTCGACGTGATGGCGACTCCTTCGGTGAAGTCGGCTCCGGTTACCGAGGTTGTTTGAGCCACCGCCCCGAGAATGGATTCTGAATTGGTACGCGATAGGCGGCCCAGCATCGGCGACAGGCGAGGTAGGCGACCTTCGTCTTTCATCTTGTGGAGCAGTCGCTGCGTGTTGTACGTGCCTGCAGCAAACACCACGTGTTCGGCCGTGAACCACCGGCGAAGGCGATTGCCGAGGGACCCCGTGGCCCTCGTCTCGATGCGGTACCCACCGCCGGGTAACGGGTCGACGCCAGTCACCGTGGTCATCGGCAAGATGCGCGCTCCAGCGAGTTCGGCGAGGTGCAGATAGTTCTTGGGCAGCGTGTTCTTCGCGTTCCACCGGCAACCGGTCATGCACTCACCGCACTCGATGCACCCTGTTCGAGCGGGTCCGCGCCCCCCGAAGTACGGATCCGGAACGGTCACTCCCGGGGTGCCGAAGTAGACACCCACCGGCGTCATACGGAAGGTGTGCCCCACTCCCATGTCATCGGCCACCTGCTTCATGACAATGTCCGAGGGCGTCATCCGAGGGTTGTCTTCGATGCCGAGCATGCGACCGGCCTGGTCGTAGTAGGGCGCGAGTTCACGGGCCCAATCTGTGATGTCGGCCCATTGTGGGTCCGAGAAGAAACGACCCCCGGGGATGTACAGCGTGTTGGCATACACGAGAGATCCACCACCCACGCCGGCACCGGCAAGGACGGCAACGTCCTTCATCACATGGAAACGTTGGATGCCGAACATTCCAAGCATCGGAGCCCACAGGAAACGTCGAAGATCCCACGAGGTCGAAGCGAATTCATGATCGGCGAAGCGACGACCCGCTTCGAAAACCGTGACGCGATAGTTCTTTTCCGCGAGCCGTAGAGCGGTCACCGAGCCGCCAAAGCCGGACCCGATGACTGCGACATCGGTGTCGAAGACCGCAGGGTCACTCAGAGGCGCCGCCATCAGCCCTCCTACTTCAATCCCAGGTTCTTCATAAAGGACATCGCTTGGGCAAGGGTGTCACCCCATTGCTCGTCTGACCACCCGAAGGGTGGATCGAAGCCAAGCGCCCTCTGGGTCGCGATGGTTTGCGACTCCGTGTACTTCCGTAGACCTTCGTCGCCGTGACGCCTGCCTAGCCCCGACGCGCCCATGCCACCCATGGGTGCTCGCTTGCTCGCCCACGCGGCCGCGTACCCCTCGTTGATGTTGACCGTTCCCGCCCGCAGAGATCGGGCCATAGCCCGGGCAGCCCGAGTGTCTCGGCTGGCAATGGCAGCGTTCAAGCCGTACTCAGTGTCGTTGGCCCGGGCAACAGCCTCAGCGTCCGAGCCCACCGGATACACCGACACCACGGGTCCGAAGGTTTCTACACGGCAGACCTCCATGTCTTCGTGCACTCCGGTGAGAATGGTGGGTTCAAAGAAGTACGGGCCGATGTCCGGTCGGGGTTCACCCCCCACGATCACGTTGGCTCCGAGTGACATCGCGTTCTCCACATGGGCAGCCACCCGATCACGTTGACGCTGCGATATCAGTGATCCGACATCAGCGCCCCAGCCGATCTGCGCCGACATGCGCAAAGCCTGCGTTCGACGGGCGAAGGCATCGAGGAACTCATCGACAATGGATTGATCCACGTAGATCCGCTCCATCGAGATGCACAGTTGCCCCGAATTGGAAAAGCTCGCCCGACAGGCAAGCGCCGCCGCCGCCGCGATGTCGGCGTCGCCTCGAACGATCATCGCGTTCTTTCCGCCGAGCTCCATGGAACATCCAATGAGCAACTCCCCGCATCGAGCGGCCACACGTCTGCCCACCGCCGTCGATCCGGTGAACATCACGTAGTCGGATCGATCGATAACCAGCGGACCCACAACCGATCCCTCTCCCGCCACCACGCTGAATACCCCGGGAGGAAGGCCGGCTCGCTGCAGTAGGTCAGCAATCCACAGCGCCGAGAGTGTTGTTTGCACGTCGGGCTTCACTACGACGCAATTTCCCGCCATCATCGCGGGTATCGCGTCGCTGATTGCCAGCGTGAGCGGGTAGTTCCACGGGGCGATAACCCCTACGACACCGAAAGGAACTCGGCGCTCGACGACTCCCACGAGCCCCGGAAGTGCGCCGAGTCGTCGGCGCGGCCGAAGGAGCCGTCGGGCATCTCGGGCGTAGTGCCGAGCGGTGATGCACACATCGAGGACTTCTTCATTCGCGTCTTTCCGGGCCTTACCAGTCTCGCGTTGCACCAGATCCAAAATGGCTTGACGCTCGTTCAGCAGCGCATCGTGAAATCGCAGCATGATCGCGCTGCGCACCGAGACAGGGGTATCCGCCCACATCTTCTGGGCTCGGCGAGCCTCACCAAAGACGGCATCGATGTCGTCCTCGGTGCTCGTCGGGAGCGAGTACAAGGTGGCGCCGGTAAAGGGCTCGATGATGTCTGTCGTGTGCCCCGAGGCAAGCAGAGACGAAAGGAGTCGATCCGAATCCACGACGGCCCCTACGAGCTGACGACCATGTCGACGCGCTGAAACTCTTTGAGATCGGAGTACCCAGTCGTCGCCATCGCCTTTCGCAGGGCACCCACGATGTTGACGCTGCCATCGGCTCGAGTGGACGGTCCGCGCATGATCTCGTCGAAGGTTCCCACCTGATCCATCACGTGACGCTCTCCCCGCGGAAGTTTCCTGTGCCAGGCTTCCGCCCCCCAATGAGCTCCTCGACCCGGGGCATCGGTCGCCCGCGCAAAAACCGACCCAACCATCGCAGCATCGGCGCCACAAGCGAACGCCTTCACCACATCTCCGCTCGACCCCATGGATCCGTCGGCGATCACGTGGACGTAGCGACCCCCAGACTCGTCGAGATAGTCGCGTCGCGCAGCAGCGACCTCCGCGACAGCCGTTGCCATGGGCACTAGCACACCAATGACGTCGGCCGTGGTGTGACTCGCTCCCCCACCGAATCCAACAAGGACACCCGCCGCACCGGTCCGCATCAGGTGCAACGCCGCCTGTCGAGTGCTGCATCCACCGACGATGACCGGTACGTCAAGATCGTGAATGAACTCCTTCAGATTCAGTTCATTCCCATCCGAGTTCACGTGCTCGGCGGACACCGTTGTTCCACGGATGACGACGATGTCGGCGCCAGCGCCAGCCGCCAGCGGTGCTAGTTCGGTCGTCCGTTGCGGAGATACCGCCACCGACACCGTGATGCCTGCCGCCTTCATCTCTCCGATACGACGTGTAATGAGTTCGGGTTGCACGTCGTGTTCGGAGTACACGCGCTGCAGGTAGGGCGTAACCGCCGCTGGGTCCTCGGTGGCGATTCTCGCCAACAGCGGCTCGGGGTCTTCATACCGAGACCACAGGCCCTCGATGTTCAAGGACGCGAGGGCCCCGCACCGTGCAAGCTCGATTGCACTGGTGGGAGATACGACGGAGTCCATCGGGGCTGCGAGAAGAGGGGTTTCGAACGAGTAGGCGTCGATATTCCAGGCTGTAGAGACGTCCTCGGGATTGCGGGTCCGCCGACTCGGGGCAATCGCCACTTCGTCGAACGAATACGAGCGGGCGGCAGCTTTCGAGCCGCCGATGAGCACATCGGCCATAGTTATCGCCCCGTGTAGTTGGGGGCTTCGAGCATCATCTGCACGTCGTGTGGATGGGATTCACGCAACCCGGCCGCTGTGATCTGCACGAAGCGACCACGAGAGATCAACTCCGGCATCGTTGCGGTTCCGGCGTATCCCATGGCAGCACGCAGGCCTCCCACGAGTTGATGCGCAACCGCCGCCAGCGGTCCTCGATACGCGACCATCCCCTCGATGCCTTCGGGTACCAATTTGTCGTCGCTGAGAACGTCGTCCTGGAAGTAGCGGTCTTTGCTGTAGGACCGCGCCTGCCCGCGCGATTGCATCGCGGCCAACGAACCCATCCCGCGGTAGGACTTGAACTGCTTGCCATTCACGAAGACCACCTCGCCCGGTGCTTCTTCGCACCCGGCGAGCAACGATCCGAGCATCACCGTGCTGGCACCGGCGACGATCGCCTTGGCGATGTCGCCCGAATACTGGATACCGCCGTCTCCGATCACGGGAACACCAGCCGGAGCGCAGGCGCGATATGCCTCGTTGATCGCTGTGATCTGCGGGACCCCAACGCCGGCGACCACCCGTGTCGTGCAGATGGATCCGGGACCCACGCCAACTTTGACTCCGTCAGCACCCGCATCGACGAGCGCTTGCGCGCCTTCGTACGTCGCCACGTTGCCGCCGACGATGTCGACGTGGGAGTCCTGCTTCAACCGTCGAACCATCTCCAAAACCGCATGCGAATGCCCGTGCGCAGTGTCCACGACAAGAAAATCAACGCCCGCGGAAATCAGTGCGTCGGCCCGCTTCTCGGCGTCCTCACCGACACCGATTGCCGCTCCGACCACCAAACGACCATCGACGTCCTTCGTGGCATGCGGATACTTGTCGGTCTTAACAAAGTCTTTAACGGTGAACAGCCCCTGAAGCTTGTTGTCACCGTCGACAATGGGGAGTTTCTCCACCTTGTGCCGGGCCAGCAGTGCGAGTGCTTCTTCAGGGTCAATACCCACAGAAGCCGTCACCAACGGCATCCCCGTCATTGCCTCTCGCGCGGTAATCGACATGTCCTCTTCGAAGCGCATGTCACGATTGGTCACGATTCCGAGAAGGGTCCCGGAGGCGTCCACGACGGGCACTCCGGAAATTCGGTATTTCGCGCACAGGGCATCAACATCGGCAAGCGTGTCTTCGGGCCCGCACGTGATGGGATTTCCGACCATTCCCGCTTCGGAACGCTTGACGCGATCGACGTGGTTGGCCTGCTCCTCGATCGGCAGGTTCCGATGGAGCACACCCACCCCTCCTTGCCGGGCCATTGCGATGGCCATTCGTGCTTCCGTGACCGTGTCCATGGCGCTGGATACCAACGGCAGGCGCACGGCGATATTCCGTGTCACGTGGCTAGCCGTGTCAACGTCACCGGGGACGATTGCGGATTCTCCAGGGAGCAGCAGGACGTCGTCGAAAGTCAGCCCGCGCAGGGCGAACTTGCCGTCGTCAGCCGCGCTCTTCACGGCCTCAGGCTACTCACATTCCCAGGGCGCGAGCTAAACGCGTCACGGTCTCGGTGAGATCGGTGGTCCGACCCACTCCCGGTGGCGTGGGGCCACTCCAGCCGGGGCCTCCCGCCACCACAGTCGGAGCAGGACGGAGCGCGGTCAGGTCCGCCAGTGTCTGCGTCTGCGCCGACCCGGGGATTTGGGCCCAGACGAAGACGGCCGCCGGCCCGGTTCGACGAACCGACTGCAGCAGCGTTTCCTGTGGGACGCGGGCTCCGAGCATTCGGCATCCGATTCGTCGTTCAGCCAAGCCCGCAGCAACAGCCCACAGCGGCAGGAAGTGGGTCTCCTCATCCGCGCCGGCGAGCAACACGAGTCGGGCGTTTTGCGGCTCCTTGAGTTCACGGGCACGCTCGGCGAGGGCCGCGTGGACGGAGTCGCTGAGAATGTGCTCAACGTCGATCCCCCGGCCTGACGTTTCCCAGCGCTGGCCGACTCCAGTGAGAACTGGCACCAACAGGTGGTCCCAACTCCAGATCACGCCCCGTTTCTCCATGGTGTCCCGGATGATCTGCTGGCAGGCGTACCCATCGAGTGCAAGGGCCGCGCGCGCGAGGCCGCGCGATGCCGGCGTGCCGCCCGGAATAGGAATCACCTGGCCGCCGCCGCTGCGAAGGGCGGCGGGATCGGAAGCTGGCTCTGTGGATGCGACTGCGGGCGAGGACGCCATCGCGAGGTCAGTCACTGAAGCAAGCGCCGACGGGTCGACATCCAGGGCCAGCGCCTCCCGCGCTGCGTCACCGGGAGGTAGGCCCGCGAGAACCAAGCGGCGCATGTGCTCCAGACGCGTGAGATCGACGGCTGAATAGCGACGATGGGCACCCGCCCGATGCTCACTTGGACCAAGCCCGTATCTGCGGTCCCATGTCCGCAACGTGGCCGGCGCAACGCCTAGCCGGCGGGCCACCGCGGCGACCGTCAAGCCTGGGACGGTAGACCTCTCCCCCTCACCGTTTTCGGTAGGACGGAGTTCGCTGACCACCCCCCTATTCTCAGAGGCGCTGGCGCGATTCGCATCTCCAGGTACAAATCCACTTAAACCCTGACATAAAGGTACTCTGAAACGTTTCCTAAATTATTCAACTAAATCACTTGACTAAGGTGTGAAGCGATTGATATCGTTTCAGTCCTTATTCGGGAGGTGCTTCATGGCTGACGTTTCACGGCTACCAGGACCCAACGCTGACATTTGGGATTGGCAGCTCGAAGGCTCCTGCCGCGGAGAAGATCCCGGCATCTTCTTCCACCCCGAAGGTGAGCGTGGCCCCGCCCGCGCGGCGCGCGAGTCTGCCGCCAAAGCGATCTGCGCGTCCTGCCCTGTCATGATGCAATGCGCCGCCCACGCCCTCGCCGTCCGAGAGCCATACGGCGTCTGGGGCGGCCTCTCCGAAGACGACCGCGACGCCATCTACGCCGGCCGCCGTCGTCTCCCCCAAGCTGTCTGACACACGTCTCTTCACGCATCCCTCCTCACACAACGAAGGGCGCCGGTTCACCGGCGCCCTTCGTTATTGGTTGATTGCGTAGCGTCTAGTGCGCGTGACCGTGGTGCGCGTGACCGTGACCGGCCTCGTCTTCTTCCTCTTCCGGCTTCTCGACGACGAGGGCCTCGGTGGTCAGCAGCATCGCGGCGATCGATGCGGCATTCTCAAGAGCCGACCGAGTGACCTTGACCGGATCGATAACGCCGGCGGCGATCAGATCTCCGTACTCACCGGATGAAGCATTCAGACCGTGGCCAGGCGCCATCTCTGCAACCTTCGATACGACGACGTAGCCCCGCTCCCCTGCGTTCTCGGCAATCCATCGCAGGGGCTCGGCGGCTGCGCGGCGGACAACACCGACACCGGTTGCTTCATCGTCCGTCAGCCCAAGATCGCCTTCGAGAACCGACGCTGCTTGAACCAGCGCGGTTCCTCCACCGGAGACGATGCCTTCTTCGATCGCAGCGCGGGTAGCCGAAACGGCGTCTTCGATGCGATGCTTCTTCTCCTTCAACTCCACCTCGGTGTGGCCTCCGACACGGATGACAACGACACCGCCGGCAAGTTTCGCGAGGCGCTCTTGCAACTTCTCGCGATCCCAATCTGAATCAGACGCGTCGATCTCGCGCTTGATCTGAGAAACGCGATCTTCCACCGCGCCAGAGTCGCCACCACCGTCGACGATGGTTGTGTTGTCCTTCGTCACCACGATGCGACGAGCGGAGCCCAACACGTCGAGACCAACCTGATCGAGCTTCAACCCGACCTCCGGGGAAACCACCTGGGCTCCGGTCAAGATCGCTATGTCCTGCAAGATCGCCTTTCGGCGATCACCAAAGGCTGGAGCCTTCACCGCGCACGAGGTAAACGTGCCGCGGATGCGGTTGACGACCAGAGTGGACAGTGCTTCGCCCTCCACGTCTTCAGCGACGATCAACAAAGGCTTCCCGGCCTCGACCACCTTCTCGAGTAGCGGCAAGATCTCGTTGACGGCGGCGATCTTGCCCTGCACCAACAGAATCCGCGCGTCTTCGAGGACGGCCTCCATGCGATCGGCGTCGGTTACGAAGTAGGGAGAGATGTAGCCCTTGTCGAACTGCATTCCCTCGGTGAAGTCCATTTCCATTGCCGTCGTACTGGACTCCTCCACGGAGATGACCCCGTCTTTGCCCACCTTGTCGAACGCATCGGCGATCATGCCGCCGATCTCGGAGTCTTGACTGGAAATGGTCGCCACGTGTGCGATCTCTTCTTTGCCGTTGACCTCGCGGGACATCTCGACCAGCTTTTCAGTGACAGCGGCTACCGCCTGATCAATCCCGCGCTTGAGTGACATCGGGTTGGCGCCAGCAGTCACCTGCTTGAGCCCGTCGTGCACCATCGCCTGCGCGAGAACCGTCGCGGTGGTCGTCCCGTCGCCAGCGATGTCGTTTGTCTTCGTGGCGACCTCTTTGGCGAGTTGGGCGCCGAGGTTCTCGTAGGGGTCTTCCATCTCAATTTCCCGAGCGATGGTGACACCGTCATTCGTGATCGTGGGGGCTCCCCACTTCTTGTCGATCACGACGTTGCGGCCCTTGGGGCCCAAGGTCACGCGGACGGCGTCAGCGAGCGCATCGACGCCGCGTTCGAGGCTGCGGCGGGCGTCCTCGTCGAATTCCAGAATCTTGGCCATGTTATTCCTTGCTTCGTGGGTTGAGTGGCGGGTGGATGAGGGGGCTAGCAGGCACTTCGAGCGGAACGTGGGTGTTCCGGTGGATTTGCCAGCCTGAACAAAACGTGAGCCCCAGCCCCGTGCGGGGTCCGGGGCTCACGACATGCTGATGTCCAGGTGGGACAACAGTGAATCGGAACTACTTCTCCACGATCGCGAGGACGTCGCGCGCAGAGAGAATCAAGTAATCCTCGTTGTTGTACTTCACCTCGGTGCCGCCGTACTTGCTGTAAATAACGACGTCACCAACGCTGATGTCGAGTGGGACTCGCTTGTCCCCATCCTCGTCAAAGCGGCCCGGGCCCACGGCTAGGACCTTGCCCTCTTGGGGCTTTTCCTTGGCGGTATCGGGAATGACAAGACCCGAGGCAGTTGTCTGCTCGGCGTCGAGGGTCTGGACCAGAATCCGGTCCTCAA
>Ga0181573_10005003_pt1 | contig 11107 bp, 5 predicted proteins | sample 101ome_25_FD_148643 | JGI IMG/M metagenome (GOLD analysis project Ga0181573, IMG submission 148643) | Coastal salt marsh microbial communities from the Groves Creek Marsh, Skidaway Island, Georgia - 101409BT metaG (spades assembly) | ecosystem: Environmental > Aquatic > Marine > Intertidal zone...
ACACCGTTCCAGTCACTGACGACCATGCCTTCAAAACCCATGTCGTCGCGCAGAAGATCGGTCAAAATAGCTTTACTGCCGTGAATTTTCTCTCCGTACCAGCTGTTGAAGGACGACATCACGCTCATGACGTCTTTGTCGATCGCTTCCACGTAACCCTGTCCATGAATGGCCACCAATTCCTGAAGCGGCATGCTGGTATCACCACGGTCATCACCGCGCAATGTACCGCCATCCCCGATGAAGTGCTTTGCCGTTGAGGCGACGCCCTCATCCTGCATCGCCTCAACGATAGGCGCTACGAAACTGGCCGCAATATCGGGATCGGAACTGAAAGACTCGTAGGTACGCCCCCACCTCGCATCTTTGGCGACCGCTACGGTCGGCGCAAAGATCCAATCGATTCCGGTAGCCTTAACTTCTCTCGCGGTTGCACCAATGATCCTGGCCACCAGGTCTGAATCACGCGTCGCCCCCAGACCAATGTTGTGCGGGAATAGGGTCGCACCCATGACATTGTTATGTCCGTGTACTGCGTCGGTTCCCCACACGATCGGTATGCCCGCACTACCTTCAGAGGCGTCTATCGAAGCACTGTAATAGGCGTCGGCCAGATCGACCCAATCCTGAGGGGTGGCGTATTTGTTCCCTCCGGGAAACGCGCCGCCACCGTTCAGAACACTCCCTAGACCGTATTTTTTTACATCATCTGCAGTGAGCCCCCGAATCTCACCTTGAATCATCTGCGCGACTTTCTGCTCGACCGACAGTTGGTCAACAATAGATGTGGCACAAGAAACCATCGCCTCTCGGTCTGAAGCCACAGATGCACAGCTCAGGTCGATGTCATCACTGACCCCCGGACCTTGGCATCCAGACGTAATAATAGTTGATAGCAGCAAGCTCAGTAATGTGTAGCGTGATCGCACGTTTATTCCCCACCCATCTTTCTTCACGTTCTTTTTTATGTCGTCTAACCGGCCCTACTGAGTTTTGTGATTCACAGCGCAAACTGTGGATTAGACATATGCGAGAATCACCACAACTCACCAGTCCTCGCGTCGCGATTCGTCAGGCCCCCAAAATACTGTCTCGACTACCTTGTGTGCACGGTGTTTGCGACGGTAGGGTCGCAAGAGGAGGTCAAATGGAAGCCGCATCGGGTCGCACTCGTCCTTGTTTTATATCCCCTAAAATGTCGATTGATCACATGCTGTAGAGCCGCCGCTGGGGCTCATATTTATATGCAAAGCAAGAGCTTCCCATTTACCGCACCGATGTCCCGACTTGTCTCATGCAACCTGTCCTACCGCGGGCGCTCGTGGGATGTTAGCGTCTGCAAAATATTTCTAACCAATAACTAGTCGGGGTTACTCCAAACATGGATCGTCACTTGTTTGCTAAAAAACGCGTATCGCTCGCGGTGTCTATGGCGCTAGGTGCCGTCGCCGCTGCGCCCGTCGCTGCACAGCAAAGCGAAAACGCTAATGACCAGGTAATGGAAGAAGTCGTAGTGACAGGTATTCGCTCGAGCCTGAAGCGCGCGATGGACACCAAGCGGGATGCAACAGGTGTTGTCGACGCGATCACCGCTGAGGACATCGGTGACTTCCCCGATACTAACCTCGCAGAAGCACTGCAGCGAATTACTGGTGTTGCTATCGATCGACAAAGAGGTGAAGGGTCGACCGTTACTGTTCGGGGATTCGGCGCAGACTTCAACCTTATCACCTTGAATGGTCGTCAAATGCCAACCCATGGTGGGCTAGGTCGCTCCTTTGACTTTGGAGACCTAGCCTCAGAGGGGGTAGCTGGCGTTGAGGTTTACAAAACAGGCGAGGCAAGTGCGCCTACTGGCGGTATTGGCGCCTCGATCAACGTTCTCACTTCGAAGCCTCTGGACAATCCGGGTTTAACAGCGACACTGAGTGCGAAAGGTGTGAAAGACCAAAGTTCATTTACTGGCGATGAATGGACACCAGAAATTGCATTTTTCGTATCGCAAACGTTCTTAGACGACACAGTGGGAATTGCAATCACTGGTAGTTTTCAAGAACGACAGTCAGGGCAAGCCTCTGGATCAAACGGGAATTGGCTGGAACGGGATGGGATAGGTATTCCCGATAACGGTCAGCACGTAAACCCACCCTCGGATACGGACATTGTTGGACTCCCTCAACAACAGGTTTACTCGATCGACGAGTGGGACCGCAAACGGACTAATGGGCAGATTACCCTGCAATGGATGCCTATCGAGACACTGACGGCAACGCTAGACTACACTTACGCCGAGCTCGATCTTCGTCATACAGCCAATAACGTCTCGGCATGGTTCAGCCCAAACGGGCAGTCCGGAAATTGGATTAATGAAAACGGCGTAGTTAGTCCACTGGTTTACACCGAGACAAACAATCAGCCTGACTACGCCATGGCAGCATTTGAGGATGCTTCCATCAACGAGCGAAATTCTCTAGGCTTGAATATCACTTGGGATCCTACAGACAGGTTAAGCCTCGCATTGGATTATCACGATTCAGATGCTACCCGCAATCCGAACAGCAGATTTGGAAGCTCTGCCCAAGTAGGAATGTCGATTTTTGGTCGCACGCTAACATCAGTTGACTATCGGACCGAGCTTCCCGTCCTAACGGTCGAAATGGCCGAACCAATCTCACCTGATGACGTTGTGATATCTGGTTCTGTCTTCGATAACTATTGGGCAGATATGAGCATTGAGCAGCTGCAGTTCGATGGCAATTTTGAGTTTAGCGACCGAATTAACGTTGATTTCGGTGCTGCGCAAACATTGGTAGACAACTACTCGGCGGCTTCAAACGTACAGCGAAACACGTGGGGACAGAACCAAACGTCTGCCTTTGGCAGCTTGGAGGATTTAGTAGTTCCGGCATCGCTTACAGGTGTCTTCAGTGAGTTAGCGGGTGGCGACCAGGTAAATTTAAATTTTTTCACGGTCGATATGGCTGATTTAGTGCAGAGAGCAGAATTTCTACAGTCGCTCCCCGAGAGCGATCCAATGCATCTTGCCCAAGCGAGTTCAGGCGGAGACTGCGGAACTGGGTTTTGCCCCTCCTCTACACCCGACTCGGCAGCTAATTTCGAAGAAGACTCGTTGTCTGCTTATTTGCAGTTGAACTTTAGTGGTGAGATTTTTAACCTACCCTTCAATTTGAGAGGCGGGGTCCGATACGAGGAAACCGAGGTCGTCTCCAGCGCCGTTTCGCAAGCGTATGACAGGGTGGAGTGGCGGTCGACTAACGAGTTCGAGATTATAAAATCCGAGGATAGTGAGCCAATTGCGCTTACGGGAAAGTATGATTTTACCCTACCATCGCTAGATTTTGATGTTGATCTGACAGACGACCTGAAACTAAGAGCATCAGTAAGTCAAACGATAGCACGGGCGGGTTATGGGGACTTGATTGGTGTACTCAACCTACCGACCATTACGCGTGTAGATCAAGGCATACCCGGGGAGGCTCAGGCGTCTTCAGGAAACCCCGGGCTGTTGCCCTACGAGGCGGATAATTTCGACTTATCTGTTGAGTACTATTACGGCGACGCAAGCTACATATCGGCCGGCTATTTCGACAAGACCGTCAGAAACTGGATTGGTGGAACTACCTTCGAAGGTGTCATTGTAGACGATCAGCTTGTTAGTCCTGGACTCGGTCCACTGTATCAAGAGGCTGCGGCTGCTCTTCAAGCACAGAACGGTGAGTATCCCGGGAACGAGGCAATTAGAACTTACATTTTTGAAAACTTTGCTGACCAACCCGGTGTTGATGTTGCCAATCAAGTTATTACGGGGGTAGTAGGTCGTGATTCTCCTATTCCCTTCGACATTAGTACCAACACAAACACCGATGCCGAGGAAAGCATCGATGGTTGGGAGTTAGCATGGCAACATAATTTCTGGGACACGGGCCTTGGATTTATAGCAAACTTAACGCTTGCAGATGGTTCAGCAACGTTTGATAACACGGTTGATACTGGGCAGTTTGCGTTAGCTGGCTTATCTGATACGCGCAACTTCGTAATTTTCTATGATAAGTACGGCATTCAGGCCCGTGTAGCCTACAACTGGCGAGAAGGGTATTTCACGGGCGGCACGACAAAGCCAGGGTACCAAACAGACTATGAGCAATGGGACGGCAACATCACGTACGAAGTTACCGATGGCCTTGTCGTCTACGTAGAAGGTATAAACATTACGAATGAGACCTTCCGCTCTCATGGCAGAAGCACGTATCAGACTTACGGGGTGGGTCAAGTCGGAGCCCGCTACAATGTAGGTTTCCGCTACAACCTGTAATCATGGCTAAATGCCAATCTTTAGAAACCGCCCCCTTGGGCGGTTTTTTGTTTTTGTAGGAACAACAAAGTCTTACACTCGACATTGAAACCTAGTTAGCCATTTCATATGAGAGAAAGAATTCAAAAAATTGTTATCGTGGGAGGAGGATCAGCCGGATGGCTAACAGCCAACATTCTTGCAGCGCGTTTTAAGACGGGTGACAGCGGCATCGCCATCACCCTCGTCGAATCACCCAGCGTACCCACCGTGGGTGTGGGCGAAGGTACATGGCCTTCCATGAGAACCACGCTCCGGAATATCGGTATCGACGAAGCAGACTTCATCAGGCAATGCGATGCGTCAATGAAGCAGGGAACGTGGTTCAAAGACTGGATCAATCTAGGCGATGAGCCCTATTACCACCCCTTTTCGCTTCCTGAGGGCTTTGACACCGTAAACCTCGCTGAATACTGGCTGAGTGGTGAAGCGGGAAATCTATCATTCGCGCAAGCGGTAACGCCACAATATGCGGTATGCGAACTGGGACGTGCTCCCAAGCAAATTGGCGTTCCGGGCTATGCCTATACCGTCAATTATGGATATCACCTCGATGCCGGAAAGTTCGCTGCCCTGCTGACTGAGAATGCCGTATCGAAGCTCGATGTGACCCATATCGAAGCCGATGTAACGGCGGTCCTCTGTGATGATCATGGTTACATCAGCGCGATACAAACAGAGCAAGTCGGAGACATAGAGGGCGATCTGTTTATCGACTGCACCGGTTTTAAAAGCATGTTACTTGGCGAACACTATGGTGTTTCACTGAGGTCCCAGCGCCAATATCTCTTTAATAACGCCGCCCTAGCTGTTCAAGTGCCCTACGACAATGACGATGCGCCAATTGCTGCAACAACGCACTCCACAGCGCAGCGCAACGGGTGGGTTTGGGATATTGGACTCCAGCATCGACGAGGCGTAGGCCACGTATTTTCAACCGACTACCAATCAGCCGCCGAAACGGAAGAGGTTCTTGATCAATACCTAAAGTCTACTGGGCAAGCGGCCGGACTGGATGGATTGTCTCCCCGCCTACTCAGCTTTGAGCCAGGCTATCGCGAGCACTTTTGGGTCAAAAATTGCGTTGGGGTTGGATTATCAGCAGGCTTTATTGAGCCGCTCGAGGCATCAGCACTCGTCCTGATCGAACTCAGCGCATCCGCCATAGCTGAGCAGTTGCCGCACGACAGACCAACCATGGCAGTGGTCGCTAAGCGCTTCAACCGTGAGTTTTCCAGTCGCTGGGAGCAAATTATCGACTTCCTGAAGCTTCACTATGCGCTGTCTCAGCGAACCGACACCCAGTATTGGCAAGATAATCGGGACACGGAATCTATGCCAGAAACGCTTGCGGAGCATCTTCTTCTGTGGCGAACTCGAGCGCCTTGGTATTATGACGACAGGCGAAGCGATGAAATGTTTCCGTCCGCAAGTTACCAATACGTTCTTTACGGTATGGGTTTCGAGCCAACGGTGACCGCCTTGCAGCTAAGAAATAACCAACAGCAGAGAGAAACGGCGCTACGGTTCTTTGCCGAGGCAAAAAAGAAAGCACAACGATATAGCCAGCATCTGCCGCCTAATCGATTTTTAATGAAGCAAGTGCAAAAAGAGAACTTCGCGGCGATGTAAGGGAAAGACATTGAGCAATATTCAAAAGTTAAACAATGTGCAGCACGCGCAAGTACGCATAAAGCAAACCCCCTGCGTCTCGGATGAGATCATGTTTTCTCCTGTTTACACCAGCGAGATGCGTGCGTTGCAAAGTAACTTCCCGCTCATGTTTTACAAAAATCCAGAGGAGAACACCTTTCAGCCCATTGCCCTCTTTGGGTTTGAGCAAGGAGAGAATCTTTTTATTGACGATGAGCAATGGCATAGCCAGTACATCCCAATGCTGGTTCAGCGGGGTCCGCTAATGATAGCCATTGATGGTCAGACCGACACAGGAGAGCCTGCCCGCGTCGTGGCCATTGACATGGACCACCCCAACGTCAGTGAAACTGAGGGTGAGCCACTTTTTCTCGAGTTCGGGGGAAACACGGAATACCTTGATCGTTTGGCAACGATGCTTGAAGGAATTCATATGGGGCATACAACGACACCTCCGTTCGCTGAAGCTTTGGTGCAGCACAGTCTCATCACACCGATAACACTCAAAATCACCCTACGCAACGGAGAGGATCACGCGCTGGAAGGATTCTATGCGGTGGATGACGAAAAGCTACAGGTGCTCAACGAGGAGGCAGTTAACGACTTGCATCGGCGGGGTCACCTTCTGCCGGCCTATATGATGGTCGCCTCCCAGTCGCAGTTAAAGCGTCTCATCGATTTAAAAAACAAGAAGGTCTTAGGTTAAGAGACTATGTCCGCCTGCGATAATGCGTTACCGATTACCGAAGTTGATCTGCCCGCAGGAATGCCGCCTTCAGAGGCTTTGCTCACATCGGATACCCCCTGGGTTGCGCGAGGGTACCTGAAGGAATGGCCCGTCGTGCAACGCGCCAAGGAAGGTGCTGATAAAGCAATCGACTACCTGGCTAGCTTTTATCAGGGTAGACCTGTAAGTGCCTTTCTTGCGGAGCCGGAATCCAAGGGTCGCTTTTTCTATAACGAGGACGTCTCCGGTTTTAATTTCGTGCAGGTAGATACCCGACTCGATCAGGTATTTAGTAAGCTCCTGTCACTAGAAAACGAACCGAATCCTCCATCGCTGTACGTTGGGTCAACGCAAACCAGTGTGTGGCTCCCGGGCTTTAACGAAGCGCACCCGCTACCGATGGCACTTCCAGGCGTAATGACCAGTCTGTGGATTGGCAATCAATCCAGGGTTGCCGCCCATTTTGACTTCCCTCGAAATATTGCTGGCTGTGTCATTGGTCAGCGCCGATTCACGCTGTTTCCACCCGATCAAGTTGGCAACTTATACATAGGCCCATGGGATCTGACGCCTGCGGGTCAGCCTATCAGCATGGTAGATTTTAAAAATCCTGATTACGATCGATTCCCCAAATTTGCCGAGGCCGAACGCAGCGCCATCGCAACCCTCCTAAAGCCAGGCGACGTCATTTACATTCCGAATATGTGGTGGCATCAGGTCGAATCTCTATCAGCCATCAATGGGTTGGTTAATTTCTGGTGGCAGGAGACACCGGGAGTTTATGGCTCACCCACGGAGGCCTTAAAACATGCATTTCTCAGCATCCGGTCCCTGCCACTTCATCAGCGTAACGCGTTAAAATCGCTGTTCGATCATTATGTATTCGCCGAAGATACGGAGCACCTCCAGCATCTGCCAGAGGCTAGCTGGGGGCGACTTGATACTGTGACAGACTCGCTGGCTCGTAAACTGCGAGCCGAACTGACAAACTCACTTAAACGGTAAGCAAGCTATGTCTGATCGGAAAGTAGAGCGCCTAGTTATTGCCGGAGGCGGCACCGCTGGCTGGATGGCGGCCGCCGCACTTTCACGTCTGGTTGGGCGAAAGCTCTCCGTTACCCTGGTGGAATCTGAAGAGATTGGCACTGTTGGCGTTGGTGAGGCGACCATCCCCACCATACTGACGATCAATCGACTGCTACAGATACCCGAGCCCGACTTTATCAAGCTGACCAGCGGCACCTTCAAGCTAGGCATTCGCTTTGAGAATTGGCGTACAGAGGGCGAAGACTATTTCCATTCATTTGGTGATACGGGGAAGGGGTCGTGGGCCGCAGGGTTTCATCACTTTTGGCTACGAGCGAGGGAATTGGGGCTCGCCGAGCAGTACGGCGAATACTGTCCTGAGCTAAAAGCTGCCGAGGCAGAGCGCTTTGCTGTCACCAGCGAAAACAAACTGAACTACGCCTATCACCTTGACGCATCTAAATACGGGATGTATCTGCGCAAAATGGCGGAGGCCTCCGGCGTTACCCGTGTTGAAGGAAAAATCAGTCAAGTCGACACCTGCCCCCACGATGGTTTTATTGAGGCACTGCAGCTCGACAACGGCCAGCGCATCGAAGGTGACCTCTTCATCGACTGCACAGGGTTTCGAGCACTGCTATCCGAGGGGGCATTGGAAACCGGCTTCGATGATTGGAGCCACTGGTTACCCGCGAATCGCGCGTGGGCCGTCCAGAGCGAGCTAGCAGAGCACCCCAAGCCTTACACCAGAGCGATTGCCCACAAGGTTGGGTGGCAGTGGCGGATACCATTGCAGCATCGTGCCGGTAATGGACTAGTCTACTGTAATGATTTCATGGGCGAAGAGTCGGCCCGCGAACTACTGCTCCAGAACGTGCCAGAGAAAACATTGATTGAACCGCGCCCGATTCATTTCACAACGGGCCAACGAAAGCAGTACTGGAATAAAAACTGTATCGCCATTGGCTTGTCGAGCGGATTTATCGAACCTTTAGAGTCGACTAGTATCCACTTCATTCAGAATGGCATTATGTGGTTGTTGCTCATGTTTCCCGATCTTTTCATCGAGGAAAGTACGGTGCGCGAGTACAACACGAAAATGCGATCTGAGGCCGAGCACATTAGAGACTTTATTGTTCTGCATTACGCGCTCAATGAGCGACATGGTGACCCCTTTTGGGATCACTGTCGAAACATGGAATTACCGGATTCGCTTAAACACCGAATGGAGCTGTTTGAGCGTTCAGCCCGTGTATTCAAGCCCCAAGATGACGTCTTTGCGGAAAACTCCTGGGTCCAGGTAATGATGGGGCAAGGGCTCACGCCGCAGGGATACCATAACATCGCACAGGCGATGTCATCCGAGCAAATGACGGCATTCCTGACAGGCATTCAGCACGAAGTTGCTCAAACCGTCGCCAAGCTGCCACAGCATGGGGCGTTCGTGAATACGCTGATACAGCACGCAAAAGTCTGATCTGGTCTCGTTACTGCACCGAGTGTCTCAGCGTCTTTTCTGGAGTGCGGGATAATATGCCAGCTTTCACATCCAACCCTCGCAGGCACGACCTATTCCATTCAGTTTTCTCGCGCTGCAATTCATTTATGAACCGCTGGGCAAAAAAAGCCGGGCGTTTGCCCGGCTTTAGAGTCAGTCTAGTTTCTAGCGCGTCAGTAAGTAGTTCCACCAGACACCATCGCCTGCTTCAACCGTCACGGCCATAGTTCCGTCGTCGTTGAGGTAGGCGTTGTAAATGATGCTAGCGGGGACCGAAGCCGCAGAGTCAATCTCTGCGCCGTTAATCGCCTTCGGAAGGCCAATGTAGGCACCCGCACCATTGAGCGTCAGCGTCTGTGCATCCCCGTCATAGACGAACGTCGCGTCTGCCGAGCCATCATGCGGCGCCGCTGGTGCGCCACAACCCTCGGCTTCTACACCCTGCCACGGCTCAAGCCACGTTTCCTCACCCTGAACATTCGCGAAGGAACCATCGTCACCAAAGACGTATGCATCATCAAAGTAGCAGGCACGCAGTGCAGTAACCCCCGCGTCATTACTCCACCAAGACACATCGAATTCTGTCGGACCTACCCCCAAGGAACCGTCAGATTCCGCCATGTACCATGTACCAGCAATGGGGGACGGCCCGGCAGGTTCAGCGATCTTAACGATCTTGTAGTTCCACCAGACGCCCTCGCCCGCCTCTACCGTTACATACATCGAGCCATCGTCTTGCGGATGGGCGTTGTATGTGATGCTCGCCGGTACGTCTGCGGTCGAACTGATCTCGGCCCCGTTGATCGCCTTCGGTAATCCGATGTAAGAACCTTGGCCTGAAATCGTTAAGGTGCCCGCATCTTGGTCATGGCTCCAAGAGCCAGGAATTGAGCTGTCATGTGGGGCTACCGGTGCGCCACACTCCTCACTTCCACCTGACTGCCAAGGCTCCAACCAAGTTTCACCCTGGTACTCAATCGTAAAGCTACCGTCAGTACCGAAGATGTACTCGTCATCGTAATAGCAGTCGCGAATCGAGATCACACCCTCATCACCATTCCACCACGAGACGTCGAACTCCGCGGGCCCAACACCGAGCGAGCCTGCCTCAGGTGCCATTATCCACGTACCTGGGAAGGGTGAAGGAGGTGGTGGCTCAGCGGTCTTGATGAACTTGTAGTTCCACCAAACGCCCGCACCTGCCTCAACAGTGATCAGCATTGAGCCGTCGTCCTGCTCGTAAGCGTTGTAGACGATGCTTCCGGGTGCGTCACCGGGAGAGCCAATCTCTGCGCCATTCACAGCTTTCGGCAAGCCCATGTAAGAGCCTTGACCGTTGATAGTCAGGGTCTGCGCGTCTTCATCGTACTCAAAAGTTGCATCAATAGAGCCGTCATGCGGTGCAACTGGGGCCCCACATCCCTCGGCTTCTACGCCCTGCCATGGCTCCAACCACGTTTCGTCACCCAAGACGTTGCGGAAAGATCCATCACGGCTAAAGACATACTCGTCGTCATAGAAACAAGCGCGTAGCGCGATCACGCCGTCGTCACCGCTCCACCATGAGACGTCAAACTCCGCCGGGCCTACGCCGAGTGAGCCAGCCTCTGGCGCGAGCATCCACGTGCCGAGGATGCCGGTATCCTCAACTTCCTCGCCGGCCAGTCGCTCAAGTCGGATGTTCGCTACTTTCAGCGATTTACCACCCTGCTCCCCGTTTGGCGAGAGTACTAGGAATGCTTTAACGGCACCCAAGTTCAAACGTCCACCTGGAGGGTTGTTTTGTTCCGCATTGGTAGAAAGCAGGAGATCAGAAATGGGAATCTCGTAG
>Ga0181573_10005005_pt1 | contig 11103 bp, 10 predicted proteins | sample 101ome_25_FD_148643 | JGI IMG/M metagenome (GOLD analysis project Ga0181573, IMG submission 148643) | Coastal salt marsh microbial communities from the Groves Creek Marsh, Skidaway Island, Georgia - 101409BT metaG (spades assembly) | ecosystem: Environmental > Aquatic > Marine > Intertidal zone...
GTCATGGCTCGCAGTCTGGCAGCCAACCTCCCGCTGCACCCAGTGACGCCGACCGTAGCATGGCGGGGTGAACGCGCCGACCAGCAACTCCGGGACCGACTTCGTCCGAGAGCTGCTCAAGCAGGACAGCATCGATGGCCCATACGGAGGTCGGGTGCAGACGCGCTTCCCACCGGAGCCGAATGGCTACCTCCACATCGGTCATGCAAAGTCGATCTGTCTGAACTTCGGAGCGGCCGACGAGTTCGGCGGTACCACGATGCTCCGCTTCGACGACACCAACCCTGAAACCGAGGACGAGCATTTCGTCGACGCCATCCAGGCCGACGTCCGCTGGCTCGGCTTCGAGCCCGAAGAGGTGCGCTACGCCTCCGACTACTTCGAGCAGCTCCATGCCTGGGCGGTGCAGTTGATCGAGGCCGGGCTCGCCTATGTGGATGATCAGGACGCCGAAACGATCTCCCAGAACCGAGGTGGCTTCACCACTCCGGGCGTCGAGTCGCCGTGGCGTCAGCGCAGTGTCGAGGAGAATCTCGATCTGTTCGCCCGCATGACCGCAGGTGAGTTCGCCGAGGGCTCGAGGGTGCTGCGAGCCAAGATCGACATGCGTCACGAGAACATGCAGATGCGTGACCCCGTGATGTACCGCATTCGTGATCAGCATCACTTCCGCACCGGTGATCGCTGGAAGGTGTATCCCACCTACGATTGGGCCCACGGCCAGTCCGATGCGATCGAGGGCGTCACCCACTCGATCTGCACCCTCGAGTTCGACAGCCATCGCCCGCTGTACGACTGGTACCTCGAGCAACTCGGTCAGGGCCCCGACCGGCCCCGCCAGACCGAGTTCGCCCGGCTCAACCTCACCCACACCGTGCTGAGCAAACGGAAACTGCTGCAACTCGTGCACGAGGGCCATGTCGACGGGTGGGACGACCCCCGGATGCCCACGTTGCAGGGGCTGCGTCGTCGCGGCTACCCGCCCGAGGCGATCCGCGCGTTCGCAGGCCACATCGGTGTGGCAAAGGTCAATGGTGTGCACGAGATCGAATTGCTCGAGTCGTTCGTTCGAACACATCACAACACCCATGCGCTTCGCCGAATGGTGGTGCTCGATCCGATCGAGGTCGTCATCACCAATTGGCCCGAAGGGCTCGACGACACCCGAGAGGCGATCAACAATCCGGAAGACGAAGCCGCCGGGACCCGAGCGGTGCCGTTCTCGGGACGACTTTTCATCGAGCGAGACGATTTCATGCTCGACCCGCCGAACAAGTTCTTCCGCCTTGCGCCAGGACGAGAAGTGCGACTGCGGGCCGGCTATTTCATCACCTGCAACGACGTCGAAACCGGTCCCGACGGCGAGGTGATCCGAGTGCTGTGCACCTATGACCCCGAGACAGCAGGGGGTCAAGCTCCTGACGGCCGAAAGGTCAAAGCCACCATCCACTGGGTCTCGGCCGATCACGCCGTTGATCTCGACGTTGCGCTGTACGGACGACTGTTCACCGACCCCCATCCCGGCTCTGACGGCACCGACCCGCTCGCATCGCTCAATCCCGACTCGCGCGAGATGAGGGGGGCGAAGGCCGAACCGGCCATCGTCGACATCGCGCCGGGAGACGTCGTCCAGTTCGAACGGCTCGGTTACTTCGCCCGAGACCTCGACGGTGGCGATCTGTTCCACCGAACGGTTGGACTGCGTGACGAGTGGGCCAACATCCAGAAGCGACAGCAGCAGAGCTGAGCGATGACCGGTCGACGTGTGATCTCGGTGCCAGACCTGGTTGCGGCGATCGACGAGCATGAAGCGGTCGGCTTTCGTCTCACCACGATTTCACCGGCCGACGATCCCCGCCGGGCCGACATGGACGGCCCCGAGGCGATCCGGCTGGAGCGGGCTGCCGATGCGCCGCCCACCACGGGTCGAGCCGGGATGGTGTACCGCGATCTGATCCCGAGCCGTCTCGGTGGGGCGGTCATCGCGTCGCACATCTCGATTCCCGAGGGTGGGCCCGTTCCCGACTATGTCCATCACCACGACATCCGGTTCCAGATGATCTTCTGCCACGCCGGCTGGGTGAAGGTCGTCTACGAAGATCAGGGCGATCCGTTCGTGATGGGGCCGGGGGATTGTGTGATCCAGCCACCCGGCATCCGGCACCGAGTCCTCGAGTCCGGTGATGGGCTGGAGGTGGTCGAGATCGGGGCGCCTGCCGAACACGACACGCATCGCGACCACGAGCTCCAACTTCCCAATGGGGTCGGCGACCCTGATCGCGCATGGCAGGGCCAACGCTTCGTTCGACACGAATACGCCGACGACCGATGGACCGACTCGCCCGACCCTGGCTGGGAGCTGCAGCATTTCGGTGTGGAGGATGCCACCGGCGGCGTGGCCGCCGTCAGACTCGCTCGAACGGCCGGCGCAGCGCCGCCATTGCGAACCCACGACTTCGAGTTGTTCTTCGGTTTCGTGCGTTCCGGCGAACTCGACTACATCGGACCGTCGGGCGTCACCACCGTGGGGCCGGGTGAAGCAGTGGTGGTCCCGGCCGGCGAGGAGTTCGCCCTCGGTGCCAGGACCCCGACCGAGATGCTGATCGCAACCCTTCCAGCCTCGGAATCCCAGCGATCGGGTCGGGCAGACCGGGCCTGCTGACGAGGGATGCTGGCCATGCGTCAGTTGCGCCAGACCCGGTGCGTGCCTGCGCCGGGATCATCGACGACCCGAGTGTGCTCGTCGAACCGCATCGTCGGACGCGTCGCTGCGTCGTAGCGGGGCCATGCACCGATGCCCTCATGGCCAGGATCGCCGGTACGGACGTAGTTGATCCAGGCTCGGTGGAGGTGGTCGCTCAATGCTTCGGGAGGCTCGATGCCGAAGGCGACGTCCCAGCCGAGCATGGTCTGCCACACGAACGGGATTTCGAGGGCATGCATTGCGCCGAACATGCCTCCGAGACCCTGCGCCTTCCAGCCGAATCGATAGACGTGAACCGGTGTACCTGCAGCGGAGGCAGCGTCGGCGACGTCGAGTGAGCACGTCCAGAAGCGCAGGTCACCCATCCACTGCACGGCGATCTGGTGAGGGGTGAAATCGGGGTACTCGAGCTGGTAGGCGGCGATCACCTCATCGGCCCGGTCACCGACTCGCTGCGCCGCCATCGCCCGAAGCCCGTCGAGGGTCATGGCCCGGTCGAGATGAAGGGCGAACATGGTGCCTTCGTCATCGTTGGTGCCGATCATGATCGGCACACCGCGCTCGCCTGCTGCCTGGGCGGCATCCCGAGTGACGGTGATGCCGTCGATCGCCGGCCGGAATCCTCGACCGGCGTTGTCGGGGAGCGCCGGTGGATCAGTTTGCTCCAGTGCGCGCGTTCCGGCTGTGAGGAGTGCGTCTTGGGCGGAGAGGATCTCGTCGGCTGTCAGCGCCAGCAGATCGTCGATCGAGGTGGCACCGACATGCTCGGCGAGGTTGCGTGCGACGGTCTCGTGGGGTGGTCCGAACGCTGCTGGTGCACTCTGACTGATGACCCGGTGGAACAATCCGTCCGCCGACGGGGATGCAAGGATCGCGAGCACCGAACCGGCTCCCGCCGACTCGCCGCAGATCGTGACCTGATCGGGATCGCCACCGAAGGACTCGATGTTGTCGCGGACCCACCGCAGGGCCGCGATCTGGTCCTGGATGCCGAGGTTGTGCGATCCGGCTCGATCCCGGTCCAGCCACGCGAGGTCGATGAACCCGAGCAGACCCATGCGGTAGTTGACGGTGACGACGACCATGTCGCCGTTGCGGCACAGCTGTGTGCCGTCGTTCGAGGCACCTCGCCCGTTCTGGTAGCTCCCACCATGGACCCAGAAGAACACCGGCCGCTTGGCGTCGTCGCAGGCCGGTGTGTAGACGTTGAGATTCAGGCAGTCCTCACCGATCGCGTAGGTCTGCGCAGGGAGGGGACCGCCCGGTTTGCGGAGGACCTGCACCGCCGCCGTGGCGGGCCGAACACATTCGACGATGCCGTCCCACGGTTCCCGTGGTTGCGGTGGCCGCCAGCGACGGTCGCCGATCGGTGCAGCTGCGAACGGGACGCCCAGAAATGCCTCGATGGGGGCTCGGTCCTCGACGCCGTCGGGGCCCCGGGTGATGTATCTCCCGCCGATCCGGCCGGCGGTCGTGGATGCGAGGGGACCCTCAGGCACCGGTGGCGACCTTGAAGTGCGAGATCTGAATGTCTTCCACACCATGATCGGCGAAGTTGTCTTGGGCCCGACCGGCGATGTACTCGGTCCACCCGAAGTCGCGGTAGACGGGAGTGGCGCCGGCGGCGTCGAGCACTGATGCGAGCGGGGCGAGTCGAGCGTCACGGGGTGGGTTGGAGAAGTAGGGAATCGAATAGCGGCTCTGCTGGGTCATGGGGACGACTCGGTGAACAGCCGCCTTGTACTGGTCGTTGGTCCAGACCTGCATGGCGTCACCGAGGTTGACGACGATGGCACCGTCGAGGGGCGGCACGTCGATCCAACCATGAGTCGTCGAGTCGGCTTGCAGGCCGCCAACCCCGTCTTGCAGCAGGAGGGTGAGAACCCCGGGGTCGGTGTGGTAGCCGAGTGCGGTCGGCCCGAGTTCGGCCAGCCCGCTGCGCTCTGGCGCAGGCACGACATCGTCCACCGGGTAGTGGTTGAGCCGAACGGTCGACGACGTGCGGGCGTTGACGAAACCGAGTTGTTCGGCGCTCTCGCCGTCGTCGAGTCCGAGCGCGCTGCGCACGATGCCGAGCGTGGCGGTGGCAAGTTCGGAGAAGGTGTCGAAGAACGCAGAGAGTGTGGATGTGAACTCGTCGCTGCGCGCCCATGCGCTGCCGGGCCACCGGTTCTTGGCGATGCGGGCGTCGAGGTCGGGATCGATGTAGTCGAAGACCTCTTTGTTGTCGCGCTTGCGCTTGGTCAACTCTCGATCCCAGTACCCGAGCGCATTGTCGGCATTGCGTCGAATCGGACCCTTGACGTCTTCACCCTCGGCGAAGAATGCGGCGGTGATTTCCCACATGTCGGCGATCAAGGCATCTGCCCCGTGTCCCACGAGCAGGAAGAATCCGTGGTCACGACAGGCTGTGTCGACCGCAACGAGTTCGGTGGTCGACGGGTTCGACAGGTCGACGGTGGGGACGAGTGACCGAGCGTCGAGGATCTGGCTCATCGTGTGAGCGTAGGGCAGGGTCGGGGTTTGCTCCGAATGTCCGATCGCCCCGCTCCGTCGGAGACGGGTGCCGCGCTGGCCCGCACCGTGGTGCCCGACACTGCCCATGACGACCTGGTCGGTGATGGTCGCGGCCCGGGCGTTCGGGCATTGGTCCGGGAAGGGATACGGTGAGTGGCCTGAAGGACGGTGTCGAGCCTGGCGGCGATCGCTGGAGGGACGGGCGATGAGCAGCGAGGAGATGGTCTACGACTATGTGATCGTGGGCGGTGGCTCGGCGGGTTGTGCACTCGCCAATCGCCTGAGCGCCGATCCGAACACCCAGGTGTTGGTGCTGGAGGCCGGGCGACCCGACTACCGCTGGGATGTCTACATCCACATGCCGGCGGCGCTGATGTTCGCCATCGGCAACCGGTTCTACGACTGGAAGTACGAATCAGAACCCGAGCCCGGAATGAGCGGCCGGCGGGTGTATCACGCTCGGGGCAAGGTGCTCGGTGGCTCCTCGAGCATCAACGGCATGATCTTCCAACGGGGCAACCCGATGGACTACGACAAGTGGGCCGCCGTTCCCGGCATGGAGTCATGGAGCTACGAGCACTGCCTGCCGTATTTCAAGCGCATGGAGACCTGCATCGGTGCCGGTCCAGCGCTCGACGCGTACCCGGGCGCCGACCTGCGAGGCAACGATGGGCCGCTCGCAATGGAGCGAGGTCCGGCCGAGACCCCGTTGTTCGAGGCATGGCTGCAGGCGGGGGTGGAAGCGGGGTACGGCCGCACCGACGATGTGAACGGGTACCGCCAAGAGGGCTTTGCGGCGTTCGACAAGAACGTCCACCGGGCCCGTCGACTGTCTGCCGCTCGGGCCTACCTGCATCCCGTCCTGAAGCAGCGCCCGAACCTCACGCTCAGGACTCGTGCTCAGGCCGACAAGATCCTCTTCGAGGGCAATCGGGCGGTCGGGATTCAGTACCGCCAGGGTCGGTTCGGCATCGGCATGCGTCGCGCCAGGACGCACCGGGTGAAGGCGAGAGAAATCATCTCGTGTGGCGGTGCGTTCAACTCGCCGCAACTGCTGCAGCTGTCTGGTGTGGGTGATCGCCAGCACTTGGAGGGGCTCGGGATCGATGTCGTCTCTGCGCTGCCTGGTGTCGGCGAGAACATGCAGGACCACCTCGAGGTGTACATCCAGTACGCCTGCAAGGAGCCGGTCTCGGTCCAGCCCCATCTGAAGCTCTGGAAGCGGCCCTTCATCGGCCTCGCCTGGCTGTTTCGGAGAGGCCCGGCATCGTCGAACCATTTCGAAGCGGGAGCGTTCGTGCGCTCGAACGACGATGAGGCGTACCCGAATCTCATGTTTCATTTCCTGCCGATTGCGATTCGTTACGACGGCTCGGCTCCGGAGGGTGGACACGGGTATCAGGTGCACGTGGGGCCGATGTACTCCGACGCGCTTGGCACGGTGAAGATCACGTCCACCGATCCGACCGTGAAACCGGCGGTCCAGTTCAACTACCTCACCACCGAGCAGGATCTGCGCGAGTGGCCGGAGGCGGTGCGCACTGCTCGCAAGATTCTCAACCAGCCAGCCTTCGAACGCTTCAACGGTGGGGAGATCTCACCCGGTCCCTCCGTCGAGACCGATCAGGAGATCATGGAGTGGGTGGCGAAGGATGCCGAGACGGCGCTGCACCCCTCGTGCACCTGCAAGATGGGGCCTGCCTCTGATCCGATGGCGGTCGTGGATCCGACCACGATGCGTGTCCACGGGACAGAAGGCCTTCGGGTGGTCGACGCCTCGGTCATGCCGGTCGTGTCGAATGGCAACATCTACGCCCCCACGATGATGATTGCCGAAAAGGCTGCCGACATGATCCTGGGAAACGAGCCATTGCCACCCGACACCACGCCGGTTTTTCGACGCTGACGGCGCACACGCTTTCGATCAGTCGCAGTCGGCGCATGTGCCGACGAGGTCGAGGCGGTGGGCCTCGACGGTGAAGCCTGCCTGTTCGGCGACATCGTGGAGCGCTTCGTCGAGGCCGGCTTCGGCCTGATCGTCGAGCGAAAAGTCGACGACGTCACCGCACGAGGAGCAGATCAGATGGTGGTGATGGTGGGTGAACTGCTCGGCGAGCTCGAATCGGGCGAAGTCGTCGTTGGTGACGATGCGGGTGACGACCCCTGCCTCTTCGAGCACGACAAGGTTGCGGTACACGCTCGATTGGGCAAGACCGTCGCTTGCATCGAGGATCTGCGGGATGGTGACGGGTTGGCCCTCCGCTCGCAGCGTTGCCACGAGGGCGCGACGGCCTTTCGTGTAGCGCTGGTCGTCACGGCGCAGAAGGGCGTTGATCTCGTCGTCGAGTTCGTCGGTGGCCATCGGTCTAGTGCTCATGATGGTGGTGCGGGTCGTCGAGGATCAAGCGGTCGCCGATGCGGATGAAGCGCCCTCCGAAGGCATGGACGAGATGGTCTTCGGTCAAGACGTCGTCGGGTGCTCCGACGGCGATGGCGTGCTTGTCGACGAGCAGGACTTGATCGCAGATCCGGGCGTCGTCGAGATCATGGGTCGTGACGATGACGGTGTTCCCGGCGGTGACCTCGTCGCCGATGACGTCGAGGATGAGACCGCGGGAGGTGACGTCGAGGCCGGTGACGGGTTCGTCGAGCATCAAGAGGTCGGACTGCTGCGCAAGGCCCTGCGCAACCAGTGCGCGCTGGCGTTGGCCACCGGAAAGCTCGTGAAGTTGCCGGGGAGCGAGATGCTCGATGCCGAGACGCTGAAGTGATTCGGTGACGATGGCGCGGTCTGTGTGGCCGAATCGACCGAGGAGCCCGCGCGCGGCGTAACGGCCGAGGCCGACGGCGTCCTGCACCGTGATGGGAAGACTCGGATCGACCTCGGTCGATTGGAGCACGAAGGCGGGTGTCGATCCGCGGTAGTGAATCGAACCGGCTGCGACCGGGGTGAGTCCGGCGATCGCGTTGAGCAGGGTGGATTTTCCCGAGCCGTTCGGACCGATGACGGCCAGCGAACTCCCGGCTGGGACGTCGAGGTCGACGTCGGTCAGCGCCCGGGTGTCGCCGTAGCGGACCTCGAGTCCACGGATCTGAAGTGTGGCGTCCACGTGCTGGAGGGTAGCTGTTGAAAACAATTCTCATTCCGATTGGGAGTTGGGATCGCCCGCCGGTATCGTCGCTTCTGACAGTGATAGTCATTCTCATTTGGAGCTCTATGCGTCGTGTCCTCTCTGCCCTCGTGACCGTTGGTGTCATTGTCTCGACCGCGTCTGCGTGTAGTGAGCAAACCCCCGGGGCGGGTGACAGCAGCCAGCCGACCGTTGTCGTGACGACAAACATCCTCGGCGACGTGGTCACCAATCTGACGGGGGGTGTTGTCGACGTTGTGACGATCATGCCGGTCGGCGCCGATCCGCACGAGTTCCAGGCATCAGCCCGCCAGGCCGACGCCATACGGTCGGCCGATGCGTTGATCGTGAATGGAGCTGGCTTCGAAGAGGGCTTGCTCGACGTGATCGAGGGCGCCGAGGCCGACGGCGTTGCCGTGTTCGAGGCGATCAGGGCCGTGAGGTCGATCGAGTTCGACGACGACCATGACTCGGCGACGGAGCACGTGGACGAGGATCACGGCGATCATGAGGGCGAGGATCACGGCGATCATGAGGACGAGGATCACGGCGATCATGACGACGCCCACGGACACGATGGAACCGATCCTCACTTCTTCACCGATCCCGCTCGCATGGCTGTCGTCGTTCACGCCATCGCTGACTTCCTGATCGACGAAGTCGACGGAATCGACACCGTCGCCGTCGAGGCCGCAGCCGACACGTACGAACTGGAACTCGAAGCGCTCGACGCCGAGATCGCCGGCCTGCTGGCAGCGATCCCGTCACTGCGACGTGTGCTCGTCACCAACCATGAAGTCTTCGGCTACTTCGCAGAGCGGTATGGATTCGATGTCGTCGGGGCAATCATCCCGGGGGGCTCGACGACCGACGGGGCAAGCGCAGCTGCGCTGGCTGCGTTGGCCGAGACGATTCGCGACACCGGTGTGACGGTGATCTTCGCCGACGTCTCGTCGTCGACCGATCTTGCGCAGACCCTGGCGGACGAAGTCGGTGACATCGAGATCGTCGAGCTCTATTCCGAGTCGCTCGGCGGGGCGGGTTCCGACGGCGCAACCTACGTCGAGATGATTCGGGCAAACGCAGAGCGGATCGCTGCTGCTCTGGCATCCTGAGGTCGTGATCGACTTCTTCACCGAGGCGTTCGAGCCGACCTTCATGCAACGTGCGCTCCTCGGCGGACTGATCGCCGTCGTCGCAACATCGGTGGTCGGCACGTGGGTGGTGTTGCGGGGTCTGTCCTTTCTGGGCGACGCCCTGGCCCACGGCGTCATTCCCGGCATCGCGTTGGCGGTGCTCTGGGGCTTCAGCCCCATCATCGGTGCCTTCGTGGCGGCGATCATCATGAGTGGGCTCGTGACCGCCGTTTCGGCGCGAACGATCGTGCGTGAGGACACAGCAATCGGTTTGCTGTTCGTCGGGATGTTGGCGCTCGGCATCGTGATCGTTTCACGGGCCCGAGCCTTCACGACCGAGGTCACCTCACTGCTGTTCGGTGATGTTCTCGGCGTCACGGCAGCCGACATCCGTACCCAGGTGGTGGCGACGGTCGTGGTCGTGGCTGTTTCGGTGGTGATGTACCGCCCGTTCCTTGCCCTGACCTTCAATCGTGCCAAAGCCGAGACCCTCGGGATGCGCCCGGGTGTCGCCCAATCCGTGCTGCTCGCCCTGGTCGCACTCAGCATCGTGGCCAGCTTTCAGGCGGTCGGCACGCTGCTCGTGTTCGGCCTGTTGGTCGGTCCGCCCGCCACTGCCATGCTGCTGGTGAAGCGGGTGCCCACGATCATGTTCACGGCGATCGGCTTCGGATCCCTTGCCGTGGTGCTCGGACTCGCCATCAGCTTCCACCACGACACGGCCGGCGGCGCAACGATGGCGGCGCTGTCGGTACTGCAGTTCTTCGTCGTGTTGGTCGTGCAGGAGATCCGAACATCGATACGCCGCTCAGCACCCGTCGCTGTCGGCTAGTCGGGCAGCCCCTCCAGCACCCGGACTGCGTTCATCGACGTGCTCGACCGGAACGATCAGCGCGTGACCTGCCGTCGGGAGCGATCTTGAGAATGACCCGCTCCGACTGGATGTCGGGCTGGTAGTCACCGCCGGTGTATTTCCGGGACAACGCGTTGATGCTGTCGAGCGCAGCGGGCCCGGTGATCGTCTCGACAACGCGTCCGCGGATCTCGACGAACGAGTACGCATTCTCGGCGTCCCAGATGGCGACCGTCACCCGGGGATCGGCTTCGACATTTTTGAATTTGCGGCGATGAACCTCGGTGTTGATGAGGATGTGGTTCTCGTCGCAGCCCACCCACATGATGTGGGTCTGGGGCTGGCCGTCGGGCATCAGGGTGGTCAAGGCGGCGAAATTGGCACCTTCGGCAAGCGTCCGGACCTGTTCGTGGAGCATTGCCTCATCGTGCCACGTCCGAGTCGTTCGGGTCGGCGACCGCCGTCGCTCAACACGAACCGGTCGGTGGCCCCCAGTCGGTCGGAATCCCGACGATGTCGAGGAGGCGGTGATCACTGCCGTCCGCTCGCATGATCGCAAGTGCGGTCCCGGCCTGCTGGTAGGCGATCCACTCGCCGTCCGGCGACCACACCGGGTGCTCGCCGCCATTCATCCCAACGGTGAGCTGCATCTTCGCGCCGCCGTCGGCACCCATCACGAAGATCTGCTTGCGTTCGTTGACCCGGCTGGCCCAAGCGATGCGGTCACCATCGGGTGACCAGCGCGGACCGGTGTCACCGACG
>Ga0181573_10005006_pt1 | contig 11100 bp, 2 predicted proteins | sample 101ome_25_FD_148643 | JGI IMG/M metagenome (GOLD analysis project Ga0181573, IMG submission 148643) | Coastal salt marsh microbial communities from the Groves Creek Marsh, Skidaway Island, Georgia - 101409BT metaG (spades assembly) | ecosystem: Environmental > Aquatic > Marine > Intertidal zone...
TCCGGACTTCGAGATGTACGTCATGCTCGGCGCCTGGATTGAATCCAAGAATGCCTGGACCGAGGCCGTTTGGGACGCTGCGAACAACGCATGGGTTGAAGGTACCGGGCCAGACCATAGCGAGGGCAATGTCACCAACAACACTCAGGAGATAGAGACAGCTATTCGCCTCGCTAATGCTCACCCCGATATCGTCAAAGCTATTGCGGTGGGTAACGAGGCAATGGTGCAGTGGGCGACCAATTATTTTGTGTATCCGAAGACCATTTTGAAGTGGGTCAAGTATCTCCAGGACGCCAAAGCATCGGGCACATTAATAGCTGACGTCTGGATTACCAGCTCGGATAACTACGAGTCCTGGGGCGGCGGCAATTCGATTTACCACACTCCCGAGCTAACCGAGCTGATGCAAGCCGTTGATTTTCTTTCCGTTCATACCTACCCCTTCCACGATTCTTTTTATAACCCGTCTTTCTGGGGGGTACTGCCCGAGGAGGAAGCGCTCTCCTTTGAGACTATGACGACAGCGGCGATGGCCCGCGCGGTTGACTACGCCAAGAGGCAATATCAGGCGGTGGTCGACTATGCAGCGACCCAGGGCATCAGCAAGCCGATTCATATCGGAGAGACAGGCTGGGCTAGCTATGACGAGACTGCCTACGGGGACGCAGGCTCTAAAGCGGCAGACGAATACAAGCAGCAGTTGTTTCACAGGCTACTCCGTGAGTGGACCGACGAAGCCGGCATTTCACTGTTCTTTTTTGAAGCCTTCGATGAGCAGTGGAAAAAGGCCTCGAGCCCCGGCGACTCCGAAAATCACTTTGGGCTGATCGCCCTCAATAATGAGGTTAAATACGCTCTGTGGGATGCGTTTGATCGTGGCGCATTCGAGGGAGTGACACGGGACGGTCTGCCGCTTCGCAAGAGTTTTGACGGCGACAAAAACGCCCTACTGGCCGCGGCCTCGACCCCGCCTTTTAAAAGTCAGATGGCTGTTCGCCGTATTGAGACCGTCAACCCTAATCGGACCCCCGGTGACTCCGTGACTGAGCCCACCTTGTTGGTCGTTCACGACCTGCTAGATGACAACGACCCAGCAAATACCTACCCGAGCGCTCCCTTGAAACTCATACCTTGGGAGGGCACAAGCACCATTGAGCTTCTTGCAAACAATGAGATAAAGGTGGAGACCAGCGGCGGCGACTGGTGGGGTGCAAGTCTTGAGCTCGATGCGGAGCACGGCGAGAACCTGTCTCGCTTCAGCAACGGCGTTATGCATTTCGACCTACGTGGTAGCAGCAGCATTACCTTTAGTCTGGGTTTTCAAACGGGGAGTTATTTGCGCGGCGATCAAATCAATAATTTTGTGCTCTTTGGGCCCGGAACTGACCGTCCTATCTCCGACCAATGGCAAACCTTTACCTTACCCATTGCCGACATCAACGGCGGCACAGATCTGAGCGACGTGACAAATATCGTGGCGTTTTTGGCACAGGAAAAGGCGCCCAATCAAACCGTTTATTTGCGCAACATATATTTTACGAGACAGCCCTGAGGGATTTGCTACGCAGATGAAAGAATCACACTCTACGTTGGATCTGTTCTGCGAACACCCCATGCTCTATTGCTGAAGGCGCCCTTGCTCAGAACGTACACCACCTTCGCTTTCTCGTCTTCGCACTCAACCGCGCCGAGTTTTTCCACAGCTTTGCGCGAACGGAAATTTTCTTTTCCAATATCAAAGTACACGTTCTCAACGATTGTGAAAGCAAACTCAAGAAGCACTTCTTTCATTTCTTGATTAGCGCCAGAGCCCCAGTAGCTGGGACACAGAAACGTATATCCGAGTCTTACGGCTTCGACAGAGGCATCATGTGAGTAGAATCTTGTGGACCCCATGACGACGCCCGTAATTTTGTCGCGAATCGTGAAGCAACCGATATCATTTTCCAGAGCCGCTTGAAAGAAGGCCGAAAAGACCGGACGCTTCCACCTATCTTTCTCTGGGTGCTGCTCCCAGACCACAGGATCGCTTGCGACTGCGTAAAGCGGCTCAAAGTCTAACGATGTGGTTTGCTCAAGAGAAAAGGCGTTTGTTTCCAGGTTCACCTTAAACCCGTGCGGCCGATCCATTCTGTAGAATCCTTATTCCCACTCAATAGTAACGTTGATTGGAAACATAGCATTTTTAAGGCTTACAGCGCAGCCGAGGTCTATTGTATAACTTTTGCGTAACTTATTCATTGCGTGTTTAAGCACTCTTTCCTGCGGGAGCAGGCGGATTAATCAAAACGCGATTGCCTCTCGCGGCGTGACCCTTCGGGTGTCGTCGCAAGCAACTCCAGGCAACTCACTCCTTGGGTCATGATTTGTCGACCGCCTTCGGCGATTCAAGCCAGCTAAACCCCCAAACGAAAAACCCGGCACAAGGCCGGGTCTTTTGTATTTGTTAGGGCCAGCCAGATTGTTTCGAGCGTTCTTGTCTCGCGCGCTCTCACCCCTTCGGGGCGCCGTCGGCCCGCGGGCTCCCGCGACCACATTCCTCCTGAGTCGGGATGTGTGGAACCGCCGACCTCTGCCATGTCAAGGCCGATTGGCCACACCAAGACACGCGTGGGCCCGTCTGGCGGATAAATTTGATTGTGGCAAGCGATAGAACGCTGTGTGGACATCGATGAGAATGTGGCTTTGTTAGATACTCGTGCGTGTGCATCAATAGATGTTAGTTAGGCAGACTTGCTCAAGATTTCGCCTCTAAACCAGAATGCAGCGATTCGCCTGCAGTTTAAACGTATTTTGAGTTGTAAATAGAGTTGCGTTTCGTGAGTTACGCCGGCTCTCACCCTCGCCGAACCACGAACTAAAAGAAAAGATGGCCTTAGAGCGGAGACGGTTCGCATCAAGCCATGGCTAGGCGAGACCTGTAGCACGTCTTCAAATGAGCCCACTTCGATTTGGCTTGAGCCCAATTTGGCTGAAGCCTGCGTCATCTCCGCCAACTTTTTCTATACTTCACATATATATGGTTTACACTTCACCTACACAAATCTATATTTATATTGAATTCAACTCTTAGATTAAAAATTCATGCAATAAGGCCATTTGAAGCCAGTATTGTTTATAGAACCCCGGGGGTAGCTGTGATTTTCACTAATCCTTTAACGAAGAAATTTAGCCGGTCATTAATCGCTTTCTTTATCTCACTTGTGTCGGCGGTAGCATGGTCCCAGGTTGATACGAGGGTAATGACCCTCGATGGCTTTGTGCTGGATGGCTCTATCGTTGATCCCAGTACCGACCTTACGGCTGCAACGAGCACCTTGCTCGAGGAAGGTACTGGTGAAAGAACGATCCAGATGGATCTGGACCAATACATGGAGTACCGCGCGGGTACCGTGGTAGCCCCCGAGGGCTGGGACGTTGAATATTACAACGGCGCTAGTTGGAGTACGGCGGAACCGACAGCTAGCACTGTTGAGAGTGTAAGGGCGTCAGACAGCAATGTTTTCGCGGGCCCTGTTTCAGGGATCAGTCAGGGATACAGTCGCTCAGTCGTGACAAGCGTGCCAGCAGCAACTTTCAGTGGGAGTACCGGCGGCGATGGCTGGGACGTTTTTTTCTACGACAACTATGTCCTGAATATATACCATCATCAGTATTCCGTAATATTGAACTGCATGTATCGATCCAGTGGTACTCGTGTAGACGGCACTACCTACACAGGGGGATCGAAGTGCACAGAGTTTTCAACTAATGGCACTGTAACTTTTTCTAATTACTACGCCGCTAATCGATCAGGGGGGTGGGTAGATGCAGAGCGAGGCCACGTCTACGCATTCACTGCTCACAGCACAGACAAAGTCGCTGGCGCATTGTGCATCGATCTTAACACTTCGCCTCCTACAGCTTGCTCAGGCGTCGGGGTCAATGGTTTTGTGGCGCTTGATGACGATGCCAATGTGAACAGTTACGGTGCGTTGAGTAATGCGCAAGGTACGAATGGAAGGCTTTTTGGTATAAGTGCTGGGGGCGCAAACGATGTCGAGCTTCACTGCCTTGATAGGGATACGCAAAAGAAGTGTGCTGACTCTCCTGTAAACCTGGGGTCGTCATACACTTCCGCCTCAGGTCTGCATGTTTACACTGTCCCCGGAAAGGTCTTTGCTGTCACCGATCAAAATATTTGGTGTTTGAATGCTGATGACTTGTCACCGTGCTCCGCAGCGTTCGCTGATGGTAAGCCTTACGGTACACAAGATGGAGGCCTAGGGTTTACATATAGTGCTGAAGCGCCTGTTGCCCATATGGACGCCAGCGGCACTATTGATGGATTGTGTGTGTTTAACGGGTGCGTGGATTTCGATGGCAATACACAAACGTTAGGCGCTAGTCCATCTTGGGTAAACCCCTTTGCTTATTTTGCCAATTCCAGTAACGGTAGTGTTACTTCCTATGGCTCCTCTAATTATGGTTCCTTTACGGCGACAGCTGGGCGAGCGTTTTTGCCTAAAATTTTGGGCGCGAATCAAGTTTATTGCTTTGACTACGCAACCAACATGGCCTGCACGGGATCAAGCATTTCGAACGGCGTTATTACAGCTGATACCTCCCTTTACGCGGTAGTTCCAGATCCCAATAATCAGTCTTGCGTCTGGTATAACAATGATCCAGGACGGGTGGGCCTTTTTGACGCGCTCACCGGGGAAAATAGCTGCGGCGGCAATCCCGTTGTAACGTTGCAACCCTCGCAGTTCGCGCCACGCTTTGTGTGTACCACTCCCGGGGGAATCGATAGCTGGGACTCTATAAAAATGTCGGCTATCGACGGAGCGGGTTTCAGTGCCACCTCGCAAACCCTCACTGTGCGAACCGGTAATGGTGAGGCAGTTGCGGGCTGGACCGATTTGCCCATTGCGCTAAATACACCCATAGATTTGTCCACGCTCTCGGTTAACGATACGGGTGCTCGCCCAACGTTCAATGTGCAGTTTTCTGGAGTGTCCGGAACACTAAGCACCGTGACCCTTGATGTTGATTACAAGGGCAGGGGTCCAGAATTGTGCATGGGCGTTAACGCCCTAAACGCAACAGACTGCCCAGTCTCAACTGCTGCCTCGGGTTCCATTACCGAGATCATAGGTCAGCAAACCTTCACAGATACTGGTGCCTCGCGAGAAATTACGGTGGCAGGTGGTGCGGCGTGTCCGGAAGAAGATCTAAAAATCGCAACTGTTCCTGACGTAGTTGTTGATTTGACTAGTGAATTTTCCAAGACCAATGAGTCGCAGGTACTGATTAGTTTCAATGTCCCGGCGAATGACGGCGGTGAAGAAATACGCCGCTATGATGTTTCGCTGGACGGTGGCACCACCTGGTCAACACTTACGACCGAGGCGGGCGACGGTGCCGACTTGCAGGCCTACTTCACCGTAAGCGGAGACGCGACTGACGTTCAGACGTTTGCCGTACGCGCGGTGAACTTAGTCGGCCCTGGCGCAGCCAGCAATACTCAAGTTACTCACGTAACGGGCTCAGATTTTGATGATGATGGGGTCATTGATTCCCAGGAGGCAACTGATGGTACTGACCCTAAAGATGCCGATTCCGACGACGATGGGGTAAACGATGGGGTCGAAAAAGCCGAAGGTACTGATCCGCTTGACGCTGATTCTGATGATGATGGCGTAGATGATGGGGTGGAGAAGACCGACGGTACCGATCCTAATGACGCTGATACGGATGGCGACGGCGTAAATGATGGGGTGGAGAAGACCGACGGTACCGATCCAAAGGATGCTGACTCTGACGATGACGGCGTAAATGATGGAGTCGAGAAGACCGACGGTACCGACCCCAAGGATGCTGATACCGACGACGATGGTGTTAGTGACGGTGATGAAAAAAATAACAATACAGATCCAAAATCTAACGTGGATACCGATGGTGACGGCACTTCGGACGACAAAGAGGTCGCTGACGGCACGGACCCTAACTCGGCCATTCCACTGCCCCCAACTAGCTTGTCGGCGGCTCCGAGAAGCGAATCCGCAGTAATCACCTTTACTGAGGGAGGCGGTAATGGCTCAGCGATTACCAACTACGCCTACAGCCTTAACGGCGGAGATTTTACGCCGCTTTCACCCCCTCGCAGTGCCAGCCCGGTTTACATTCCGGAGCTTGCTAATGGCACGGAGTATTCTATTGCTTTGCAGACGATCACTGACGCAGGAGTGAGTTCCGGCTCTGCAGCTGTGACGGTAACGCCAACACAATTACCAGTATTCGACAGGCAAGCGTCAGGTCTATTCATTGACTTTGATGTTAGTCATTTCCCTAGTACGGGTACGCCGCTTAATGAGGTAGGTCTTCCGAAAGCACGTGAAGCGCGTCCGATAGACTTCGACGGTGATGGCGATATTGATTTAGTTGCTTCTGGTGGCTCCAATTCGGGCACCGATGCGACATTGGTTTGGTATGAGAACAACGGTTATGCGCAGTTCACGAGGCACCTAATCTATGATCCATCTCAGCAGGTATTTTTTGATGTTGGCGATCTTGATGGTGATGGCGATCTAGACTTGGTCGGTGCAGGCTATTCGGAATCAAAGTACTTTTGGCTTGAGAATGCCGGTGATAACCAAACATTTACCAAGAACACTTTAAGCTCAACCTCGGAAGACTCTCCAAGAAATCCAGTGGTTGTAGATTACGATAGCGACGGTGACCTTGATATTGTCGGCGCATCTTTTTACAACAAAGAGCTCATTGTATTTAAGAATACCGGCTCGGGTGATTTCACGCGAAGCAGAATGGGCACCTTTCCCGACAGGCCTGGCTTATTAGCGGTTGGTGACTTAAATAGTGATGGGTATCCAGATATTCTGTATACCATTTATTCAAAGCTCTATTGGCTACGCAATCGTGCAGATGGCACTTTCCGCACTTCAAGTAGTTGGTTCATCCACGATAATAACCGTGGCTACAATTCGCTCTCTGTAGAGGATGTTGACAATGATGGCGACTTAGACATTTATTTCGCCGCTCAAGAACTTTACGATCATTCCGCTGTGTGGCTGCAATTTGACGGCACAATTTCATATACGAGTTCGTCAATAGCATCGGACTTTGCAGTCATTGATGTTTACCCGCATCCGCGAGGTACCCATTCGTTAGCGATGGCAGACATCAACGGCGATGGTGTTCCCGACGGCGTCACTGCGACTAACTTTGACAGCGCAGGGGAAATTGCTATTCACCCCAACCAAGGTTCCTTTGATAAGGTCGTGGTTGAGTCCGGATGGGTAGGCGCTCTCCATGTCTCTGTTGCTGATTTAGAAAGTGATGGCCATCCCGATATCATTGCTTCCAACGTTATTGATGGCACCGTTGTTTGGTACCAAAATCAGGGCGCGGGTTTTTATCGCGAGGTTAATCAAGGCGGGACAACGGTCACCTCTCTAATCGCCTCTGACCCCGAGGGTGCCGCGATCACCTATGGTATTACTGGTACTGACGCCGCGCAGTTTACGATTGATCCTGACACGGGAGCGCTAGCGTTCAATGCGACAACATCGGTTGCGAGCCCAACCGATGATAATGGCGATAATATTTATGAGCTGGTTGTCACGGCTTCCGATGGTCTTGGGGAAACGTCACGTAATTTACGGATTAAGGTGGTAGGCGATGGAGATGCACCGGCCTTTGAGAATTCTTCTCCGTCTGTAACGAGCTATGACTTTTCTAAAATAGTTGTGGATGTCGATGTCAACGAACCTGCCGAGGTGTTTTTGGTTCTTACAGCATCCGGCGCTACCGCACCTTCTGCGCATCAGGTTCTTGCTGGATTGGACTCGTCAGGTTCTGATGCTATGGGCTCGGCGTCTTTTTTTGTCGGCAGCGCGCCATATCAAGGAAAGGCAGCATTTAACGTAAATGCAAATAATAGTAGTGGCTACGACGTTTATGCCGTTGCGAGGGATCAAGCAGGCAATATATCGGGAGTCGAGGGTCCCCTAAGCGTTGACTATACGGTTGACACAGATGGTGATGGCGTCAGTGATGTCCAGGAAGCGATGGACGGCACTGACCCTAACGATGCTGATTCAGACGATGATGGCGTAAATGATGGCGTCGAGAAAGTTGATGGAACTGACCCCCTAGACGCTGACTCAGACAATGACGGTGTTAATGACGGAGACGAAAAGACTAACGGTACTAACCCAAAGGTTAACGTCGATACAGATGACGATGGTGTTTCGGATGACAAGGAATTCGCTGAAGGTACCGACCCAAATGACGCAGATACCGATGGCGATGGTGTCAATGATGGCGAGGATGACTTCCCGAATGATCCGAAAGAAACCAAGGACACCGACGGCGATGGTGTTGGTGACAACGCAGACCCGAATCCAAATTCCAATGTGGATACCGACGGGGACGGAGTTTCTGATGATCAGGAATCGCTAGATGGAACAAACTCAAATTCCGCAGATAGTGATGGTGACGGTTTAAGTGACTTTGAAGAGAAGTTAAGCGGCACCGATCCCAATGATGCTGATAGCGATAACGATGGCGTGCCTGATGGTGAGGATGCGTTCCCGAACGATCCAGCGGAAACCAAGGACACCGACGGTGATGGTGTAGGTGACAATGCAGATCCGAATCCAAATTCCAACGTGGATACCGATGGGGATGGTGTTTCGGATGACAAGGAAAATGCAGACGGTACTAATCCTGAGGACGCCGATAGCGACAACGATGGCGTGGCTGATGGTGAGGATGCGTTCCCCAATGACCCAACTGAGACCGTAGATACTGACGGTGACGGCGTAGGCGATAACGCAGATCCGAATCCTTATTCGAAAGAGGATACCGATGGTGACGGCGTGTCGGATGATCAGGAGACGATTGACGGTACTGATCCGACGGAGGCCGATTCCGATGGTGACGGCGTCAGTGATGGGGACGAAAAGACTAACGGCACAGATCCGACAGTAAATGCGGATACGGATGGCGACGGTGTTTCTGACGATCAAGAGGCGGCTGATGGCACCGATCCCAATGATGCTGACAGCGACAACGATGGCGTGCCTGATGGTGAGGATGCGTTCCCCAATGACCCAACTGAGACCGTAGATACTGACGGTGACGGTTTAGGTGACAATGCAGACCCTAATCCGAACTCCAACGTGGATACCGATGGGGATGGTGTTTCGGATGACAAGGAAAATGCAGACGGTACTGATCCTGAGGACGCCGATAGCGACAACGATGGCGTGCCTGATGGTGAGGATGCGTTCCCCAATGACCCAACTGAGACCGTAGATACTGACGGTGACGGCGTGGGTAATAACGCAGATCCGAATCCTTATTCGAAAGAGGATACCGATGGTGACGGCGTGTCGGATGATCAAGAGACGATTGACGGTACTGATCCGACGGAGGCCGATTCCGATGGTGACGGCGTCAGTGATGGGGACGAAAAGACTAACGGCACAGATCCGACAGTAAATGCGGATACGGATGGCGACGGTGTTTCTGACGATCAAGAGACAGCTATCGGAACCGACATCAATAATTCCGATACAGATGGTGACGGTTTATCCGATGGTGAGGAAGCTGCCGTAGGAACTGACCCGTTTGAACCTGACAGCGACGGTGACGGTATTTCCGACGCCATCGAAGGGTCGGTCGATACTGATGGTGACGGTGTAATCGACGCCTTGGATAACGATTCGGACGGCGATGGCGTGCTTGATGATCAAGATGAGTTTCCGCTTGCCGACACCGAAGAAACTAGCGCGACACAAAATGGTAGTGAGATAAAACTCAATACGAAACCAGAAGGGACGCGAAGCACGTGCTCCCTCTCGGAACTTGAACTCGCCGAGAATGTAGCCGTGGAGTCTCCCGGCATCGCGAAGGATGGTATCGGTGTTGCGCTCTCCTTCAGCCTTATTGGGTGTTCAGCGCAGTCTAGTGTGAACGAGTCGAGCGAACGTACTGATGTTGCCCAAGACTTCCTAGAAAAGGTTACAGTCCGTCTGAATTTTGGGGATTTCGTCATTCCAGAGGGTGCTGCTCCCTTCAAGGTTGACGGAGAGACGGGTGAGTGGACGCAGATCGTTGATGCAACGATAGAAGGCTCAATCGTGACTTATGAGGTCGTAGACAACGGTGAACTAGACGATGATGACACTATGGGCGTCATCAAAGATCCACTTACACTGGCGGTTCCAGTGACAAGCCAACCGACGCCGGTCCCCACTTTACCAGGTGCCGCTCTCGCCTTGTTGTCACTGCTGATTATGGGCTGGGGTGGCAGACGTCTTGCCCACTGATAGTCCTTGAGTTTTGAAATCAAAACCCGGTTTTCACGCCGGGTTTTTTTATGGCTTTAATGTGGTGTCTGGTCGCCTGCGCCTGAATTCGAGAGGCATTCCCCCGCTGTTGGCACCGGGTGGTCAGTGAGGGTGATAAGCCCTATTAAACTAACGTGCCGAGGGTGCCGGTACCAAAATCACTCCAGGAGGCGAAACCACTTAGTTTGAATTGGCCGCGGCAGAGGGCACTCAAGGTTGCAACCAACCACACGCAGAATACCGCGAGAATGCCGAAGGTTAACGGGCTAAAACTCCATTAATTGAGAACATAGACAACACCGCCCAACTGCAACTACTGAAACTCAGCAACTGCCAGCGATTACTAGTCTGCTTGGCTTCGCAACCAAAACTCAAGCACTTAAGCCACTTTAAAAAAGTTTATCGTTATAAATCAATTATTTAAGCGCCAAAAACTATTCCCACTCAGCAATAGAGCTGTAACCTTTATTTCAAAAACAGCAGGTTATACTCGTAAAAACGTCGTTTGTAACTGCTTTGTTCATCCCCTACGCTTTAACCTCAAAATTTGCGTAGCTAAACCTACTAAAAATCAAAACACCAACTACTTCTAAACCTAAACCAAAGGCAACTAACGCAAGTTGATCAGTTCGGCTGGGGTCGGGGCTCGCTGCTCAAGAAATTTGTTACGCGCTCAATAATCGATTGTCGGTCAAATTCAGCCGATAAACTCGGAGCTTCCATTGGATAAAAGTGCCCA
>Ga0181573_10005007_pt1 | contig 11099 bp, 8 predicted proteins | sample 101ome_25_FD_148643 | JGI IMG/M metagenome (GOLD analysis project Ga0181573, IMG submission 148643) | Coastal salt marsh microbial communities from the Groves Creek Marsh, Skidaway Island, Georgia - 101409BT metaG (spades assembly) | ecosystem: Environmental > Aquatic > Marine > Intertidal zone...
GTCTGTTCTGCCTTTTTGCTCCAAAAGGAGTTTCTGATGAAGTTAAAGAAAAAGTTGGAGCCGCAATCAAGCATGTTGCTGGCATCAAAGGCTTTAAAAGCTTCATGAAGAAGAATAATCTTGGCGCATTTTATGTTGATGCAGCAAAAGCAACTGCTGCTCAAGATGTTATGTACAACACGATGGGTCCAGTAGTTGAGAAGATTCTAGCATCTAACTAGAATAACATCAGATCTTGCAGGGGCGGGCGTTTAAATTCCCGCCCCTGTTTTTGTAAAAAGCTACTTTTTGAAACTTTTGGCGTGGATGGAAGTTTGATGTCACACGACAACTATAAAACCAAGTTAGAGTTCGGTGTCAGCGCGGTAGTGTGTCTAATTGGCGTATTTTTCATATACCAAGCGTCTACTATTGGTACCTCCAACGAGGCTGTTGGGCCAAGAACTATGCCGATGGCATTAGCGGTTAGTATGGTGCTTGGTGCAATCTGGCTAGCCATGCGTGCTTATCGAGGTAAAGTTGGCGATATCAAAGAAGGCTATGGCTTCCTAGACAGTAATTTGAAACGGATAGCGCTCGTTGTTGGCTGCGGTGCTCTGTTTTTACTTGTGTTTTGGCTATTTGGTTACTTTGTAGCAATTATTGCCGGCTACATGCTGAGCCAGTTAGCATTTGGCGTCCGAGACAAACTCAAATTGATTTCAGGCGCCTTGATCATGGCTATCGTTATGCAATGGCTTTTCATGGGTATCATGCGCCTCAACGACCCAAGGGGGGCTCTGGTCGACATGCGCCCTTACACAAATTTGATAAGCGGGGAATAAACGGAAATGGTATTCGCAGATATTTTAGGTGGCTTTGCTACACTCTTTAGCGATCCATATGCCATTTGGTTTGTTGTTCTTGCCGCTTTTGTCGGAATCGTGTTCGGAGCATTGCCCGGCCTCACTGCGGCAGCTGCGATAGCAATGATGCTACCAATCTTGATCGCATATAACGATGAAATTGGCGGACTGGCTGGACTTGCATTTCTTTATGTAATCGGTAAATCAGGGCGATATGGTGGCTCAATTGCAGCGATCCTGTTTAATACACCAGGTACAGCAGCCTCGGCCGCAACCATGCAAGATGGCTACCCCATGACGCAATCTGGACGTGCCGGCAAAGCTTTAAAAACAGCTACTATTGCATCTGCGTATGGTGATTATTTTGGTGAAATTATTTTGATTTTTGGCGCTGTATCTATTGCCGCCTTCACCAAGCAGTTTGGCCCACCTGAAAATTTTGCCATTTATCTTATGGCCTTTGTTGTTATTGGGTCCGTGGTCAGTGACAGCATCATAAAGGGCATTATTTCGACCTTGTTTGGCGCCGTGATTGCGCTCATCGGCGAAGACACCATAACTGGTCAATTTAAGATGACGATGGGTATTGATGAACTCGAGTCAGGGATGGCCTTGGTCCCATTGTTGATTGGTGTGTTTGTTATTTCAGAGGTTATCATTCAGGCAGAAAAGGCCGCTAAGGTGAAGATGGTGGACCTCGATAGAAGCAAACTTGATGACCCAACAGCGCATTACTTTACATGGCCTGAGTTCAAGCGGTGTTTCCCTTTGATGTTCCGTTCGTCGATCTATGGATCACTGATTGGCATGATGCCAGGCCTCGGCTCATCAGTTGCTTGTTTTGTTGCATATGGCGAAGAAAAAAGACGCGCAAAGAACCAAAACGAATGGGGGACTGGTATCGTTGAAGGCATTGCGGCACCGGAATCAGCTAACAATGCTGTTTCCGGCCCATCAATGATCCCACTGCTGACTTTGGGAATCCCAGGTTCAACTATCGCAGCAGTTTTGATAGGTATGTTCCTAGTGAATGGTTTGCAGGTTGGCCCACAAATCTTTGCCACTGAGCCACCCTTATTTGTGGCCGGGCAAATGATGAGCCCACGCGAATTTATCTTTGGTATTTTTGCCGCTGGCCTTGTCGGGATTGCGGCCTATGCGATCATTGGCTATTTCACAGCGCCTCTAGTCGGCAAAGCGATTGCGCTTTTACCAACTCAATACCTTTATCCCGTTATCTTCATGATCTCACTAGCAGCAAGCTATTCATCGCGTGCGTCGATCTGGGATGTTGGTTTTGCCATTTTATTTGGTGTTATTGGCTATGGTATGCGGCGCACAAATTTCTCGGCAGCGGCGTTCATTATTGCCTTCGTTCTAACTTCAAGCATGGAAGAAGCCTTCAGACAGTCGATGATCATATCAAATAGCGGCTTGATGGTTTTCTTTAAATTTGAGTACATGGGTAAGTTTTCCTATGCACCAATATTCCTGATTATTGGAGCTTTGGTTGTTGGATTCCGTGCTTACTCAACAATCTCCCATAAAAAGAAACCAACAATTCAGTCGTGACGCTAATCGCCTCATAGCTATTGCAAAATGATACAAAGAGCCATGATTGCCAGAAGCAAGCATGGCTCTTTTTTTGAGATATGATGTTAAATCTAAGGCAAAGAATTAGCCGCTAACCCGCAATCATCAGTGACAGGATAGCCAATTTTTGGTTCACTAAACGCGATGTTCAAGACGGTTTCACAAGGATAGATATTCAGCATGACAACGACAACAGTAGAAGAAATGGCCACCGCTTTTAAAGAGATGGGGACGCCATTCATTGTGGGGCATCCGGGCGGAGAATCAGTCGAGCTGATGGAGGCTGCCAAAGCTGAGGGAATGCGTTTTATTCTGATGAAACAGGAAGTCGCTGGTGCGATGTTGGCGGCAACATGGGGCGAAATTACTGGCAGCCCGGGCGTGTGCCTGTCTACGCGTGGGCCGGGCGCAACAAACATGGTAAATGGCATTGCTCACGCCTTTTTAGATCGCGCGCCACTTATTGCGATTACCGATCGTTATTCCGCACCCGAACAGGCAATTGGTATTCGCCAACGTCTCGACCATCAGGCCGTGCTGCAGCCAATTGTTAAATGGTCAACCGCCATTGACGCGTCGGTGATTAAACAGCAATTGCGGCGTGCTGTAAGAATTGCCACTGGTTATGCACCAGGTCCGGTTCATTTTGATCTGCCGCAGAGCGAAACAAAAAAAGCTGCCGGATCGGCGCCAAATCTGCCAAACCTCATGCCAAATTATTATCACCCAAAGCCTGATCCACGCGGATTGGATGATGCTGTTGCCATGATCAAGGCCGCCGACCGGCCAGTGCTGTTAGTTGGGCTGGGCGCTTTATGGGATGGCGCTTGTCCGGCGATGGTGGCGCTGGCGGAACATCTTGGTGCGCCGGTTCTGACCACGTCAAAATGCAAAGGCGCAATTCCCGAAGATCACCCGCTGCGGGCGGGTTGCATCATTGGCGGCTTAATCGAACGTGATTTGGTTTCCAAAGCAGACTTAATCATCACCATCGGTCTTGACGCGGTTGAGTTACAGCCGAAGGGCTGGCCCTATGCAACAAAAGTTCTCTCATTTGCCAATCACCCGTCATTAGACGGGCTGGTTGCCTGCAACGAAGAAGTGATCGGCAACCTTGACGCTTTAATGACCGAAGTCCGCACGGCAGTTCCACAAGGATCAGGCTGGGGGTTTGACGCCGCCAAGGAATTTCGTGACCGTGTCCATAAGGCATTGGACACGCCCGCCACCGGCCTATCACCGCAATGGGTGGTTGAGCGCGTTCGCGAGATCATGCCGCGCGATACGGTTGCCACCTGTGACGCGGGTGCAAGCCGGTTGCTGGTTGTGCAGAAATGGCAAAGCTATGGGGCGCGTGAATTTCTGACATCAAACGGCCTTGGCTCAATGGGATTTGCGATCCCCGGTGCATTGGCCGCCCGTTTGGCCCACCCCGACCGGCCTGTGATTGCCTTTACCGGTGATGGCGGCATGCTGATGGCTGTTGCCGATATCCAGACATCTGTCCGCGAAAAATTGCCGATCATCATTCTGGTGTTTGACGATGGCGAGGTTGGCCTGATACGCACCAAACAAAGCATCAAAGGCATTGATCCTTACGGCGTTCATATTGGCGGGATTGATTGGGAGCATCTTGCCCGCGGTTTTGGCGCAAACGGCACGAATGTTGACACTGAGGCCGGTCTTATCAGCGCCCTTGATCATGCGTTAACAAGCAATGAGACAACCGTAATCGGGGTCAAGATTGACGCCAGCGGCTATGTCGATCAGTTCAACGCGCTTCGTGAGCTCTGAGATTCCAACCCTTTTCGCTCACCGCTTTTAGCGCCCCATGGTCACCGGCATCATTGCCAGATCGGCTTGCCAGCCCCCAGCTTTGGCGTTGGCAACGCCCATCGCGGGGCTGTCTCTGACAGGCTTAGCAATGGCCCTAAATGTTTTATCCGGCCTATGTGGCAATCTGTTTCGATAGAGAGCGCATCAATCTCGGCCGGATTAAGGCCCAGCTCATCCGGCAAATTATCCAGTTTGCCTAGTGCATAAATCATCATTGCCGTTTGGCATAATGACACCCGCACATGATAGCTGCCACCTTCACGCGCACGCCGTCCAAGCGCCAATAACGCGCCATAAGCACCAAGATAACCGGTGATATAATCATTCGCAGCCACCGGTAATATGTTGGGCTTGCCGTTTGATAAGGCCTGCATCTCTTCGGCCGCAATGCCTGTCATAATCTGCGCGATCTGTTCCCACCCAGCGCGGTGGCTAAAAGGCCCATCCGCCCCATAGCAGCTGATTGACACATAGATCAGCCCGGGCCGGGCTTCGGCAAGCTGTTCAGGGCCAAATCCCAATTGTCCGATCGTATCGGGACGATAGCCTTGCGAGAACACATCAGCGCCTTTCACCAGATCGAGCAGCGTATCCTTGTCGCCATCATTACGCAGATCCAGAAAACAGCTGCGCTTGCCGTGACTTGTGTCACCAACATATGACCACACCTGTGGCAGATGCGGTGCCGAAACCATCAATACATCAGCCCCATGTTCAGCCAGCGTACGGCCAGTAATCGGCCCCGCCAGAATCCGTGTCAGATCCAGCGCCTTAATTCCCGACAAAGGACGCTCGCCCGCTGGCATCGGCTCTGGCTCACTGTCACCGATCTTGATAATTTCAACGGTTGGCTTTGCGGCGATGATTTTGCCATGCGGCTCATTCAGCCATTCATCATGCGTGCGGATCATTCCCCCGCAAACACGGTTTTCATCAATGGCCGCCTCAAGCTCACGCGCGTCCCATTTGGCCACAGCCTTTGCGATCGAGTTTTTATCTGCGTCAGCCTGCAATAAATTAAGCATCCGGCGGCGCAGATGATCAAGTCCGAAATGCGGTAATGCCCAGCGTCCATCCTTGGTTTGATAAATGCCTGTCAAACCCCGGTTCGCCTCATGGCCCGCGTCGATAATCTTCTTGAAAGTGCCATCTGCAGTCTTTGCCTGATAGAAATCCTTGCTCTTTAGCGCGGCGGCAGCAGCCCTTGCATCAATCGCCACAGATTGGCGTCGCCCTGTTTTCAATTCCCACAGATCATTGACCGCAACTCCAACACTCGCAAGCGCAGCAGCAGCGCTCTCTCCAAGGCGGAAATTGGTTTTCAAAACCGGATCCGACCCTGTGACTTTCACCTCATCCTGATGCGGTTTTGGTAAGCCACGAATAGCCATTAAACTGTCAAAAGCAGACATTGGTTTTCCTATCTTGATCAAAATTGGTCTCTGGTGCTCACAAAACCTGTCAGCTTTTTCAACTATCGCATAATTCTGACGCGGGTAAAGCAAGAACAATCATTCAAGCCTGGACCGGTGTTTTTCGACAAGTTCAGGTGACTGCCGGCGATAAACTGCTCCTTGGCAGCGCCGGATAAAAACCGCAAATAGCCTATTTTATGGCCGCCAGCTCTATGCAATTATTGTGATGACGGGGAATATAGGCTTGGCGCCTTGACCAGAAATATTCGCCACGAATTTAAATGATGGGATAGCGCGGTTATGACAATTCAAATTTTACTTGCCCTTACCATCCTTATAAGTTCGGCCTGTGGTTTGATCATCGAGATTGTTGCAGGCAGGCTTTTAGCGCCAATATTCGGGATGTCGCTCTATACTTGGACATCAATTATTGCCGTCGTTCTAGCTGGTCTGTCGATTGGCCACTGGATCGGTGGCAATATGACACGCGGTGAATTTGTCAAACGCGCTCAGTTTATCAAAATTGGTAATGCGCTGTTCCTGTCATCTTTTACCAGCCTTTTGATCCTGCTGTTAATCGACCATATTCCAGTATTGCTGCGCAGCGCTGATTTGAGCGTGATCAACGCGATCATGCTTGCCGCGATTATTCTATTTTTCCTGCCCAGTCTGTTTGTTGGCATTGTCTCACCCGTTGCAACAAAGCTGGCAATTGATATTCAGGCCAAGGGCGAGTCTGGTGTGGTGATTGGCCGGATGTACGCGCTAGGTTCAGCCGGCGCGATTTTTGGCGCGTTGCTTGCGGGCTATTTTCTGATTTCGATGCTTGGATCCCGCAACACGGTGATTTTGGTTGCCGCGATCTATTTTGCTCTTGGGTCGATCTTTTTCATGCTCGGCTACAAGAACGGTGCCAAAATTATGATTATCCCGCTTGCCATCGGGCTTTCGATCATGGCCGGTGCGCAAAGATTGGGGGCGCTGACAAGCCCTTGCATGACCGAAAGCAATTATTTCTGTATCCAGATCCAAGACGTGGGTATGACGGGGGCGCAAACCCGCCTAATTGCGCTTGATCATCTGGTTCATTCAATCAATGAAAAGGATCAGCCACAGCGGCTGCATTCACCTTATGTTCATTTTGTTGATGAGTATGTCAGCCTTCGCTTTGGCGACTTACCACCCCGTTCATTCTTTATCGGTGGCGGCGGCTTCTCGTTGCCGCGCGCCTGGATCGAAAAATATCAGGGCAGTGCTGATATCACCATTGCCGAAATTGATCCAAAAGTCACTGATGTTGCCAAGTCCGAATTATGGTTTCACCCTAATGGATCACGCACCAAAATAATTCACGGCGATGCGCGCTATGAATTAAACAATCTGGCTAATAATGTAGATTATGATCTTATCTTCGGCGATGCGTTCCATGATATTTCGATCCCCGAACATCTGGTCACGAAAGAGTTTAATGACCTTGTGGCAAGTCGGCTTGGCGACAATGGCGTCTATCTTGTGAATGTTGTTGATTATGCCAAGCAGCCACTATTCCTGCTGTCCTATGTCAAGACCCTACAGCGGTCATTTGACTATGTTGACGTCTGGTTTGAACCTGACCCACAACAACAAGGCGCGCGAACGACCTTTATCGTTGTCGGCACAAATAGGCCGATTGAGGATGATTATATCAATGCCGAAACCGGTTTTGAGCGGAGCTGGTGGCGGTGGCCACGCAAACAGCTGACCAGCGCAAGCGCGGCACGGGATCTGCCAATTTTAACCGATGACCGGGCGCCGGTTGATCGATTGATGAGTGGTCTATTGCTGGGGACGGCAAATTAGGCCCTGCCAGTTTGGCCTAGACTATTGGGATACCCAGCTTTGCTGCCACACCATGCCGGTTCAGCTGGGCCGCAATCCAGCCATTGCGGATCAGATCTGCGATCAGCGCGTTCAAAAATGCCACTGCCTCGGGCTTGCGCTTGGCGATACCGACCGATTGTTTCACCGCGGTAAAGGGCGTTTCGATGAGCCGCAGCCCTTTATGACTTTCCATATCTTCAAGCAGTTTTGGCTTGAGGCTGGCGAGCACAGTGACCTCGTTCTCAAAAAACATCTGATGCGCCGCCTTGATTGACGGGGCACGGACAATCTGTGCCTTTTTGAAATTATCGGTTAGCCACAGATCATAGGCGCTGCGCTCAGAGACCGCGATGCGCACAGATGCATGATCAACATCGTCATTACTGACAAAATCTTCCTCTTGACGAAACAGGAAATTGGCCTCAATCAACACATAAGGGTTACTGAAATCCAGCGTTTGCGCGCGCTCGGCCTCAAATGCGATATTACCAATATCCCAGATATTCTGGTTCACAGCATCGGCCAGCTTTCCGGGACGATCAAAGCTAATCAGCTCGCAAGGCACATCAAGCGTGGCGGCAATATATCTGGCAATATTGGGCGAAATACCGTCCGGACTGCCATCGTCAAGCTGGCCAGATACAAGCAGGAAATTACTCAGATTAATACCAGCGCGCAGAACACCAGTTGGCGCTAATTGCTGTTTTACAATATCGGACGGGATCATTGATACACGCTCTAAACTTATATTTATCATCGCCAAAATTGGCCAAATACAAGGTTCCAGTCTTGCATAGAGGCGCATGATTAAGCAAAAACAAAAGCGTGGTTTGGCCTTTAAAAAAAACGCCGTGATCCCCTTATAAAGATGCGCTATTTCACATTGCGAATAGTCCATCCTTTGTCTTTAAGGTACCTGTCATGCCATGCTAAGATGGTGCGGCCCGGGCAGCCTCAATCGACAAGTCAAACAACATAGGGGTAGATTACAATCATGAAACAAGTTGTCCCCAGTTTATTGATCGGACTAAACAACAGCATCGTCGTGATTGTCTGTTTATATTTGATATTGTCGGATGGCATCTCCTTTCAAGAGAGGGGAATCTATGCTGGCAGTACGATTTTATTCTGGATGGGGGTTCAACGACTTATCCGGAAAATAGCAAACCGAAGCCACTAGAAACTTTGGCCATTCATCAACTACGGCCGCAAGACAGCGTTAATCATCGCAAACAAATTCACCAGATTGCTGTTGCTGGCACATAGTTTGCAAAACGGTCAGCATGACGATCATGCACCGAGCCCATCAGTTTAATGACTGGTGGGCTTTTCTTTTTAGCTGATTGGCAGGGTTATTTATAATGTTCGCGTTTGTCAGAAAATTTGCGAACGCGGCGTCGCCATGCTTCATAGCTGCCTCGTTTCAGATTTTGGCGCATGATACGTTTAACATCATCTGCGCTTAGACCATACAGCCTCTCAATATCGCCAAAGCTGGTATGATCCGACAAGGCCATCTCAATGACCTCGTCAATGTTATAGTCGTTCGACAAATCAATATCCTGCGGTGTTTTAAGTTCAATCTGACGATACACATTATCGCTGTCGATTGTCTAGGACGGACACACGCCACTCACAATCAGGCTGAAACGGGAATGACGGGCGCGGAACATTGTTGAAATTCCACCTTGAAAGCACTGGTGACGTCAACCCAATCGTATCAATCTCATATGTCCTTTGACTGTCAAACCAAGGGGCAAAGCCCGCTCTGAAATGACCTCGTGATTTTACAATGACTGTATGGGCGGCTGCGATATCCTGCCCGAACATCTCAAAAAAGATGGGATCAGCCGTCTGCGATCTCTCAGAGATTATCACCACTCTTACATCCCCGATCTCTAGCAATGCACATAGTCCAAGCGATAGTTTGCGGCCCGCCATCATTCCCAATTTGCCGACGACCTCGCCATTGTGTAATCCGATTACCTTTGCATCAACGACCAGCCGCTCGTCCCAGTTTTCCCATGCGGCTTCGCCTTGTTTTTGGTTGAAAACTGCCGAAAAACTAGCGCCTAATCCGGTTTGATGGGCGTCACGTGCCAGCGCCGGATCAAAGAATGAACCGTACAGGATATTGCGCGCATCAGACGCCAGTAATGCCGACAACAAGCTAGTCGTTCGTCCGCTGCCGCCACCGCCGGGATTATCACCAGAGTCGGCAAAAATCACCGGCTCGCGATTTCTATCCAAGGCGATTTCAATAGCCTTATCAAACGGCGTTAGAGCCTTTACAAAATCTTCTCTTATATCCCATATAAATGTCGCGATTTCGGCGGCTAAACTGGTTGCAATATCACAATCATCTCTTGCCGTGACGACGACAGAAACACCGTTTTCGGGGACGTCTGAGAAAATGAAATTTCCAAATACTGAAACATTCATAACCCGGCTGCCATATTCCGCCAGACGGCGTTGACCAAAATCAATCGCCCGCCCCAACGGCCCGCCAGCGGTAAGCAAGGTTACCGAAGATGGCGCGAGGGGCAATTTGATATGCGCTATTTTAGGCGACGCCATACCAGCTAGTATCTGGCGAAGTCCGAATGCCGCTTCTTGACCTCTATCATATTGATCAACATGGGGGTTCGTTCTGTAACCGCAAACAAGACTCACCGAACGGCACATCATGTCAGAAATATTTGCATGTAGATCGAGGGTCATAATGATTGGCGTATCTGGCCCAATTGCGGATCGCACCGCGGCGGCGATGACACCATCAGGATCATGCAGGTGCTCGGCTACCATAGCACCGTGATGACACAGATAAACCGCATCATAACTCTGGTCTAACCTCCTGATTGCCTCGGCACAATAATTGTCGAAAACCTCTTTTTGCACCACGCCAAGAGGGCGTGAAGCCATCAGGATTATTGGCTCAGGATTCCAATCACCAGTGGCGTCCATGGTCTTTACAAAAGCCGAAAATTCAATCGCTATTGACGGCGTTTCTGACCTTGCATCATTGATCAATTCCTGACCCCGTTTTAGCGTTAACAGCGTAAAATCTTCAAGAGATGCTGGTCGTGCAAAACGGTTAGACTCGAGGATAAGACCGAGTAAGGCTACCTTTGGTTTGTGCTTGGTCATTTGGTTTATTTTTACGGCCGCTGGACTTAAAACTATCAAAAGTCTAGGCAATTGATCACCTAACATCAAACCAACAATAGCCGATGTGTTTTTTCAGCCCTCAAAGATGGGTTTATTTGCTGGATCGGGCAGGCTATGTTTTTGATCATCGGCTCATGACGCAGAAAGCGCACGCAGATGAAACGGAAAATCGACGGGATCATTCCTGTTATGCTGACGCCCTTTGATGATAATGGGGCAATTGACTGGGACGGCCTTGGGGCACTCATTCACTGGTATCTGGCCAAAGGCGCCGAGGGGCTTTTTGCGGTTTGCCAATCATCCGAAATGCAATTTCTGTCGTTAGCAGAACGAACTGATATTGCCGAATTCACCGTAAAAACCGTCTCGGGGCGCGTTCCTG
>Ga0181573_10005009_pt1 | contig 11096 bp, 4 predicted proteins | sample 101ome_25_FD_148643 | JGI IMG/M metagenome (GOLD analysis project Ga0181573, IMG submission 148643) | Coastal salt marsh microbial communities from the Groves Creek Marsh, Skidaway Island, Georgia - 101409BT metaG (spades assembly) | ecosystem: Environmental > Aquatic > Marine > Intertidal zone...
CCGAGCCCCTCGTGGTCGGATCCGAAATTCCTCCGCCGCTCGCCGCCTCAGAGACGGAGTGGCTGGACCCGTTCACCGGCTACCCCGACGCCCCTGGCCAGTCTCCGTCGCAGATCGACTACTACAAGAACGAGGACGGCGTGGTGTTCCCGTCCTACGACCACGACGCCGTCGTGAGGGATCCGAAGCTCAAGCTGGACGTCATGCGAGACCTTATGCGCGCCGGCGCCGTCATAATCGACGACGTCCCGGAGAACGAGGTCGACAGCTCCACGTTACACGCGTTCGTCGACGACGTACTCGGCGGCATGCAGAAGGACCCGTGCAGGGATGAGCGCAACTGGAAGATTGTCAAAAAAGCGGACGCGAGTTCCATCTCGTACGACCCGGAAAAGCGACTGAACAACCACACGGACCAGTCGGTTCCCCCGTGGGGTGGCACACCCGCTCTGGTCCTGATCATGCACTATCAGAAGGGATCCGGGTGTAACACCTTGGTTGACGGGTTCAAAGTCGCCGAGGACATCCGCGCCACCGACCCGGAGGCGTTCGAGATGCTCACCACGTACGGCTCCAACCAGACCAGAGATTTTGTCTCGTCGAGAAAGGACACCACCCAGGCGCTCAACGCGTCGCTCTGCGTGCACAAGCGCGAGCCCATCATCCAGCTCGATGATGCGGGGAACATCGTGCGTATTCAGTACAACGAGGTGTTCAGAACCCCGCTCGAGCTTCCCTTTGACGTGTTCCCCAAGTGGTACGCAGCGTACACCAAGTGGGTGAGAATGCTGCACGACGCAAAGTACGAGGTGGAGGTTGACATGCAAGCCGGGAAGATGCTCATCTTCCACAACTGGAGGACGCTTCACGGCCGCGCGGGAGGGAAAGCGAGTAAGGATAGGACGCTGATCGGCGGCACCGTGACCAGGGAGGCGTTCTTCTCCCGCGCCACTGAGCTGCTTGAAGAAACCGCGGGATATGACATGCGAGTGACAGGAACGAAAGTCAAGTGAGAAAGAACCTTTGCACGGGAGCGAAAAACGAGCCCGCCCGCGCGGGCATGACGTACCCGAAGTCGTGCCTGCTACTAGCGCATTCATCTCTGTGAATATAACATCCGTAACACTCGCATCGTTGCTTCAGAGACGTCCGAGGATCTTGAAATCTTGACGGAGGCGCATCAGGTAGCACTATCGTTGATACTGTAGACAACGCTACTTGTAGTGCAACTCATCATGCACCCTAAGAAACATCTCGAAGCGTCGCTCAACAGTTTGCCCCTCACTCGAGCAACAGGAGCGCGGGCGCCGCCCTGAGGGACGCCATGTTCGACGAGGCGAATATCGCCGCCGCGATATCCGCCTGTGCGTCCGAGGGATGGACCGACGCGGCGCGCAACGACGCCGTCGCCGACGAGTTCAGCACCGCGCTGGAGGAGATATGCGCGACGTACAACTTTGGCCGATGCGACGATTCCGAGGCGACCGACGCCCTCGTCTCCCTCGCGTCCTTGGCGCTCAGCCGCGACGCCTCCGCCGTGGCATCCGCCGTGGACCACTGCGACATGTCGGACGCGACGAAGAAGCTCCTGGACGTCATCGGAGTAGAGATATTCACGCCGCTCACCGAGTGCGCGGACGCCGTGGACGATCAGATCGCGGAGGCGTGCGCGTGCGCGCTGGTGGACGCCTGCGCCGAGGCGTGCGGACCGCGGGACATGTTCGTGATGGCCCTGGGCGCGCTGCAATCCCGCGTCGAGCGCGCCGCGAAGGACCTCGACGGCGACGACGACGACGACGACGACGACGGACACGCCGGCCACCACGAGCCCTCCGTTCGTCACAGGGGATGGAGGCTCACCGGCGCCATCTGCGCGGGGCTCGCGACGTCGCTGCGTCGAGCAAAGAACCCGGCGTCGCTCGCCCCCGACGCGATCCCAATCGTCACCGCCCTCGCGTCGCTGTGCGGCCGATGCGCGCGTTTCGTCGCCGAGACCGAAACGCCCGGGGGATCCGAACCGGCGCGGCACCACGGCCCCGACGTCGGGTACCGCGGCGTCGGCGAGTTTTTCAAAGTCGCGACAAACGCGATGCACGGCGAACGCGCGGGGGGGCACGCGCTCGCGGACGGGATGCGCGCGCTGGCGCTGGACCCGCGGCGGCTGTTCCGACCCACGCCTCGCGGGCGATTGTGCGTGCACCCGGACCACGAGTGGGTGCTTCGCAGGCTCGGGACCCTCGACCACCTGCTGTCGTTCACGACCTTCGCGACAAACGACGAGACGGACGACTTGACGAGCGACTGGTTAGCCAAGGAAGGCGACGAACAAACGCGGACAAACCTCGCCACGCGCACGACGTCGCACGTCGCCGCCGCGCTCATCGCGTGGAGTTGGCTCGTCGAGGCCGAGGAACGAACGCCTTGGCCGTCCATCGTGCACGAGGGAAGCCCGCTGGGCGACGGGTGCACGAGTCTGACGCTGGCGAACATCGCGCCCCTCGCGGTGGCGCTAATCGGGTCGGAGCGATCGCCGACGCACTTCGTCTCGGGGCTGGAGCTGGCGTCCCTGGCGTTTCGAAGGGCGCCACAGGGGGTGGAGGACGGGTGCATCGCGGGGCACGAGCTCATGCGCAAGCTTCAGGTGGTGATGGCGAGGACGGCGGACGCGGATGCCAGGGAGCTCGCGAGGAAAGGTTTTTGCAGGGCGCTGGCGACGCACAGGCCGCGACGAAGGCTGGACGCGCTGAGGCGGTGCCTGGAGGCTCCACCGCCGTCCGGGGCGGTGGCCGCGATGTTGGTGACCCTCGTCAAGCGCGAGATGGAGAACGCGTGGCCCGAGACGCCCGGGGAGGAACAGGCGGACGAGCCGGCTCGGCCGTTTTTGCCCGCCGCCGTGTCCGCGGTGGAGTCGCAAATCGCCGTCGCCCTGGACCGAGAAGGTTCGAGACAGAGACAACGAAGGGCCGCGTGGCTCGGCGACGCGTCCGCCGTCGCGGACGTCGTGGGCGCCGCGCTCAACGCCCTGCGGTTCGTGTTGATGCGCGAGTCCGGGTGCGTCGGTCCGGCGTGGAAGGGATGCGAGCCGGCGGGGGCGTGGCGTCGACGACGCGAGATCGTCGACGGCTGTGTCGAGCCGGCGGCGGAGTGGGCGAGGGGGATGCTCGCGGAGTGTCGCGACGGGGAGGGCGGGTGGGAGGCGCGAATGGGGTTCCACCACGTGCTCGAGGTGAGCGAGCGGATCGTGGAGTTTTGCGAGGAGCGCGACGAGCGCGAGGCGTGAGGTGGGTGGGTGTCCGACGTTTTTATTAGCGAGGAATCTCCAGGCTGCTTCATCTCGTCACGGGCGTTTGACGTCGGATCTGATACCTTCAAGTAGCGACGCGGGCTCTTCATACCGTAAAGGGCGACGCCGTTTCCGGCAGGTCATGCAACGCCTCCTCGGCTCGTTCGCCCGCCGATCTTCTTCGATGATGCACGCGTCCGCGTCGAGCCTCGCCGCTCGTCAATCATCGACCGGCGTGCCGGTGGCGTCGCCCGACACTACTTGTATCCGGGATCAGACCCATCGCCGCGCGTCGGTTCGGGCGTTCGCCGCCCAGGCGGGGCCCGTCGTGCAGCCCGGTCCCCCGCCGCCCGTCGCCCTCGTCTCTTTCACCCGCAAGGGTGCCGCGAAAACGTCCGACCCGACCGACCCGGACGCGCACGAGGTCGGCATCGTCGAGGGCGGCCAGTGGCTGTGGCCGGTCCCCCGGTCGAAGTACCCTCGCGGGATGACCCAGCTCATCGCCGCGCTGCACGACGCGGGCGGCGCCGACGGGCTCTCCCCGGTCGACGCGCTCGAGCGCGAGCGCGTCGGTGACCCGATCCCACTCGAGCACGTCGACCTGCTCGCCCCGATACCCAACCCGCCGTCCGTCGTCTGCGTGGGCAAGAACTACCTGGAACACGTGGGCGAGGTGGACACGCACCTGCCGGGGATATCGAAGACAGCGCCGCCCGAGCTCCCGATCATATTCACCAAGGCGCCCACCGCGGTGACGGGACCGGGCGGGGGCATCGTGTTTCCCCGGAACGTCACCGACCAGGTGGACTACGAAGGGGAGCTCGGGGTGGTCATCGGCAAGCGGGGCAAGGCCATCGCCGCGGAGGACGCGTTTGATCACGTGTTTGGCTACACCATCGTCAACGACGTCACCGCCAGGGACGTTCAGAAGCGGCACCAGCAGTGGTACTTGGGCAAGTCGTTCGACGGGTTCGCGCCGTGCGGGCCGTGGATCGTGCCGAAGCGGGCCCTCGTGGACACCGAGGGCGGCGCCGACCCTCAGCGGTTGCTCATCGGAACCGTCGTCAACGGAGAGCGGCGGCAGGGGAGCGACACGAGCAAGATGATCTTCGACATCAGGACTCTCATCGAGACCGTGAGCAGGTGCATGACGCTGCGGCCGGGGGATATCATCGCCACGGGGACGCCCGCGGGTGTGGGCGCGGGGATGGACCCGAAGGGGTGGCTGAAGGTGGGAGACGTCTGCGAAGTCACGGTGAGCGGCATCGGAACGTTGTCAAACCCGGTGGTGGACTGGGAATAGGACATTCTTTGCGACGGCGTGATGTGATTACTCCCGATTCGTTGTCGTTTGCGTTACAATCTTACAGTTCTACGTGTATTATGTGCAGTGTCGCTTTGTTGCGCGCGTAATATACTGCAGTGGGTGGACCGCCGCCGAGCGATCCACTCTCGTCCTCCAAAAAATCCAACCAACTCGCGGACCAGTGGGCCACTTGCTGTGTAACAACGTCCACGACGAATGAGTCATCGAGGAACTCCTCCAGCTCTTCACTTGGAGATGGCATCATTGGACCATCAACAAGTGAAGCTTCCGGTCATTCGTCGTGGAGGTTGCCTCAAATGCCAACGAAAAAACACAAGTGGCGCACAGGCCCGTCATTGTTTCACTCCTCCGACTCGACGCCCCACCCACCCCCCTCACTTCGCCGACTCACTTGGACCCGAGCTGCGCCAGGTTGTCCAGCTCCGACGCCGTCCTCTGCAGGAACGACTTCAGAAAGTCCTCGCTGCTCGACGGGTTCGCGTTGAACTCCGACATCAGACGGGACAGATCGCTCGAGTACTGCCGCCTGGGCCCGCTGCCCACCGTCTCAACCTGCTGCGCGTTGATACCCCCGTGGCCCTGGCGCCCCGGCCCCGCCAGCTCGTGCGGGTGCTGCGACGGATGCGCGTACGGACCCCCGCCGAAGCCGTGATGCAGCGCGTGCATCGACGGTAACGTCTGTCCGTGCATCCCGTGCATCCCGCCATCCATCCCGACGCCGCCGTAGTGGTTGTGCGGGTAGCCGGAGGGGTAACCGCCGGGGTGGTTGACGGTGTGCGCCACGGGTATGGACCCGTGGTATCCGTGCGCGTCCCCGCCGCCCATCCCCGCGCCGCCGTACTGCCCGTGGTGCCCGTGGTGCCCGTGGTGCCCGTGGTGCCCGTGGCCGCCGCCACCGCCGTACATGCCATGCGCGTGGGGCGCGTGGGGCGCGTAGTGATCGCCACGGTGGTGGTGATCTCCGTGACTCGAGTGGTGCGGGTGATGCTGGAGCTGCGCCGCCGCTGCCGCCGCCGCCGCCGCCGCCGCCGCCGATGACGACGCGGGCATCTTCGCGGGCACCGCGCCGCCGTCCAGCTCCGCATCCGTGGGAATGGCCAGCGGGGTTCCGCGCGGATAGCCCGTGGGCGATACGCTCGGCGGCCCCTCGAAGATCTGCGCGAGCTGCGTGGCGGTGACTCCAAACTTTGAGAGCTCCTCCTCGTCGAGGAGCCACTCCGCCGCCTGTCGCTTCTCGCGCTTGCAAAACAGCGCGTTCACTGCGTCCGGGTCGAGCTGCACCCGCCCATCCGTCGCGATGTGGAACAGCACCCTGAAGAACGGCTCGACGCGAGCGTTCTCGTACCAGTACCCACCCTCCGCGAACGTGTCGCCGTACGTCTCAACCAGAAACCTATCGAAAGCCTTGCGGTAGCCCAAGCCGTCGCGCGCGATGAAGGCGTTGGACCCGCCCGCTCGCAGGATCGCGGTCGTGAACCTCGCGATGGTCCTGCGGCGGTCCGCGCGCTTGGGGTTCTTCGCCTTGGGTTTGTCAACCTTGGCGGCGGCGGCGGCGGCCATCATCGCCGCCGCCGCCGCGCCCGCCCCCGCGCCGCCGCCGACGGCGGGCGCCGGCATCGCGACGCCCCCGAACGACGACTCCGACGGCGACACCGCGTTCTGACCGGTTCCTCCTCCCATCATCACCGGCGACGCCCTATCCCCGGCGATCCCGAGCAACCTGGCGGGAGGGATCGGGCCGTCGATGAAGCCGTCCGGCCGCCTCGCCATCGGATGCGCGTGGTCGGCGGATACGCCGACCCAAGGAGCCGGACCCGGCCTCGCCGGCGCGCTGTTGGTCCGCCTGGCGCGCTTCGCCGCGAGCAGCTCGAGGGGGTAGTCGATGGGCGCGGGCGTCCTGCGCTTCATCGCGCTCGCCGGGGCGGGGCCCATCTTGAACTGGTTGGCCCTGCCCAGTTTCTGCGCCTCCGCCGCCGCCCTTCGATTCTGCTCGGTGATCATGTTATCGATGAAGGGCCCGAGGGTGCTGGTGGATCCTTGCTTGGTGATGCTCGGCGCCGCTGGATCCGCGAGCGCCGCGAACTCGTCGACGCTGTTGGGCAGACCGTCGAAGAGTTGAGGTAAGGGCTCGTCCGGGGTGTCCGTGCCCTTGAGCAGCGAGGAGATGAACTCGACGGTGCTCTGGCGGCAGAGGACCTGCTCGTGCGCGGCGCGCGCCGCGACGCGCTTATCCGACTCGTCCTGTCGTTCGATGGGGGTCCACGAGTACGTCGGGGTCAGAACTCGGATGAACGGGTAGACCGGGGTCGGGGGCGGGGAGGCCCGGTGGGGGCGGATCTGGGGGCGCAAAGCTGACTCAGGCGCGTGGTCGCCGGTGGGTTCCGAGGAGTCCGGAAATGCGCGGCGTGTGATGCTCGCGAGGGCGTCGGGGCTCGCGCGGCGCCTGAGACGAAATCTCCAAAGGGGCGATGACACCAATCGCACCTTGCTCACGCCGGCGTCCGCGCCGTTCTTCGAGGCCGCCACCATGGCCCGCGTCGTCGAGTGAAAGTTTCGGCGCTGGCTGAGGATTTCCCGAACAGCACCGATCCTCGAAGAACGACCGGGGTTGATGCTCCGGGTGGATTTGAACCCTTCGGGAGGTGAACCTCGATGTATCCGCGACGTGGACAAGCGTCCTTCGCCTCCGAGAGTTCCGTTACCTGCTCGCGGGTGCGCAAACCTGTGCTCCAAGTCCTTAGGTTCGCGCCGAGAAGAGCATGCGACGGAATAAATGCGACAGAACAAGCCAATTTCCTTATCCGTGTTGCCGTGCCTGGGGTTTTTTTCTAACTGAAACTCATGTGCTCCTTTACAGGGCACCTCGAAGGCACCACACAACCTTTTGAACAGTTTTTTAGCAGTTACATCCATTTCTCCATTTCTCCATTTTATGTAACTATTTGCATGTCACCCAAAAAATATAATAAAATCCTAACTGGTCTACTGTGCAGAGGATGTCCCCGATCGGTCTGCTTCCGGAACACCGGACCTCCTGCTGCTGCTGTGACCGGCGCGAGTCAGGCGCGAAGACCGCATTTGCGAGGCGCTTGACCCTTCCGGTGGTGTAACCGACGGGTCTGCGCCGAGTGCGACACGAGTGAGAGGCGTCCTCGCTCGATTTAAGTGGGAGACACGCGGAGGGAGTGTCGCCCGGGGCCGATTGGCGGCGTTTGACGGGCGCTTGACTCCCGGCAAACAACTGGAAAAACTCGCCTCTCGGGCCGGTGCGGGTAGCCGGCCGAGATGGGCGACGCGAGGACGGTGTACATCGCCGGCAAGGTGCGTTCGAGGATTTAGCATCGGATGCGCGGTCCGCATCCGAAACCCGCGAGTTGTGCGCCGTGGACTCGTCGCGTGCACGCCGACCGCGCGCGTTTCGGGCGCGCGATGGGCTTCCATTTCCGGCATCTTTCACCCCCGCCCCCAGCGGTGGGAACGAAGGGACGGTGGCGGGCTCGCGCGTCGCCGCCCCGATCGCGCGACAGTCGAATCGCACTGATCGTCTCGATCCAGAAACTGACTCCGACATTCCCCCGCTCGCGTACGACACAGGTGGCTGAATGTTTCGACATCAGCAAGGACGACGCGACGCGCGGGATGAGGTCCGGACCCCCATCCCTCCCACCAATCGAACAACTTTTTCACGGATCCCGCGCGCTGTCCCCGCTCGTCCCCGATCCGTCCTCAAACCCCGACGCACCATCCCCGACGCTCACTCCCACTCCTTCCGCACCCCGCCCATCCGTATCAGCTGGTACCACGACCAGATCATGGCTTTCTACAAGCCTGATGGCCCGCCCAAGCTCCTGTTCTACTACCAGATTCCCGAGGTGAAAAACATCGACGGCGATTTCATCCCGAAGGCGGGAGAGCCGCCCAAGCTCATCGTCACCGACGGCGACGTGGAGACGCTGCGGGACAAAGCCTTGTACCTGGTTCGGACCAACCCCAAGGGAGTGAGCGATAAGAGCCCGGAGAACGACATATACAGCGGCGAGATCCGGGGAAGCGTCCTGGACACTCTCGCCAGCCTAGTCGCGAATCTCTACGCTCCGGTGCTCAAGGCCCAGAAGGAGTGGGGTAAGACCACGAGGGAGAGCGCGTACGACTGCGTCATCGGCGTCCAGAGATTTGGGGACACGCTGACCAGCGCCGCGCACTCGCTGCAGGGCGGCGTCGAGCTCATCGGACCCGACCAAAAGTACGTCAACTCGATCGACCTCAAGCCGCAGGCGTTCTCAGACGCCGCGGCGGACCAGGAGACCGCTCGGCACTTCGAGGAGATCTTGACGGACTGGTGCGATAAGACGGAGGCGCTGCTGGACGCCTCTGAAGATGCCTACGCGATGAGCGCGAAGGAAGACGCCGGTCCGGACACCGAGGTTGAGTACTGGCGCGGGCGAATGGCCAAGTTCAACTCGATCACCGAGCAGCTCAAGGGGAAGGAGTGCCGTCTGGTGCTCGGCGTGTCCATGGCAGGCAGGTCGCAGGCGCACAAGCGGTGGAAGGCTGTGGACATGAGGGTCACGGACGCTTCCAACGAGTCCAAGGATAACGTCAAGTATTTGACCACCCTCGAGAACTCGATGACGCCGCTGTACGAGGGCGACCCGAGGCAGATCCTGGACGGGATCCCGGGCCTGATGAACAACGTGAAGATGATGCACACGATCGCGCGGTACTACAGCACCAGCGAGCGCATGACGACTCTGTTCAAGAAGATATCCAACCAGATGATTGTGAACATGCGCGAGTACATCACCGCGCCGGGCAATCTGTGGACGCAGGATCGAGAGGAGATGCTGGGACGTCTGGAGCTCTGCAACAAGGTGAAGGTTCGGTACTTCGAGGAGTACATGGCCACGAAGGATAGGCTGGAACAGAACCCGAAGGGGCGGCAGTTCGACTTCGACGAGGATCAGATATTTGCAAAGATCAACCTCTTCGGCAAGCGCGTCAGCAAGCTCCTCGACATGTTCACCACCATCAAGCAGTTCACCACGCTGAACGAGAAGAACAGCATCGACGGTCTCGTCGGCCCGATCAAGGCTTTCTTTAAGGTTGTCGAAGAGTTCAAGCGAAAGCCGTACGACCTGATGGATTTCGCGAAGAATCAGTTTGATCGCGACTACCTTGAGTTTAACGTTTCCGTGCACGAGCTTGAGACGAACCTGCAGGATTTCGTGAACGCCAGCTTCAGAGAGATCACCTCCACGGAGCAGGCGCTCAACCTGTTGAGACAGTTCCAGAGCATCCTTCAGAGGGACTCGCTGCGTCAGGATTTGGAGGATAAGTGGATGGTAATCTTCCAGAACTATTCGTTGGATCTTGACGCGGTGCAGAAGATTTATGAGAAGCACAAGCACGGACCGGCGCTTCCCCGCAACGCGCCACCCGTCGCGGGCGACATCATGTGGGCCAGGCAGCTGCTCCGAAGGATCGAGGAGCCCATGCGCAAGTTCGCGACGAACGAAGCCATCATGCGAAGCAAGGAGAGCAAACGCGTGGTGAAGACCTACAACACGGTCGCAAAGGCGCTCGTCGCGTTTGAGACGTTGTGGCTGCAGGCGTGGACCAAGAGCATCGAGACCTCCAAGGCTGGCCTTCAGGCGACGCTCATCGTCCGTCACCCGGAGACGGGTAACCTGCTCGTCAACTTTGACCGCGAAATCTCGCAGCTCATGCGCGAGGCCAAATACCTGCAGCGGATGGGCATCGAGGTTCCTGAGTCGGCCAAGATGGTGCTGCTCCAGGAGGAAAAGTTCAAGCGGTACTACAACCAGCTGTCGCACGCGCTCAAGGAGTACGACCGCGTGATGTCCGCCATCATTCCCGTCGCCAAGCCCCTGCTTGGGCCGCACCTCGACGATCTCGAGAAGAAGCTCGCGCCGGGCATGTACATCCTCACCTGGACCTCCATGAACATCGACGGATACCTCATGCACGTGCACAAGTCTCTGGGCCGGCTGGAGGAACTCATCGGCAAGATGAACGACGCCATCGATAACCGCATCGAGGCTAACCTCAAGCTGGTGGCCAAAACCAAATTTGTGGACCTCCCGGATGACCAGAGTTTCACCGTGGAGGAGTTCCAGACCACGCAGGCGCGGTTCATCAAGCAGCAGACGGATGAGTTGGTGGTTAAGAACGTGGAGATTGAACGCGGCGTCCACGACCTCTGCGAGATGATGCGCGATTACCCTCGGGATAACCCCGAGGTTGAGCTGGAGGACGTCGCCGTCGACGAGTTCACGCACCACTACGCCAAGCTGATGTACCAGGCCATTCTCACCGCGACGAAGCGCGGATTTGGCGACATGAAGAAGCGCCTCGGATCGCGATCTTCCGGCGGGTTTCTGTTCGTGGAGAGGCCGTTCTTTGACGTCGACGTGGAGCTCACCGTACCCACGGTGACGATGAATCCGCCGCTCGACGCTATCCAGG
>Ga0181573_10005011_pt1 | contig 11092 bp, 5 predicted proteins | sample 101ome_25_FD_148643 | JGI IMG/M metagenome (GOLD analysis project Ga0181573, IMG submission 148643) | Coastal salt marsh microbial communities from the Groves Creek Marsh, Skidaway Island, Georgia - 101409BT metaG (spades assembly) | ecosystem: Environmental > Aquatic > Marine > Intertidal zone...
CAACCGGCATCCCACTCAGCAGCTCCTCGTATGAACGCTCCGGGATCCCGAGCTCCGCCACCACCTCGACGCACTTGTTCGTGGCAAGTTCCGGCGACGCCACGGCCGCGGCAATCAGCTCGGCGATCTGAAGCCTGCTCACCGTCCCCCCGAACAGCGAATCCCTCGTCGCCAGCCGCATATTATACCCCATCACCCGATGATTATCCGTAGGCCGCTCCATCCCTCCCGGCCGCACGATCAAGTAGGGCATACCAGACTGCTCCAGCGCCTCCTCCGCCTTGCGCTTCCAGATCAAAATCCCGCCAAACAGGTTGAGCACACCCGCCGGAAAACCCAGCTTCCCCGTACCCAACGACGTCACCAGAACAAAATGGTCCACGTTGCACGCCGCAGCCACAGTAATCAGCGTCTCAGTTGCCTCGAAGTCGATTAGCTTGGGCGCACTCAGGTTGGTAAACTCGCTCTCCGCTGCGCCGACCGCGCAGATGACCCGCGACGCGTTCCCAATGGCAGGCTCGATACTCTCCTCATCCTGGAGATCACAATAGACCAGATTGATGTTCGAGCGCGCCTTCTTGTCCAGCTCGGCCCCCAGCGAGACGCATAGGCCGTCCAGCTCTTCGTCAAAGCCATCCGCCTTGTCCTGGCTCCGCACCCCCGCCCGGACTCGGTAGCCCGCCATGGCAAGCTCGTATACGATACGGATCCCCAGCCTCCCTGAAGCGCCGGCCACGAACACCGTGTCTGCCTTGGCGGCCGCGGGGCCGCGAGCGCGGGCAGCGCCCGCGCTCGTGTTCGTGGCGAGCGATTCTTTGATCGCGTCAAGCGGATTCTGGAATTCCGGCAGCTCCGGGAACTTGAATCCGCCGGCAAACACCGCCGGCCGCTGACGACCGAGACGACCGAGACGACCGAGACGACCGAGACGAGCAGCAGAGACTAGCCTTCGACGACCAGCGATCGGGTTGAGCGGCTGGCCTAAGTGGCCGCCCCGTGCCATGGACAATGGCAGCAGAGACTGCACCATCGGAATCAATCAACAAATGTCTGTCTCGATGGATGAATGTGATGGGAGGAGAGAGATCACGTGAGGAACTTATCCGCAGTTTGCGTCTGAAGACAACTGAGCTTGCGACGTACCCAGACAGAATAACCCAGACAAGTCAGCCCGCCGGCACCCGTACGTACCAGACACGTCTCAGTATGGGTACCCGGTATCGGTAGGTTAGGACGACGGCCAACAACATGGAGGCGGGGCGTGTGGAATTCATCTTCCACGTTGACCCGTATCGATTCGGGCGAAGGCCTCGTGCGGTCGGCCAGCACGTCGTGGCGCTCGCCTTGGTCGCGCTCGGCGTCGGGTACTGCGTGGTCTCCGGGTGGCATCCATGGTCGTGGATCGTGCTGTCGTCGGCAGTGCACGGTGGTGTGTTTGTGCTGAGGCCACCCGGCCAGGACGATCTGTGGACGCTGCGGACGATGGCGTGGAGCCTGCTCTCGACGCTTTCGTTTGCGCATTTCTTGATGCAGGATGAGAGCTTCTCGGGGTGGGGGTCGGTGTATCACTTTTGCACCGGGCCGGGGAAGGAGCGTGGGCTCTCTGGGCTGGCATATTGCACAAACTCGTACCGGTGGAGCCTGAACGGGTGGCGCAAGGCTCTGAGCATTTGGAATTTCGTGCTGTCGTCGGCGCTGGGCCTGCAGCGTCTGTTCATCGAGCTGGGACTGGGGGGCGTGCTGCCCGGCGAGGAGGCGATTCCCCGGGAGTGTTTTGTGAGTATCGTCTGGCGCCTCGTTCCGTTTCTCTTCAACTCGTGGGAGAGCAACTTTGGCGCCGAGGTCTCCAGCATCCTGTTTGAGCTGCCGCACTTTGCGGTCGAGCTGTTGGTCGTGCTGCCCTGCGTCCAGCTGATGGCTTCGAGGCTGCGGGTGCTTACGAGGCCGCCGCGGTTGGAGATGCCGTTCGGAAGGTGGTTGGTTCCGGACGTGATGCGGAACAGGTGGATGACGGTGCGGGTTTTGACTGGGAGGACGCTCACGGAGGACGCTGTGCCTCCCGCACAGCCTCGGTTCTGGGACCGGCTGCGGCAGAACGTGCGGCCGCTGGCGTTTGTGTGCGGATTGACGTTCCTGGCGATGGTGAATGCGATCGTGATGCCGCTATTTCTGGAGAATATTGCAGTCAAGTCGGCGCAGAGCGTGGAGTACATGAAGTATCAGGCTGCGCTGGGCGCGCTGCAGACGGGCCAGGTGGAAACCTGGTCCCACCTGCACGCATACAGCATGTGGGGAAAGCTGGGTGGTGCGGCGAAGAGAAAGGGCAGGGCGGGTGGGATCCGCGCCGAGTACGTGACGGAGGAGCTGATCGGGATCATGTCCAACACGACGCTGTATGAGTGTGCGGCTTCGGTTTTCGGTCCGCTGGCGGACGGCAGCGGTTGCGTGTCGACCGGACAGCGGGACATGGTCACTTGGATGGTCGAGCGAGACGTGCTCGTGTCTCTGACTGACGAGCGCGGGGATGGTGGCGGCGGTGGTGATCACGAGCACGCGATTGCCCTCAACGCGAAGATGCTGACGGCGCATCCCCGGTGGGCGCTCGAGGCCCTCGAGTTTGCTCCTGGCGACGACGGTGATGGTGAGGAGGAGGAGGAGGAGGAGGGTAAGAGCGCCGGGGAGACAGAGCGGCTGCAGCACGTGCTGTTCGGTGGGTTCTTCTACAGTTCGGAGGTCGACACGCCCTTGTCGTTCATCGCGATGCAGCGAGAGTTTATGGAGAAAACGGTTCGCGGTGCTGGCGAAGAAGGTGACGACGGTGCTGAGGCTACCAACGCGACGAACGCCGCCGGAGGCCCGATCGCGGCGATGCGATTCCTGTTTGGCCGCCCGGCGCCACCGACAGACGCCTCTCGGTTCCTGCTTCTGGCCGAGAAGCACACGGTGGAGCTGGGGCAGATGGTGTCGGCCGAGCACAGGAGCCTGGTACCGCTGATCGAGATTGCGCTCGCCATCATGCGGCTGTCGTGCGAGAAATGGTTCTCGCTCGTGGCTGTCTTTGTGAGCTACGTCGTGTTCGGGGACCCGCCGGTGCACGCTCGCGAGTACATCAAGATCGTGGCCATCGCCTGCCGGATCTTCCAGCACTGCATACTGCTGTCATTCCCGGCCGTCTGCTGGGTGTACGGCGCGGGGTTCTTGTTCTCCACCTTTGCCTCGGTCGTGTTCTGGACGAACCCGATCATCAGGTTCGTCGAGCACGTCAAGAGGGTGGCGATGGAGGTCAAGCCGATGCACTGGCACCCTGTCACCCGCGATGAAGTCGAACGAATGGGCGGCAACTGTGCCATCTGCTGGGGCACCATCATCACCGGCGAGGGTCGGGAACGGGACGGCGATCGGGACGGCGATCGGGACGGCGATCGGGACGGCGATCGGGACGGCGATCGGGACGATACGGACGTTACGATGGGGTTGTCCTGCGGACACGCCTATCACCAGAGTTGCCTGCTTTCCTGGCTGCAGTCGTGCTTTGCTCAGTCCCGGAAGGCGACGTGCCCGATGTGTCAGTCGATGGTGCCGCTCAAGATTACATACAAGCTGCGCGCGATGCTGTCGTTCGGCGCAGACGGTGGGGTCGGCAACGGCAACGGGGACGGAGGCGAAGACCGGGTCCAGCGACCCGCCGTTCCGGAGGATGCACTCATCCTCGAGGATGAGTACGCCTATCCGGGTCTCGCAGCCCTGGCGCAGGCGCTTCGTGAGGAGTTTGTCGGCCCATGGGCCGATCACCCCGTCGATCTCCAGAGAGGCGGTGGGGCTGTCGGTGCGGACGACGATAATGACGAGGACGAGGACGAGGAAGACGATCCTGACTACTCGGAGGGGGAAGAGGAGGAGGACAGCGTCGACGCGCTCATCATCTCCGAGGACGAAGAGTCTGCCACTTCGGGGTCTTCGATCCACTGGGACGGGGACGGATCGGACGACGACGACGACGACGACGGGTCGGACGAGGACGACGAGGACCTCCCCGTGGGCATCCGGCGGACGAGGATGACGCTCCGGCCCCGTCGGCGGTACTAGACTTCCGGTGGGTTGATTTACATCTCGAACGAAACGCGAAGGGCTCAACGGAAATGGTTATGTAAAAAAAATCGACTGGACATGCGATCGAAGCCCTGATGCGCGAATCCAGGTTACCGCTCATGCGGTAACCTGGATTCGATAGAACTCGACGAACACGCCAGCAGGGTGGAACACGTCTTTGACGTGTTCCACCTAGACAACGGGGGCAGCGGCACGGGGGAGGACAGACATTCTGTTCGACAGATTGAAGCGGACCAGGCAACAAACTGCAGCGGTGAGGTGGGGAGCGGGCAGGTGAGAAACGTGGCAGGCTGGTCGACGTAGGCGAATTTCCTACTACAACTGGGCGAGCAGATCTGCCCCTCTCGTATCATCCAGCCCGCGGCAAACAGACGCATTTACGATCTGATTCCCATATTCGCACAGCGCGGGGCGCGTAGGAACGGGGAGGGACGACGACGAAGAGGGCAGAAATCAGCAGAATCTTCCGCGGCGAAGCTCGCCCGCTCCGTGCGTCCCGCCAATGTTGGTGCTGTTGTTGACGAATCTGCAAATGTGTCACGGTGAGACGTACCTGATTTGAGAAGTGAGCGTGCTGGGAGCGAGGTTGGCCTGAAGGCCACGCCTGGAGGATAAGAGATGAGAGGACGCGGTCTGCCCAGATGTGCCGACGCACCCACCGACTGGTAGCACTGGAGCACGAACTGGAGCAGGTAGTTCCCCTGTTCCGCAGGCAGCGCCTTCGCGATTACATATCACCACCATCGTCATCAAACCATCGACGTCTCGCGTGCCGCGTTCACCGCGCTCGGCTGCACGTCGGGGTACTCACGAACGAACGGCTGAATGGAACTCGTCGGCAGATAGCACCTCGGCGACTTGTGCCGCACAATCCCGTCCTTGATACGCTGGATCTTCGAAATACTGGCCGTCATCTCCTCTACCTTGCCGTCGCTTCCTCGATAAAAGTGGAAGTACGGTAGCACCTTGATGCCGAGACCCTTGGCCAGCTTGCGGTTGTCTTCAAAGTTCAGCAGCACGAACTTGACGTCGTCGTTCTCCTTGCAGATCTTCTTCAGCTTGTGGAACAGCGCCTTGCAGCTTCCGCACCAAGGAGCAAAGCACTCGAAGACGACGAGCTGGTCGTTCTCCGCCGACTCCTGGAGCTCATCTACCAACTCCTGGACGCTCGTCACCCGTCGAACGTTGTCGGGCACGTCTGTCATCCACCACTTGGGAGGCTCGGGAGCGGCGTCCGACGACTTAGACGACGAGTCGGACTCGTCGGGCGCCGCCCGGGCGACGACATGGCCCGGGCTCGGGCCGGTGGTGCGGAAATAATAGTGCGATGCGACGACCGGGTTGGTCGTTTGTGTCCTGAAGGCGCGAGCGGCGAGGTACGGATCGACGTGCGCGTGAGGAAATGCGAGCGACGACGAGGACAACGGGGGCATTTGACGCCCAATGCATCAATCCATGGAAACACATCACAACGGAAGACGTACCGCAGGGGGGAGGGCCCCCGCCGGGCCGGGAGTACGCCAACAGGGGCGGGAGCAACTTTTTGATTCAACCCGCTAATTGCCATGGCTGTCCAGTCCGCGTCGTCTGTGCTTTCGGGCTTCGTCTATCTGTATGTGGTAATCTGATAGGTCTCTCTCTCTTGTGTCCCCGTATCGAGCGAGCCCAATGTGCTTGAAAATTTTCAACACGTGTGACTGCACAGCCGGCCCCATTGTTGGTTGGCGACAATTGATTCAGAATTCACGGCGCCTATCCTCTCCCTTTCACCACGCCTCCGCGCTCAGTCGGTCGGGACCGATCGACCGATCCGCGAGCGACTCGGCACCCGCCATGAAGCTCCCAAGCAGCTCCAACTCCAAAAAGGCCGCCCAACATGGCCAGCACGCTCACGTGACGGTCGGCAAGCTCTCGGGCATGCTTGCGAACAGCGACAATGCGTTACGGCTCATCCCCGAGGACGCAGAGGATATCTGGCTGCTGTACAACATCCTCCGCGTCGGCGACGCGGTGTCGGCCTCCACGTACCGGAAGGTCTCGGTGGGCAACAACAACGCCAACGTCGAGAAAATCCGGTTGACGCTGTGCGTGGCGGTGGAGTCGATTGAGTATGACGGCGAGGGTCACGAGATTCGTCTCAAGGGTCGGAACCTGACGGAGAACGAGCACGTCAAGCTGGGGGCCTACCACACGCTGGAGATTGCGCCGAGTCGCGCGCTGACGATAAAGAAAGAGGGGCAGTGGGACAAGATCTCGCTGGAGAAGCTTCGAGAGGCCCTGGATCCGGCGGCGAGCGCCGATCTTGCCGTGGTGATGATCACGGAAGGGCACGCGATCGTCTGTCTGGTCGGCACCAACTGCACGCTGACCAAGGCCAAGGTGGAGACGAGCTTGCCGAAGAAAAAGGGGGCCGCGGCCATGACAAACTACGAGAAGTCGATCGCCACGTTCTACGACCGGGTGTACAGCGCGATCGTCCAGCACGTCGACTGGGACACGGTGCGTCGTGTTGTTGTTGTTAAGGCCAGCTGCGGAAGACTCGCTGATTCGCCATCTCGCTCGCTCGCTTACTCCCTCACCTTCGCTCGTTCCTCGCCAGGTCAAGTGCCTCGTGATCGCCGGTCCGGGGTTTGCGAAGGAGTCGCTGTTGGCTCACATCAACGCCGAGTCGGTCAAGCGGCAACAGGACGCCGCGTCCAAGGCGCTCCTTTTGAACAAGTCGAAGATCGTCCTGGCGACGGCGTCCACGGCGTACAAGCATTCGATCAAAGAGGTGCTATCGTCGCCAGACGTCCTGCCGAGGATCCAAGACACGAAGGCTGTCCAAGAAAGTCGGGCGATGGAGAGCTTCCTGACAATGCTCGGGTCCGAGCCGGCGCGCGCGTTTTACGGACCGGGACACGTGAACGCGGCGCACGAACTGGGGGCCATCGACACGCTCCTCATCTCCGACGGGCTATTCCGGACGGCCGACCCGCGGATACGGCTCAAGTACGAGAAGCTGGTCGAGGACGTGCGGGGCGGCGGCGGGACGGCGTTTGTGCTGAGCAGTGCGCACGGTTCGGGGGCGCAGCTCGAGCAGCTGAGCGGTCTGGCCGCGATCCTCCGGTTTCCGCTGCCGGAGCTCGAGGACATGGATTTCGAAGGGGGGTATTGATGATGACAATTACGAGGAGGGATGTATCGTTGCGACGTCGCTCGCGGCCACCCCCTCTGGCTCTCTCCTGCCACTACGGGGCCAGTCGCTTCGGGTCGCGAGGGAACATCGAGGTCTGGGAACGAAACGAACGAACGAACGAACGAAGAGTGAGCGAATGGGCGAGCGAGGGACGGGCATGCCGGCAAAGTCAAAGTCGAGGTCGATACCCACCTTCCTGATGTTGTTCAGGCCGCAGAAGAGCATGACGACGCGCTCCAAACCCACGCCGGCGCCTCCGTGGGGGTAGCAGCCGCACTTGAACGCGTCGAGGTACGACTGGACCTGGTCCAGCGGGATGCCGTGCTCCCGAGCCCGCTGTGTGAGCAGCTCAGCGTCGTGCACTCGTTGCGCGCCGCTGATGATCTCCTCTCCGCGAATGAAGATGTCAAACGACGCCGAGTAGTCCGGGTCCTCCGGGTCAGGCATCGTGTAAAAGGGACGGATGCCGAGCGGGAACTTGTGCAGGATGTAAAAGTCGGTCTTGTACTTCTCCTTGACCAGCCTCCCGAGGGTCCTCTCCATCTCGGTGTTGAGGTCATCCAGAGGCGGCACGTTGTGGCCGGCGTCGTGGAGCATCTTGATGCCCTCGGCGAAGGTGATGCGCAGCGTCTGGGGCAGGTACTCGAGCGGCTCTACGGGATACTGCTGCGAGATGACGCTCAGCTCGTTGGCGAACCGCCCCTGCAGCCCCTGGAACATATAGACAAACAGATGATCCAGCACATCGAGCACCTCCTCGTACGACTCGTAAATGGACATCTCCATGTCCAGCCCGATGAACTCTGTCAGGTGGCGGTGCGTGTTGGAGTCCTCGGCCCTGAACACCGACCCGATCTCGAACACCCGAGCCATATCTCCGCAGATGGCCATCTGCTTGTAGAACTGCGGGCTCTGCGCCAGGCACGCGGGTCGACCCATGTAGTCGACGTGGAAGACGGCCGCGCCCCCCTCAGACGCTCCCGACAGCAGCTTGGGCGTGTGGATCTCCACAAAGTCCCTGGAAAGCAGCGCCTCCCTGAACAGCTGACACACGGCCGACTGAATCTTGAAGATGGCGTTATTGGCCGGCGTCCTGAGGTCGATAACGCGGTTGTCCAGCCTGGTGTCCTGCCCGACCCGGACCATCTTCTCCCCCCGCGCCAGCGCCTCGTCAATCTCCTGCTCGCTCCTCGCAGCATCCATCACATCAAACGGCACCTCGGCCGCACGGCTAATGCACCGGATCTCCCTCACCTGCAACTCGACGTCCGACTGGCTGCACGACTCGACCTTGGACGCCACCACCAAGCCCCCCACGTCCACAATCGACTCCTTCGGGATCATACTCGCGTACTTCACCATCTGCTTACTGACCGTCTCATCATCCACAAACATGCACGCCTGCGCCGTCGACGTCGCCTGCCTCAGCACCAGAAACGCCGACTTGCCCTTGCTCCGCACCGCCTGCAACCTCGCCCGCACCAACACCTCCTGCCCCTCCAGATCCCCATCCAACTTGCTCACCTCTGTCCACACCTTGCCCGTCCGAGCCCTCGACTGCACCATGGGCGCATCCCCATACATATCCCTCAGCGCGTCGTTCGGGTCAGCCTGCGTCAGAAGCATCTGTCGGCGGGCATCTTCCTCAGCCTTCAACGCCGCCTTCTTCGCCTCCTTCGCCGCCTTCTCCGCGGCCTTGGCGGCCTTCTTCGCCTCGCGCTTGGCAGCAAGCTCCGGGTCCACGACCTGTATTGCGTGCGATGGGGAACGGGTCGCAGTGGGTATTCGTTCGTTCGTGTTCAAAATCAGTGGCGTCCGTGGCGGTGCGACGGACGACCTCCCCTCCCCACGGGCGCCCCGCGCATCGGCCCCGACGAACTGCTGCCGATACTACCGATGCGATCGGGTACACCCTCCAAGCCGGCCGGACGAGAACGAAGACGTACCTTGTCGGCCTGGACGCCATCATTCGAGCCCACGTTCATAGTCTCAAGCTTCGCAGCTGCCTCTTCCATTGTTTTGGACGACTCGTATCCGAAGTATTGCATCACCGGGTGGGCGGTGACTGGTGGATTGATTGATCTGGCGCGTTCTGGCGGGGCGCCAGTTGGTTTGTGGGCGACTTCAAGAACAGGGGCCACTCTTTTGTTATTGGTACCTCAGAGGTCGATCGGTCGATCGGTCGATCGGTCGATCGGTCGATCACGTACGTATGCAGATGATCGCAATGAGGTTCACGGCTGCGAGGAGCGGGGCGATTGTCGGGGCGAATACGAACGCTTCTTCGATCGGGCAAGGGCGACGACCAACGAGTCCTGTGGTCCTTGTTGCAGTCACCAGCACACGGACGATGGCTGCCAACGCGGACCTGGCAATTCCCGAGGCGTCGATGGCCGCGTTCGAGTCGTGCCTGTCCATGCTGCTGGAGCGGGGGATGGACGAGTCGAGGGCGACAAAGGCGGTGAAGCAGGCGTTTGGGTACGGCTCACAGCTCTATTGGCGGCAGGAGAAGGTGGAGGCGGTCGTGGAGGTGGAGATCGTGGAGCGGGCGATTGAGTATTTGGAGGGAACGCTCGGGTTGAGTGCGGACGGGGTCGTCGAAGTCGCAGGGAAGTTTCCCGAGGCGTTGACGATCGATCAGTCGCTGATGGAAGAGAATGTGGGGAAGCTGACGGATCGATTCAAAATGAAGGGGGCCGTGCTGGCGAATAGTATCAAGAGGAAGCCAAAAGTGTTGGGGGCAACGACAGATTGCGCAGGCGATTGCGCAGGCGACTGGTACGTGTTGGTTGGTACCCCGACGGATGTGCGTCCTGACTCTCTCACTCTCGCTACGCGCTTCGCTCGTTCGTCAGCACGCGTTGCTTTGCCCAGTTCTAACTAACACGTGCTCGCTCCGACCGACTCCGACCGTCGACCGGGAGGGCGAACGGCGAGCACGACGTCGGGCAGATCGAGGCACACCCGCATCGACCGACACGCCGACCCAACACCATTTCGCCATTCCTTCTCCTCAAACTCCACATATCCCTCCAACTATGTAACTCAGTACCATACGAGTCGACGAATCCCCCAGAATCGTCCTCAAACCGCACGATCGACGATGGCCCCGATTTCTCGAGGCGGGCGGCCGACGCTCGAAGACGTCCCGAAGAAGATCGCCGTTTCTCCTGCAGTATGTAAATCATGTACTCATGCCACGATCGTGTCCTGCCGATCGCGGACGCCGACGGCGAGCGGCGAGGCCGGCCACCTGGTTCCGGTCGATCTTCCGCGGTGGTCGGACGCGCGTGACAGAGGCATCGGTCGCGCTGATCTCGTGTGTGGTACTTTAATACTGTCAGTATACCACAGGCCGAGCCCGAGACTGTGAAACACGGGACATCGGGCCGGCAGAGCGCACGATCAACCCACGCAGGGGACCCCGTTCGAAGGCCAGGTATCGCGTGCGGACCGGCGTACGATCGACACTTGCTCCTAATTTGTATTCAATACCCAGCGGTGACGTTGGAAGGGCGATCATTCGGCGGACAGCGCTCGTGCGGAGCGCGACACTGGGGACCGGATCGCGATCTCATTTTGCGGCTCGTGAAGGGATTTGATGGGCATTTCAGCGGTAATACAGGAATTCAGGATATCCTTAAAGAAAAATTGCGAGAAAGAAACGACCAGCAGCATCGCTCCGACCCGAATACAAGGGCCCGACGACCGATCGCGGGGCGGAAGATCGCTACCCCGTCGCGGCCGCATCGCGATTTGCCTGTTTATATGGTCGCAACTGATGAATGTAATACGTATGAACAT